>ERZ779624.5-NODE-5-length-178931-cov-41.912213_pt1 | contig 178931 bp, 155 predicted proteins | sample MGYA00514190_ERZ779624 | MGnify/ENA primary metagenome ERZ779624 (study PRJEB29562, sample SAMEA4376706) | mouse gut metagenome | isolation source: Cecum | study: EMG produced TPA metagenomics assembly of the A DSS colitis mouse model was used to assess the... | reverse complement strand
TCATTGATGAAGTGACCGCCCCCGTTGTGGAACTGATTTTCTCAATCGCCGAGGAGGGCGTGGGGCTTCACACTATCTGTAACCGCTTGCGCAAGGCAAAGGTCATAAAGCCGAGTTTCTACAAAAGGGAAATGTTTGAGCGGTACACTGATGAGGAAAAGATGTATGACTGGGACACCGCTTATGTCAGCAAGATATTGCATGACCCCGTTTATGCAGGAAACCTTACCGTAGCGGAAAGACCGACCAAGACCATGCGTTCCAAGAAAAGACAGTATATCCCGTATGCGGAGCGTGAAGTTATCTATGGCACACATGAGCCAATCATTGAACAGAACCGCTGGAACAATGTACAGAAGATTTTGGAGAGCAGACCGCCCGTTATCGGGGAAAGTTCAAGCGGATATGACAACATTTTCCGAGGGATTATCAAATGCGCCGATTGTGGGAGTGCCATGCTTGCCAAAGTCGAGCAGAAAAGAAAGCGTAACAACGTACTGGACAAGACTTTCTACTGCTGTACCAAATACCGCAAGTTTGGGAAAGAGGGTTGTTCATCACACACCATTGAGGCGAGGACGGTTCACGAAGTTGTGCTTGCGGACATTCAGAAACACGCAGGACAGGCACTGACGGACAGGAAAGCAATGGTAACGGAGATTGCGGAGCGTCTTAATCTCCAAATGTCAGCGGACAGGGAACAGCAGAAAAAGGAACTAAGGCAATGTAAACCGCGTGTGTCGGAGATTGAAAACCTGTATGCCAAACTGTACGAGGATTTGACAAGGGAACTGTTGACCGAAAAGCGTTTCCAGATGTTGTCGGCAAGGTATGACAGCGAGCAGGAAGAACTGACAGCCAAGATAAAGGAACTTGAAAAAAGTGCCATAGCGGACAAGGAGCAGTTATCTTCCATAGAGCAGTTTGCGGAGCAGATAAGCGGTTATGCAGGAATAACAGAACTCAATTTTAAGATAAGCAACCAACTTATAGAAAAAATTCTTGTTTCTGAACCCGTAGAAGTTGACGGGCAGAAAATTCAACGACTTACTATCCATTATAAATTCATAGGAGCATTGGAAACCCTTGAATAATGGATGTTTTCTAAGTCACCTATTCCAACTATCCAACAGACGCAACGCCCCCGGCAGGGCGCACGACACCGGAACGGTGTATAAGTGCGCTGTTGGAAACAGACAGGGTTTCTGGCACAAAAAATCATAATTCACTGTGACCTCCTTGGCATAGGAGGAACAAGCCGCTAGAGCAGCTTGTCCCTCCTGGTGATAGAGCTTTTGCCCCTCACCTGGTAGCCATCATGCCGGGGTGATCGTCAGGGCGGTCAGCGGAAAAATTTGAAAAACTTTTCCGAACGCCCTCAATACTCTCATGGACTGCGGTCTTGGAGCAGCCATACATCCGCCCAATTTCCGCATAGCTGAAATCGTATAGCGCATAGAGCAGGAACCGCTCCCGCTGGATGGCGTGCAGAGGGCCAGCACCGCCAGAATTTCATCCAGCGTTTCCTGCGGGCAGACCTGTTCCTCCGGGGTTGCACAGTAGGGCAGACAGCCCTGGGTGGCAATTATGTACTCGTCACACTCGCGCCCGTCCCAGTGCCGCCGCTGTTCCCGGTCAAGGCTCCGCTCAGTGCGCTTGGCCAACTCCCAGAACTCGTCAAGGGTGGCGGCATCCTCCTAATTGCCGCCAAAACGCAAAAAGCGGCGGCTCTGATTTCTCAAAGCCACCGCTCCGGGCATGACAATACGCTGCTTGTACGACGGCTTTTTTTCTTTTGCCGTCGTGCGGCAGTTTTACATATTGTGCTCTTATCTGTGAAAAGGGCAGATCATTTGCTGCTTGGCAAGGTTTGCATGAGAGCAAAGAAATATTGCTCCTTGCCACTGCTGAAATAGTTGTACCACGCTTCCAGCGTATCAGGCTGAAAGACGTCCAAACGCTCAATGATTTGTCTTGCCCACAGCAAGGCTCCGGTAGAACTTGCTGTAATCAAGTTGTTGTCTGCAACAGAAGGGGTGTCAACATAGAAGTGCTGCCCTTTGTAATGGGGAGAACACATTTCAAGGTATCCCTTTCCGTTGCTGGTGTGTGGACGGTGATCCAACAGGCCAGCATTTGCCAATGCAACAGTGGCGCCGCAGATAGCACATACCGTAGCACCTGCTAAAAGAATTTCTCCTGCTTTTTCAATAATAGCACCATGCTTCAGGTCGTTCCAGGTGTTTGCTCCTGGTAGCAGCAACACACTTTTTTCGTTCACCGCAATATCGCTAATGGAGCAATCAGGAATGATAGTGAAGCCGCCCATTGTCTTGACAGGCTCATTTGAGATGCCGACTGTTTTGACCGATATACTCGGTGCATCCTTTTTGAAAAAGCGTTTAGAATTTAGTTCTGCGGTGGCATACCCTATTTCCCAATCTGCCAGGGTATCAAGGATATAAACATAGACTGTAATCATGCCTTTCCTCCGTTTTCATTTTCTATTTGCTGTTAGCTTTTTCATTGTACCAATCAATCGTTGACAGCAGTATGGCAACAATCTATAATGAAAGAGAATTTTGGAAAGGCGGTCATGAAATGAAAGTTGACAGGCTTGTTAGCATTATTATGACGCTCCTTGATAAAAAGCGTATAGGAGCACAGGAACTGGCAGATATGTTTGAAGTTTCGCCTCGCACAATCTATCGTGACATAGATGCAATCAATATGGCGGGTGTTCCCATTCGCTCAACTTCGGGAGTTGGCGGCGGCTTTGAAATTATGCCAGAGTATAAGATTGATAAAAATGTTTTTTCGACTGCCGATCTTTCCGCAATCTTGATGGGACTTTCCAATCTTTCCAACATGGTACGAGGTGACGAACTTGTAAACGCTCTTGCAAAAGTCAAGAGTTTCATCCCTGCCGATAAAGCGAATGATATTGAAATAAAGATAAATCAAATCTGTGTAGATTTAAGCCCATGGTCAGGCAACAAAAATATCCAACCATACTTGCAAATGATTAAAGCAGCTTTAGAGGATTACAAACTGCTTTCCTTTGAATACATCGCACATCATGGAAATAGAAGTGCGCGAACAGTTGAGCCATACCAGCTTGTATTGAAAGGCGGTCACTGGTATTTTTATGGGTATTGTTATAACAGGAGCGACTACCGCCTGTTCAGACTATCCCGTATGTCAGACTTGCAGATAAAACAGGAAACTTTTGCCCCACGGGATTATCAAAAACCGATTTTGGATTTTGAGGAAATTATAGAAACGATGCAAACAGAAATTAAAATACGCATTCACAAATCTGTGCTGGATAGGGTTCTTGAATTTTGTACCTATGACCACTTTTCGCCGGATGGTGACGAGCATTACATTGTAAATTTTCCGTTCATTGAAAACGAATATTACTATGATATTCTCCTTAGCTTTGGAGATAAATGCGAGTGCCTTGAGCCTACACATATCCGCGCAAAGATGAGGCAAAAAATATACGATATAGCTGAGATATATAATAATTAACGCCTAAACAGTAAAAAAGCAATCAGCAATAATAACGCTGATTGCTTTTTGCTCTATGGCATATTTAAATTTGTATAAAACAACTTGTGCGTGAGTATGTGCAGGCTCATTTTGTGTCAGACGGAATGTGTGCGGACATAGCAATCCATGACAAGAAAAACGGAAACCCACACGCCCATATCATGCTGACCATGCGACCACTGGAACAGTCCGGCGAATGGGGCGCAAAATCAAAAAAGGAATACATCTTAGACAAAAACTATCAGCTTCTTGCAGGGCATCAACATTTCCACCCTGTCCGAATTGCAGGAAACGCTAACGAAAATGAAAAAGCGGTACTGGAATACCAACAGCGAGATAAAGCAGACGGAAAGGCTACTCCATGAGCGGAAAGAACTGATAGACCAGGCGGAAAAGTATCTGCAATATCGGGAATACCACAAGGCATACAAGCAGACCAAGCCGAAAAAGCAGGAGGACTATGCGGAACGCTACCGCACCGAGCTTGCACTGTGTGACCGAGCGGAACGGTATCTGAAAGAGCATTTAGGGAGCGACACCAAGCTAAGACCGAAAGCATGGAGAGCCGAGGTTGCAGACCTAACCGCACAGAAAGAACGCCTATATCGGGAAATGCGGAGTCTGAAAGAAGAAGTTGCTGAAGCTGAAACCGTCAAGCGTTGTGTAGAACAGGCGATACCGCCGACAGAGCAGAGAAAGGAGAAGTCAAAAACGCATGATATGTCATTATAAAGTGAATCTTGGATGGTGACAGTGAAAGAAGTTGGAGTAAACGGATTGGAAGAAACTAAGAATGGACGGACTCATATAACAGATATGCACATACAGTAAATTATAGCCCATTATTACGGGTTGTCGAATAGTACGGACATTTTGGGTAATTCCGTGGAGTCTGCAATGCGGGCTACTCAAAAAGCTTTATATGATTTTGACCATCCTCTAGAACCTAATCGGGTTATAAGTATTGAAGAACAACAGGCACTTGTAAAGGAGAGGCAGTTTTATGTATCTTTTCTGGAAAAATTGGAAAAGTTGCTGACAGGGAATAAGGAGTAAAATGGAACAGACTTGTACGGCGCATCTCTCCTATCCAGCAACACTCTGCGCTGATGTTGCAGTATTTCCAAGCCTAGAAAGGACAATACAGACAAGGGAACAGGTTGTTGTTCCGCTTCAATCTGCAATTTGTCTGCCAAGAGCGAAACCGCCCTCTGAAAGGCTGTATCCTCACTGTCCGAAAACGTCAGCGCTATCATTTTTCCCATGTTCATTACCTCTCTTATCCGTTGCATTGATACAACATTTTTTCTGCACTGTTTACCAATTTCATGTTCATACTTTTTTTGTCTTGACGGCACAGACGATAAACATCCGTATTTTAGCATGATGCAGAATGTATGGCAATAAAGCTGTTATTTGTGTAGGGAAATGATGGTGGGGGTTATGTCTAATATTTTTGTATGGCAGGGGAGGCGGGGTAATGATATAATTCTGATAGTGAATATTAGTATAGCGGCTATAAGAAGGAGAGAAAACATGGCGTCGGTCACAACGTTGGGATTAGGCAAAACGATGGTGAAGAAACTGCATTCAGTCGGTATTCACTCGGCTGAAGAATTGACAGAGATGGGAAGCAGACAGGCGGTTTTCCGGCTCAAAGAACAGTATCCGGGAACCTGCGTTGTCATTCTTTTTCACTTGGAAGCCGCTATTCGCGGGTGTGAGATTAGACAGCTCGAAGATGCCTGCAAAGCGGAGTTGAAAGCGTATTTTAAGCAGTTATAATGATTGACAGATATTTGGACGCAAAAGAAATTGACACCAAATATGGTACCGCATATAGTCTGTGCAATTTAACTGGGCATCCGATTCGCCATATCGACATGTGTTTGACGGACTGGAGCAGGTGCATCATCAGATGGAGGAAAGGGACGCATCTTTTATGGAGGGCAAAATAATCTACAGCCGAAAAAACGGAGGTACGGAATACATTTACTACCGGGATGCCACCCGCGCCTACCCGGTTCATACCCACGCCAGTCACCATACATTCGGCATCATCTCAGGCGGTGCGGTCTGTATTGTCCGCAATGGTGAAAAGAAAACATATCATACGGGGGAGCATTTTTACATTCCGCCGGACACGCCTCACGCGATAGAGCCGGTTAATAACACGGCATATTCCATGGTTACGATCTGTGTATCTGTGAATGATAGATTGAATCGTGAAGACAGGGAAGAACATTACATAATGAGATTAAAGAAACGGATACTGGAAGCGCCGGAGAATGCGTTTTTGATAAAGGACATGGCGCGGATCATAAACGTGAGCCCTTACCACATGATCCGGCAGTTTAAAGCGGTCTGCGGCCTGACGCCGCACCAGTTTCAGATACAGTGCAGGGTCAGAAAGGCGCAGAAACTTCTGGAAGAAGGGAAAAGCGTGACCGAAGCGGCTTATGCCGCAGGATTTTGCGACCAGAGCCACTTCGACCGCTGCTTTCAAAGAATTGTCAGACTGACGCCGGGAGAATATAAGATTTATACGGAGAATGCCGCATTTTAAACGTGCGATTCTCACACTAACATAAAGCTGGCATAAATTTTGCGAAAAGGAACAGCCCCTCCTTATCTGCATTCACTTCATGGGGCACGCCTGCAGGCAGGATGGAAATTACGCCGGGCACATAAGGAATGGCGGCACCGTCATTGATGCAGACACCGGAACCGGCGATTACCTCGTGGGTTTCCAACTGCGTCTCGTGGATATGATTCTGAATACTTTTGCCCGGTGCAATGCGGACAAGGTGATAGCTGAACTGCCCGCCGGTGTTTTTGGCGGAAATGATGTGTTTGAGCTCCACGCCGTCAAAGGCAGGGTGCTTTTCCCATGGAAGGTCTGCAAATGCGGTTGTCGATTCCGGCAGTCTCAGAGAACCGTTGTCAAATGCTTTAAATAATTCATTACTCATCGCTGTGAGCCTCCTTTGTTTTGATAAATATATTGTAAGCTTAGCGGGGAATCACGGATTGGATAAAATTGCGCTGTTGATATAAACGGGCGACAGAGGAACGTATATAGAAGCAGGCGCAGACATGATACTATATTTTGAAAAAGGGTTAAGAGGAGTCAGGTTATGATACGTCGCGCGGCAGTTGAGGATGCTTCCAGAATAGCTGAAATTCTGGTGTTTACGAAACGCATGAACTACAGAAAGATTTTTCAGAACGATAAAGTGTCTTTCGGGGAAATACAGGTTTATCCCATTGCAAAGGCATATATTGACAATCCGGAAAAACTGGAAGGCGTCTGGGTTTACGACGACGAGTTTGTCAAGGGCGTGCTGCACATTGCCGGGGACAGGATAGAGGAGCTGTATGTGGACCATTTCTTTGAAAACCGCGGGATCGGCGGCGAGTTGATACAGTTTGCCATAGGAAAGAACTGCAGGTATCTCTGGGTGCTCGAGAAAAATGCGGACGCCAGACGGTTTTATGAGAGGTACGGTTTTACAGTAACCGGAAAGAAGCAGTTTGAGGAAGGGACGACGGAATATATTGTCGAGTTGAAACGGTAATGCGGCATGGAAAAGTTTTGGTAACGGACGGATTCGGTAACTGGGAAGAAATGTCGGAAAAAACTGGGAGATTACTATTTTGAGGGTAATTTGAAAAAACATGTTTGTAATTTCTTACGCTTATGATACAATAAATGCAGACTATGCAATTCAGACTTGATAAGGAAGAGCGTAGTCAATATTATTATAAAATGGAGAAAACAGTATGGGAAAAGAACAGACGGTTGAGGGAAAAAGGGGCAGAAGAAAGCTGAAGCGTATCGGGAAAAAAGTCGGCAATGTGGTAGTGATCATGCAGGCGATTTCCGTTGTGCTGGCAGTAACTATCTGCGTTAGTATGTACAATTCGCTGGTCAGGAGTATGCAGGAGAAGATTTGTACAAGCGGCACGAATCTGTTGGCATATGAACTGAGCCGGGTATCGGAGGGCGACGATCTGAATGAGGTGCTGGACGGCTTAAAAAAGCGTCAGGGCTGTGAATTTACCATTTTTGAGGGCGATACAAGGGCTTACAGTACAGTGACGAAGAACGGGGAACGTGTGGTTGGAACCCAATTGGCATCCGACCTTGTAGACATTGTATTGAAGCAGGGACAGTCGTATGTGGGCGAGGCGGAAATTTTGGATGAAACCTATCTGTGTTCCTATGTTCCTACTAAGGGGGCGGACGGACAGGTTAACGGCTTGATCTTTGCGGGGATATCCATCGCGGAGGCGGAGCAGGAAACTACCAAAATTATCAATTATGCCACAGTGATCAGCGTGGCAGTGATCATTGCCTGCATTATTTTCCTGACCGGCTATTTGAAAAAGAGGGTGTCCGGACCGCTCAGAAAGATCACGCAGGCGGCTGAGAGATTGGAGAAGGGCGAACTGGGACTGGCTGACGGAAAGCAGGTGCAGATCGGTGTGCGTTCCAACGATGAGATTGGACTGCTGGGAGAGATATTTGAGGAGACGATCGGCAGTCTGCGCGCTTACATAGGTGAGATTTCGGAGGTGCTGGGCGCTATTGCGAAGGGTGATCTGACGCAGGAGACACGGCAGAATTATACGGGCGACTTTCTGGCGATTAAAAAGTCCCTGGACAGCATTCTGGGCGCATTGAATCAGACAATGGGGCAGTTTGCGGCAAGCGCATCGCATGTGTCTGACGGGGCGGATCAGGTATCTGCAAGTGCACAGACGCTTGCGCAGGGAGCGACCGAACAGGCGAGTGCCGTCACGGAAATTTCAACTACGATTGCAGATATTTCAGCGGGCGCAAGGGAGACTTCCGATGCGGCGGCAGAGGCGGGGCAGTTTGTCAATCAGGCGGGCGCACAGCTGGGCATCAGTATAGAGAATGTAAAAGAGCTGAGCGTGTCGATGAACCGTATTTCTGAGGAGTCCAAGCAGATCAGCACGATTATTGCGACGATAGAAAATATTGCGTTCCAGATCAATATTCTCTCGCTGAATGCGGCTGTGGAGGCGGCTAGAGCCGGCGCCGCGGGCAGGGGGTTTGCCGTGGTGGCTGAGGAGATCAGCAGTCTTGCGTCGAAATCGGACGAAGCCGCAAAAGCGACGAAAGAGCTGATAGAGAGCTCTGCCGCGACGATCGTGGAAGGTGGAAAGGCTATGAACAGAGTGACGGAGGCTCTGGACCGAACAGGCGAACTGGCCGGAAATGTGACGGTCAAGATGGAGCAAGTTGTGGATGCGGTGGAGAAGCAGACAGTGGCTATGGAGCAGGTTTCCACCGGTGTCGAGCAGATTTCTGCTGTGGTTCAGAACAACTCCGCCACCAGTCAGGAGTGTGCGGCGGCCAGCGAGGAACTGTCGTCCCAGTCCAGTATGCTGATGGAGCTGATCAGTTCCTTCCGGCTGAGAAACGGCAGACGTTGATATGCAGAGTGATTTCGCTTTGGTGAAGCGGTGTGCAATGAGTTTTGGTCTGCAGAGCGGAAGCGGGATGGCGGAGGTCTGTCAGTTTGCCCATGCGATCTGTGGCTCCGTTGTTAAGGGATAAGTTTTCAGCGTATCCGCATCCAGATTTTCGTGGTGGAGATCAACGGCGGTAAGCTGGGAGTTGCTGTAGGTTTTATAATAATATCTGCCTTTTGTGGCATTCATGCAGCAGACATAAGTGGTGGTGTCGTAAAGCTCCTGTTTGGTTACGACACTGCCGCGGATCATGGATACGGAATCCAGAATGTGGAGTAATTGGGAGACGCTGCTCATCTCATCCTTTTCACAGACGGAGTTCATGGATAGATAGGCCGCCTTGACAAAGCGCGAGGCGGGAGAATAATCACCCGGCAGACCGAAACTGCCCAAGCCTTGTCCGAATGGGACGAGGCTTTTTATATTGCTGAAACAGTTTTGCGGACAGGCTGTGGTCAGATTCATATACTGGCACAGGTTTGTGGTCTGAAAGCTGAATCCGGGGTTGTTTGTCAGCACACCGACAGGGTTGTCATATATTTCCAGTTCGTTTCCCGTAGATTCCAGCACAATAGAGCATTGCCGGTCTGCGATATGCCAATGCAGCGGCGCCGACGGCAGCGAGTCGCTAAAAGGAATATCGACCAGATGCGTGGCGGCAAGAAGCTGTTTTACGTCTGTGACGGAGGCACATTTGGCGCACAGCCACGGGATCAGCTCGAAGGGAGACACATTTTGTTTAATGGGATCTTCCTTCGGGGGATAGTAGGCACTGTCGGGAAAATTCAGACCTGCGATACATAGTCCTCTCTCATTTACCGCTTCCGCATAGAGTGGATAACCGTCCCTCACGCTTGCCATTCCGAGCATGGCGTAATGTCTGTGAAGGGTATCGTTCCTGCGGAAAGACAGGGAAAAGTTTCTGGGTGTAAAAACTATGTTTTCACCAAAAGAATATTCGATATCCATTGTGCGTCCGAAGTAAAAATCTTCGGTATTCATGGCAATACTCGTACACATAGCGATTCCTCTTTTCTGTCGTTAATATGAGTGTATGCAGGCATTTGCGGTTATATACGGCATTTGATCAGATAAAATGCGGGTACGAAGGGGATTGTTTTTACCACATTTGGCGAGTATCATGTAGAAATGAGATCTGATTTCGGGAAGGAAGGGAATGGACAGAATATGAAGCGTATCTTTTTTGTGGAGGACGACCTGAGCCTGATCGGCGGCTTGACTTATGCGATGAAAAAAGAGGGCTATGAGGTGGAGAATGCCCGCACGGCGGCGGAGGCAGAAGTGCTCTGGGCGGAAGGGAAATATGATCTTGTCATACTGGATGTGGCGCTGCCGGACGGCACGGGCTTTGCCCTGTGCGAAAAAATGCGGCAGATTTCCAAGGTACCGATTATGTTCCTGACTGCGGCGGATGAGGAGACGGATATGATTATGGGGCTGGATATCGGTGCGGACGACTACATAACCAAGCCCTTTAAGCTTGCTGTTTTTTTGTCTAGGATCCATGCGCTGCTCAGGCGGAGCGAAAATTTTATGCAGGCGGGAGAAGAGATATCCATGAATGGCATTACGCTTGACATGCGGAGCGGGGAGGCGCGAAAAGAGGGGAAAACGCTGGAACTGACTTCCGGGGAATATAAGCTGCTTCGGATGTTTATGGAAAATCCGGACAGAGTGCTTACGGCGGAGCAGATTCTTGCCGGGTTGTGGGACTGTGATGAGAATTTTATCGAGAATAAAACGCTGGCGGTGTATATCCGCAGGCTGCGCATGAAGATAGAGGATGATCCCGGCGCGCCGGAAAAGATCGTGACCGTCCGGGGGATGGGATATAAGTGGAGTACGAAAGGGAAACGCTGAACCAATTTTCGGAAAGAAGTTTCGGTACAGAATGAGGCGGAATAGTTCTTGGAAAGTAAATTTCGGATTGGAGCAAAGATGAGAGTATTGGCAAATCGTGATATAAAAAAGTTGTTTTTGCTGATTGTGTTATGCATGTCAGTGGCTGCTTTAGCTTCCGCTTTGCCTCTGGTTCTGGAATCCAGAGGAATCATGGCGGGAGTGGAACCAAGAAATGTGACGCGAGTGTCATTGCTGTCTGCGCCACTCTGCGCCATGATTATGGGAGGGGCGGTGCTTATGTTCTGTTATCGGTATTTCAGGCAGCGGGACAGGCAGATGGAGGAGGCGGTTATACAGATCCAGGCGTTTATTTCCGGTGACAAAGACGCCCGCATTGACTGTGACGAGGAGGGAGAGCTTTACCGGCTATTCCATGAAATCAATTCACTGGCGGCGATTTTAAACGCGCAGGCGCAGAAGGAAGGGCAGTCGAGGGAGTTCCTCAAGAACACGATTTCGGATATTTCCCACCAGTTGAAAACGCCCCTTGCCGCATTAAATATTTATAACGGTATCATGCAGACAGAGGCAGAGGCGGGCGGTTTTGAGACGATTCGGAAATTTGCCGGGCTGTCGGAACAGGAGCTGGACCGGATCGAGACACTGGTGCAGAATCTGTTGAAGATCACGAAATTTGACGCGGGCACGATGGTAATTGAAAAACGGCAGGAAAACATTTCTGAGATCATGGCGGAGGTGGAGAAACATTTTGCATTCCGCGTGGGGCAGGAGGAAAAACAAATCGTGCTGTCGGGCAGCGATCCTCTTTTGTTTTCGTGCGATCGGAGCTGGATTTCGGAGGCGCTTGACAATCTGGTGAAAAATGCTCTTGACCACACGGAGGGCGGTGACAGTATATGGATGACGTGGGAGAGGAATCCGTCTGCTGTCCGCATAACGGTGAAGGACAATGGAAGCGGCATCCATCCAGAGGACCTGCATCACATTTTCAAACGGTTTTATCGCAGCAGATATTCTCAGGACACACAGGGAATCGGTCTGGGACTCCCGCTCGTAAGAGCAGTGGCACAGGTGCACGGCGGCACAGTCTCGGTGGACAGCAGGCTGGGGGAGGGGACAACTTTTGTGCTGCTGTTCCCGGTTGCCGAAAAGGCAGAACAACTCAACGGCGGAGAATGCGAAGCATTCTCTGAATCGAGGGCGTAAGCACTCGATTTATTACAAAATTGTAATATTGGCGAAGTGTGGCGGTAGTAATTGAGTGCTATTCTTTCACAAGAGATGAAGATTTTCCTGGGCATCGAAAGACGCTGCCTAAGAAATTCTAAATCATCTCCAAGAGAATGCCAAAAGCGGGCGTTCTCTGTATGATATTAATTCTATCAGAAAGAGGTGCTTAGAATGGATTTGTTAGAAGTAAGTAAAATCTGCAAGACCTACGGCAGCGGTGAAGCTTCTGTGCAGGCGCTTAAGAACGTCAGTTTCTCCGTTCCGAAGGGCGAGTACGTGGCGGTTGTGGGGGAGTCCGGCTCCGGCAAGAGTACGCTGCTCAATATGATCGGCGCGCTGGACACGCCAACATCGGGCAAGGTGCTGATTGACGGCAGGGATATTTTTGCCATGAAAGAGAAAAGCTTTACGATTTTCCGACGCAGAAATATCGGCTTTATCTTTCAGGCATTTAACCTGATTCCGGAACTGACGGTAGAGCAGAATATCATTTTTCCGCTGCTGCTCGATTATCAGAAGCCGGACAGGAACTATCTGGAGGAGCTGCTTACCGTGCTCAATCTGAAAGAACGCCGTAACCATCTGCCGGGTCAGCTCTCCGGCGGGCAGCAGCAGAGGGTGGCGATCGGGCGCGCGCTGATTACGAGACCGTCCCTGATTCTGGCGGACGAACCGACGGGAAATCTGGACACACGGAACAGCGGTGAGGTGATTGCGCTGCTCCGGGAGGCGTCCCAAAAATATGAGCAGACTATCATTATGATTACTCACAACCGCATGATTGCCCAGACGGCGGACAGGGTGCTGGAAGTGTCGGACGGCGTGCTGACGGATTTTGGAAGAGCGCATGATGTCCGGGGGACATCTGCTATGCGCGGATCGGAGTGGAAAGGAGACCGCGTATGAAAAACAGGGAGATGAAAAGTTACTTAAGTTTGATTCCCATTTCGGCAAGAACCCGCAGGAAACAGAACCGTCTGATTCTGCTCTGCATTATCTTCGCGGTGTTTTTCGTGACAACGGTCTTTTCCTGCGCGGAAATATTCACGGAGGGGCAGACGGAGGGAATGATTCGCCACCACGGCAGTCATCATATTGTGATTAGCGGTCTGTCTGAGGCGCAGGCGCAGGAGATCGCGGACAGGGAGGACGTGTCTGCGGCTGCATGGTGCAATGCGCTCGGGGAGGATGTTTATGAAGGGTATATGATTAATGACGCGCGTGTCATATTATACGGCGCGGAAGAAAATTATATTGACGATATCAGGGCATACGAGAGGGAAGGCGTATTTCCCCAAAATGACGGGGAAATTATGCTGAATACGGGCGCGAGGGAAAGGCTGGGCGTGCAGGGAGGCGACAACGTTACTATCCATGTGCCTGCGGGTGATTTTTCCTTTACGGTGAGCGGGTTCTGTGCCGACGAGTGGGAAAAGTATGACAGCAAGTTTGAGGATGTGAGCGCTTATATAAGCGTGGATGCCTTCCGCAGAATCTGCGCCGCAAACAGAACGGGCGACGATTCTGACATGGGGGTAAAGACGGCGTATTATGTCCGCTTCGCGGATGGTACGGATATCAAAAGCGCACTCTCTGATTTGACAGCGCAGTATGGACTGGCGGACGGGGATATCGAGGAAAATATAGTCACGATGGGCGTGTCGGGCTCAAGCAGCAGTCTGGCGATACAGAGTTTCTATTTACTTGCCGCCATTGTATTTGTACTGATTTTGACAGCGGGTGTGCTGATGATTTCAAGCTGCTTAAACAGCACGGTGGCGCAGCGGACGAAGTTTTTCGGGATGATGCGCTGTATCGGTGCAAGCAGGGAACAGGTGATGCGGTTTGTACGGCTGGAAGCGCTGAATTGGTGTAAGACGGCGATACCTGCCGGGCTGGTTGTCAGCGAGGCGTTTACGTTTGTGCTGTCCGTGACCTTACAATACAAGGTAGGCGGCGAGTTTGAAGATTTTCGTTACCGATTCAGCATGATTGGTATTGTGTCGGGTGTTCTGGTGGGCGTGATATCGGTGCTGCTTGCGGCGTATTCTCCCGCGAAACGGGCGGCGTCGGTGTCCCCCGTGGCAGCGGTATCGGGCAATGCGGAAACGGGAAAGGCTGTCGCTCATGCGGTGAATACCCGCATCTTTAAGGTGGAACATGCGTTGGGAATGCATCATGCTGTGGCAGCGAAAAAGAATCTGATTCTGATGTCGTTATCCTTTGCCTTTACGGTTACTCTGTTTCTGGTGTTTTCCGCCGGACTGGATTTGTTCAACAGGTTCGTGCCCTCGGAGAATGATTTGAGTCCGGATATCAGTATAGCGGCGGCGGACAGCGCCAATTCCCTTGACAGGGGAATGAAGGAGAAAATGAGTGTTTTGCCCGGCGTGGAAACGGCATTCGGCTGCGCCGTATGTTATGAAACGCCTGCGGAGATTAACGGGTCTCCCGCAAGTGTCGATTTGATTTCCTACGATGACTGGATGTTCCAATGGTCGGAAAGGTCGGTGGCCAGCGGTGATCTGGAACAGGTCTCGGGCGATACGGACTATGTGATGACGATTTTTAACATGGACAGTCGTTTGAATACCGGGGATATGGTGAAGATAGGTGATACAGAACTGACTATTGCCTGCGTGTGCTCGGAGGGAATCGGGACGGAGAGCCGTCCGGCGATTGTCTGTACGGAGGAGACGTTTATGCGTCTCACGGGTGAGTCGGATTATCAACTGCTTGGGATTGATCTTGCAAAGGATGCGTCGGAAAAGACGGTGGAGACGATTCGGGCGATGGCGGGAGAAAATGATTTGATAGACAGGCGCGAGGACGAGCAGGCGAGCAATTCCAGCTTTTGGGTATTCCGCATAGCGGCTTACGGTTTCCTGACAATCATTGCTCTGATTACGGTCTTTAACATTATGAATAATATTTCCATGAGCGTATCCGCGAAAATGAAACAGTACGGCGTCATGCGCGCCGTGGGGATGAGCGTTGAACAGATGACCCGCATGATAGCAGCGGAGGCGGTTACCTATGCGGTCTGCGGTCTGGTTATCGGTTATATCGCCGGACTGTATCTCCATCGGTTGTTTATGGTGAGGATTGTCTTTGTGCATTTTGGCGGTTCGTGGAAGGTGCCCTTTGAACCGCTCACGGTCATTACGATTATCGTTGCGCTCTCCTGCGTGGCGGCGGTGCGCGCGCCTGCCAGACGGGTTCGGGAGATGGCGATTACGGAGACGATTAACGAGCTGTAGAATGTCCGCAGGAAGATTGTGTACGCGAAAAAGATCAAGAATAAAGATTGCGCTTTAAAAATGTGTGTGCTATTATTTAAGCGGACAGTATCCAAGGAACTGTACCAGTGCATATACATGGAAATTTGGCAGCCCCATTTGCGGGCGTATAGGAAATTCTTATAGAAGATGGCTGTACAGATGGGCGGCACATTTTGATATAAGGGTCTTTGTATGTGTGTCCGGGCAGTTTCTGCCCGGATTTTTTGCGCGCATAAGCAGAGTCAGAAGGATTGCAGAATATGCGCCATGCTTGCATGGGGGCATATGCTGGAAGCCTTATGACGAGCAACGCGAACGAAGGATGCGAAGCATCCTGAGTCTGCTTATGAGCAGTCCCAAGCAGAGTCAGAAGGATTGCAGAATATGCGCCATGCTTGCATGAGTGTCAGGAGGAGAAGATTATGGAAATTACAGGAATGGTGGATGTAGTAAGGAAACAGGTAAAAGAGTGGAGACATCAGGGACTGACAGTGGGGCTGGTACCGACCATGGGATATCTCCATGAGGGGCATAAGAGTCTGATTGTCAGGGCTGTGGCCGAAAATGACAGGGTGGTGGTCAGCGATTTTGTCAATCCTATCCAGTTTGGAGTAAATGAGGATCTGGATGATTATCCGAGAGATATTGAAGCGGATAAAAGACTTTGTGAAGAGGCCGGAGCCGATTTGATTTTCCATCCGGAGCCGGGAGAAATGTATGCGCCGGACTTTTCTACCTATGTGGAAATGCAGAGGGTCAGCGAGGGATTGTGCGGCAAAACCAGACCTACGCATTTTCGCGGCGTCTGCACGGTGGTCTGTAAACTGTTCAATATTGTGGGGCCGGATCGGGCGTATTTCGGGCAGAAGGACGCGCAGCAGATGGCGGTGATCCGAAGGATGGTACGTGACTTGAATATGGATATTGAGATTGTAGGATGTCCCATCATACGTGAGGAGGACGGCCTTGCCAAAAGCTCTAGGAATACCTACTTAAATGAGGAGGAGAGAAAGGCGGCTACGGTTCTCTCGAGAGCGGTTTTTATCGGGGAGGATATGTTGAAAAACGGGGAGAGGGACACCGATACAGTTTTAAGAGCAATGCGAAAAATCATAGAGGAGGAGCCGCTTGCTAAAATAGACTATGTGGAAATGGTAGATGCGGATAGCATAGAGCCGCTTACAAAGGCAGAGGGCAGAGTGCTGACTGCAATGGCGGTTTATATAGGAAAAACGAGACTGATTGACAACTTTATTGCGGAATTATAGAACTGCGCTGAGAGGAGAGAAAGATGCTTCTAAATATGTTAAAAAGTAAAATTCACCGGGCCACCGTGACGCAGGCAGAGTTAAGTTATGTTGGCAGCATCACGATTGATGAGAGGCTGATGAGAGCTGCGGGAATTTATGAGTACGAAAAGGTGCAGATTGCAGATGTGGATAACGGCGCCAGATTTGAGACCTACGTGATTGCGGGTGAGGCCGGAAGCGGGACCATCTGCTTAAATGGAGCGGCCGCCCGTATGGCGGCCACAGGGGATAAGGTTATCATTATGTGTTATGCGCAGATGACGCCGGAGGAAATAGCAGACAATCCGCCGAAGGTAGTTTTTGTGGACGAGAGGAATCAGATTACATCCGTTGCCGGATATGAAAAGCATGGTCGGCTGGGAGCGGAGAAAGAAATGTAAACAGGAGAGGGGATGGATATGAATCAGATCAAGAAAGTATGTAGCTTTATGTCGTCTAATATTGCAGTATTAATTATAATCTTTTCTGTGGCAGCGTTCTTTTATCCGAATGGATTTTCATGGGCGACGAACTACACTACACTGTTTTTAGGGGCCGCCATGTTTGGAATGGGGCTGACAATCAAGACGCAGGATTTTAGGATTGTCTTCACAAGGCCTAAGGAGCTGTGTGTCGGATTTGTCCTGCAGTATACGGTGATGCCGCTAACGGCGTATGTGCTGGCAAAGGCATTCGGTCTGTCCGCGGATCTGGCCCTTGGTGTGATTCTGGTGGGGTGCTGCCCGGGTGGTACGGCGAGCAATGTGATTACTTATGTGGCCGGTGGTGACGTGCCTTTGTCTGTAGGCATGACGATTGTGTCAACAATACTGGCCCCTGTATGTACACCGGTGCTGGTTTATCTGCTGGCAGGTTCATGGGTGGAGGTGTCGCTGCTCACAATGATGATGTCTGTAATTAAGGTCGTGCTCGTTCCCGTACTTCTGGGGATTCTGATTTATCGAATATTTCCTAAGCAGATTGATGCACTTAGGGATTTGCTTCCGCTGATATCGGTGGTTGCTATTGTAATGATTATTTCCGGCATTGTGGGAAGTAATGCGGAGAAAATTGTTTCCTGCGGCGCATTGGTTATGGCGGTTGTGGCGATACATAATGTGGTTGGACTGTGTCTGGGGACGGGAGTGGCAAAGCTTCTGAAACTGGAAGAGAAAAAAGTGACCGCTATAGGTATCGAAGTCGGTATGCAGAACAGCGGACTGGCGATCTCTCTTGCCACAGCTAATTTTGCCGCCAACCCGCTGGCCACTCTGCCCGGGGCGATTTTTTCTGTGTGGCATAATATTTCCGGGACAATTTATGCGGGTATTCGTCGCGGCAGTGAATCAGAATCAGCTTTTCATAGGATATTCCGGCAGCGGAAGATATAAAAACACGTCAAACATTCCGCTTTCGGTTTTGACTTCCAGTCTGCCATGATACCGTTTTACAATCTCCTGTATACTTTGCAGACCGAAACCATGATTTGGTTTATCGGGCTTGGAAGTGGGCAGCAGCGGGCTGTGTTTCGATCTCTTTTCAGATAAGGAACCGGCTCGCTTTTTTGTTTGATTTACGGAGCCGCTCTTTCCTGCGTCGGGATCCGGATTGCTGACTTCCAGACAGAAAATCCCTTTTCCCGCTTTGCTTTTTACGCAAATTTCCCGCTGCGGTTCCGCCAGCTTCATGCACGCTTCCGTGGCGTTATCCAGCGCGTTGGCGTACAGGGCGCAGAGATCGGTCTTGTCGTAGGGAAGCTGTGCGGGAATTTCTATCTCCATGTTCACCCGTATGTGACAGCGTTCCATCACGCTTTTTTTAACCGTCAGCACGGCGTTGACGGTGGAGTCGCCGCAGTAGGACAGAGAATGGGAAAACGCGGCATTGCCGGAAAGTTCTTCGGCGTAGGCAGCCCTTTTTTCTTCGGACAGGGCGGACAGAACCTGGATGTGGTTTGCCAGATCGTGCTTTAACCGTCTCACTTCAAAGTGCTGCTGCTCCATAGCCTCGTAGTACTTGCGGTTAGTCTCCGCAAACATATTTTGCTGTTCCAGTTTCCGCTGTTTTGCCAGAACCGTGACGCACCAGAGCAGACTGAGGATGGCGAACAGGGAGATCAGAAGCAATACGCCATATTCCCTGTGGACGAAAATGTCAATGTAAAAGTTGCCGGAACGAAACAGGGTGACGACAGCCAATACAATACCCAAAGGGGTTATAGTGAGGAGAAACAGTAATCGCCACATACTGTCTGAAAGGGTATAATCTTTATCAGGTGCAAATTTCTTGGCGCAGAGGTACAAAACGAGTGCAAAGGGCAGCGTGGTCAGGCTGGAAACGCTGTAACCGTGTTGGACCGACACCTCTGAAAAGAGATCGATGATAGGGCTGTCTCCAGAGATGAATACGGTGACCCCGTACAGCTCCGGCGGAAACAGAAGATCGTGGATATAATTATCCCGCAAAGCGCTAAAAGAAAAGATCGTGTTTGAAAACATCAGCGCGATGGTAATTCGCTGCCAGATGGAGCCTTCACATGTAAGCAGGACGATTGCCAGAAAGACCGGAGTAGTTGCCAGAATATTAAAGGGATCTCCGATAAAAATGATCATGGAGGCAAGTATAGAACAGCCGAAAAACAGCAGAAAGCGTCTCAACCTTTTTTCGGAAATTCTGATTAGGTGTGACATGGAACGCATGACGAGCCACCCGGAAAGTAAGATGGCGGCAAAATGCAGGGCTTTAATTAAGGTTTTCACGTTAACCTCCTTCTCAAATCAATGTGGAGAGTGCCCGTATTTTTGGCATTCTCCCGAGTGAAGTGATTCGCAAAGCAAATCTGGAACTTCCAAGTCAGCTTTGCTGACTTTGCGAAACAGCCATTGCTGTGAGCGGCTAGAACTTCTTTTCACCCTATGGAACGGGCGATTTTGGTAAGGGCGGTTTCCCGGTATCGTCTGCTGCAGGGAAGTTCCCGTCCGTTTATGGTGACGGACTCGCTGCCGAGATAATCCACATGGGAGGGATTGATCAGATAACGCTGGTGAATCCGCACGAAATAGGGAGAGAGCTGATGCTCGATCTCATCCAGTCTGGCATAGAAAGAATACTCGCCTTTGGCGGTCACCAGCATGACTTTCCGTCTGTCGGAATAAAAAAAGAGAATGTCACAGAGCCGGAAACGCCATGTGCCGTCCATGTTTTTCAGTGTGAAAGTGCTGGACTCCTCCTGTGCGTACCGGGCGCGTATCCGCCTGAACAACTGCCGCAGTTTTTCTTCCGTGACAGGCTTCATCAGATAATCCAGCGCGCCGACAAGATAGCCGTCAAAGACATAATCGGAATACCCGGTCACAAAGACGATGAGAATCTGTTCGTCAAAGGTTCTGATCTTTTCCGCGGTTTCCATGCCGTTTAAACCCTTCATTTCCACGTCCAGAAAGAGAAGGTCGATCTCGCCCGGATGGTTTGCAAGCCATGAGGCGGCGTTTGTGCCCGAGGAAAATTCGTAGACGATCTCCTCAGCATCCTCGATCAGTATTTTTTCTAATTGGAAACGCAGGGCGTCCCTTGCGTCTGTCTCGTCATCACAGATTGCGATTCGCAGCATAAAAAAATTCCTTTCAAAAATTATATGACTCTATGTTGAGTATACCACATTTCTTTGATAGCGGTTTCACTCAGCGCTTCCAAACTTTACATTTCAGACGTCTAAACTTTACATTTCCAGCAGTTTTCCTCCAAACTTTACAGGCGGACGGTCAGAAATGACAACTGTTTTTTGCAGGCGGCGTATTTGTGGTATGGTCAATTTGCGGTAAAAACGCGGCAGATGATGGTCGGGAGGGAGAAGGCTGTCTTTCATTCCGGCAGTAGAAGGAGGAAACGGATATGCTGTATGTAAAAGAACTCTTCAAATCTTATGAGGCGGGGAAAAACAAATATGAAGTGCTGAAAGGAATTGATTTTCATGTGGCGCAGGGGGAGTTTGTGGCGGTCATGGGTCCCTCGGGCTCCGGCAAGACGACGCTGTTAAACTGTATCTCCTGCTATATTCCCTTTGATAAGGGGAATATCAAGTTGGGCGGCGTGGAGCTTGCGGGCATGAACGAGGAGGAGCTGGCAAGGGTCAGAAATACGAAGATCGGGTTTGTGTTTCAGGATTTTATGCTCTTAGACGGGCTGACCATCCGGGAGAATATTCTGGTGCCGCGCATTGTGCAGGGAGAGGTACCGGGGGAAGCGGAGAAGCTGGCGGACCAGCTTGCGGCAATGTTCGGGATCGGGCACATCTTAAATAAATACCCGGCGGAAATTTCCGGCGGCGAGAAACAGCGGGCGGCGGTGGCGCGGAGTCTGATCAACAATCCGCTGATCATTCTTGCCGACGAGCCCACCGGGAATCTGGATTCCAAGTCCAGCCGGGCGGTGATCGAGACGTTTATCAACGCGAAACAGAAAATGAATGCCACCATTTTTATGGTGACGCACGACAGCTTTGCGGCATCTTTCTGTGACCGGGTGATTCTGTTAAAGGACGGGACGATTTACCGCCAGATGGAGAAATGGGAAGACCGCAGTGTATTTCAGGATCAGCTTCTGGATGCGATCAAGCAAATGAGTGAGTAGGGGGTGATGAGATGAGTCAGACAATAAATATGAGACAGATGGAACGGAAGCTGCAGAAGGCGGACAGGAAGCAGTCGCGGCTTTATCTGTTCTGCAATTTTATGGCGCTGATGATTATTTCGGCGTACTCCGCGCTGATGCTCTCGCCCACGGTGCAGAAGGTATTCCCGGAGGGCGGCGACAGCCGGAAACAAATGCACATGATCTTTGTGATGACGCTGTTGGGGTGCGTGGTTTTTACGATCTATGCGCTTGGGTTGTTTTTCCGGCATAAGTCGAGGCAGCTCGGCGTTCTGATGGCTCTGGGCGCTTCGAGGAAGCGTCTTGCGCCGGGGTTATACCGGGAGGTCATTCTTTTGAGCGGGGTGTCCGCTGTCTTGGGAACGGCAGCAGGCTTTCCCTTTGTGTGGGTGATCTGGCACGCGTTCAGGCTGCTTCTGGTGGACAGCTCGGAGATGGTTCTCACATTTGATTTCAGATGCCTGTTTATCTCCCTGCTGTTTTTGGTTCTGGTGGTGGGATTTGCCTGTCTGACGGCGTGGCGGTACTTGAAGAAAACGAACATCATGGAGGTGATCCGGGAGGAGCATATCAACGAGCCGGTAAAAGAGCTTGGCAGATGGTGTGGACCGGTGGGCTTTCTGGTGCTTTTGATCGGTGCGGTGATAGGATTTGAAGCGCCGACGATGTGGCATGTGTGGTTTCTGGCTTATCCGCCGGATTGGCTGGGCGTATTATACGCGCCCGTGTTTGTGGGGCTTTATATGGTTATGCTGCACACGGTGGTGCACGGCTGGAGGAGCCATAAGAAGAAACCCTATAAAAATATCATTTCCCGAAGCATGATGAAGTTTCAGGGGAAACAGACCGTCAATAATCTGTTGGTGGTAACGCTGCTGATTGCGGGGGGATGCTTCGCTATTTTCTATCTGCCGACAAACGGTATTTCGTCGATGGTTCGTTGCGCGTCGGCGCCGTTTGACTATTTTTATCACGACCGGGCGGATCAAAACGTGCCGTGCCGGGAGGATGTGGAAGCCCTTGGCAGGGAATACGGGCTGACCTTCAAGGACTGGAGCGGATGCGATTATGTGACTCTGGGAATCGGCGAAAGGACGCAGGTGGAAGAGGAGGACGGACGGCACTACCATATCGAATATGTGCCGATGATGTGCGAGGCGAGGGTGCTTTCCGAGGATGCCTACCGTGAGCTTACCGGGCAGGTGGTTGATGTGCAGCCGGGAACCTATTTCAACCTGACCAATCAGGAAGAAACCGCTCTGGCTACCAACGAGTCGGCGAAGGAGTTTACCAATATGGTGACTCGCAGGCAGTTTGCCACGCAGTTCGCGGGATACCTGCACTATGACCTTCTCGTGGAGGAGACTCCGTGCTGTGTTGTTGACAATGCGGATTATGCCGAAATGTCGGAGGGACTGACGGATGAGTGGAGAGGTCGCTACACGGCATTTAATGTGGACGGAAAGGACTCCTATCTCTTTGCCAATGCCTTTTTTCGTCTCTTCGTGTCGTCCTTTGATGAATCCTGCGAGCGCCCTTCCTACTATGACCGGGTACAGAAAATCAGGAAAAACGAGGAGGGAAAAGAATATTGGGGCGACACGGATGATATGACGACGATCCGTTATGAAATGTCGGACTCCTTTATGTTCAGAAGCTTTTGGGCTTACATGCCGAGTTTTCGGATCTTGAGTCAGAATGATTATCTGCGCAGTATGGCGGTGATGTTTATGATGTTCCTCTTTATTTTCATCGTGTGCATGATCACGGCGCTGGTGGTGTGCTATACCCGCTGTCAGAGCATCGTGCTGAACAACCGCTACATCTTTGACGATCTGAAAAAGCTGGGGGCGTCGCCCGCCTTTCTGGACAGGGAAGTGCGCAGCCAGTGCGGCAATGTCTTTAAGGTGCCTTCTCTGGTCGGTACGACGGCAATGTTTTTGCTGTTTTCCATGATCCTGTACGCCAACGACGGCAGGATGGTAGAGACGGAATGGATGGCTCTGGGTGTATGCCTGTGCATTATTGCGGCGATTGGCGGGGTGATTTATGCGGTGTACCGCTCTACGGTGAGAGCGATTAAGGCACAGCTTCAAATAGGGTGATAACAAAAGATATTGTACCAGAAGCAGGCAGATGGTATAGGGACGTCCCTTGGTTCCTATATTATGGGATGTGCGCCCATTTACCCATCCGTCATGCATTCCACGCCGGCGTGCTTTCTGAGCTTTTAAAAGACACGGAGGACGACAATGTAATCAATTATTATGAGTTTGCAAAGGGGGTTTGATGTGGTAAAATAGATGCCGGGCCGACGGTTTACGGCACTAAGGAACCGAATTTTCACAGATTGAAAACGTAAGGTAAACGCAAGACTCCCACAAGGTATATGTAAGGAAAGCGTGATATCCTATCCTGAAAAGAAAGAAGGAGGATATCATGATGAAGAAAAATGTGTTTGTGGGAATTGGAATTGCTGTGGCGGCTCTGCTCAGTCTTGGCGTGTGGCTCTATTCGGGGAGTGGAAGCGCTTATTATTACACGCAGATTGATAACAGCAGGATCGCGGAAGGCAAGCTGCGGGACGGTGTGATTGATATGCAGGGTGGCATGAGCTATTCCTATACGCTGCCTGCCTATAATGAAAAAGGTGTCGAAAAGGAAATTACCTTCGGGGCATCACGGGAACTGCGGGAGGAAGCCTTCCTGAAGCTGACCGTCAGTCCTGTCCGCGGTGTGGTGGAGTGGAGCGAGGTGCAGTATGAGGAACTGCCGGAGGCGGTGCAGGAGCGCTATGCAGCCGGAGCGCAGTAAAAGCAGGGGCGGACCTGCGAATGATAAGGAAAAAACCGGATGAAAAAATTTATGCCCGGTTATTTGACATGTTTTCCCTGAACCCCGAGGAATGTTTTTTGTGGACGACACGGAAGAAAATATCGCTGCAGGCAGAAGATGCGGCATGGATGGATTTGATTTTTCGATGGAACGGTTCGGGGAGTTGGAACAAGAATTTAAAGGAGGATGTGATGCTTTCCCACCCGATCCCACCGCTCTATGACGAGCATTCCAAAATTTTGATACTTGGCAGTTTCCCCTCGGTAAAATCCAGGGAGCAGCAGTTTTTCTACGGTCATAAACAGAACCGCTTCTGGCGGGTAATGGCGCAGGTGCTTGGCTGTGCGGTGCCGGAAACGGTGGAGCAGAAAAAAGAGATGCTTTTGTCCCACCATATCGCAGTGTGGGATGTGATTGCAAGTTGTGAGATCACAGGCTCTTCGGACGCCAGCATCCGTGATGTGACGCCCAATGATTTATCGGAGATTCTTGGCTGTGCGGATATCCGTGCCATTTATACCAACGGCGGGAAAGCGCAGCAGCTGTACCAGAAATATATTTTTCCGGTGACGGGGCGGGAGGCGGTCGCCCTGCCTTCCACGAGCCCGGCGAACGCAGGGTATTCGCTGGAACGGCTGGTGGAGGCATGGCGGAGTGTAAGAAGTGTCTCTGAAGACGTCCTGCCATAGGACAGAGAATAAAGTCAGAGTTTGCGCGGGTAGAATGTCTGAAAGACGGCTTTTTTTCGCGAAGATTTCTATGTTAGGGAGGTGGCAGAATGCCGTTAGTATTGTGCATTGCAGGCGCTCCATGCAAGGGATGAGGACATTGCATGGAGGGGAGCCGTAAAAGGCGCTGTCCTCAGCCTTTGCATCCTGATTCATATTACAAATAAAAGGAGCAAAGGAAAATGAAAAATAACATAAAGGAATTAAAAACGTTTCTGATTCTTTGGAGCACCCAGTCGCTGTCGCAGCTTGGGAGCGCCATGACGGGGTTCGCGCTCACGCTGTGGCTCTATGAAAAGACGGGGTCCGCGCTGCAGACGGCGCTTCTTGCGGTGTGCAGTTATGTGCCTTACGTGGTGATGAGTATTTTCGCGGGCGCATTGAGCGACAGGTGGGACAAGAAAAAGGTAATGCTTGTCTGCGATACGTTGGCGGCATGCTGTTCCGTGACAGTTCTGATTTTGCTGAAAGCGGATTTGCTGCGGCCTGTCCATATGTATATTCTGAATGCCCTGACTGGCTTGATGAATACGGTGCAGCAGCCCGCAAGCGACGTGGCGATGACCATGATTACGCCGAAAAAGTATTACCAGAAGACGAGCGGCCTGCGGTCCTTTTCTTCGTCGCTTGTGACGATCCTGAATCCTGTTCTTGCCACGGCGCTGTATGCCTTTGCGGGGATAGACATTGTCATTTATGTGGATCTGGCCACTTTTACAATCGCCTTTCTTGCTTTGCTGTTCGGGGTAAAGCTGTCCATGCCGGAACGGAAAGAAGAGGCAGGACAGGAATCTTTTCTGGAAACGGTCAAAGCGGGGCTTGTCTGCCTTAAGGAAAATGAGCTGGTACTTGTATTGATTCTGTTTCTGGCGGGAGTCAATTTCGTGGCGTCGGCTTTTGACGCGGTGCTGCCGGCATTAATTCTGCCGAGGGAAAACGGCGGGGAGACGGTTCTGGGAATTGTGACTTCCTGCGCGGGAATAGCCATGTTATTTGGCAGCCTGATTGTGACGGCGCTGCCCGCGCCGAAAAACCGTGTCCGAGTAATCTATCTGACGATGCTGTTTTCGCTTGGCACGGAAAATTTTCTGCTGGCATTTACAGAGCTGCCTGTATTGTGGTGCATGGGGCAGATCATTGGCTGGCTGTTAGTGCCTGTGATGAGCGCAAATCTGGACGTGATTCTGCGGACGACGATTCCTGTTGACATGCAGGGACGTGTCTATTCCTGCAGAAACACGTTACAGTTTTTTACCATTCCGATCGGTTTGTCTCTGGGCGGTTTTATGGTAGATCATTTCTGTGAGCCGGTGATGGCGGCATCGTCCGCGCAGGGTATGCTTGTCAGGCTGTTCGGCGAGGGGAAAGGATCGGGCGCGGCGATGATGATGTTTATTCTCGGCGTGCTCGGGGTGGTGATCTGTCTGGGGTTTGGACGGATTTTGCGAAGATACAGCTATACGGAGTAGCGGGCGGCGTGAAAATATGAAGAGCGTATAAAAGATATAGAGGAATAGGAAAAGGCGGGACGGATGATTGCCCGCCTTTTTATGTCTGCGCGCAGAACGTGAAATACCCCTTCCCCTCCGCGCCAAGAAGCAGGCTGTAGGGCGGATATTCCTTATCGAATGTGCGGACAAACTGTTCAAAGGTCAGCATGTCGTTCCGCTCAAGGGTGCCGCACTCCGTAAGCGGGAAGTGCGTTTTCAGCCGGCTTACAAACTGCTCCGACAGAAGTTTCATGGCGGTGATGACTGTCTGGTCAATCCTGTGAATATCTTTCCCGAGGATTTCGCTGAGCGTGTGCAGGACAAGAGATTCTTCATAAACCAGATAGATTCGGATGGTTTTCTTTTTTTCTGTGTGGTAGGTCAGGCGGAAGCAGAGCGTTTTTCCCGTGGAAAATTCCTCCCCGCTGTAACGGCGGCTGATGACATCGACATCTGCCTGCGACAGACTTTCCAGAGCCTGTGAAAGCGCTTTTTCCAAGTTTTCCAGCTCGTTGTCATCCGGCTGGTGCACCCATTTGTGCGGGTTCTTACCTGTGATGGCACGGTCTTCGACCATGATATGACCGTTCAGCCATCCCACGCAGATTCCGAGAAAATGCCCTACTGATTCGGTGGAATAGTCGTTTGCCTCCATCTCCGCTTCCAGAGCCGGGAGCGTCTTATCCCGCAGGCTGTCGTGCAGACTTTTATGGATGGCGAGTCCCGGGTAATTGATGGACCGCATGTAAGCTTCCTCGTCCGCAAAATGCTTCATGGTATAGCTTTTGAAATATTTAATGCCCTCGCGGCATGCGTGCTGCTGTTTGCCTTCGTCCGCGTTGAGGGCGATCAGCTTTCCCACGATGGAAAACAATTTCCTGTGGGCGCTGTCAATGCTTTCAACACCTACGTTAAAGCGGTCGTTCCATTTAATTTCTTTCATCATAATGCATCCGTCTCCCATGTACTTGATAGAAATATTTTACCATATTTTTTTCGGTGTCTCAATTGGAAAAATAGCAGTGCATAAAACACCGCAGTTTGGTATAATGAAGGCAATAAACAGTGCACAGACGAGGGGGTAGGGGTTATGAAGTACAAAGTTTTGCTGACGGGAAACAACAAGATGGTAATCAATGAATTTTTTACTTATATGGATTTCAGCTTTGAGTGTGTCAGCACTTCGGAGCGCTACGACGATATTATAAATCATATCAAATATGTGCAGCCGGACGTGCTCGTCTACTGTCTTTACGGGGAAAATCCCGATGATCTGAAACGGTTTGTCAATGTGGAGGGCAAGATTTCGGAGGAGGGGATTCCTATAGTGGTTGTCGGGGATGCCGATGAATGCGAGCAGTTTGAGCGCATTGCTCCTTCCATGAATGTCACGATATTCCGCCGGCCGATTTCCACGCAGAAGCTGGAAGAGGGCATTGTCAAACTTCTGAAGGAAAAGAGGCCGGAGGGCGGTCTGGGAAAACGGTCCGTGACAGTGACGGAGAGCACGCTTAAAACAGAGGATGTCATGCGGGTGGCGGAGGAACTGCTTGCCCAGCTTGCGAAAGAAGAGGAGAAGGAGAAGAAGCTGAGGGAAGAGGCGGCGAGGAAGAAGCATATTCTTGTTGTGGACGACGACAGCAGTGTGCTTAAGCTCTTGAAAGGCTATCTGGTGGAGCGCTATGATGTGGCGACAGCCATCAGCGGCAAGATTGCCCTTAAGTTCCTTGAGACGAAGAAGACGGACATGGTGATTCTCGATTATGAGATGCCGGTGGATAACGGTGCAGCGGTTCTTTCTAAGATCCGGGAGAATCCGGCGACAAGAAACCTTCCCGTCGTGTTCCTCACGGGTGTAACGGACAGAAATAAGATAATGGAGGTACTGGCGATGAAACCGCAGGGGTATCTTGCCAAGCCGATTGACATGGAGAAGCTGTCCTCCACTATAAAAGGTGTCCTAGGCTGATAAAATGATGCTTTTGTAGAGGGAGGTTGCTATGGCGATCATAGAGAGCGAACTCAAGATGACAGATTTGATAGATGTGGAATCCTTACAGAAAATACAGGATGCGTTTTCGGATATGTCGGGAATCGCATCTATGATTACAGACGCTTCCGGCACGATACAGACGAAGCCTTCCGGGTTTACGGATTTTTGCAAAATATACGTCCGCAACACCGAGGAAGGGCGGAAACGGTGCGAGCTGTGCGATAAGCTGGGAGTGGAGAGGGCCGCGAAGGCGGGCGGCTCCTGCGCTTACTTTTGCCACGCCGGGCTTGTGGAGTTTGCGGCGCCCATTATGGCGCACGGGCACTTGGTGGGATGCTTTATCGGAGGACAGATGCTGACCATACCTCCCGATGAGGAGGAGCTGCGGCATGTGGCTGAGGAGATCGGTGTGGATGCGGACGGTTTGGTACGCGCTGCGCAGGGCATTAGGATTGTGGATAAGGAAACGGTTAGGAAGGTGTCGAATGCGCTCTACACGATAGCTAACGTCCTTTCGGACATTGCCTACAGTAAATATCAGGTGAGCCTTACCAACATGGAGCTAAAAAAGACCTCCAACATGAAATCGGATTTTCTTGCCAACATGAGCCATGAGATCCGCACCCCCATGAACGCGGTGATTGGTATGGCGGAGATGGCGCTCAGGGAGGACCTGACCCCGGCAGCGAGGGAATATATCGGGCAGATCAAATCGTCGGGACAGACGCTCCTTACGATTATCAATGATATTCTGGACTTTTCCAAGATTGAATCGGGCATGATGGACATCAGCGACGTGGAGTATGAACCGATGTCCATGATTAACGACGTGTCTAATATAATTATGACGCGTATCGGCAGTAAAGATGTGGAGCTGACTGTGGATGTGAACCCGGATCTGCCGGCGGGACTTTACGGCGATAATGTCCGAATCAAGCAGGTTATGGTTAATCTTGCCAACAATGCGGTCAAATTTACAAAAGAGGGAAATGTCCATGTGAAGATTGATTTCCTGCAGACGGCGAAGGACATGATAGAACTGATTGTGTCTATCACCGACACGGGGAGCGGCATTAAAGAGAGCGATATGGATAATCTCTTTAAATCCTTCCAGCAGCTGGACAGTAAGAGAAACCGCAACATTGAAGGGACCGGGCTGGGGCTTGCGATCTGTAAGCAGCTTGTGTCGCTGATGAAGGGCAAAATCCATGTGGACAGCATATACGGAAAGGGATCTACCTTTTCCTTTGTGATTCCACAGAAGGTGACAGACATCCAGCATTCAGTCGAAAAGCTGCCGGAACATGTTGTGGCGGCAGGGTTGATTCAGAGCGATTACATAGCTCAGGAGCTGGCGATTGATATGGAAAGGCTGGGCGTAAGCTATGAGAGACTGGATTCGGAGGAGGAGCTGAATCAGGTAAAGGACAGCGGCGCGGGGTATTTCTTTGTGGAGCAGCCGCTGTTTACAGAAGCAGTGCAGTTTTTTCTGAAATTGAATTCTGATATTAGCGGGGTGCTTCTGACAAATTACCGCTCGGTGCGCTCCTATGACCTGCCGAATATCCGTGTGGTGAAAAAGCCTCTCTATATTCTGGGACTCGCGAATATTTTTAACGGTAAGGAGGACAACGCCGCTTTTTCACTGATGGAGGCGGAGGACTTTGATTTTGTGGCGCCTGAGGCGGAGATTCTGGTGGTAGATGACAATGCCATCAATCTGACAGTGGCAAAGGGGCTTTTAAATCCGCTTGAGATGAAGATAGAGACGGCGCTCAGCGGTAAAGATGCGGTCCTGATGGTCACGGATAAGCGTTACGATATTATTTTTATGGATCACATGATGCCGGAGATGGATGGGGTGGAAACGACAAGGGTGATCCGCAGGCTTCTCGGGGACAACGGGCAGGCGCCGATTATCGCCCTCACGGCAAATGCGGTGGAGGGAACGGCGGAGATGTTTATCAGCGAGGGTATGAACGATTTCGTGACGAAACCGATCGAGATGCGTGATATGCTTTCCAAGCTGCGCAGATGGCTGCCGCCGGAGAAGATTGAGAAAAAGAAAAACAGAACCAGTGCAGCGCTTCGGAATGTGCACAAGGACGACGACGGGGGACAGACGGCAACAAATATTGTCATTGAGGGGCTGGATGTGCAGAAGGCGATGGGTTTCCTGGGAAACGAAGAGCTTTTCTGGTCCGTGTTGAAGGAATATTACCGTGTGATCGACAAGAAATGCGCGCTCATACAGGAGTACGAACAGAAGGAGCTGTGGAAAGATTATACGGTGGAAGTGCACGCGTTAAAGAGCGCGTCGAGACAGATCGGCGCCACGGATCTGGCATATACAGCCGAGCAGATGGAGGCGGCGGGAAATGCTGGAAACGCGGCGTTGATTCACAAAATTACGCCGGGGATGCTTGAGGAGTATATGTTCTATAAAGGCATTCTGGCTCCCTACTTTGTAAAGGAAGAGGAGGAGCAGAGCGGAAGGGCGGCGGAAGTGGAAGAACTGAAAGCGCTTTTTGAACAGATGGAAGAGGCGATGGAAAATCTGGATATGGATGCCATGGAGCAGGCAATCAGGGATATGAGCCAGTATTCTTACAGCGATGCGCAGCGGGACATATTTTTCAAACTAAAAAATGCGGTGGAGGATATCGACACGGAACGGTGCGAGGAAATCATCGCAGAGTGGAAGAGAGAACTGGATGGTTAAATATGAGGAGAAAAGTGCATAAAAATGCATTTTTCTCCTTCCTTTTCGAAAAAGGTTGTGGTATGATAGAGCGGGCACGGATATAGGAATCGGAAAGGATGAAAGACGGATGTCAGAGTGGGCGGCGAATTTCAGTGATTTGTTTTATAAATGTTTTATCAGGGAAGACCGTTACAAGCTTCTTTTGAGCGGGATCGGCGTGACGATCAAGGTGTCGCTTCTCGCCATCGTTATCGGTATTCTGATCGGCATGCTGATTGCCATGTGCAATCTGTCAAAGAAAAAACTGCTCCGTTTTATCGGCGGCGTCTATACGGATGTGATCCGTGGCACGCCCTCGGTGACGCAGCTTATGATTATTTATTTCGTTATCTTTGCCACGGTGCCGCTTAATAAGTGGATCATTGCGGCGATCGCGTTCGGCGTCAATTCCGGTGCGTATGTGTCCGAGATCATCCGGGCAGGCATTCTTTCTATTGATAAGGGGCAGACGGAAGCGGGAAGGTCGCTTGGACTCTCCGCGTTTCAGACGATGAGCAGGATTGTCGTGCCGCAGGCGGTCAAAAATATTTTTCCCGCGCTGTGCAATGAGTTTATCGTACTGATCAAGGAAACCGCTATCGTCGGCTATGTGGGACTGATGGATATCCAGAAGGCGGGAGACTTCATTAAGAGCGCGACATTTGTTGCGTTTATGCCGTTAATCGGAACCGCGGTTATTTATTATGTGTTGATTAAGATACTGACTCTGGCGCTTCGCCGGGTGGAGATAAGGCTGCGGAAGGCGGATGCACACTGACAATGCGAGAAGCGGCATTCTTCAATGGAGAACAGATATATGATAAGAGTGAATAACCTACATAAAAAATTTGAGGATTTGGAAGTGCTGAGTGGAATTGACGAGCACATTTCGCAGGGAGAGGTGGTTGTCGTGATCGGACCTTCAGGTTCCGGCAAAAGTACCTTCCTGCGGTGTCTGAATCTGCTGGAGACTGTTACCGAAGGTGAGATTTATGTGGACGACGAGCTGATCACGGCGCCGAAAGTGAATGTGAACCGTGTGCGGCAGAAGATGGGCATGGTGTTCCAGCAGTTTAACCTCTTTCCCCATCTGACTATTATGGATAACATCACGCTTGCGCCCGTACTCCTTAAGAAGATGACGAAGGAGGAGGCGGTGAAGCGGGGGCAGGAGCTTCTGGAGCGCGTCAATCTGGGCGAGAAGGCGAACGCTTATCCGGCGCAGCTCTCCGGCGGGCAGAAGCAGCGTGTCGCGATCGCGAGGGCGCTTGCCATGGATCCGGAGATCATGCTTTTTGACGAACCAACGTCGGCGCTCGACCCGGAGATGGTGGGAGAGGTGTTGGACGTTATGAAGGATCTGGCAAGATCCGGCATGACTATGGTGATTGTCACCCATGAGATGGGGTTTGCCAGGGAGGTGGCTTCCCGTGTGCTGTTCATTGATCAGGGTGTGGTGATGGAGAGCGGCACGCCGGATGAAATTTTCAACAATCCGCAGAACGAGAGGACGAAGAATTTCCTGAGCAAGGTTCTTTAATGATGATGGCAATGAGCAGCGCCGGAGGGTTTTACGGGCGCGCTGTGAATTGGTATAGCAAATTTGTGAGAGAGCGGCACAAATTTGTCTGATGGCAGATGCGAATTTGAAATTTGCATCGCCTGTCGCATAAAAGCTCAAGAGGAGGATAAAGATTATGAAAAAAACAACAAAGTTACTGACAGTGACGCTTGCCATGGTGATGGCGGCATGCACCCTGACGGCATGTGGCGGCGGCGCGTCGGAGGGAAACACGATCACCTTCGGCACGAACGCGGAGTTTCCGCCCTTTGAGTACGTTACCTCAAACGGTGTGATCGGCGAGTACGACGGCATTGACATGGCGATCGCAAAGCAGATCGCGGAGTCGAACGGTATGACTGCGGCAGTGGAGAATATGGAGTTTGACTCTCTTCTGGTGGCGCTGCAGAATGGGCAGATCGACGCGGTGATCGCTGGCATGACGGCGACGGATGAGAGAAGGGAAACCGTAGATTTCTCCACCACTTACTATACGGCAACACAGGTGATGATCGTGAAAGAGGATTCCGATATTGCAGCGGCGACTGACATGGCGGACAAAAAAATTTGTGTAGTGCAGGGCTATACCGGGGAAATCTGCGTGCAGAATATGGGCTACAGCTACGAGGCTTTCAAGAAAGGCACAGAGGCGGTCATGGAGCTGGTGAACGGCAAATGTGATGTGGTAGTCATTGATTCCGCGACGGCGCAGAAGTATGTGGGCGACAATGAGGGCTTAAAGATTGTGGAGGACCCGAGCGCGTTTGAGTCTGAGGAGTACGCGATCGCGGTGCAGAAAGGAAACACGGAGCTGCTTGATAAGATCAACAGTTCTATTGACAAGATGCTTGCGGACGGAACGGTCAACGAGCTGGCGGTGAAATATACAGAGGAAGCGACAGCGGAGTAATACATAAGGATGCAGTCAAAGGGGCGGCGCAGATTTGCACCGCCCCATCTTGACGCAGCACACTTTCTCGTAGTAGTATAGTGAAGTAACTGACAACTGAAGTTGTACATAGACTCGTCAATGCATTGCCCGATGTGGAAAAAGGGTGCAGGAAAGAGGGAACGATGAAAAATGTGTGGGAGAAGTGGGCAGGCATAAGTCTTGTCAAGAGGATTGTTGTGGGGCTGGTGATCGGTGTGATTCTGGCTCTGGCACTGCCGGGGGCATCGGGAATCGGTGTGCTTGGAGATGTGTTTGTGGGCGCGCTCAAAGGAATCGCGCCGCTGTTGGTATTCTTTCTGGTGATGAGCTCGCTCTGCAATGCGGGCAAATCCCATGGCGGGGTGATCAGAACAGTTATCATTCTGTATATGTTCAGTACGGTGCTTGCGGCTGTGATCGCTGTTTTTGCCAGCATGGCATTTCCCGTGGAGATGGTGCTTGTTGACGCGGCTTCGGATGCGGCGTCTGCGCCCAGCGGTATCGTGGAGGTGCTCAGCACACTGCTGATGAATGTAGTGCAGAATCCCGTATCGTCGCTGGCAAACGCCAACTACGTGGGTATTCTGGCATGGGCAGTGCTCCTGGGCGTGGCATTCCGCGTAGCGGGAGAGACGACGAAAAAGATGCTTGCGGATATCTCGGAAGCAATTTCAAAGGTTGTTGTGGTTATCATTAACTTTGCGCCTTTCGGTGTGCTGGGACTGGTTTACACCAGCGTGACGGCAAGCGGTCTGGACGCTTTCAGGGATTATGGAAAGCTGCTTGTTCTGCTGGTGGGCTGCATGTTGTTTATCTATTTTGTGACGAACCCGATTCTGGTGTACTGGTGTATCCGCAAAAATCCGTATCCGCTCATTTTTAAGTGTCTGAAACAGAGCGCGATCACGGCTTTCTTTACCAGAAGTTCGGCGGCGAATATTCCTGTCAATATGAAGATATGTGAGGAGATGGGACTGGATAAGGACACGTACTCCGTTACGATTCCGCTTGGCGCGACCATCAATATGGACGGCGCGGCGATCACGATTACTGTGATGACTATGGCTACCGCGTTTACGCTCGGGATTAGCGTGGATATTCCTACGGCGATTATTTTAAGCCTTTTAGCGGCACTTTCAGCCTGCGGTGCGTCGGGCGTGGCGGGCGGTTCGCTTCTGTTGATACCGTTAGCATGTTCACTGTTCGGCATTCCGGATTCCATTTCCATGCAGGTTGTGGCGGTAGGATTTATCATCGGCGTGATTCAGGATTCCGTGGAAACGGCGCTCAATTCTTCTTCAGACCTGCTTTTGTCGGCTTCGGCGGAGTTCAGACAGTGGCGGTTAGAGGGGAAGGAAATCAAATACTAAGCCGGACGGAGGAAGCATGAAGAGAATATGCAAACAGTGCGGCACAGAATTTACGCTGTCAGAGAGTGAGATTGCCTTTTATCGGAGCAAAAATCTGCATCTGCCGAAGCGCTGTGAGAATTGCCGCAGAGAGAATAAGATGAAAGTGGGCGGAGAGCCGGCGCAGCAAACGGTCAGACCCTATCACGGAAAGAAAGACAATACACTGAAAAAATGGGTGGCGGCAGCGGTAATCTGTCTGCTGTTTGCCGCCGCTGTCGGCACACTCCGTGTGGGCGTGCTGCGGCTTGATACGGCAAACGGGGCAAGTGCGGAAGTGGCGGCGGATGTAACGGCAGACACGGCAGCAGGTTCGGCGGTGGAAGCTGCTCCGGCGGAGGCAATGCAGGAAAGGCAGCCGGGAGGAGCCGCGGCGGGTGCGGCGCAGGAAAAGCAGCCGGAAGATTTTCAGAAGGGTGAGGATGCCCCGGCGGAGACCGCGCAGGAAAAGCAGCCGGAAAATTTCCGGAAGGATGAGGATGCCCCGGCGGAGACCGCGCAGGAAAAGCAGCCGGAAAATTCCCGGAAGGATGAGGATGCCCCGGCGGATATGCCGCAGAAGACGCCGGAGGATGCGCAGACATCCAAGACGGCGGCATCAGAATATGCGTATTCCTTCCGCAAGGCGGAGTACCTGCAGGAACACTTTGAAAAGCATGGGGCAGAATTCGGATTTGCGACGGCGGAGGAGTATCTGGCGGGTGCCAACAGGGTAGTCGCGTCGCCGGAGGCATTACATAAGCTGGAAGGAGAAGATGGGGACGACGTGTATTATCTGGAATCCGGCAATGAGATTGTGTTCGTCTCAACGGATGGATACATTCGGACGTATTTTAAGCCAAATGACGGCAAGGCATACTTTGACAGGCAATAGTTAATTTTGCTTATACACTAACTTAGATTGGAGGAGAAAGATTATGAAAAAGAAATTGGCGGTAGTATTGGTGGCAGCAGTGGCTGTCTGCGGAACCTTTGCGGGCTGCGGCGGCGCGAAGGAAACAGCGGCAGGAGCGGCGGATGCCGGCAGCATGGTATACGCGGTGGAAGCGGGCTCTGCGGGAGAAGATGCTGCGAACGAGAAGGGCTATCAGACGAATGTGGTGGCGTCTCAGGCGGATGCCTTGATGGAGGTGGCTTCGGGCACGTCGGATGCGGCGATCATCGATCTTTTGATGGCGGGTGCCATGATCGGGGAGGGGACAAGTTACCCGGATCTGGTACACACGGACGAACTGACCACGGAAGAGTACGGCGTGGGATGCAGGAAAGGTTCTGATCTGGCTTCCTATATCAATTCCGTGTTCGCGCAGAGTTACGCGGACGGCTCCATGAAGGCGACGGCTGAGACATACGGCGTGCAGGAGGCTCTGGTGGAGCAGAAGGCGAGCGAATATACGGATAATGGTTCCGGTGATGTGGCATATATTCGGGGCAAGGGCACGCTGATTGTCGGCATCACGGAGTTTGAACCTATGGATTACAAGGATGATTCCGGCGAGTGGATCGGCTTCGATGCGGATATGGCGCGCATGGTTGCGGAGCAGCTCGGTGTGGAGGCGCAGTTTGTGGTGATTGACTGGGACAACAAGATTATGGAGCTGGAATCCAAAAACATCGATGTGGTTTGGAACGGCATGACATTGACGGACGAAGTCACAAACGCTATGGAGTGTACCAACGCATACTGCAACAACGCGCAGGTGATTGTGGTTCCCGGAAAGTGATGCGGGCGGTGCGGTAACTTGAAGATGCGGGCATTCTCCGCATTGATTTGAAATTTCAGGAGAGTAGGTCATGTTTTTAAGTGTAACACAATCGCTGCTGGATGGTCTGTTGACCACTTTTCAGATCTTTATTTTCACCCTGCTTTTTTCACTGCCGTTTGGGCTGGTTCTGTCTTTCGGCGCAATGAGCAGATGGAAAGCCCTGCGGGGGCTGATTCAGACGCTTGTGTGGATCATACGCGGTACGCCGCTGATGCTGCAGCTGATTATTATATTTTATGGTCCCGGACTGTGGCTTGGGCATAACATATGGAGTGGCAGCGAGGCGGGACGGATTACCGCCACGGTGGTGGCATTCAGTCTTAATTATGCCTGCTATTTTTCAGTGATCTTCCGGGGCGGGATCGAGGGCGTTCCCGCAGGCCAGCGGGAGGCGGGTGAAGTGCTTGGCATGACAAAGTGGCAGATTTTCTTTAAGGTTACGCTTCTGCAGATGGTGAAGCGCGTGGTGCCGCCCATGTCCAACGAGATCATTACGCTGGTGAAGGATACGTCCCTTGCGCGGATTATCGCGGCATATGAGCTCACCTTTGCGGGCTATTCCTTTATGAAGAGCAACGGGCTTACGTGGCCGCTCTTCTACACGGGTGTGTTTTACCTTTTGTTTGTGGGTATTTTGACGCTTTTATTTAACTATATCGAGCGCAGGCTGGACTATTTCCGATAAATGTTTCGGAATGAATGACTGATCCGGCGAAAAACGTTGCGTTACAAGTGCGAAAACGCAGAGACAAATTGGAAATTGGGTTTGCGGATTTTACGGAAAACGCTGCGACATGGAGGCAAAAATGGCGGTTTTAGAAGTGAAACATATCGGAAAACATTTCGACTCAACAAGAGTGCTCGACGATGTAAGTTTTGATCTGGAGGAGGGGAGCGCGCTGGCGATCATCGGTTCCTCCGGCTCGGGCAAGACAACGCTCCTGCGCTGTCTGAATTTTCTGGAGACGCCGGATCACGGTTCCATCACGGTGCGGGAAGAAACCCTGTTTGACGCGGATCATCCCGTCGCAGGGCAGGAGAAAGATCTGCGCACCAAAAGGCTGCATTTTGGCATGGTGTTTCAGGCGTTCCATCTGTTTCCACAATACACGGCGCTGGAAAATGTGACGCTGGCGGAGAAGCTTCTGGCGAAGGAACAGCCGGACTTTAAGCAGAAGAAAAAGGAAATTCTGGAGGAGATTGAGGCGCACGGGAAATCGCTTCTGGACCAGATGGGGCTTTCGGAGCGTATGGATCATTATCCACACCAGCTTTCCGGCGGGCAGCAGCAGAGAGTCGCTATTGCCAGAGCTTTGGCGCTTAAGCCGGATATCCTCTGTTTTGATGAGCCGACTTCTGCGCTCGACCCGGAACTGACGGGGGAGGTGCTGAAGGTCATCAGAGGGCTTGCCGAGCAGCATACGACCATGATTATCGTGACCCACGAGATGAGCTTCGCAAGGGATGTGGCGGATCAGATCATCTTTATGGACGAGGGCGTGATCGTGGAGCAGGGCGATGCCAGACAGGTGATCGACCATCCGCGGGAGGAGCGGACGAGACAGTTTCTTACAAAATATTGAAGAATAGGAGGGCTTGCCGGAGGGCAGGCTCTCTTTATTCTATAGGAAAGTGTGACAGCGTAAGCCATTGAAGGAGAATGCGAAGCATTCTCTGAACCGAGCGTGCCGATGCTCGATTTTTACTACCTTTTTTGAAGAAAGTAGTATAGATTTTGGGCAGTATGCGTGATATGTTTGAGAAAGAAGGAAGACGTAAGTAACAGAAACGAATAAGGAGGAGATGGCATTCATCACCATTTTGCGCAATCTTTCCGATCTGGCAAGTCTGGGTCCCAATTTGGCAGTGGCAGTGTCCGGGACGCTGGCTCTCGGCGTTGCGCGGTAATGTTTACCCGGCGGATGAGCCTCCTGTGTTTTCCTGCGCGAACAGATCCTCACGGGTAATGTTTTTCAGCCATTTCCCATGGCGGTAATGCCGGATGACCCAGGGCCATTTCACAAACTCGTCGGTACAGAGCAGGAAATACACCCAGAGAACGGGGAGCTTAAACACGAAGGCGGCCAGAAAACCAAGCGGCACCGCATAAACCCACATGTCGATCACGTCGCAGATCAGGCCGAAGCGGCTGTCGCCGCCGGCGCGGAATACGCCCGCGATCAGCGTCGTGTTGACGGCGGCCCCCATAATATAGTAGGTGTTGATAAGCAGCATATATTTCAGATAGTGCATGGCTGTCTCGGAAAGCTTTGCGAAATGCAGCACAAAGGGAGTGGCGGCCAGCACCAGCACACCGCCGATGGCGCCGGTGATGACGGTCAGCTTCATCAGCTTGGAGGCATATGATTTCGCGCGCTCCATATCCCCCTCGCCCATCACGTTGCCCAGCAGGATGCCGCCCGCGCTGGCGGTGCCGAAACAGAGCACGGTGCCGAAGTTTCTGACCACAACCACCAGGGAGTTGGCGGCTACCGCGTCGGAACCAAGATGCCCCAGTATGACGGAGTACATGGAGAAAGCCACGCTCCAAGCGATATCGTTGCACAGGGCAGGCAGGGAGAGCCTGACAAAATCCTGAAACAGCAGTTTGTTGTGAAGGAACATGTAGCTGAATTTCAGTTTGATATCCCGGCTGAATGCAGATACGACAATACAGCCCAGAAGCTCAAGGATGCGCGACAGGGCGGTGGCGATGGCCACGCCGGTGGCGCCCAGCTTCGGCGCGCCGAAAAGCCCGAAAATAAACACGGCGTTCAGGAAGATATTCAGGGTAAAGGCCATCACATTCAAAACCATACAGACGGTCACTCGTCCGATGCTCCGAAGAACCGCCAGATAGACTTCTATAATGCCCCAGCACAGATAGGTCACCGTCATCACGCGCAGATATCCGGCGCCGATGGCGATCAGCTCCGCGTCGTTGGTAAAAAGCTTCATCATCAACTCCGGCGCAAAAAAGGCAAATGCGGAAAAGCCACCGGAAATAATCAGCGAAAACCGCATGGCGATACCCTGAATGGCGCGGATCGGCTGCAGCTCTCCCTTACCCCAATACTGCGCGCTCAACATGGAGGCCCCGGTTCCCAGACCGTAATAAATCATAAAGAGGATATTGGCGTAGTTGGCGGCCAGCGATACGGCGGAGATGGCGGACTGTCCCACGTAGTTTAACATCACCACATCCGCGGAGCTCACGGCTGCGCTCAGGAGATTCTGAATCACAATCGGTATCACCAGCTTTATGATTTTATTGTAAAAATTGTCGTTGGAAATGGTCTTTTGCAAAGAAAAATCCTCCGTTTTTTGCGTAAAGTGATAACATATTAATACATTCTTTTTCTCATGTCAATCGGTTTTTCAAACTTAAAAAATTTTTTGATTTTCAAGAAATATTTCCTGCAAAACTACTTGTGTTTTTGGAGCAATGTGATAAAATCGTCCTCAATGGCTAGAGTGAAAAGAACTTCTAAAGCTCAGCAGCAGAGGCTGCATCGCAAAGTCAGCGTAGCTGACTTGGAAGTTCTAGTGCGCCATTTTCCAATTGCATACACTTTTTGCGAAGTCCAGAATTTCCTTATACAAGGCGTTTGAGGGAGGCGATGCGGTGGCATCGTTGACCGAAAACAACGCAGTAGAAGGGAATGCTGGCAAGCAAAAAAGGATAGTTAATTGGTAAATGGAGCACTAAATTTGCTTCGCAAATCACTTTCACTCAGGAGAATGCCTGAAATGCGGCATTCTCCGCATCTGTAAGCGTAAGTTAGAGTTATGGAGGACATTATGGAAAAAGATATGACGAAAGGCAGTCCCATGAAGCTGATTCTGGGCTTTGCCGTGCCTCTTTTGTTCGGGCTTGTTTTTCAGCAGTTCTACAGCATGGTGGACGCGATCATCGTGGGGCATTATCTGGGCGTGGATGCGCTGGCGGCGGTGGGAGCCACAGGCTCCGTGAATTTTTTGATTATCGGCTTCTGTATGGGAATCTGCAGCGGCTTCGGCATTCCGATTGCGCAGGAGTTCGGGGCGAAGCATGAGGATGCGCTGCGCAGGTTTGTGGCCAACAGCGTGTGGCTGTCCGCGATTTTCGCGGTGGTCATTACGATTGCTGTTTCCCTTCTGTGTCGGCCGATTTTACGGCTGATGCGGACGCCGGACAACATCATTGACGGCTCCTACAACTACATCATTATTATTTTTCTGGGCATACCCGTGGTGTTCCTCTACAATATGACGGCGGCCATTCTTCGATCGCTGGGGGACAGCAGGACGCCGGTGGTGTTTCTGGTGACGGCTGCGATTTTGAATATTTTTCTCGATGTGTTCTGTATTGTAGTCATCCCTATGGGGGTGGCCGGTGCGGCGGTGGCTACGGTAGTGTCCCAGGCCATAGCGGGCTTTGCCTGCCTGATTTATATGCGAAAGAAGTTTTCGATTCTGACGCTCTCGCAGGATGAGAGAAAATGGAACAGGGATTATGCGGCGAAGCTTTGCAATATGGGCATTCCCATGGGATTACAGTATTCGATCACAGCCATCGGCAGCGTGATTTTGCAGAGCGCGGTGAACGGCATCGACTCCAACGCGGTGGCGGCGGTCACGGCCGGAGGCAAGGTGAGTATGCTTCTGGTCTGCCCCTTTGATGCGATGGGTTCCACCATGGCGACCTACGGTGGCCAGAATGTGGGCGCGGGCGACCTGGAGCGTGTGGACAGGGGACTTAAGAGCTGTTGTCTGCTGGGGCTGATTTATTCCCTGATTGCGCTGGGAGGCGTGTATCTGTTCGGCAAGCAGCTCCTTCTGTTATTTCTGGATGCGGGGGAGACGCAGATCATCGGTAATGCCTACTCGTTCATTCAGATCAGCGCCCTGTTCTATTTCCCGCTGGCGCTTGTGAACATTGTCCGCTTTTTGATTCAGGGAATGGGCTTTAGCAGGCTGGCGGTTTTTGCGGGAGCTTTTGAGATGCTGGCGAGGGCGCTTGCGGGATTTCTGCTGGTGCCGCATTTTGGATTCAGCGCGGTGCGGTTTGCGAATCCGCTGGCATGGATTTTTGCAGATATCTTTTTGATTCCGGCCTTTTTCTTTGTGCGGAAGAAAATGGAGAAGCTGTTAAACGGGCAGCGGGCGAATACATAATTGCCTTGACTTGCAGACACGGTAAAATGATTTGACAGAGGAAAGGGTAATTTAGAGAAGAAGCTATGAGTGTGACGATTTTTACTATGACCCACAAAAAGTTTCCCACGCCGGGAGACCTGATCTATGTGCCCCTGCAGGTGGGGCGTGCCGGAGCTGAAGACCTAGGATATATCGGAGATGACGCGGGTGTCAGTATCTCGGAGAAGAACTGCTACTACGGAGAATTGACGGGCGTTTACTGGGTCTGGAAAAATATAAAAACATCTGATTATGTGGGGATCTGTCACTACCGCCGGTATTTCTGCACGGAGGAGGGGCGGATTCTTACAGGGAAGGAATATGAAGAAATCCTCTCGGAATACGATATCATCACTTCTAAGCTGCTGAAGTTGAATTTTGCTTACTATGACGGGTATGCCGCAAATTATAACCGGCATGATCTGGAGACGGTGGAAGAGGTGATCCGGCAGGATTATCCTGATTATTACGAAACGTTTGAGAAATTGGTGCACGACAAGAACACTTACTTTGGCAATATGATGGTTTGCAGGAAGGAGATTTACGACGCCTACTGTGAGTGGCTTTTCGGGATTTTTGAGAAGGCGGAGGACAAAATCGACGCTTCCGGGTACGACGACTACCACAAGCGTGTCTACGGCTTTATCTCGGAGTTTCTGCTCTATGTCTGGACGCAGGTGCAGGGGCTTAGCGTTTATGAGTGTAAGGTGGGGATGACTGATGAGAAGCGTGAGACGGCCGAGATCAAGGAGAGACTGGCGGAGTATTTTGCCGGGAGGGACATTGCCGGGGCGAAGGCGTATATGCTGGCCTGTCTTGAGAAACGGCCGGATGTGCTGATGGAAGCCTCTGACATTACGGGAGAGTTAAGGATGTCCATGCAGGTAATTGCGATATGTGAGCTGGAAAAACAGGCTTACGGCATCAGCACCATTGACCGCATACAGGACTTTGGCACGCTGATGGCGCATTTTCAGAAGTTGAACGACCTGATTCAGACATGGAAAGAGAGGGAGAGTGAAATGTCTCCCTCTGAAGTAGAGTTTTATCTGAAAAAGGAAAGTATTACCGATATTGCGCTGGAGGCTTCGGCCAGACTGTTTTATTCGGCGGCGGAGGCGGAAGAGGTGGCGAAAGCTGTGAAGACAGGTGAAAAGATTTAAAAATAGAAAAACGGAGCAATTGCTTATTCTAGTCCATCCGCTGCACCGGTCTGACGTACTTAAAAAACCGCTGCGGATCATGGTAGAAGTAGAAGATTCTGCCGGGTGTGGTGTCAAGGCAGTATTCGGAAGCGGTGTAATCGTATGCCTTCATAGCTGCCTCTATTTTTGCCTCCACGGCTGTCCCCTCTTTTTCATAGTCAAAAGGACCGTGCTCAAAGACAATGTAGTCGCTCTCCGGCACATCCATCAAAAGCATCTGTTCGGGGACTTCCCCGGCATAATCCATCGGAAGGCGCACGCCGTAGCACTCCGCGAGGGGGATGCCCCAACTGCATATCCTGCCGGCAGGGTCGTTGAGGTATGCCATGATCTGCCCACTTCCGCTGTTTGCCTCATCGCCCCCCATATCGTCCAGTTTCCCTTTGATACTGTCCAACAGACCGCAGATCGTCTCACAGTCCTGCCCGGGAATCTGACTCTGTTTCTCCCAGAAATCCCAGTAACCGATACTCTCATAGTTTCGGATGTGCAGAAATTTGTGCGCCGGGATTGTCACAAAGTAGGTTTTTATTTCCTGTATCGTGTTTTCCATTTGATATCCTCCTGTTTTTGAAAAATGAGTCTCTGACAGATAACAGTCGAAGGGCTTTATGATGGTGCGCAGCGTGACGGGCTTCGGGCATTTGCGGTATGCACTGGGTGTGATGCCGTAGGCGTCCTTGAAGGAACGGGTGAACGCCTCGTGGGAAGAGAAACCGTACTGCAGGGCGATATCCAGAATGCCCTGATCGGTATCCCGCAGTTCCTTCAGTGCAAAGGCAAGTTTACGGCTTCGCATATAATCTCGAAGCAGCATACCGGAGATTTCTTTGAATTTTTTGGAGAGATGAAACTCGGAGTAGCCGGTCTTTTCGGAGAGATGCCGCAAAGATAACGCCTCGCTGTCCTTTTGCCGGATGCACAAGTCGATTTCCTCGATCAGTTTCTGAATCTGCCGCTGCCATTCACACATGCTGTTCTCCCTGCCGTAGCTGTTTGCTGCCCCGCTTCAACGGTCTTGCGTTTATTATACAGAAGTGTTGAGGGATTTACTTGATTTATTTTGCGAAAAACGAGTATATAATATATGCGTGCAAAATTTGTTGTTGGGAATAAAAATACTATATTTTTGTTGATCTTGGGAATCCACAGGCGGCGCAAAGAATTTCGGATGGCATTTAAAAAAAGCAGAGGCGCTGGCAGAATATCTCGAAAGACATCCGATGGTCAGGGATGAATTGCTGAGCCGCCTGGGCATACGTACCACATATTTTGATAATTATAGTATCTTCTACATTTATAATGAGGAAGAAGATGTAGTGTATATAATTCAGGTTTTATATAACAAAACGGATTGGAAAAGTATATTAGGAAGATAAGGTCTGCGGAGAGTGTCACGGCTGCTTTGGCATCGTCACAAATCCCTCTTCCCAATACATATAATACAGCCCCTTCTCCTTCGTATAACCGAAAATAAAGGAGCGGGGATATCTGTCCTCCCCTTCCCCCAATTCCGTGAACAGCACGGCTATCGCGGGAACGCCGCCGTCAGGGGCATCCGCGTGATACAGCGCGTAAGTGTTTTCCATATAGCCATTACTTTTTATATTTTGCAGTTCATCATCAATGACATCACCGTAATCTTTCCCGTCAATATAAAAAGCATAGCTGCTTTCTCCGGTTTCCGGGTCAACGATCTGACCGTAGAAGGCGAGCCCCTCTTCCGTGCCGTCCCCGTCCAGGTCAAAATAGCAGTCGGGCGTGCCGTCCACAATGGGCTCAAAGGTTTCCGGGTCGGATTTGTAGATATAGTAGCGCTCATCCACAAAATTGCCGTTGTATCGGTAGTCCTCTTTTAATCCCAGCTCATACGCCTTTTCGTAGGGCAGCATAAAGGCAATCTCTCCGGAGGCATAAGGACCGAGTACATAGGGGGCAGCTAAAAAGCTGATGCCGCTCCGGGTAAACACCCAGTTGTCCCCGTCAAACAGCGCGCTGTCCAGATCATCTTTGGAAGGGGGGCCGAACAGCTTATCCTTATAGGCGGGCGACTCCGCCAGATTGATCATGTAATCCAGAACCGTGGCGTGAAAGGCTTCGTAGTCGCCCGAAATCTCATCAAAGGAGAGAAGCTCGCCCGTTTTTGCACTGTAGTTTCTGCCGCCGGAGCCGTAGTTGCCGTGGGCGCCGCCGGTGAAATCGTAAAGGGTGATCTGGAAGGAGATCACGGCGTCGTCCATGCGGGTCACTTTCACACTGATATCCGTACTGTAGCCGAGAAAGTCCCAGCCGTCTTCCCCGAGGCTTGCCGCATAATCTTCCCGTGCCATTTCCACAGTCCCGTTGTTGCCCGTGGAAAAGGTCTTATAGTATTCTTCCAGATCGGCGTTGATTTTCTCCGCGATATCCTCTGCACCCTTAATGCTCACCACAGGCATCTGCACACTGTTTGTGCAAATCACCGTGCCGTCGTCGCTTTTAATTTCGTCAATAGATTTCTCGAAAGTGACGGAGACGGGATTATCCTCGTCTCCCTGCTGTCCGCTGTCGGAAATATCGGATATAACATCTGTGTCGGAATCATCGGCAGTATTCTCGGCAGTGTCTCCTGCCTGCGAAGCATCCTGCTGATTTTCAGTCTCTGCCCCGGCGGAATCTCCGTCATCGGAAATCGGTGAAATTTCCAGCCCGGTGTCCGAATCGGAATTGTTTTTTGTGCCGCACGCGCTCAGACCCGCTGAGAGTAAGGCGGCGGTGAGCAGGATGAGTAAACTTTTCTGTCTCATAATTCAAATCTCCTTCTTTTTCACATCAAAAATCTGTAAATCATGATATCTTCATATCCGCAGAAGTTCCGGCTCTCTTTGCGTCACAAAGGACTCCAGCGTATTTTTATCAACCAGGGAAGGCATTACGCCTTCTCTTTTGATCGCAAAGCCGGCCGCATAGGAGGCGATCCGGATGGCTGTGTGCAGGGGGCGTCCCTCCAGCAGATAGGAGGCGAGCGCGCTGATAAACGCGTCCGCCGCGCCCGAAGCGTCCACCATATCGGAGGGAACGGCAGGGAAATATCCGGCCTCCCGTGCAGTCTTTACAAAACACCCTTCGGCGCCAAGCGTTACGATGACGGTGCCGACGCCGGCATTCATAAGTTGTGCCGCTTGAGATTCCAGATCATCGGCGGCAGGGCAGATGGCGTTGATTTCCGCCCGGTTGGGAATGATAATGTCCACATTGCGAAGAAGGTCTACGGGCAGTTCGCCGCATGCCACCGGTTTCAGGATCGTCTGCGCGCCGTGCTCTTTCGCAATCCGGCATACTTCCGACACGGTTTCCATGGGGATTTCCGTCTGCACGAGGCAGAAGGCGGTATTTTCAAATACACGTTCGGATTCTCGGATATCTTCGGGCAGAAGCGCATTGTTGGCTCCTGACAGGATGGAAATCATGGAATCTCCGTCACGCTGTACAAAAATATATGCCTGACCTGTCTTGTATCCGGGACAGCGTTTCACGCCGACGGAATCTATGCCTGCCATATTTAGCGCCCGGTAGACAGTGTCGGAATCCACGTCGTTTCCCAAACGTCCGATCACGGAAACACGCTGCCCAAGCTTTGCGGCGCCGATGGCCTGATTGACCGCCTTGCCGCCTACATAGGATGCGGACAGAGAGGAACTGACGGTCATGCCGGTTCGGGGCAGCGCATCCATCTTGAGATAATTGTCGATATTGATGCTGCCCACGACCGTGATCTTTCTGGAGCGGCTGTCAAGCGGGATACCCACGGTGCTTTCGCTGTCCAACAGCGCTGTTTTGTGGAAAGCGGGCGGGGATGTCTCCCCCCGTTCAATTTCACCAATCAGCCTTTTGCACAGATATTCCCCGTAAGCGTAATGAGGGATCGTAAAAGTGGAAAGCTGCCGCAGTACATCCGGTGTCATGGACTCATCGCGCAGGGAGACGAGGGATACGTCGTAGGGAAGCTCGTAGCGCAGTTTTCTGACGGCGTCATACAGCCTTGCCGCCGTTTCATAGTGGGCGCTGACAACGCCGGTAATTGCGTGAGACGCGATTTTTTGCATCAACTGGTTTTCGATCTGATTGAAAACCAATTCCTCCTCGGGCGGTATGTGGTTTTCAATCAGACATCTCTGATAGCCTGCAGTGAAAGCTTCTCTTCCGGGAATCGGAGCCTTGACGCAGGCGATGGCCGTATGCCCGGCGGCAACCAGTGTCTGCGCGGCCTGTCGGCCCAGCTCTTCATAATCTATATTGACAGCATCCCCATATTCCGAATGAAAAATAACAGTGGGAATATTTTGTTTTTCAAGCAGCGGCAGATTTTTTTCACTGTCCTTATTGACAAATTCCCAGATCAGTCCATCCACGTGATGGGAGCAGAGGACGGAAAGGTTTTGCGTCTCCCGCTCAAGGTCATCGCCGCTCTCCCGCAGCAGAATGGTGTATCCGGCGTCCTGTGCTGCCCGCAGAATGCCGTCCAAAGTCAGATTCATGGTGATTGCGGAGCGGAACACAACGCCCAGCGTCAATGTCGTTGTTCCTTTCTCGATCAGGGAAGAGTAGGACTGATAATTGTACTGCTTTGCAATCCGCAGTACGCGCTCTCTCGTGGTGGGACTGATGCTGCTGTCCTTGTTATTCATAATTTTGGAAACTGTGGACGCCGAAACCCCGGCCAGCTTCGCAAGCTCGCGTATATTCATGCCACCCCTCCTAACCGTGTGGAATCCCTGATGAAACCGTTATAGAGTCCATTATAAGGGAAAAGAGGAAAAAAGAAAAGGGTGTGGGAGGAGGAGCCACAAAGGTAATTTATGTAAAATGTACAAAAACTGTTGACAATATGGTGCCGCAATGGTATCTTGTGTATAAGAAAACTGTTTCGGAAAATATTTTCCTCAAGGAGAAAACATGAACATATTGAATCTTGGATCACTGAATATTGACAAAACGTACAGCGTAGAGCACTACGCGGAAGCGGGAGAAACCATTCAGGCGAAGGCCTACGGTGAGTTTTGCGGGGGAAAGGGGCTGAACCAATCAATTGCCCTTGCCAGAGCGGGCGCGCAGGTTTTTCATGCGGGCTGTGTGGGGCCTGACGGCGGCATCCTGCTGGATGCGCTGGCCGCGGCGGGCGTGAGGACGGAGCTGATCCGGGAAAGCACAGAACCGTCCGGCCATGCAGTCATTCAGGTGAATCCCGAGGGGCAGAATAAAATCACCATCTTCGGAGGCGCGAACAGAAATGTCACTCCTGCGTACATAGACGAAGTCCTGACACACTTTGGGCCGGGGGATATACTCCTTTTGCAGAATGAGATTTCCAATGTGCCCTACGCCATAGAGAAGGGAAGGGAAAAGGGAATGACGGTAGTTTTTAATCCTTCCCCCATAAACGGCGACTTGGAGCGCTGTGATCTCCGGCTGGTGGATTATCTGATTCTCAACGAGGTGGAGGGAAGGCGGCTTGCGGGCACGGACGCAGAGGGCGCAGAGGGGGTTGTGGAAAAGCTGGGAGTGAAATATCCCCGGGCGATTCTGGTGTTGACGCTGGGCAGCAGGGGTTCCTGCTACGCGGATGGGAAAGTGATTTTTTATCAGGCAATTTTTCCGGCCAAGGCAGTAGATACCACCGGCGCGGGAGATACTTTTACAGGATATTTTCTGGCCGGGATCGCGGCGGGCAGAGCGCCGGCGGAGGCGATGGAATACGCAGCCATGGCGAGCGCTATTTCCGTTTCCCGGCACGGGGCGGCGCCGGGCATCCCGAACTGTGATGAGGTTTGTCTGGAGTTGGCGCAGTGGAGGAAAAATTCGGAAAATGAGAAAGGAGAGAAGAAAGTCAGATGAGACACGCATGGGAGTACGATTATGAAATGTTCTGCGAGGCGGTGCCTGTGAAGGACAGGACTGATCTGATTCAGTGGGACGGGCTGCTGGAGGGGAAAATGTTGGAGGAGGCGGCGCAGATGCTGGAGAACGGTAAGGGCGCGTGGAAAAAGCCCCTGCCGGAATCCAAAGCGCCCTACTCGAAAATGCTGGGCGCGATCTCCAGTATGCAGCATATGGGTTACGACGTGGAGGAGGCAGAACGGCTGATCCCGGAAGCTTTTGACGCCATTGAAAAAGAGGAGCTGATCCGGCTGCAGATCATCAACGCCAGAGTGTTTAAGGCGCTGGCGGAGGCGAAAAAAATCCCCGATCATCCCTACTGGAATTACACGGTCTATGAGAGCTTTGAACAGTATGAAAAGGCGGTGGAGCTGCCGGCCTGCCACGATTACCGCCTGCCGGACAGAGAGCGGCTCTTTGATCAGATTCACGGCGGATGGCTGGGGGAGATCATCGGCTCGGCGCTGGGGACGGCCGTGGAGGGCTTCAAATCATCGAGAATCTGGGAGGTATTCGGTGAAATTACCGACTATGTGAAACCGCCGGAGACTTTAAACGACGACATTACCTTTGAACTGGCGCTTTTGGACGCTTTCTGCGACAAGGGCTTCGAGATCACCTCGGAGGATATCGCGGACCGCTGGGTAGGTTACATCCCTTTCGCCTACACCGCGGAGGAGGTGGCGTTAAACCATCTGCGTCAGGGAATTTATCCGCCGGAGAGCGGCTATCTGGCCAATCCCTATCGGGAAATGATCGGCGCCGCCATGCGTGCGGCAGTATGCGGCGCGCTGGCGCCGGGCAATCCCCGGAAAGCGGCAGAGCTGGCATGGAAAGATGGGAGGATATCTCATCACAACAACGGTATTCTGGCGGAGGTATTTAATGCCGTGCTCGTCTCCATGGCCTATGTGGAGACGGATATGCGGGTGGTTCTCGATCAGGCAGTCCGGGCGGTTCCGAAGGACAGCGAGCTGTACGCGGTTCTGGAGTTCGCGTACAAGGCCTGCGAAGTGGCGGAGGATTACAGACAGGCATGCAGAATCTGCGAGGAAAAATACAAAGAATATAACTGGGTACATACTTACCCGAATCTCGCGGCGGAGGTTGTGGCAGTTTACTTTGCGGGAAACGACTTCCAAAAGGCAATGACGGTATTAATGATGGCGGGGCAGGATAATGACTGTACCGGCGGTCCCATCGGACATGCATACGGTGTTATGCTGGGCGCGGGCGCGTTGGACAAAAAGTTTACGGAGCCTTTGAAGGATCAGCTTGACACTTATGTCAGAACGATGGAGAGCCAGTCGATCACATCTTTATCGGAAAAGACAATGAACGCCGTCATTCAATATACAGAAACTAATTAAACAAAGGAGGAAGAGATTGGGAAATAAGTCTGATTACCGTATTACTCAATCGGAAATTTGTGCAGAAGCGTCACAAATTTCCATGATCGCAGAACCGAATTTGAAATTCGGTTCGCGGTACCTCAGCTTAACGCTTCGGAATGGAGGAAATTTATGAAAAAGAAAAGATTCACTGCAGTTTTACTGGCTATGACGCTGGTGACCGGATGTCTGGCCGGATGCGGTTCCAAGCCGGCGATTCCCGAGGAGCCTGTTCTCGTCTCGGAGGTGGCGGAAAAGACGGATACAGAGCCGGCTGCACAGCCCGAGGTTACTGAAACGGATTCGGTTTCCGAGAGTGCGGAAAAGACAATCGGTCTTCTGGTGCCTGCCACGGTGGGCGATCCCTTTATCGCTCTTTCCATCAAGGGGCTTGACCGGCTGGCTGCGGAGCAGGGCGCAACGCTGCGGACAGTGGAGACGTTAGACAGCGCGGAGTATGAGGATCAGGTTCGTGCGATGGCGGATATGGGGGCGAATCCGGTGTACCTGATGTGGGGAGATTTATCCGAGATCGCGCTCCGGCTTGCACCGGAATACCCGGACACGAATTTCGTGCTCTGCGACGTGGATATGGAAACAGACGAGCCAAATGTCAGCTCTGTGTCTGTCGATCCTTCCGAGGCTGCGTTCATAGCAGGAATTGTGGCGGCCAATACGACGGAGAAGAAAAAAGTCGGGTTTATTGCTCATGCCGACCGACCCGTCAGCAGAAAATTCCGGGACGGATATATCAATGGCGTGCACTATGCGGATCCTTCCGTGGAGGTAGCGGTGGCCTATGTGGGCGACGACCAGGATCCTGTCAAGGGGCAGGAAGTGGCGAAGCTGATGATCCAGAATGAGGGCGTGGATTTGATTTTCCAGTCCGCCTCCCAGAGCGGCCTTGGCGTAATTTCCGGCTGTGAGGAGATGGGGATCAAGTGCATCGGCAGCGACGACTATCAGGGCGATGTCAGCGACTGTGTGATCTGGTCGGCTTTAAAGCCCATCGACGAGGCGCTGTACATGGAGGGTGACGCCTCCTTCAAGGGAACCTTTGAGAGCGGGGACAAGGTGTACGGTCTGTCTTACGGGTTGTCGCTGTATACGGACATTGAGTTTAACAATCTGACGGCTGAGCTTCAGAAAACCGTGACGGACGTGATAGACGGCATTAATGCGGGAGAGATCGATGTCACGGCGGATAAGGCGGAATAAGTTCTGTTTTACGCGGGGGAATGCCTGAAATATGGCATTCTCCGCACAAACGAGGAGGTATTTTGTTATGGAAAATATGATTCTGGAGGCAAGGCATATCTCTAAATATTTTGGCAGCCTCACCGCCAACGACGACGTCAGTCTCAGCGTGAGACGGGGCACGGTTCATGCCATCATCGGTGAGAACGGCGCGGGCAAGAGCACTCTGATGAATGTAATCTCCGGGATCTATAAGCCCAACCGCGGCGAGATCTATGTGGAGGGAAAACAGGTCGTTTTCCGAAATCCAAACGATGCGACGAAATGCGGAATCGGTATGGTGCATCAGGAGTTTATGTTGTTTCCTGAACTGACGGTGCTGGAAAACCTGATGATGGGGTTTGAGACAAAAAAGTACGGAGGATTTCTGGACAAGAAGCGGGCGGCGAAGGATATCTCGGAGATTGCAGAAAAATACGGTTTTTCCATTCCGCTGGAAAAAAGAGTGTCGGAGCTTCCCGTGTCGCTTCTGCAGCAGGTGGAGATCGTCAAGGTGCTCTATAAGGGCGCGGAGATTATTATTCTGGACGAGCCCACCTCCGTCCTGACGCCGCAGGGAATTGAGGGGCTGTTCCGCGCCATCCGCTATTTGACAGAGCAGGGGAAAACGGTGATCCTGATTACCCACAAGCTGAAGGAAGTGATGGAGATTTCGGATTACATCACAGTGCTGAAAAACGGGGTGGTGACCGGGAATCTGCGGCCGGAGGAGACGGACGAGCACGGGCTTGCCAACCTGATGGTGGGCCGACAGGTGCTTTTTAATACGAAGAAGGCGGAGAAGGAGATCGGGGAACCGGTTCTCACCGTCGATCACCTGACTGCCCTCGGAAGCGACGGCACAAAGAAGGTGAAGGATGTGTCCTTCTGTGTCCGAAGAGGAGAAATTCTTGGTATTGCCGGTGTGGCGGGATCCGGGCAGGGAGAGCTGATCGAGTCGGTCTTTGGCCTGCGCACGCCTTTTGGCGGCGTCATCACCTACAAGGGCGAGGATATTACCACGGCAACGCCGAGACAGAAACGGGAAAAGCGGATCGGGTATGTGCCCCAGGACCGCATTTCTACAGGCTGTAATGTGAGCGGGAGCCTGATTGAAAATTGCATCATGGGATATCATGTGGCCCACAAATTCAAAATTCCCTGGCTGGTTGACAGGGAGGAGTCGGCGGCCTTCACCAAGGCCGTGGTGGAGAATTATCAGGTAAAAGTGCAGGATATTCATAATAAGATCGGTGACCTGTCGGGAGGCAATATTCAGAAAACCATTGTTGGACGGGAGTTTGCCCAGAACAACGACCTGCTCATCATCGAAGATCCAACCCGGGGTATCGACGTGGGCGCGATTGAATTTATCTGGCAGAAGATCATAGACGCCGCGGAACAGGGCGTATCGGTGCTGTTAGTCAGCCATGAGCTGGGGGAAGTTATGGAGCTTTCGGATCGGATTCTCGTCATGTACAATGGCGGGATTGCCGCCGATTTGGAAAATACGCCGGAGCTTTCGGAAAAGACTGTCGGCCTGTATATGCTGGGAGGCGAGTGTGAGAAGAATTTCTAATCACTTGCAGCAAAGGCTGCATCGCAAAGTCAGCATAGCTGACTTGGAAATTCTAAGTCTCGCGCAGGAGAATGTCTGGAAAGAGGCATTCTCCGCATTAATCTGAGTCCCGGCAGACTGTGACATGGAGGGTTATATGAAATTAAAATGGAAGCTGACATTGTCGGCAAAATTGGAAATATTGAAATATGCGGCGGCCGTGATTCTGGTCATGGTGATCGGGGCGCTTATCATTTTTTCACAGGGAAACAGTCCCGTGGAGGCTTTTCGGGCGATGATCATCGGCTCGGTGGGGAGTCCCGCCGCCATCGGTACCACCATCCGCTGGGCGACGCCCAGCATCATAACGGGCATAGCTGCCGTGGTGGCTTTTAAATCGGGGATCTGGAACTGCGGGATTGAGGGACAGATGTACTTCGGCGCTTTTGCGGCGGCGATTGCAGGCTCGGCCCTTTCCCTGCCCCGGTTTTTACATATCCCGGTCTGCCTGTTGATCGGTGGTTTGGCGGGTATGGCCTTCGCGTTTATCCCGGCGATTCTGAAATTGAAGCTGCAGGTCAATGAGCTGATCTGTACCCTGATGTTAAACTATGCGGCGAATCTTTTTACGGAGTACCTGGTTTTCAAGTATATGGGATTTGACGCCTCGGAACTCGCGGATGCCATCGCTACGCCGGACATGCTGCCCAGCGCAAGACTTTCCGTCATCATACCGAAGACGAGCGCCACCACGGCCTTCTTTTTCGCCATCGGCATTGCGGTGGTCATCCATCTGCTCTACCGCTATACGGTGAAGGGCTACGAGCTGAAACAGGTGGGAGAGAACCTGCGGTTTTCCCGGTACGGCGGCATCAATTACAAGAGGACTTTTATTATGATCTTTCTGCTCAGCGGCTTTATCAGCGGCGTGTGCGGCGGCACGGAGATGACGGGCGCTTTCGGCAAGTTCCGTCCCGCCTTTGCGCTGAATCTTGGCTGGGATGGCGTGATGATCGCTTCCATCGCGAAGAACAATCCGTTGGCGGTAGTGCTGATCTCCATCGTCTGGGGGATGTTAAAAGCCGGTTCCTTCCAGATGGAGCGGACGACATCCACCAATCGGCTGGTTGTCATGGTACTCCAGTCCGTGTTTGTGCTGCTCGTTGCCATAGACTATGAAGCGCTGTATGGACGGCTGAAAGAAAGACGACAGATACGCAGGCTGCGCGTACAGAGAGAGGAGGCGTAACGCATATGCTGCAATTATTATTCAGCGTTTCCACGCTGTCGGCAATGGTCCGCATGTCCGCACCGATCGCTTTTGCGGCGGTGGGAAGCGCCTACGGACATAAGGCGAAAATTTTCAACATCGGTCTGGAAAGTTATGTGCTCACCAGCGCGTTCTTTGCCACCTGGGGGAGTTATCTGTTTGAGAGCGCCCTGATGGGACTGCTTTTCGGCATTGTTTCAGGCGTGGTAATGTCCGCTGTTTTCGGAATTTTTGTCCTGCACTTTAAATCCGACCCCATTGTGATCGGCATAGCCATGAATCTGAGCGCATGGGGATTTACCACGCTTTTGATGTACAATATTTTTCACACAAGAGGCTCCGTTATGGATTCCAGAATCAAGAGTTTCGGTACCGTACACCTTCCGCTTCTGGATCGGATTCCTTTTGTGGGTGAGATTTTAAACAACCAGAACATTCTCGTATACGCCGCCTTTCTGTCGGTTATTCTGGCGCAGGTCGTGATGTACAGGACGCCCTTCGGGCTGCGGATCCGCGGCGTGGGAAACAATGAGGAGGCGATGCAGTCCTCCGGCGTTTCCGTGCTGAAATACAAGTGGGCGTCCCTGATTGTCACGGGCGTACTGACGGGCGCGGCCGGAACCTGCCTGCCGCTCTGCGGGATCTCCATGTTTACGGAAAACATGTCTGCCGGGAAAGGCTTCCTTGCGGTTTCGGCGGCGAGAATCGGCAAGGGCGATCCGTTGAAATCTTTCCTTGCCTGCCTGATCTTTGCCTTCGCGGACGCGCTTTCCGTGGGACTGCAAGGATTCAGCATTCCCTCCCAGCTTGTGCTGACGGCGCCCTATATCATCACGGTGCTTGTGATGTGCCTGACCAATCTGGGCGAGCTGAGAAAGGAGAGCGTATGATTATCCGTGCGGCAGCGATCAGTGAATTTGAATTTGCACATTATGGAATTTATTATAATATGCCAAAGGACGGGGAGCGCGTCATGCACAGCAGGACCGCCTCTTATGAGGATCACATGACCCGTCTGCCGCTGCTCGATACATCGGCGCATCTGGGGTATACCGTGGGGCAGTCCGCGCCCTACACCCTGCATTCCATGGAGAAACACGCACACACCATGGAGGCGGTTTTCTGCGCGGCGGCGCCTATCGTCCTATGTGTTGCCGTATCCCGTGGGAGCCTGCCGCCGCAGGCGGAGGATGTGCGTGCGGTGATTTTGAAACCGGGAGATGTGGCAGTCCTGAACAGGGGAATCTGGCATGACGCCTGCCACGGTCTTGGCAGACAGACGGCTTACTATTACCTCGCCTCCCGCGGCGAAGCGCCTGCGGAGTGGGTGGAGGTGGAAGGGGAGGTTGTGGTGGAGACGGATACGTTTTATAACGGACTTTGACGGATTTCCCTGTTGAGTGTGGAGCCGCCCCGTGTTAAGATAGAAATTAATACACGGGGCGTTCTTTGCGCGCATTGGCAGAGGCGGAGGGTTTTGCGGCAGACAGTGTGGATGCTGACCCGTATATGTGTATCATAAAAACAGTATGACATATGTGTCAGAAAACGGAGGGCGAAATGAATTATCAGGAGGCATACACAAAACTGGAGAAATACGGGCAGCTTCATGTGCTGAAATACTATGATGAGTTAGGAGAGGAAGAGAAGGAGACACTGCTTGCCCAGATCGAGCAGACGGATTTTGAGGTGCTGTCGCTGTGCGAACAGAAGGAGAGCTTAAATCTCAGAGGGAAGATCGAGCCCATTGCGGTGATGCAGCTTCCCGAGATTGCGGAGAAAAAGGAAGAATATACAAAGACAGGCCTAGAGGCGATCCGGGCGGGAAAAGTAGGCGCGGTGCTTCTGGCTGGCGGCATGGGCACAAGACTCGGCTCCGACGCGCCGAAAGGCGTTTACAATATCGGACTGACAAAGGATGTCTTTATCTTCCAGCGTCTGATCGAGAATCTGATGGACGTGGTGGATCAGGCGGGGACGTGGGTGCCCCTCTATGTGATGACCAGTGACAAAAATCATGACGCGACTGTCAGTTTCTTTGAGGAAAAGAAGTTTTTCGGCTACAATGCGGACTATGTGACCTTCTTTATGCAGGATATGGCTCCGGCATCCGATTATGATGGCAAGGTATACATGGAGGCGAAAAACAAAATGTCCACTTCCCCCAACGGCAACGGCGGCTGGTTCCTTTCCATGGTGAAATGGGGCGTGGCGGAGAAAATGCGGCAGGCGGGCGTGGAGTGGCTGAATGTGTTCTCGGTGGACAATGTGCTGCAGCGTATTGCCGACCCCTGCTTTGTGGGTGCGACGATCGCGACGGACAGCGCGGTAGGCGCGAAGGTGGTGGCGAAGAACGCGCCGGACGAAAAGGTGGGCGCGATGTGTCTGGAGGATGGCAGACCGTCCATCGTGGAATACTATGATATGACACCTGAGCTGATGGAGGCGAAGCTTGCTGATGGAACGCCGGCTTATCATTTCGGCGTGATCTTAAACTACCTGTTCCGGGTGAAGGATTTGGAGGAGATCGTGGCGCGGAAACTCCCGCTCCATATCGTGGAGAAGAAGATTTCTTATCTGGATGAAAAGGGAGAGCCGGTGAAGCCGGAAGAACCAAACGGCTACAAGTTCGAGCAGCTTGTGCTCGACATGATACACGAGCTGGATTCCTGCCTGCCCTACGAGGTGGTTCGGAATAAGGAGTTTGCGCCGATCAAGAACAGGACGGGGATTGATTCGGTGGAGAGCGCTCGGGAGCTTTGCAGGGAGAATGGGATTGAGTTATAGGGAACTGTGTAAACGTAAGGGTAATGAGGCGCTTTTGCGAAACTGGAGCAGATATGCGAAAAGTACAATTCTTGTCAAAGTAGTTAACAAAATGACAGCTTTGCACAACATTACTGTATTGAATATACAGGGAGAACAATGTAAACTATAATTACATTACAAACAAAAATCACAGTTTCCGAAAAGAAAGGCAGGGTGCGGTTATGGCAATTTTGGTGACAGGCGGCGCGGGGTATATCGGTTCCCACACGGTGGCGGAATTACAGAACGCCGGCTATGACGTGGTGGTCGTGGACAATCTGACGAACTCCAGCGAAAAGTCTCTTGAGAGAGTGGAGAAGATTACGGGAAAGCCCGTGAAGTTTTATAAGGCAGATATTTTGGACAGGGACGCTTTGGAGCAGGTATTTGCGAAGGAGCAGATCGACTCCTGCATTCATTTTGCGGGGCTTAAGGCGGTCGGCGAGTCTGTGCAGAAGCCTTGGGAATACTACGAGAACAATATTGCCGGCACACTGACGCTGGTGGATGTAATGAGAAAGCACAATGTGAAGAATATCATTTTTTCCTCCTCAGCGACGGTTTACGGCGATCCGGCGATGATTCCGATCACGGAGAAGTGCCCGAAAGGACAGTGCACCAACCCTTACGGCTGGACGAAATCCATGCTGGAGCAGATTCTCATGGATATCCAGAAGGCGGATCCCGAGTGGAACGTAATCCTGCTTCGTTACTTTAACCCTATCGGCGCCCATAAGAGCGGCACCATGGGCGAGAACCCCAACGGCATCCCCAACAACCTGATGCCCTACATCACGCAGGTTGCGGTGGGCAAGCTGAAAGAGCTGGGCGTTTTCGGAAACGACTACGACACGCCGGATGGAACTGGCGTGCGCGACTATATCCATGTGGTAGACTTGGCGGTCGGTCACGTGAAAGCGCTGAAAAAGATCGAGGAAAAAGCGGGACTGTGTATTTACAATCTGGGAACCGGCGTGGGCTACAGCGTGCTTGATATCGTGAAGAATTTCGAGGAAGCTACCGGCGTGAAGATTCCTTATGTAATCAAGGAGAGAAGAGCGGGCGATATCGCGACCTGCTACTCCAACGCGGATAAGGCGAAGCGGGAGCTCGGCTGGGAGGCGCAGTACGGCATCAAGGAGATGTGCGCGGATTCCTGGAGATGGCAGAGCAATAACCCGAACGGGTATGAGGATTAATATGGTATCTGATTGAAGCAGAAAGCGGGCGCAAACCCCGCTTTTCTGTATATGGAGGTTAACCCCGGTACTTTCCGGGGAGGGGCGGTCTTTCTGGTTATATCTGCCTGGTACTTGCAAAGGAAAGGAGTATTCTACTTGGCACAGGGCTTATTATGGCGACTCCCGTCATGCCACATACAGATACATGAAAATAAAGTGGCAAATACTTCCGCCCATCACAAACAGATGGAAAATTTCGTGGGAGCCGAAATTCTTGTGTTTCGCGTTAAAGATGGGGAGTTTCAGCGCGTAGATCACGCCGCCCACCGTGTAGAAAATGCCGCCTGCGAGAAGCCACAGAAAGGCGCTTCTGGAAAGGGTGTCCCAAAGAGTGCCGAAAACGGCGAGGCATGCCCAGCCCATTGCGATGTACAGGATGGATGAAAACCACTTCGGGCAGGTGATCCAGCACATTTTAATCACCATACCTACAATGGCGATGCCCCAGACTGCGGCGAGGAGCATATACCCGCGGCGGTCACCGAGGATCACCAGACAGACCGGGGTGTAGGAACCGGCGATCAGAACGAAAATCATCATGTGGTCCAGTTTGCGGAATACTTTCAAAATGCTGTCCTTTACGGTGACGCTGTGGTAGAGCGCGCTTGCGCCGTAGAGGGCAACCATGCTGCATATAAATACGGCAAGCGCGATAAAGACGATGCGGTCTGCGTCCGTAGCGGCTTTCACCATAAGCGGCGTCGCTGCGATAATTGCCATCATCATGCCGATAAAATGGGTGATGGCGCTTCCGGGTTCACGAATGGTAATCTGCATAAAATCAACTCCTTCAAAGAACATATTCACATCAAAACTCTTATATGTGGTTTTAAAAACTACGTGTAATATACTATGATACTACTACTTAATATGTGCAAAGTCAATCTCTTTATACACAAAATTTTATGCAGATTTCCTTTTGTTTTGGAAATATTGACGAAGGCAGGGAGAAAGAGCGGGGAAGTTTCAATCTTCCTCGATCACGTGAATTTCCAGAAAATCGAAATCAATTTCTTCTATAAAATTATCCTGATGAAAACGCGCCTTGCTGTGCCGTTTAAACTCGGAGACGGTGCTTTCCAGCCAGATCGGCTTTCCCAGATCGAATTGCAGGCAGACTTCTTCCAGCGCGTCAAATACCTTGTGGGTGCGTGTTTCCTCTCGCCCGTCCTCGATCACGGTATCTTTTACCATGCGGTTGTCCTTAAATTCCTTTGCCCATAGACGAAACATATCTTACCTCATCTTTCCGCGCTGCATTTCAGCCGTCTGTATCGCTGTAACGATCGCTATATAAAATGTTCCCAAACTGCGATTTGCACCCTTCTATCAATATACAAAGCCCTGTGGCAAATGTAAAGCCCCGCTTCCTAAATGTTTTGTTGAAATTATTCGCCTGCAAAACGCAAATATTTTTGCATGGGCGTTTTTTTATGATATACTGATGCCATGAAAAACAGAAAGAAAATGTCATATACCCGGAAAACGGACATAAATATATTGTTAGTGGAAAATAAAAGGCTTTTTTGTTATGCCTTCCTCTGGGGGATTCCGTTAGCCATATCCTGTGTACTCGGATGGCGGCTTGTCCACGAAGGAACGGTATTTGGCGGCGGCGGTTCGGCGGCGGCTTATGTGGGCAGTTTTTTATTGTTCCTGCTGGAAACGGCGGTTTTGTCTGTGCCTTCCGCTGCCTTTGCGGCGGTTGTCCTGCGCGGCGGAATACGGAAATGCAGAGGGAGATCACCGGGTTTTGCGTCAGGAAAAGCGGCGGCGGGAACCTGCGGCATGGCTTTCGGGAAGACACAGAGAATGGGAAACGCGGTAGCAGGAAAGGAGAGTCCGGCAGTCGGCTATATAGCGGAAAGCTCACGGGTACGGCGTCCGGCATGGCAGATATGGATTTTTTACAGTCTGCTTATTTTCTTTTGCTGGCTGCCGATTTTTCTCGCCTATTATCCGTCGGTGTTTGCCTACGACGCGGAGGGGCAGCTTTATCAGGTATTGGCTTCGGACTACAGCACACATCACCCGCTTCTGCATACCTTATTTCTGGGAGCCTTTTTCCGGCTGGGCATAGCGCTCGGTTCCTGCTCCGCGGGCATGGCTGTTCACTCGGCGGTGCAGATGGCGCTGATGGCGTGCGCTTTCGGATGGGCGCTTTCCTTTTTGTACCAAAGACGAGTTTCAGGTCTGGCACGAATGCTTCTGTTTCTTTTTTTTGCGTTTTTTCCCGCCAATTCTGTGTTGGCGGTGAGCACCACGAAAGATGTGCTCTTTGCCGCGTTGGTACTGATTTATACGCTGTGGTTGTACCGTGTGGTGTGCGGAGGAAACGCGGGGAGCGGGTGGAGCGCGGCGGATGCGATGTCCGTGCGGGGTAAGGCTGTGCGCGGAAGGCGGTCTGCGGACGGAAAAGAAATAGCGTCCTGTATGTTCTGGGCTGTTCTCATGCTTCTGTTTCGGAACAATGCGGTGTACGCCTTTGTGGTCAGCGTGCCGGTTGTGTACATCGGACTCGGTGGGAAAAAACGGCGCAGGGAAAGAGGCGCGCAGGAGACGGGACAGCAGAGCGGAGAGGAAGCGCGGGACAAAAAGGTGGAAATTGAGAGCGGAGACGGGGCACAGGGTGAGGAAGCGGGAGAGCGGAATGCAGCCTGTGGAGGCTTGACGCGAAAGCATTATCTGTGTATGGCACTGCTTACGCTTGTACTGTACGGCGTCTGCGCTTATGCGCTAAAGACCGTCACCCACGCGCAAAGCGGCAGTCCGCGGGAAATGTTGAGCGTGCCGCTGCAGCAGATGGCGCGCACCAGAGTGAAAGCGGAAGACAAAATCGACCCGTCCCTGCGGCAGGAACTGGATAAGTATATTTCCGCCGAATGGGTTTTTGCGGCGTACAATCCCCATCTGGCGGACCCGGTGAAAAGCCGTGCGGTGATTCACGATGACCCTGCGGGGCTGATTCAGACATGGGTGAAGCTGGGACTGAAGCATCCGGCAATTTACAGTGACGCTTTTCTCGATAATTCACTGGGATTATGGTATCTGTGGGACACATCCCATGCGCAGGTGTACGGGATCGGTACGGAGAGCGGCTTCGGCTATCTCTCTACGGATAACCGCGCGATGCCTGCCGGATTCGAGATCGTGGAACACAGCCTGATTCCGAAACTGCGTGCCTTTATGGAAAAGATAGTATCGGATAATGCGTACAGTGAGATACCTGTGATCAGACTCCTGTTTGCACCGGCGCTGTACTGGTGGCTTCTGTACTTGTACATTGTGGCGGCTCTTTACAGGAAAAACTATCGGAAGATGCTGCCCGTTGTATTCCTTACGGCATATTGTCTGACGCTTTTGCTGTCGCCGACGGTGCTGGCACGGTATAGCTACCCGCTGATGGTGACGATTCCCGTCTTACTGCCATGTCTTTTATCAGGTGCGGAGCGGGAAAGTGAAAATACACAATAAATTATTAAATAATTCGAAAATCTTGTATAATATACACATTTTGAAGAGGAAGTATGGTATAATATACGCAATGGAAATGAGCAGCGCGCACTGCGAATGGCGCGGCAGAGAATGCAACGGAATGCGAAATAATAATTCGGGGGATTCTTGAAATGGAAGTAGTAGTTGATAGAGAGAAAGACGGCGATATAGACAGTTGGAAAGAGGTACAGCTGATTTATAATTCCGCCTTGAAGCAGATTTCCACGAAGCTGGAAATTTTGAACGATGAGTTTCAGCATGTGCACAGATACAATCCGATCGAGCATATCAAGTGGCGCATTAAGACGCCGGAGAGCATCGTGAAGAAGCTGAAAAAGCATGGCTATGAATCTACCATAGACAATATGGTGAACCATGTCAATGACATCGCGGGTATCCGTGTGATCTGTTCCTTTGCGTCGGATATCTATCAGATCGCGGAGATGATCAGCAACCAGAGTGACATTCGTGTCATATCTGTGAAGGACTATATCGTAAACCCGAAGGCAAGCGGGTATAAGAGCTATCACATGCTGGTGACAGTGCCGGTTTATCTCTCTGACAGGATTGCGGACACGAAAGTGGAGATTCAGATCCGCACAGTGGCGATGGACTTCTGGGCGAGCCTGGAGCACAAGATCCATTATAAGTTTGAGGGAAACGCGCCGGAGCACATCAAGGAGCAGCTTGTGGAATGCGCGCAGATGGTTTCCGCGCTGGATGCGAGAATGATGTCGCTGAATGAAGAGATCCAGCATATCGAACAGGACAGCGAAGAGTAAGGGAAATTTCCCAAGGTACTTCAGAGAGGGAGTGGTGACTCCTGTGTCGAAAATTTTGGTTGTGGAGGATGACCTGACCCTGAATGCGTGACTGTGTCTTACGCCGGACGGGGCGGGTTATCTTTTTGTCATGGACTGCACTTGCGATAAAGCCTCGGCAGATGTTAAAGAGTGAACAGCTTGCTATGCGCGTCCATTTATGCTATGATTTTGACAATACTATCTTTTAAGTATATTTGGAGCCTCTGGGGCGGAAAGGTACGGTTATAAAGAATGAAAAAAGCAATCAATCAATCTGCGCTGACAACGATCCTGAATGTCGGCTCGATCTGCGCACTGCTGCTTATGCTGGTGCTTTTGGTTACATACAGTGATGTAAGCCGGGAGTTGGAGCGTGCCAACGAGGACCGCTTTGAGCTGACTTATAACGCCAACCGTTTTATGAACGGTTCCGCCTATCTGACCAACGAAGTGCGCGCCTACGCATCCACCGGGAACCAGGAACATTACGACAACTACTGGAACGAAGTCAACACCTTGAAAAACCGGGATATCGGTGTGGCGGCCATGCAGGAAATCGGTATTACGAACGAAGAACAGAAGATGATTGACGATATGTACGGCCTCTCCAACCAGCTGGTTCCCCTGGAGGAACAGGCAATGAAGCAGGTGCAGGCAGGTGAGCAGAGCGCCGCTGTCGACTACGTTTACGGTGAGGAGTACAAGGATTCCATCACAAAGATTAATGCGCTGAAGGAACAGTTTTTGGCAACTCTGGATGAGAGAACCCTCCAGGAGGTGGATGCACTCACCCATTCCAGCAGTATGATCCAGTTTCTGATGGTGATTGCCCTGGCTATGGTGGGCACGCTCCAGTTGATCAGTATGTGGGTGATACGCAGGAAGATCTTGCGCCCTGTCATCGCCGTGCGCGACCAGATGGGGGAAATCTCTCAGGGAAATCTTTCGGCAGAGTTTGGTTTTCGTTCCGACACGTCAGAGATTGGTATGCTGGTAGCTTCCATCCATGAGACAAAGGGAGAACTGAGAAAATATATCTCGGATATTGACAATAAGCTTTCAGAGATGGCGCAGGGCAATATGAATCTGTCCATTGACAGCAGCTATCGGGGAGAGTTTTTACCGATACAGGATGCCATGCGCCAGATTCTGGACGGGCTCAATGACGCTTTAAGCCGGATTCATCAGACCGCAGGGAAGGTTTCCGACAGATCCGAGCGGATGGCTGTCAGCGCACAGACCCTGTCCGACGGCGCGGTTCAGCAGGCGGCCGCTGTGGAAGAACTCTCTGCCGGCATTCAGGATATTTCCGGTCAGGTGAAACGCACTTCCAAGGATGCGGACAATGCCCGCAAATCGGCAGTGGAGACGGAGAGCCAGCTTGCCGTGTGCAGTCAGAAAATGGATGCGCTGTCATCTGCGATCGCCGATATTTCGGAATCATCGGATCAGATTAGCGGTATCATCAAGACCATAGAAGATATTTCATTCCAGACCAACATTCTGGCGCTGAACGCTTCCGTGGAGGCAGCCAGAGTCGGAGCCGCAGGAAAAGGGTTTGCAGTGGTTGCGAATGAAGTGCAGCAGCTTGCAGCCAAGAGCGCGGAGTCTGCCAAGAATATTACGGATCTGATTGTCAACTCTGCCCGGCTTGTCCAATATGGCACGTCCCTGTCAGGGGAAACCATGACGGCGCTTACCAATGTGGTTTCCAGTTCCAGACAGTCGGCTGAGCTGGTGGAACACATTGCGGATTCTGCCAAACAGCAGGCGGAATCTTTAAGCCAGCTGACGGAGGGAATGGAAAATATTTCCGCAGTTGTGCAGACCAATGCCAACACGGCGGAGGAGTCGGCGTCCTCCGCGCAGGAGCTTCACCACCATGCGGAGAGGCTGCAGGCGGCAGTGCGGCATTTCCAACTTCGGGGCTAGACATTCGGCCGGATCATAGAGATACTGACAGACGGTATGGGAAAGGTTACCTGTGCCGTCTTTTTTTATGTCTGTATTCTTATCAGATTAGAGAAAAATCACACCAATATGAAACTGTTGGAAATTTCATGGGAAGTAGGATATGAGAGTGCCAACTATTTCAGCACCGTATTCAAAAAGGTGATGGGGATGACGCCGTCCGCATATAGGCAGGGGCATGTTCCGAATGAGTTCTGACAGATGTGGCGCGTATAAGCAGAGATTCGAAATGCGCCTTTTAAATGAGGAGTGCCCAGGCACCTTTCGGCACCCGGGCTATTATGAAAAAATTTATCTATGTGTGTAGTTGTTATACGACAACTCGTGTTGTTTTCGTATAAACTGAGTATACTTCTGAAATGTGAATAAATTATGAATGAACTGTAAAGTTATAGTAAATATTTCTAAATATGTAAAAAGCAAGGATAAAAATATATGCAAGTTGCACAATGAAATACGGGGAGGGAGAGAAAGAGAAGGCGCTCTCTGTTTTCGCTGTTGTCATAAAAGCTGAAAGATGTTAAAATGCAGACATGGTTTTTCTGTTTTGTGGCAAACATAAAGACAAAGGAAACGGAGATTAAAATGGATACTTTTATAGATAAGCTGGCACAGAAGAAAAACGCGCAGGAGATGATCCGCGCTAATTCCGCAGCGGAGGCGGCGAAGATGGATCAGATGCAGAAACAGATGAAGGCATACGATGAGCTGATGCAGGAGATCCGCCGGGTGAACATCAAGACTGCGGAGAATGTGGACAATGTGCAGGGCGTCCTGTCACAGTGCATGGAAAAATTGACTGCCCTGGAGACGGAGAACGTGCAGGCGGAAGATGTGGAAAAGCAGCTTGCCGGGATTAAAACTCTTCTTGAGGAAAGGCTAACGCAGTCCGAGGAGTTTGTGCACAGGGAAAATGTAAAGGTTTACCGGAATGTGCAGGCGGCGTTCACGGAAGAACTTGCAAAGCAGAATGAACCGATGAAAACGGCAAAAGGGCGGGGGACGCCCCTCTGGCTCTCCATTGTAATTCTTGTGGGCGTGCTAGTTGATATCGCAGTCACCCTGATTCCGCTTGTTCTGAATATGACGAATGTAAAGCTGTTTTGAGGTCAAGCTGAAAACAGACCGCCGGAAGACAGTTGAATTTTATTATTATGAAAATATTGAGCAGACATTATAAAAAAATGAAAATTGCATATATTAAGGTTGCGGCGCTTGCGTGCGTTGCCGCCGCCTTTTTCCTGCCCAATATGCAGACGCTTGAAAGCGACGGGGACAACCTCTTTACGGTGTACCTGAACGGGATGCAGGTGGGCGTGCTGGGAGATATCGAGGAAGCGGACGAGTGTCTGATCGCGGCGAGAAAGACGCTTGCGGCAAGCAGTGATGAAATGGTGCTTGCGGAGAGCGATCTGAGCTGGGAAGGACGGGAAGTGCTTTGGGGCGCTGTGGATGACAGGGATGTCATAGTATCCAACATGCTCACCGCCCTGCGGGGCAGTGTAAAGGAAACACTGAACCGCTCCTATACCGTAAAGATCAACGAGTATACGGTGAACCTGGCGAGTACACAGGAAGTGCTTGCGCTTTTGCAGGCATCTATCAGGAAATACGACAGTGGCAATCACTATTACGCGGATCTGGTTATGGATTCCAGCAGGGAACTGAATGTGCTGACGACGCAGATTTATTCCGCGAAAGAGCAGAAGGAAGAGGAGGAAGAAGCGGAGGAGGTTATGACCAGCGCGGGGATTCACGCGGTGTTGGATGATATTTTTGAGGATATCGAACCTGCTTCGGAGAAAGAATTTTCAGATTATGAACTGGGGCTTCTGGCGCTTGATTTCGGCGATACGGTAGAAGTGGTGGAGTCTTACCTGCTGGACTACGAACTGACGCCGCTTTCGCAGGCGATTGAAGAGGTGACCAAGGATCAGGAAAAGGAACAGATTTATGAGGTGGTTGCCGGTGATACGCTTTCACAGATTGCCGAGAAAAATGAGATACCGTTAGATGAGCTGATCGCCATGAACGAGACGATAGAGGATGAAAATTCCACGATCCGTGTGGGTGATGAGTTGATTGTTACCGTGCCTGAACCGGAACTGTCCGTGGAGCGTACGGAGCAGATGTATTATGAAGAGGATTACGAGGCGGACATAGTCTATGTAGACAACGACGACTGGTACACGAACCAGACGCAGACTCTGCAGGAGCCTTCGGCGGGTCATCGCAAGGTGGTGGCGGATGTGTCCTATCGCAATAATGAGGAGGTTTCACGGGAGATCCTGAAAGAGGAGATCACTTATGCGGCTGTGCCCAAAATCGTGGAGCGCGGCACGAAGATTCCGCCTACCTATATTAAGCCGATTTCGGGAGGAAGGCTTTCTTCCCAGTTCGGCAGACGAAAAGCGCCTACCAGAAGAGCGAGCACCTATCATAAAGGTGTGGACTGGGCGACTCCTGTCGGGACTGCGGTTATGGCATCCTGCGCGGGAACGGTTTCCAGAGCCGGATGGGGCAGCGGTTACGGCTATGTGGTCTACATTAACCATGCGGACGGCAGACAGACCCGCTACGGTCATTTGAGCAAAGTGCTGGTAAAACAGGGGCAGACCGTGAGCCAGGGGCAGAAGATTGCCCTGAGCGGCAACACGGGCGTAAGTACAGGACCGCATATTCACTTTGAAATCCTCATAAACGGGACGCAGGTGAACCCGTTTGACTACCTGAATTAACAGTGGGGTTTACAAACCTCCGAAATCTGGTATACTGTATTTTAATGTTTGAGTTTTTTCTTGAAAGAAAGGCAAGTAAACATAGATGGAACAATATGCGATTAAAGGTGGAAATCCGTTAGTCGGCGAGGTGGAAATCAGCGGTGCGAAAAATGCGGCGCTAGCGATTCTTGCAGCTGCCATTATGACGGACGAGACCGTATTGATAGAGAATGTGCCGGACGTCAGGGACACCAATGTCATGATGCAGGCCATGGAAAGTATTGGCGTAACGATTCACCGTATCGACAGGCATACAGTGAAGATCAACGCCTCGCAGGTCCACAATCTGGTGATTGAGGGTGACTATATAAAAAAAATCAGAGCCTCCTACTATCTTTTGGGGTCTCTGCTTGGCAAATACAGCAAGGCGGAGGTGGTTCTTCCGGGCGGCTGTAATATCGGGCTGCGTCCCATTGACCAGCATATTAAGGGATTTCGTGCACTTGGCGCTACAGTCGGAATCGGATACGGCAGGATCAACGCCGAGGCGACGAAACTGAAAGGGAATCACATCTACATGGACGTGGTGACCGTGGGCGCGACCATGAATGTAATGATGGCGGCAGTGATGGCGGAGGGAACAACCGTGATTGAGAATGCGGCGAAGGAACCCCACGTCGTTGATCTGGCGAACTTTCTGAACAGTATGGGTGCGAACATCAAGGGCGCGGGTACGGATGTCATCCGTATTAAAGGCGTGTCGAAGCTGCACGGGACAGAGTATGGCATTATTCCCGACCAGATTGAGGCGGGTACCTTTATGTTTGCGGCGGCTGTGACGAAGGGCGACGTGACGGTGAAGAACGTGATCCCGAAGCATCTGGAATCCATCAGCGCGAAGCTTCTTGAGATCGGATGCGAGATTGAGGAGTCCGACGATGCCGTGCGCGTGGTGGCGGCGAAGCCTCTGGGACATACCCACGTGAAGACGCTGCCTTATCCCGGATTTCCCACGGACATGCAGCCGCAGATTACGGTGGCGCTGGGGCTATCCGCGGGCACGAGCATTGTGACGGAGAGTATTTTCGAAAATCGGTTTAAATATGTGGACGAGTTGACCTGCATGGGTGCAAATATCAAGGTGGAGAGCAATACCGCGATTATCGACGGCGTGTCCAAATATACCGGGGCGCATATTACGGCGCCGGATCTGAGGGCGGGAGCGGCGCTCGTTATAGCGGCTCTGGCGGCGGATGGTATCAGCACAGTTGACGATATCAAGTATATCCAGCGCGGTTATGAGGACTTTCACCTAAAGCTGCAGCGTCTGGGGGCGCAGATTGATCTGGTGACCACAGACAGGGAACTGCAGAAATTTAAGTTGAAGGTCGGCTGACAGAGAGGAACATGGTTACAATTCACACCACGCCAGATTTCGCATCAATTTACGATTATTCAGTGTGAATTGCAACGATGATGCACACAAAATGCCCAAAAGCAGGCATTATGGCGCTGGCTCCGACACCATGCAGCAAGTGCATGGTGCGGGTGTGAAAAGTAACGGAACATGTGCACCTCCGGCATCGGATTATAAAAGGGTATTGACATAGTCTGCAGATAGGTGTATGTTTATTTACAGATAAAATTTCATAGCGTGATGTCTTTCTCTTATTCAGAGTGGTGGAGATACATAGGATCGATGAAGCCACGGCAACCCCTGACAAGGAAGGTGCCAACCTGAGCGAAGCTGTTTTGACAGCGTGATCGAACAATAAGAGGGTTTGATGCTTGTTAATCGGGTCCCCTTATTTCGAAGAGAAATAAGGGGATTTTAAATGTACAACACACAAAAAGGAGAGGAAAAATGGAAAAAAGATTATTTACATCCGAGTCTGTAACTGAAGGGCATCCTGACAAAGTCTGCGATGCGATTTCCGACGCGATTCTGGACGCCTGCATGGAAAAAGATCCCATGAGCCGTGTGGCATGTGAGACGGCGGTCTGCACCGGGTTTGTGCTGGTGACAGGCGAGATCACCACCAATGCATATGTGGATATGCAGAAGGTTGTGCGTGATACCGTTCGGGAGATTGGATACACCAAGTCTGAGTACGGCTTTGACGCAAATACCTGTGCGGTGTTTGTGGCGATTGACGAGCAGTCTGCCGATATCGCCATGGGTGTGGACAAGGCTCTCGAGGCGAAGAAGGGCGAGCAGACGGACGATCTGGACACGGGCGCGGGCGATCAGGGTATGATGTTCGGTTACGCCACCAACGAGACTGAGGAGTACATGCCCTATCCGATCGATCTTGCACATAAGCTGGCGCTGCAGCTCACCAAGGTCCGCAAGGACGGCACGCTCAAGTATTTGAGACCCGACGGCAAGAGTCAGGTTTCCGTGGAGTACGACGAGGAGGGCAAGCCGGTTCGTCTGGAGGCGGTTGTGTTATCTACCCAGCATGACGATGATGTGACACAGGAGCAGATTCATGAGGATATCAAAAAGTACGTGTTTGATCCGGTTCTGCCGAAAGAGCTGGTGGACGACAAGACCAAATTCTTTATCAATCCTACGGGACGTTTCGTGATCGGCGGTCCTCACGGCGACGCGGGACTGACAGGACGTAAGATCATCGTTGACACCTACGGCGGCTATGCGCGTCATGGCGGCGGCGCATTTTCCGGAAAGGACTGCACGAAGGTAGACCGCTCTGCGGCTTATGCTGCTCGTTATGTAGCGAAGAATATCGTGGCGGCAGGCATCGCGGACAGGTGTGAGATTCAGCTTTCCTATGCGATCGGTGTAGCGCAGCCTACTTCCGTAATGGTAGATACCTTCGGTACCGGCAAGATTGCGGATGACAAGCTGGTGGAGATCGTGCGCGAGAACTTTGACTTAAGACCGGCTGGCATTATCAAGATGCTTGACCTCCGCCGCCCGATCTACAAGCAGACCGCGGCTTACGGACATTTTGGGCGCAATGATCTGGATCTGCCCTGGGAGAAGCTTGACAAGGTGGATGCGCTTAAGAAATACCTGTAAATATATGACGTAAATGTCACAAACAGAAAATAGAAAGGGTCCCCGTGCCGGAATGGTGCGGGGGCTTTTTGGAATATGAGTCGGGCAGCCCCGTTATAATGCGATATCTGCGGGAGAGGAATTTTGATAACGTGTGGCTTATTCTGCAGTGCTTTTAAGGACAAAAGATTGACCAATTTATGGATTACATGTAAAATATTGTGGTAGAAAAGTCGATACATATTTGAAAGTATGTATATGTTTCAAAAGAGTAATTTAGGTATGAATTGTGAGAACTGGGGGCGGTGAATATGTACAGGAATTGGAAGAACGCGGCGGCAATGGGTCTGGCGGTAATGCTCGGGTGTATGATGCCGATGAGTACGATGCTGGCGGCGGAGACGGAGGCAGAGACCGGGGCGGGTTCTGCGGACGGTGATGTGGTTTATGGCGATGAGACCGCTGCGGACATTGGAGATGCTGCCAGTGAAGAGAATGGGAGTGCGCCGGACGGGGAAAATGTGCCGGAAGCCGGGAGTTTGCCGAACGGGGAGAATGCATCGGAAGCCGGGAGTTTACCGAACGGGGAGGATGTACCGGAGGACGCAGACGTTTCCGGCGGGGAGAATACCTTGGAAAACGGGGGCGTGACGAACGGGGAAAATACATCGGAGGATGAGAATGTGCCGGATGCGGAGACACCGGGCGGTGAGAATGCTGACGGAATCGGCGATGCCGGTGTTTTGAGCGCACCGCCAGCAAAATCCGGCGCCGGGACGGAAGACGCAGAAGATGCGGGGAGCGTAAACGCGCCTGAGATCATCATCAAAAGAGACGGAGAAAATGTGGCATGTCCGCTGGGCGGAGAGGTTACTTTCGAGTACGTAAATAACTGGGGGACGCTGTTTGAAGTGTATGTCGATCAGAGTGACGAGAGCGTTTCTGTTTACTCTTATATGGATAAAGTGACGGACATGGAAGCCGGGGCGGCGACGGAAGAACAGGTGGCTGACTGGCCTGATAAGAAGTGGGGAGGGAAACAGACGCCGCCTATGAGCTTTGAACCTTTAAATGAGGGCTGCTATGTCATATATGTAAAAGTGGAAGCGGGGGGACAGACCTGCTACGCCCGCTCAAACGGTGTCGTAGTGGACACCAAATCGCCCGCCATAAAAGGTGTCGAGGAGGGCATGACCTATTCGGAGGGAATGCTGTTTCAGGTGGAGGACGCCAATCTGGATTATGTTCTGGTGAATGAGCAGCCGGCAGTTTCGGAAAACGGAAATTATAAGGTGGCGGCAAACGGTACGTCCTGCGTGATCAGAGCGAAAGACAAGGCGGGAAATGAAACGGTCCGCAGCATTATCGTATCGGGAACCGAGACGCCGGAACCGTCAGAGCCGGAGGAACCGGGAACGCCGGACGACAGCAAAGTCATTTCCGAGAGCGGAGAATATACGCTGAAAGCGGGTGTGACATATCATCTGGCGGAAGGTAATTGGAAAGTAGACGGCGACAAGTCGGTATATCGGGGCGGTAATGATTTTTATGTCGCGGCTGACGGCAGTTATAAATTTACAAAATAGAAGAAAAGCAGTTTGAAAAGAGGGGCGGATTCAATGATGCAGAAACTGATGTCAAATAAGAAGATCATAATTTGTGCCTGTGCCGCGGTGGCTGTGACTGCTGTGGTGGTAATTGCACTATTGTTTAATAAAAAAGAAGCGTTTCGGTCCATAATGGTCTATGATGTGAAAGGAAGCGCCGTGATCGAGCGTAAGACTGTGGGAGCCATGAACGCGGCGGAAAACCTGTATCTGGAATCTGGCGACCGTGTCAGTGTAGCGGCAGATTCCAGTATGCGCATGAAACTGGATGACGATAAGTATGTGATGGCGGAGCCGGATACGGTCTTTTCCGTGGAAGCGGAAGGGACGGAGGCGGATTCCAAGACCAGGATATGTCTGGAACAGGGTGCCATTACCAACGAGATTCAGCACCCGCTCAGCGAAGGTTCCCAGTATGAGACTTCCACACCCAATTCCGTGATGGCGGTCCGCGGTACAATCTACCGTGTGGAATTGTCTGTGGATGAAAACGGAGATCAGAATACAAAGCTATGCTGCTTTCAGGGAAAAGTCGCAACGAAACCTGTTCTTTCGGACGGCACTTACGGGGAAGAAATATTGGTTCCGGCAGGCAGCGAATTGGTCGTATACCAGGATGGGACTATGGGTGAAGTAAGCGGTATTGCATATGATGAACTCCCCAGGCAGGCAGTCGTAAATCTGCTGGACATGATGGAGAATGGGCAGGAAGTGTCGGGTATCTCCAAGGAGGAACTGACGCAGTTCGTCTCCGAAAAGGAAGACGCCAGTGAAGCGCCGGAGAGCGGGGACGAACAGGAACAGCAGCCTGAGAATGAGCGGACGGAGCAGACAGCAGCATCGGAAGAGCCGGTAAGCGCCGCAGATACACAGATACATACAAAGATAGACGCGGCAAAGAATGTTCCGGTTCAATCGTCCATGGGAAAGCCGCAGGCTCCCGCGATTAAGCCGACGGATGGACAGCCCGCGCCTCAGCCGCAGGCTCCGCTCATACAGCCTCAAAGACCGGCGGAACCGGTGAACAGCGGCAGCGTGAATCAGGGCAGTACAGAGGGAAATGATTTCCAGAACGAAAATGCCGGAAATGGTTCGGACGAAGACAAATCGGATGAAGATAAGAAGGACGAGGATAAGGATAAGCCGTCAAAGCCCAGGACTTACAAGGTGACATTTATGTATCAGGGCGAGGTGTTTGCAACACAGACAGTTGAGCGCGGAAAGACAGCCGCAGCGCCTGTGCTTGCTCCTGCACAGAACGGTGCGTGGGACTTCGATTTTGGAACCAAGATCAAGGCGGATGTGACGGTATCCTGGAAATAGCGGGGATGGATTTGAGAGGGACAGTAGATAAAAAGTGATGAAATATCTGGGCAAAATGAAAACGGCGGCGGTTACTGCCGCCGTTATTCTGATATCTTTCGCATTTCTGTATTTTGGCACGGCGGGTTTTCTCGATATCGGAGTTTCCGACTGGCTGAACCAGAGGGAGAGCGTTACCAACAAAAAAATTTATATTATAGGCATTGACGATAAGACGCTGGAAAAATATGGCCCCGTCAACACCTGGAGCAGGGAGATACCGGCGAAACTGGTATCTGTGCTGAACGGTGTGGAAGGCGCACGCCCGGCTGTGATCGGATTCGATGTGATCTACAGCGAGGAGGCGGTCCGGGAGGCGGATGATTACTTTGCAAATGTCTGCGCGGAAGCCGGAAACGTTGTTGCGGCGATGAGCTTTTCCTTTAAGGAGCAGCCGGAACGGGGAGAGGACGGCAGGATTGTCTACAATCCCTATCACGTAGACTATGTGATCGAGCCGTATGACAGTCTGAAAAATGGAGTCATGTGCGGTTTTGCCAACACTTTCGTAGATACGGACGGCTATGTTCGGCAGGCTATGGCTTATCTGGATTACGAGGGGGAGAGGGCGTACAGTCTTTCCGTCCAGGTTTATAAAGTCTATCGGGAAAGCCGGGGTGAAGAGGCGGTCTTTCCGAACGTATATGGGAGAAATAACCGGTTCTATTTCACTTATTCCGGCAAGGCGGGAGGCTACAGTGTAGTTTCCATGGCGGATGTGCTGGACGGCACGGTGAATCCCGCAATTTTTCAGGATGCGGTTGTGCTGGTGGGCGCCTATGCCGTCGGCATGCAGGACGCCTATATGCCGGCAATAGCCCACAACAGCCAGATGTACGGGGTGGAGATACATGCCAACATCATAGAAGCGCTGCTGGAGGGAAAGACACAGCTTCCGATATCGCCCCTGCTCTATGCGCTGGCGGCGGCGCTTTTGTGCGGCGTATTTTATGCGTGCAGCGAAAAAATGCGGATGTTGTATTCCACGATTCTGCTTGCCGCGCTGACCGTTCTTGATCTTGTCTTTGTGAAGGTCATGTATGGGAGCGGGTGGGTTGTTCCGACGATTCTTCTGCCTGCCTGCCTGCTGGTTATCTGGCTGGTACAGATGGTGCGCAGATATCTGGCAGAGATTATGCGCAGACGGCGGGTGATCAATGTCTTTAAACAGTATGTTGCGCCCCAGGTGGTGGACAAGATCAGCAAGGATAAAGATTTTGAGCTGGTGATCGGCGGGGAGAACCGTCATATTGCGGTGCTGTTTGTGGATATCAGAGGATTTACGACCATGTCGGAGAGCCTGAAGCCGGAGGAAGTGGTGGAAATTCTGAATGAGTATCTGGGTCTCACCACGCAGGCGATTTTCGATAACGGCGGTACCCTCGACAAGTTTGTGGGGGACGCGACTATGGCGGTGTTCAACGCGCCTTTCGATCTGGACGACTATATTTTCCGCGCCGTCGCCACCGCATGGGACATGCAGGCGGGAGCGGACAGGATTGCAGAGAAGTTCTGTGAGAGATGCGGCAAGAGCGTCTCCTTCGGAATCGGCGTCAACTGCGGCAATGCCGTTGTGGGAAATATCGGCTGCGATTTCCGAATGGACTATACGGCAATCGGAGATACTGTCAATACGGCGGCGAGATTGGAGAGCAATGCCAAACCGGGACAGATTCTGATCAGTAAGGAAGTTTATGAGGCGGTAAAAGACAGAGTTGCCGTGACGCCGATCGGGGAGATTCCTTTGAAAGGAAAGAGCAAGGGCGTCTTTGTGTATCAAATAGATGGAGTGAAAAGTGATTAGAATGAGTAAATTATATTTGGTTCCTGACAGGAAAGACATGGAGCGGATGTGCGGTCTGGCGGCAGCGTACGGATGCGCGTTTGAATACAATGATTTTTATATGGCGAAGGTCATGGATGACTCCGCAGAGCAGGAGCGGATCATCGCGGATTACAGAAAGTACAGAGACGGATGTTCCGAAAAGGGCTCCGTGGAAAATGGATTCTGCGGCGACACCATGCACGGGGCGTTCTTGGATGTGACGATCCACAGTGATGACCCGCTGATCCGTGACGCATCCATGCTGCGGGTGCGCCAGTCCATGGAATTGGCGAAAACTATGGGATTAAAGGGTGTTGTGTTCCACACGGGACGGCTGGGCGGCTTTCGGGCGGCGGGTTATCTGAGAAACTGGCGGGACAGAAACGAAGCGTTTTTCACGGAAATTGCGCATCAATATCCAGGACAGCAGATTTATATGGAGAACATGTTTGACGAAGCGCCTGATATACTGGCGGGGCTGGCGGAAAAGATGCGGGACATAAAAAATTTCGGGGTTTGTCTGGATTATGCCCACGCCATGCTGTCAAAGTGTACGGGACGGGAGTGGATTGAGACGCTGGCGCCTTATATCCGCCATATACACATCAATGACAACGATCTGCAAAACGATCTGCATTTGGCAGTGGGCGCAGGTAAACTTGACTGGCAGGAATTTGACAGGCTGATCAGACAGTGCGGGATAGAAGCGCCGGTGCTGGTGGAAGTGAACGGTTACGCAGCGCAGAAGGAATCGCTTCAGTACATGAAGAGCAACGGGATTTATCCAATGGAAAGGGAGAGGGACAAGTGATGCATCTGCAATATGAAGACTTTGAAAAGATAATGGACATTGGCATAAGCCTTTCCACGGAAAGAGACAGAAACTGCCTGCTCATGACGATTCTGGAAAAGGGGATGGAAATTACAAACTGTGATGCGAGCACCCTGTATCTGTATGAGAACGGTGAACTTAGATTCAAGTTTATGAAGACGCTTTCCAAGGGAATCAGCAGAGGGCTGGACGGGGAACCCATTGACCTGCCGCCCGTGCCGATGAAAGAAGAAAATGTGTGCTCCTATGCGGCAATTCACCGGGAGGCCGTGAATATACCGGACGTGTATGCCAGCAGCCAGTTTGATTTTTCGGGACCAAGACAGTATGACAGCTTAACAGGGTACCGCACACAGTCACAGCTTGTCGTGCCACTTGTAAATAATGAAAATGAACTGATCGGCGTCCTGCAGCTGATCAATGCGATGGACGAAAAGGGAAATGTGACTGCCTTCAACGAAGAGTATGATATTATCATCCGCGCGCTGGGAGCCATTGCTGCCATTGAGCTGACGAACCTTTCCTATGTGGAGGCGCTGAAGGCGCAGATTTACTCTTTTGTGGAGGCGCTCACGACGGCTCTGGAAAAGAGGACGCCGTACAATGCCCTGCACACAAGGAATGTGGAAAAGTATGCCAGCCTGCTGGCGGATTATATTACCGAATTACATAGGGAAGGAAAATGTGAGCATACCTTTGACTCGGAAAGAAAAGAACAGCTGATGCTGGCGGCGCTCATTCACGATATCGGCAAGATGGTGGTTCCCTTAAGCATTATGAACAAGGCGACCAGACTGGATACGCGGCTAGAGAAGGTGGACGATCGGTTTGCGCTGCTAAAGGCACTGTACGAGATCGACATGCTGCGGGGCAGGATCACCCCCGAGGAGTACGAGGAGGTGATCAGGGATCTGGAGTCGGAGCTTGCCTTTATCCATGAAATGGATGTGACCGATTATGTGAGTGACGGAGACTGCGAACATATCAGGAGACTTGCGGGGAAACAGCATCTGGGCGAGGACGGCACGGCGCTGTCCTACCTGACGGAGAAGGAGGCGGAATGCTTAAGCATCCGCAGCGGCACGCTGACGGTGAAAGAACGCAAAGAGATGGAAAACCATGTGGTCATGACGTCCAAAATTTTGGAAAAGGTGCAGTTCTATAAAGGGTTTTCCATGGTGCCCAAGTGGGTGGGCGCCCATCACGAGTATCTGGACGGCAGTGGCTACCCGAACGGGTTGAAGGGGGATGAGCTTGATCTGGAGACAAGGCTTCTGACGGTGGTGGATATCTACGACGCGCTGGTGGCGACGGACAGACCCTACAAACAGCCAATTTCGAAGCCTAGGGCAATACAGATACTGAAAGATATGGCGCAGAAAGGAAAGGTTGACTTACAGCTTGTGGAGTGGCTGGATGAGGCGCTGGAGGAGGAAATGGAAAAAGCGCAGTAGAAGAGGAAAAGAGACGAACCCATACAAAATTCTCCTAGTGGAGGACGACGCTGCAATCAGCGAAATGTTAAAAAACTATCTGGAAACGGAAAACTGTGAGTTGGCGTGCGCCCGTGATGCAGCACATCCGGGGAAAAAGTTGCGTGCCGATCATTATTCTATCGGCGAAGGATTCGGAGAGCGATAAGACGCTGGGGCTTGGTCTGGGGGAGAACAGACCATTGAGCTGACGGCGAACTGCCGCTCACAGATGCATTTCGCGGGACACCGGATATTTATCACGATTATAACTGCCTTTATATCGAAGAGAAGCGCGATAATTTGTTTCATAATTACTGGTTCGATTTTGGGGAGTACAGGCAGTTTAAAAAAAATATCCCTGGAGGAGTACGCTGATGAATTATGGTAAGCTTTTATGGAGAAAAGCGTATGTGGGACTGCTTATCATATTGCTGTGTGCATGTCTTGGCAGTATCCTCGGTGCGTGGTGTGGTGTGTTACTGTGTGTTGATGGCTGTTTATCTGCCGCTATATCGAAGGCGGTCTGATTGATTCTGTATGAAAATATTCCTATGAAAAACGCAAGCAAATCGCAAAAGTTCCTATGAAAAAAGCAAATAAAACGCAAAAGTTCCTATGAATAATCGCATAATTCTTGCGGGTAAGCGTATGACTATGGTAAGATGAAATAAAGGCGGACATGGAAAATCTCTGTCCGCCTACAGTTATATGAAACGTTAGTGTCAGTACAGGAGGCAGGGCAGACGTGGAACGGGAAATTATGAAAAAGCTGGTGGAGTGGAAGGATTCGCCGGACAGGAAGCCGCTTTTACTTACCGGGGTGCGGCAGTGTGGAAAAACGTATGTGTTGAAGGATTTTGGGAACAGATATTTCGAGGATACGGCATATTTTTCATTTGAGGGTAATAGGGGACTTGCATCTGTCTTTGAATACGATCTTGACCCGGAGCGGATTCTCAGGGAGCTTGGCGATATTGTCCAGGGACGGGAGATTGTACCGGGGAAAACACTTCTTGTTTTTGATGAGATTCAGGCGTGTCCAAATGCGGTCACTTCTTTGAAATATTTTTGCGAAAATAAACGGGAACTGCATATTGTATGCGCCGGCTCCCTGCTGGGCGTTTCGGTAAGGAGAGACGGTATCTCTTTTCCTGTGGGGAAGGTCGAGCGCCTGCAGATGTATCCCATGACTTTTGCCGAGTTTCTGTGCGCGGATGGCGGGCAGAAACTGTATGACGGGGCGGGGCGGCTTCCTTTGTGCCGCGAAATGCCGGAACTTTACAGTGTTCCGCTTATGAAAAGTCTGACATACTATTATATCGTCGGCGGGATGCCCGAAGTGGTAAAGAAGTGGGTGGATACGCATAGCTTCGAGGAGGTATCCCGGCTGCAGGATAATATTTTAGCGGATTATGAGAGTGATTTTGCGAAACATGCGCCGAAGACGGATATACCGAAACTGGGATGGATTTGGGACAGCATACCGAAACAGCTTGCAAAGGATAATAATAAATTTATATTTTCTCATGTAAAAGAGGGAAAACGTTCCAGTGAATTAGAGGATGCGCTGGAATGGCTGACGGATGCCGGACTTGTTCATCGTCTGGAGATGGTGTCAAATCCGGAACTTCCACTGTCTTTCTATGCGGATTCTACGTTTTTTAAGGTATATATGGCTGACGTGGGGCTGCTCAGAAGAAAATCGGGTCTGTCACATAAGACAATTTTGGAAGAATCGGAATTATATCGGAATTTCAAGGGTGCGCTGACGGAGAATTATGTGTTGAACGAGTTGCTTTCGCAAGGGAGACATCCGTATTTCTGGCGTTCGGGCAATACGGCGGAACTGGATTTTTTGTTTGAACATGAGGACAGGGTCATTCCGGTGGAGGCAAAGGCGAATATCAGTACGCGGGCTAAGAGTTATGCGCAGTTCTGTAAAAAATATGAACCGCCGCTGGGATTTAAATTCTCCATGAAAAATGTGGGCGAGCACAGGGTGGAAAATACACACACCTATAGTATTCCGCTGTATATGATTTGGAGGCTGGGACGGTATTTGGGGGTGTAGTTCCGAACGTGTTTGACTGTTTCTTTCCGGCAGTCTATAATAAATAAAACGGTAAAAACAGGAATTTTAGCAGTTACAAAGGATTCTCAGGAAGGATACCACTATGGCGTTTGCACATCTGCATGTCCACACAGAGTTTAGTCTTCTGGACGGTTCCAATAAAATAAAAGAGTATGTGAAGTATGTGAAGGAGCTGGGGATGGACAGCGCGGCGATCACCGACCACGGCGTCATGTACGGTGCCGTTGATTTTTATAAGGCGGCGAAGGAGGCGGGAATCAACCCGATTATCGGCTGCGAGGTTTATGTGGCGCCCCATTCCCGCTTCGACAGGGAACTGACGGGCGGTGAGGACCGCTACTACCATCTGGTGCTGCTTGCGGAGAACAATACGGGCTATGCGAATCTGGTGAAAATTGTCAGTAAGGGCTTTACGGAGGGGTATTATTACAGACCGCGCGTGGACATTGAGCTGCTGGAACAATACCATGAAGGGCTGATTGCGCTTTCCGCGTGTCTGGCGGGAGAGGTGCCCCGTTACATCCAGAAGGGGCTTGTGGACGAGGCGAAAAAAGTTGCGCTAAGATATCAGGAGATTTTCGGGAAAGACAATTATTTTCTGGAATTGCAGGATCATGGGATTCCGGCGCAGCAGTCGGTCAATTCCGTGCTTCTTCGCATGAGCAAAGAGCTGGACATTCCGCTGGTGGCGACCAATGACGTGCACTACACTTACGCGGAGGACGCCCAGCCCCATGATGTTCTTCTCTGTCTGCAGACGGGGAAGAAGGTTGCCGACGAGGATCGTCTGCGCTACGAAGGCGGTCAGTATTATGTGAAGAGCGAGGAGGAGATGAAGGGGCTTTTCCCTTACGCGTGGGAAGCGGTGGAGAATACCCAGAGGATTGCCGACCGCTGTCATGTGGAGATTGAGTTCGGGCATTACAAGGTGCCGCACTATGACGCACCGGAGGGGTATGATTCCTGGAGTTATTTAAATAAGCTCTGTCAGGACGGGATGAAGGAGCGCTACCCGGAGGATGACGGCACGCTGCAGGAGCGTCTGCATTATGAACTTGACACGATTAAGAATATGGGCTTTGTGGACTATTTTCTGATTGTGTGGGATTATATCAATTTCTGCAGGGAGAATGGGATTGCCGTGGGGCCGGGCAGAGGCTCGGCGGCGGGGAGTATTGTTTCCTACTGTTTGAAAATTACAAATATCGACCCCATTAAGTACAGCCTGCTCTTCGAGCGTTTTTTAAATCCGGAGCGCGTTTCTATGCCGGATATTGACGTGGACTTTTGCTTTGAGAGAAGGCAGGAGGTAATTGATTATGTAGGTCATAAATATGGCGCTGACCGGGTTGTGCAGATTGTTACCTTCGGTACGATGGCGGCAAAAGGCGTGATCCGGGATGTGGGCAGGGTAATGGATTTGCCTTACGCCTATGTGGACCGTCTCGCGAAGATGATTCCTCTTGAGCAGAATCAGGGCGTTTCCATCGACCGTGCGCTGGAGATGAATCCGGAGTTTAAGAGTCTCTACGAGGAGGATGAACAGGTGCACAGTCTGATTGACATGTGCAGGAGGCTGGAGGGACTGCCAAGACACACCTCCATGCACGCGGCGGGCGTGGTAATCTGCCCGGAGGCGGCGGATGAGTTTGTGCCGTTGTCCAGAGGGGCGGACGGTTCCATCACCACGCAGTTTCCGATGACTACCATCGAGGAGCTGGGACTTCTGAAAATGGATTTTTTGGGTCTTAGGACGCTGACGGTGATTCAGAACGCGGTGCGGCTTGTGGAGCAGAGCAAAGGCATTGTGATAGACATTGACCATATCGACTATGACGACAAAGCGGTGCTTGCCTCCCTCGGGACGGGACGGACGGACGGCGTGTTCCAGCTCGAGAGCGGCGGGATGAAGAGCTTCATGAAAGAATTAAAGCCCAAGAGCCTTGAGGACGTGATTGCGGGCATTTCCCTCTATCGTCCGGGTCCGATGGACTTTATTCCGAAATATATCAAGGGTAAGAACCACCCGGAGACAGTGACCTATGACTGCCCGCAGCTTGAGCCTATCTTAGCGCCCACCTACGGCTGCATCGTGTATCAGGAGCAGGTGATGCAGATTGTGCGGGAGCTGGGCGGCTATACCATGGGAAGAAGCGACCTTGTGCGCCGCGCCATGAGCAAGAAAAAGCAGTATGTGATGGAGCAGGAGCGGAAAAACTTTACTTACGGGAATCCCGAAGAGGGTGTGCCTGGCTGTGTGGCGAACGGCATAGACGCGCAGGTGGCGGACCATATTTACGACACCATGATGGATTTTGCCAAGTACGCCTTCAACAAGTCACATGCGGCATGTTATGCGGTGGTGGCTTACCAGACGGCTTATATGAAATATTATCATCCCGTGGAGTTTATGGCGGCGCTGATGACTTCCGTTATTGATAATCCAAGTAAGGTGGCGGAGTATATTATGACGAGCCGAAGCATGGGCATCCAGATTCTGCCGCCGGATATCAATGTAGGTGAAAACGGTTTTTCGGTGGCGGGCGGGCAGATACGTTATGCGCTTTCCGCGATTAAGAGCGTGGGACGTCCCGTGATCGACGCGGTGGTCGCTGAGCGTGACGCGAGAGGGCCTTACCAGAATCTGGGAGATTTTGTGACACGCGTGACAGATCGGGATATGAACAAACGCGTGGTGGAACATTTTATCAAGGCGGGCGCTATGGACAGTCTGGGCGGTACGCGAAAGCAGCTCCTGAGCGTGTACTTACAGGTGATTGACGGCATCCAGCAGAACCGTAAGAACAATCTGGCGGGGCAGCTCTCTCTCTTTGACATTGCCGGCGAGGAGGAGAAGGTGGACTATCAGGTAAGCCTTCCCGATGTGGGCGAATATTCCAAGGAGATGAAGCTGGCTTTTGAGAAGGAAGTGCTGGGCATTTATATCAGCGGGCATCCGCTGGAGGAGTACCGGGATACGTGGAAAAAGAATATCACGAACACCACGGCGGATTTTGCGCTCGATGAGGAAACGGGAGAGCCCAGGGTGGCGGACGGCGCGAAGGTGACCATCGGCGGTATGATTACGGAGAAGAAGATTAAGTACACCAAGAACGAGAAGGTGATGGCTTTCCTGCAGGTGGAGGATTTGGTCGGTTCCGTGGAAGTTATCGTTTTTCCGAGGGACTATGAGAAGTACGGCAATGCAGTGATGGAGGACAGCAAGGTCTTTATCAAGGGCAGGGTATCCGTGGAGGAGGACAAGGACGCGAAGCTGGTGTGCGAGCAGATTACCACCTTTGAGCAGATGCCGAAGAAGCTTTGGATCAAGTTTCCTACAAAGGACGCTTTCGAACAGAAGAGGGACACGCTTTTTGGTATTCTGCGGGGGGAGGAAGGGAAGGACAACGTGGTGATATACGTGGAAAATCCCAAATCCATGAATCCGCTGTCGGCGAATTGGAACGTGTCGGCGGAAGTGGCGCTGATTGAGAGGCTGGAGGAGGCGTTCGGGGAGGGGAATGTGAAAGTGGTCTGAATTGTAATGACAATTTCCAGACATTCCATCTCGTAAAATTGAGCCGTCTGCTGAACGAACAGGTGAGCAAATTCCAGCTGTAAGGCAGATAAAAAACGTTGAAAATCCTTTGCTGATAATGTAAAATACTATTAGAATTTTTAAGACACAAAAACAGGAAAGGCATGGGTATCGGTATGGCGAAGCAGATTAAGACAATCGGTGTGCTGACCAGCGGGGGCGATGCGCCGGGTATGAATGCGGCGATCCGTGCGGTGGTCAGAAAAGGAATCGCTAACGGGGTCAAAGTGAAGGGGATTAAGAAGGGATATCAAGGCCTCCTGAACGAAGAAATTATCGATATGGAGAAGTGGACGGTGTCGGATACGATCCAGAGAGGCGGCACGATTCTGGGCACGGCGCGCTGCAGCGAGTTCCGTACGGAAGAGGGACAGCAGAAGGGCGCGGATATCTGCCACAAGCACGGAATCGACGGTCTTGTGGTGATTGGCGGCGACGGTTCCTACCGGGGCGCACAGGCGCTTTCGAGACACGGCATCAATACGATCGGCATACCGGGCACGATCGACCTGGATATTGCGTGTACGGAGTATACCATCGGTTTCGACACGGCGATCAATACGGCTATGCAGGCAATTGACAAGGTAAGGGATACTTCCTCGTCACATGAGCGCTGCAGCATCATTGAGGTTATGGGCAGGAACGCGGGGTATATTGCCCTGTGGTGTGGCATTTCAAACGGTGCGGAGGACATTCTGCTCCCGGAGAAATACGACTATAACGAGCAGCAGATCATTAACAATATCATTGCCAACAGGAAAAAGGGCAAGACGCACCATCTGATTATCAACGCGGAGGGCATCGGGCACTCCACTTCCATGGCGAGACGAATTGAGGCGGCTACCGGTATTGAGACGAGGGCTACGATTCTCGGCTACATGCAGCGAGGCGGTTCGCCCACCTGTAAAGACCGCTACTATGCTTCGATCATGGGCTGCTATGCGGCGGATATCCTCTGTGAGGGCAAGACGAACCGGGTGGTAGGTTACCAGCACGGCGAGTTTATGGACTTTGATATCGAGGAGGCGCTGAGCATGGAGAAGGGGATTCCGGATTATCCCTATGAGATGTCGAAGATTTTATAGCCGCGAAGATATCTGTAAGAGTGAAGGCGGCAGAAAATATGAGATATGGGATTCCCCGCGGATGGTTGCATTTGCGGGGAGTCTTTATGCGCAGCCCCGCATATGGACGTTTGCTGTTTCACAGCATGCGGGCCGAGCGGCGGGCGGGAAAAGAGTTTATTAGCGGGGGAAGATGATGATAACAAGTTTGCATAACAGAGCCGTCAGGGAAGTGACGGCTCTGCTTGGAAAGAAGAAGGAGAGGGACAGACAGTCGCTCTTTGTGGTGGAAGGCGGGAAAATGTTCGGAGAGGCGCCGGCGGAACGGATCAGTCGGGTGTATATCGCGCAGGGAGCAGAGACGGAAATGTATGCGCGGTATGGGGATAAGCTGTCTGGGCTTTCATGTGAGATTGTGGCGGACGAGGTATTCGCTAAAATGTCAGACACAGTGACTCCGCAGGGCATTCTCTGTCTCGTGCGGCAGCAGCACTATAATATAGAAGAAATCTTGCGGCAAAGCAACGAAAAACATGCGTTATTTATAATGCTGGAAGATATACAGGATCCGGGAAATCTGGGAACCATCTTTCGGACGGCGGAGGCGGCGGGCGCTGACGGCGTGATTATGAGCAGCAGGACGGCGGATATCTATAATCCGAAGACCATCCGTTCTACAATGGGGGCGGTATACAGGGTACCCTTTTTCTATACGGAGGATCTTTCTTCTATTATAAAGGTATTGCAGGAAAATGGAACCTTCGTATATGCGGCGCATCTCGGTGCGAAGGGCTTTTATGACGCATACGACTACCAAAAAAGCACCGCATTTCTGATCGGGAACGAGGCGAACGGTCTGCGGGACGAGACGGCGGGCTGTGCGGATGCCCTTCTCGGGATTCCCATGGAAGGAAAAGCGGAGTCATTGAATGCGGCAGTGGCTTCTTCTATTTTGCTTTACGAGGCATACAGACAGAGAAGAAATGGTTAAATCTGGATTTAATCTATCAATAACGAGTGTTCTTATGCTTTGGGGAAAATGTGGGGAGATAATGCGGGACACTGGAAAACACTGGAAAGTAACATACGTTCTTTTATGTGCGCGTATTATATGTAGGTTAAAAGAGGCAGGAAACATGGATTAATGTGCAGAATAATCGGAATGGAGGAAAAGATGAAAATAGGATTTATCGGGCTTGGAAATATGGCGTGCGCCATGATCAGCGGTATGCTGGGGCAGGGGATTGTCTCTGCGGAAGAGATCTGCGGCAGCGCGAAGACACAGAAAACCCGTGACGCGGTGCGGGAGCGTTTCGGTATTGATGTGAAGGCATCTAATGCGGCGGTGGCGGAAGAAACGCAGACATTGATTCTGGCGGTGAAGCCGCAGTTTCTGGCGGGCGTGATTGCGGAGATCAGGGATGCAGTACAGCCGGATACACTGGTTATCAGCATTGCGGCAGGCAAGACGCTGGCGTGGCTGGAGGAGGCTTTCGGCAGACGGATTAAGATGGTGCGCTGTATGCCCAATACGCCCGCCATTGTGGGGGAAGGCTGTACAGGCGTCTGCCTGAACGGCGCCGTATCGGAGGAAGAGATGAAGTACAGCCTCCGGCTGATGGAGAGCTTCGGGAAGGCAAGTCTGGTAGAGGAACGGCTGATGGACGCTGTGGGAGCGGTGAGTGGTTCTTCCCCGGCGTATGTGTTCCTGTTCATAGAAGCGATGGCGGATGCGGGCGTGGCGGCGGGGATGCCCCGGGCGCAGGCATACGAGTTTGCGGCGCAGGCGGTATACGGCAGCGCAAAGCTTGTGCTGGAGACGGGAAAACATCCCGGCGAGTTAAAAGATATGGTATGCTCTCCGGGGGGGACGACGATAGAAGGTGTGCGTGTACTGGAGGAGGCAGGTTTCCGTGGGGCAGTGATGGATGCGCTGCTGGCGGCAGTGGAGAAGTCCGGGAAGTTGTGATCTTACGAGTGGCGTGAGCCGAACGACGACAGACAGCCGTGCGTGATTTGTGTCGGAATATCTTGTGTTTTGTAAAAAATTAGTAACAAAATATAGAGATAAAATAGAGCCAAATTGTATAAACTTGACAAAGAATAGGCGTTTTGCTAAAATAATCCATACTTAACCGAACTGTAACAATTTTGTAACAATCTTTATCTTTTTGGTTTATGGGAAATATGATATTTCCTATATGGATGAAGATGGAGGGATGTTTATGCGGAAAGGGTATAGACTTCTGCCTGCCGGTTTGATTCTTGGAATATGTTTATGCGTTCTGACTCTGGATGTACATGCCACAAGCAGGAACGAGTATCTGGATTCGATGAATGCGGGTGTGGCACAGATTGTAGATCCTACCGGAAAGGCGGCGAATGAGGATGCAATCCGGGAACTGACAGAGGTGTCGCAAGCAAACGGCGCGGAGAGGGAAACGGATCTGGTCATGGCTAACGTGCAGGTGGCGATGAATGTGCGCGCGGAAGCGGATGAGGAATCGGATAAGGTTGGTCTGCTCTACAAGGATTGCGGCGGCAGAATACTGGAGAGAAAAGACGGCTGGACAAGACTCCGCAGCGGGGATCTTGTGGGCTGGGCGAGCGACGAGTATCTGCTTTTTGGCGAGGATGCGGAGCTGCTGGCGAATGATGTGGGGAATCTTATCGTTCAGATAGAGACAGACACGCTCTGCGTAAGGGAAGACCCGGAGGCGGAAGCGGAAGCGGTCGGTTTTATTCCCCGTGATGAGGAACTTGAGATCATTGAGGTTCTGGATGACGACTGGATCAGCGTGGATTACGAGGGTGAGACAGGCTATGTCTCGGCGGAGTATGTAGATATTGACTTCCACATTGACGAAGGCGAGACGCTGGTGGCAATTCAGAAGAGAGAAGAGGAAGAGCGCAAGGCGAAACTCACGGCAAACAGAGGCGCTGTGGTGGTGGGCGGAGACGACACCAGACTGCTGGCGGCATTGATCTACTGTGAGGCAGGCATCGAGACTTACAACGGCAAGCTGGCGGTAGGTGCGGTAGTTATGAACCGTGTCAGGAGCGCGGCTTATCCGAATACAATATCGGGTGTTATATTTGCGTCGGGACAGTTTACGCCCGCACTCAACGGGAAAGTTGCAAGGGTGTACGGCGGCGATATTCCTGAAAGCTGCTGGGAGGCGGCGAGAGCTGCGATCAACGGCGAGACAAACGTAGGCGACGCGACCCATTTCCGGCGTGCCGGAAACCACGATGGGCTGCTCATCGACAGACAGGTGTTCTGGTGATAACTCTTGCCACATCGGGGATAATATGAGATAATAGTGTGAGAAGTACTAAGTCTCACACAGGAGAATGCCAAAAAACAGCATTCTCCCCACGGATTTGCGAGTATTACGTTGGCATCAGGGAGGGAACATGATGGAGATACAGGCGTTAAACATGACGGTGGTCTGGCTGGTCATCCTTGTGGCGCTGGTTGTGATAGAACTTCTGACGATGGGACTCACCACCGTCTGGTTCGCGGGCGGCGCGCTTGCTGCCACGCTTGCTTCCTTGCTGCATCTGCCGGTTATTTTGCAGATTATACTGTTTCTTGTGGTTTCTGCGCTGCTCTTGTATTTTACAAGACCGATTGCGGTAAAATATTTTAACAAAGACCGGGTGCGCACGAACGCGGAGAGCCTTGTGGGGCGGCAGGCGATTGTCATCAGCGAAATTGATAATCTGCAGGGCATCGGACAGGTGAATGTGGGCGGCATGGAATGGTCCGCGCGGACGAAGACTGACGGGGAGAAGCTGCCTGTGGGAGCCGTGGTGGTTGTGCTGGCAATAAACGGCGTGAAACTAATTGTAGAGGAGAAGAAAGAATTGTAGCAGATTGTTCGGTACGGGTACTGGACAGTTACAGGCTGTAAATGCTTTCGGAAACGGAGAAGAAAATGGGTGGACTTATAGCGTTACTAGTTGTTTTGATCTTGATTGTGCTGATTCTGGCATCCTGTATCAAGATTGTGCCGCAGGCGCAGGCTTACGTGGTGGAGCGTCTGGGCGCGTATCAGCAGACATGGTCTGTGGGACTGCATATCAAAGTCCCCTTCATTGATAAGGTGGCAAAAAGAGTTGTCTTGAAGGAGCAGGTGGTAGACTTCGCGCCTCAGCCTGTGATCACGAAAGATAACGTTACCATGCGGATTGACACGGTGGTTTTTTTCCAGATCACAGACCCGAAACTGTTTGCTTACGGGGTGGAGAATCCAATTATGGCGATTGAAAACCTGACGGCGACGACCCTTCGTAACATCATCGGTGAGATGGAGCTCGACCAGACGCTGACGTCCAGAGAGGTGATTAACACGAAGATGCGCGCCTCCCTCGATATTGCGACAGATCCTTGGGGTATCAAGGTGAACCGTGTGGAGCTTAAGAATATCATTCCTCCGGCGGCGATTCAGGACGCCATGGAGAAGCAGATGAAGGCGGAGCGTGAGCGCCGTGAGGCGATCCTGCGTGCGGAAGGTGAGAAGAAATCCACCATTCTGGTAGCGGAAGGTCAGAAAGAGTCCGCGATTCTGGAGGCAGAGGCGGAGAAGCAGTCCGCGATCCTGCGCGCGGAGGCGCAGAAGGAGAAGATGATCCGCGAGGCGGAAGGTGAAGCTGAGGCGATTCTTAAAGTGCAGCAGGCTACTGCGGACGGTATCCGTATGATCCGCGAGGCGGGCGCAGACGAGGCAGTCTTAAAGATCAAGAGCCTGGAAGCTTTCGAGAAGGCAGCGGACGGTCAGGCGACGAAGATTATCATTCCCTCGGAGATTCAGGGACTGGCGGGGCTGGCGGCTTCCGCAAAAGAGGTATTCAAATAACAGAGTGAGAAGTACTGAGTCTCACTCGGGAGAATGCCCGAAAAACGGCATTCTCTGCGCTGATTAGAGCATTATAAAACGACAGGACGGTTCTGCGGATCCGTCCTGTTTCGATACACTACATAAGGAGGCAGTATCATGGACTTAAAGGGACGTAATTTTTTGAAGCTTCTGGATTTTACGCCGGAGGAAATTACATACATGCTGGATGTGGCGGCGGATCTGAAGGACAAGAAAAAGAAGGGAATCCCCGTGGACACGCTGCGGGGAAAAAACGTGGCTCTGATCTTTGAGAAGACGAGCACCAGAACCCGCTGTGCCTTTGAGGTGGCTGCGCATGATCTCGGCATGGGGACGACGTACCTCGATCCGTCCGGTTCCCAGATCGGCAAGAAAGAGAGCATTGAGGACACGGCGCGGGTTCTGGGACGCATGTACGAGGGAATTGAGTACCGCGGCTTCGGGCAGGAAATCGTAGAAGAGCTGGCGAAATATGCGGGTGTGCCGGTCTGGAACGGTCTGACCAACGAGTTTCACCCGACCCAGATGCTGGCGGATCTTCTGACTATACGGGAGCATTTTGGCCGCGTAAAGGGCATTAAGCTGACTTATATGGGGGACGCCCGCTACAACATGGGCAATTCCCTGATGGTGGTCTGCGCCAAGATGGGTATGCATTTCACGGCGTGTACGAGTAAAAAGTATTTCCCGGAGGAGGAACTGGTGAAAACCTGCCGGGAGATTGCGGAAGAAAACGGCGGTTCCATCCGTCTGACGGAAGATGTGCCGGAGGGCGTGACGGGAGCGGATGTGGTGTATACGGATGTGTGGGTGTCCATGGGTGAGCCGGAGCAGATCTGGGAGGAGAGACTGCATGATCTTGCGCCTTATCAGGTCAACGCGAAGGCGATGGAACTTGCCGGAAAAGATGCGGTGTTCATGCACTGTCTGCCCGCGTTCCACGATCACGAAACCGAAATCGGGAAGGAGATCGGTGAAAAGTACGGGATGGTGGAACTGGAAGTGACAGACGAGGTATTTGAGTCGCCGCAGTCTATTGTGTTTGATGAGGCGGAGAACAGAATGCACACCATCAAAGCGGTTATGGCTGTGACGCTGTCGCACTATACTGTAGAATAAGAAACCTGCGGCAGCCGCCCGATGTGTGTACGCAAAGCAGAATATGTTATTGAATGGAGAAGAATCCATGAAAACAGATAAGTCCGATATACTAACATGTCTGAGAAACAGTGAGGATTATGTGTCGGGGCAGCAGCTCTGCGACCGTCTGGGCGTTTCTCGCACAGCGGTGTGGAAGGTGATTAATCAGCTGAAGGAGGAGGGCTACCGGATCGAGTCGGTGCCAAGCCGGGGGTATCGTCTGGTGGAGAGCCCTGCGGACATGTATTCGGAGAGTGAGATTGTCAGCAGGCTTCACACGAAGTGGGCAGGAAAACGGCTTGTCTTTTTTGAGTCCACGGGTTCCACGAATCCCGACGCCAAACGCTTGGCGGAGGAGGGGGCGCCGCACGGAACGACAGTGGTCGCTGACAGACAGACTGCGGGCAAGGGGCGCAGAGGCAGATCGTGGGAGTCGCCCGCAGGCAGGGCCATTTACTTTACGATAGTCGTCCGCCCGGCGTTTATCCCGGATAAGGCGTCCATGGTCACACTGGTGATGGCGCTTTCCGTGGCGGAGGCGATCCAAAAAGTGACGGGGCTTTCTACGGGGATCAAATGGCCGAACGACATTGTAGTGAACGGTAAAAAAGTGGTCGGGATTCTCACGGAGATGAGCATGACGCCGGAGATGAACGAGATTCAGTTTTTAGTGGCAGGCGTGGGCGTCAACGTGAATCAGGAGAGCGGGGAGGAATTTCCGGAAGAACTGCGGAAGACGGCGACCTCCCTGAAAATAGAGTCCGGGCGGCAGCTTGACAGGGCGGAGCTTCTGGCAGAGATTCTGGCGCAGTTTGAGGAAAATTACGGAACCTTTGAGCGGATGGTTAATCTTTCCGGGCTTCGGGAGCGCTATGAATCCCGGCTGGCCGGCAGGAACGCAGTGGTGCGGGTGCTCGATCCAGCGGGAGAATATACCGGCATTTCGAGGGGTATTACGGAGACGGGGGAACTGATTGTGGAGAAGGAGACGGGGGAAACCGTCCTTGTCTATGCGGGGGAAGTGTCGGTGCGCGGACTGTATGGCTATGTCTGAACGGGGTTGAAACTGACAAGCTTGTCATAAATGTGGGCGGCTCCCGGCAGATAGCGGGACAGCGTCCGGCGGTCCGAAGGCAGGACAGCGGAAGGAAATGTCAATGGAAGAAGATAAGAGAATCGTGCTCTGCGGCGCGAACGCCTACGAGCAGAAATACTATTTTAATGAAAAATTTGATAAGATTCCGCAGTCGATCAAGGATGAACTGCATATCATCTGTGTGCTTTTCACGGAAGAAGTGGGCGGCATTTTTACGATTGTCTTTGAGGAGGACGGCAGTATTTCGCTGGAGACGGACGCCGAGGAGGATGATCTGCTCTACGACGAGATCAGCAGCGGTCTTCTGGTGGGAGAAATCCGCAGGAACAGGCAGGAGATGCTGGAAGCACTGCAGTTGTACTACCGGGTGTTTATCCTGCATGAGGCGATGCAGGTCGAAGACTGAGCGCCCGATTTTTTACATGAAAGATTGGTAAAGAACATGAGTGATTTGCGAAGACCGCTGGTGATCGGCGGCGTTACTTTGAAAAATAATCTCATACTGGCTCCCATGGCAGGCGTGACGGACCTGCCATTTCGTTTGCTGTGCAGCGAACAGGGGGCGGCTCTTGCCGGGATGGAGATGGTGAGTGCCAAGGCAATCATGTACGGCAATAAAAATACGGAGGGACTGCTTGCGATTCATCCGCAGGAAGGGCCGGTTTCCCTGCAGCTGTTTGGTTCGGATCCGAAGATCGTCAGCGAGATGGCAAAGCGGATTGAAGATCGTCCGTTTGCCATACTGGATATCAACATGGGCTGCCCCGTGCCGAAGATTGTGGGCAACGGGGAGGGCTCCGCGCTGATGCGTGAGCCGAAGCTGGCGGGGGAGATTATTGCTGCCACAGTAAAGGCAATAGAGAAACCTGTCACCGTGAAAATTCGCAAAGGGTTTGACGCGGAACATGTCAATGCGGTGGAGATGGCGAAGATAGCGGAGGATGCGGGAGCCGCCGCGGTAGCTGTGCACGGCAGGACGAGAGAGCAGTTTTACAGTGGGGAGGCGGACTGGGAGATCATAGCGAAGGTGAAGGAGGCGGTCTCCATTCCCGTGATCGGAAACGGGGATGTAACGGATGGGAAAAGCGCGGAAAAACTGCTTGTGCAGACGGGATGTGACGGCGTGATGATCGGGCGCGCAGCCAGAGGCAACCCGTGGCTGTTTAAGCAGATTGCCGCTTATCTGAAAGAAGGACATACGCTTCCACCGCCGACCATGGAAGAAAAAAGGGAAATGATTCTGCGCCACGCCGCGTTGCAGATGGAAATAAAGGGAGAGTATACTGGCGTTCGGGAAATGCGAAAACACCTGTCATGGTATACGGCAGGGCTGCCCGGTTCGGCGAGACTCAGGGGAAGCGTCAATCAGGCGGAGAGTTTTGCCGAGATTGAACGGCTGGTAGAATCCATGTAACTGTCGGGAATTGGGTGTCATTCCTGCGCGTGTAAGGACATATACTGTGTCAGAGCATGAGACAGGCACAGGAGAAAGCGGCATGGAAACAGAGAGCATTGTTTATTTTCACCCGATGCAGGAGACGTATAAAATGACCGCGGCAAAGAAACACTGGTGGGAGAGCGTTTCCCTGCCGGGAAAGGTTTTGCCGGCAGAAGCGGCTGGTGGTTTCTTTGTACCCGTGGACTGCCCGGTTCCACTTTTCTATTACAAAAAGAAACCGTGGAAACAGGAAAATCTCTTGAATGCCATGGAAATAGTGGTGGGAGCCGTACCGGGAATGGCGGATGCGTTTCTTCATCCCAAAATAATGACACTTATCTCACAGGAAAAAAGGGAACGCTGGGAGCCGCGCCGGGAAACGCAGCAAAGGCTTTCCGCCGCCCTGCTTGCGGGATGCGCCGCCGACTGCCTGTTCCGAAAAGGCAGGGTGACGGTACTGCTTGGGAGGCATGAAGATACCGATTGGCAGATGGAGATGACGAGACGGCTTCTTGAACCGTATCTGCCGAGAATCAACAGCCTTATCTTCTATTATGAGGAGGTGGAAGGAACAGATATCTGGGAGGAGACGGCGGAGGAGCTGGAGACCTACGGATACGAATACGGGCTGGTGCCCGGAATGATGCCTTATCTGGACTCCGGGGAAGGGCTCTGCTGCGGCAGGGAGAGATGCGGCGGGGTGATTCTGGATTACGCGGATGCGCCGAGATATCCGCGAGTGGAGAGGGAGGGACAGACGGTATATGCGGATCTGACTTCCAGCCCGGAAAAAGAGCAGGGCTGTATCAGAAAAAGCGGGCGTATTCTCTATAGTTCGCCCCTCAAATATCTTGACACTATAGTGAAAAATGAGTATTATAGAAAAATGTACGCGATGGCAATGAGCAGTGCGCAGACGTAAGATGGAAAAATGGCAGTTTACTGACAATTTTTCCGGATTGCGGATGCATAGGGCGAAGCCCGCGAGCGAGATGAAGCAAAGCGGAATCGAGCTGCACTGTGGTAGAAATATATTGATTGTAGGAAAGGAAAATTTTTACCATGCAGGAGAAAAAGAATATTTTAACGTATGAAGGATTGCGCAAGTACGAGGAGGAATTACATGATTTAAAGGTCGTAAAGCGTAAGGAAGTGGCTCAGAAAATCAAAGAGGCAAGAGAGCAGGGCGACCTCTCTGAAAATGCTGAGTACGACGCGGCAAAAGATGAGCAGCGCGATATAGAAGCGAGGATTGAGGAGCTGGAGAAAATTCTGAAAAATGCCGAAGTTGTGGTGGAGGACGAGGTAGATCTCGACAAGATCAATATCGGCTGTCAGGTAAAAATACTGGATCTGGAATATGATGAGGAGTTAGATTATAAGATCGTTGGTTCTACCGAGGCAAACAGCCTGCAGGGAAGGATTTCCAACGAGTCTCCCCTTGGCAGGGCGTTGATCGGAAGCAAGGTCGGTGATACAGTAGAGGTGGAGACACAGGCGGGTGTTATTAAGTACAAGGTTTTGGAGATACAGCGGTCGAATTAGAAGTGCAGATTCGGGCGGACGGCGGGGCATATGGCGTGCAGTTCGGAACGAATGACAGCGTACGATTATGGGAGAGGGCAGCAGTATGGCGGATACACAGAACAGGCAGCAGGAACAGGATATTAACCAGCTTTTGAAGGTGAGAAGGGAGAAACTTGCGGTTCTGCAGGAGGCGGGTCGGGATCCTTTTCAGATTACGAAGTATGACGTGACCCACCACAGTCTGGAAATCACGGATCATTTTGACACGCTGGAAGGAAAGAGCGTGTCCATTGCCGGGCGTGTTATGAGCAAACGTGTTATGGGTAAGGCGTCCTTCTGCAACGTGCAGGATCTACAGGGTGATATCCAGTGTTATGTGGCGAGGGACAGCGTGGGCGAGGAGCCTTACGCCGATTTCAAAAAATATGACGTGGGTGACATAGTGGGCGTCGAGGGCGAGGTTTTTAAGACCAAAACAGGCGAGATATCCGTCCATGCATCGAAAGTGACACTGCTGTCAAAAAGTTTGCAGATTCTTCCGGAGAAGTATCACGGCCTGGTAAATACGGATATTCGTTACAGGCAGAGGTACACGGACCTGATTATGAATGCGGAGGTGAAAAAGACTTTCGTCATGCGCTCCAAAATCATTAGTTCTATCAGGCGTTATCTGGACGGACAGGGATTTCTGGAGGTGGAGACGCCCATGCTCGTGTCCAATGCGGGCGGCGCGGCGGCCAGACCCTTCGAGACCCATTACAATGCATTGGATGAGGATGTGAAGCTTCGCATCTCTCTGGAATTATATTTAAAGAGACTAATTGTGGGCGGCATGGAGAGAGTCTATGAGATCGGGCGGGTATTTCGGAATGAGGGGCTTGACGCCAGACATAATCCGGAGTTTACGCTGATGGAACTGTATCAGGCTTACACCGATTACAACGGAATGATGGACCTGACCGAGAATATGTTCCGCCATGTGGCAAAAGAAGTCTGCGGAACTACCATGATTCCTTATGGGGATGTTGAGATAGATCTTGGCAAACCTTTCGAGCGGATCACCATGGTGGAAGCCGTGAAAAAATATACGGGCGTTGACTTTGACGAAGTAGTGGACACCGCGGCGGCAAAGAAGGTTGCGGACGAGAAGGGCGTACACTACGAGGAGCGCCATACGAAGGGCGATATCATCAACCTTTTCTTCGAGGAGTTTGTGGAGGAGCATCTGGTACAGCCCACCTTTGTCATGGATCATCCCGTGGAGATATCGCCCCTCACCAAGAGGAAGCCGGACAAGCCGGACTATGTGGAGCGGTTTGAGCTGTTCATCACGGCGAGAGAGATGTGCAACGCCTATTCCGAGTTGAATGATCCCCTCGACCAGAGGGAACGTTTCAGGGCGCAGGAGGCTGCGCTTGCGGCGGGTGACGAGGAAGCGAACACGACGGACGAGGATTTTATGAACGCGCTGGAGATCGGTATGCCTCCCACGGGTGGTATCGGGTACGGCATTGACAGGCTGGTGATGTTACTCACCAATTCTCCTGCGATCCGTGACGTGCTGTTGTTCCCGACGATGAAAAGTCTGGATAAAGCACAGGACAAAAAAGCCGCTGACCGCGAAAAGAAAGCTGATCAGGAAACGGATGGCAGGCATGAAACGAAAACAGGCGGACATGACGAGGGACAGCCTGTGAAGCAGAGCAGGATTTCCCGCGAACAGGCGTTGGAACTGTTGAAAAAATATAACAGGGAGCCGTTCCATATCCAGCACGCGCTGACGGTGGAGGGTGTGATGCGCTGGTATGCGAAGGAGCTGGGATATGGTGCGGAAGAAGAATTCTGGGGCATCACCGGGCTTTTGCATGACATCGACTTCGAGCTTTATCCTGACGAGCACTGTAAGAAAGCGCCAGAGCTCTTGCGCGGGGGCGGCGTGGGCGAGGACATGATTTATGCGGTTTGCTCCCACGGTTATGGGCTTTGCAGCGAGGAGGAGCCGAAGCTTGAGATGGAGAAAGTGCTCTTCGCGGCTGACGAGCTGACGGGGCTGATCTGGTCCTGCGCGCTGATGAGACCTTCCAAAAGCACCATGGACATGGAAGTCAAGAGCCTGAAGAAGAAGTTCAAGGATAAGAAATTCGCGGCGGGCTGTTCCAGAGAGGTCATCGCACAGGGAGCCCAGATGCTTGGCTGGGAACTGGACGACCTGTTCGACAGGACCATTCAGGCGATGAGAAGCTGTGAGGCGGATGTGGCTGCGGCGATGGAAAAGATAGGCTGATTTTAGAAAACAGGCATAGATGCTTGGGGAGGCAGGGCAGTTTTGGGAAACGTATTTTCAGGAAGCGATGGGGATTTACGTTTTTGAAATGGATTCTGTCGTGTGCAGACCGCCGGAGAAAAATCTGATGACAGTATGCGGCACATGCCATGATGGACAGATGAAGGCGGAGGCTGGATTTTTCTGGCAGGCGTCAGCTCTTATGATGGAGCTGCGCCTGTCTTTTTTGATGGATGCGGACATGGAGTTTTTTCCCGGCAGGACGCTGCGCACAGGGGAGGCTGTGAAAACATACCGTTTCCGTCTGGACCGGGAGGCAAAGGTCTCTCGGTCGGTGAGCGGCATCCTGCGTGAGGACCTTTCATACACGCAGTTTTTCACACTGTTTCTGGAAGGGCTTGCCGGGGAAGAGACGGGGGTTGCGGTGACGGCAGCGGAACCGGTGTTTCGAGGGCTTACGCATATACGTTTTCCACCGTCAGAGGCACAGTTCGGGGACACGTTCCTGACCCTTTCCGCATGCGCCTATCATGTAAAGGACGGCGGTTAGTGGTGGTGGCGAAGCGGGTGGAGTAAGATGTATGGGTTATACATCGGATTCCTTCCGTTTCCGCTTGTTTTCATACATCCTTTCATCCGCTTCCTTCATCCGCTTTTTGTAGTCAGCAGACTGTCCGGTCAGGCTGCAGCCGAAGGAAAAACGGAGGGGAACACGCACCTGATCGTTCAGACTGGCAAAACGGCTGTTCTGCAGGTCTGTCAGAAGCGAGACTGTATCGGTTAATTCCTGTTCGCTGCCGTAGTGGTACAGGAACAAGATGAACTCGTCGCCGCCGAGTCTTGCGGACAGAGAGCTTTTGGGACCGAAGTTCCGGAACAGCCCGGCGATTTCCTTTAAGTAGACGTCGCCTGCGTCGTGACCGTAGGTATCATTGATCGTTTTCAGGTTGTCCGCATCGATCATAACAATCGCGCTATGCCCGAGAGATTCCGGCTCGGCGAACAGGGTGGAAAGCCGAAGTTCCAGACCGCGGCGGTTATAAAGCCCGGTCAGCGGATCGTAATCGCGTTCGGCTTCTATCTTCAGGCGTTTTCTAATTTCATCCGTCACATCGATGACAACGCCGAAAATCTCATCGTCCCGCCCCATTTCCTCCAGCTTGATATAGTGATCTTTCAATGAGAACACATTGGTTTCGTCTTTGACGGGATTGTTGCAAAGCTTGCTGATAAAAGTCTGAAACACTCTGTAGTCAGAGGACAGCGTTTCGGCTTCCTCGGGCTCCAGACAGAGGATACGCGGCACATGCTGGGTAAACCGTACTCTCTTCATATGATGATTGTATTCGTACACGCCGATATACATATTTGTTTTGCTTAAAACGTAAGACATCTTTTCGCTGTTGTCCAGAAGGCTCTGCTTCATTCTGTTGATATAGCCGCTCAGTTCTGAAAATTCCACACTTGTCTGGATGTTGATCATTTCATCCAGATTGCCTTGGGCGATGCTGTGCAGCTTTTCGTTTACGCGATGGATGCCGTCAACCACATATTGATTCATGGATCTGGTGACCACCTGAAAGAGAATGACTGCAATGGTAATCAGGCAGAATACAAGTCCGACGGTTGTGAGCGGGATGCGCTGATACAGTATCCGTCTTGAAAGAACACGACCGATATAGTTATCATTATATTTTACAAACACGCAGTAGGATTCTTCGCCGTTCACGTTGGCGTGGAATCCTTTCCTGTCAAGGGTGACGTCGCTGAGGCTGAGTCCGATCTCCGACAGGTTTCTGCCGACGCATGACAGGTCGGTGGAGCCGATGATCCCGCCGGTCTTCCCGTCTATGGCGTAGTAGTTGGCGTCGGGATTGACACGGAACAGGGAGAAGAGATAGGAAAGCTCGTTTTTCTCGGTCGCTTTCATCACGTTGACCGGCTCCATGCCTACCTGTACGATAAATGCGCCGCTTTTGCTCCAGAGCGCGGAATACTGCATCAGCTTCGCCTCCGCTGTGTTGGGAGTGATATCCTGAACGAGGCGCAGCGATTTGTCCGTGAGCATGGGCTTAAAAAACTGCATCTGTTCCCCGGAATCAAAGGTAAAGTCGTAGTATTCCGGGTGGGTTCCCGCGTAAATGCGGCCAGTGGTGTCAAAGATATGGATTTCGTCCACTTCCATCATCCGGGCAATTTTTTTCAGTTCATCCACACTGTTCAAGGCGGAAGGATTATCTTCTATAATATAAGCGATTGCCTCCGCATTGTGCAGGCATGTCTGCCGATAGGCTTCTTCGACCTCCTCAAGCTCCGCCAGATTCTGCTCCAGAAGCTGCTCGATCTGGCGGAAGGTTTCTGTGGCGGCCTGGTACGCCTGTTTGTGTTCGCTCATGATCTGAAGGCACAGGATCAGCGCCAAAAGAACAACCACGAGAACAAATGTGACGGAGCGCATATAGCGGCTGATTATATTTCTAAGTGTCTGCATGGACATCTCCTTTACGGTTAAATAACGCAACTAGTTTACATAACACCTGGCTATACGCAGGGAAATCTTACATAAAATACTATATAATATGGTAAGAGAGTGTCAAGGCAAAAGTATGGATTGTAAAAAATATGGTATAGAATGCGAAGAATTTGCCTTTCTTTATTCGATTGCGGAAAGAAAGGAGCTCATTATGACACAGACACAGAGAGAGCAGGGCGGCGCCGGAGCTATGGTCGGTACCGAAACTCCCGTTGACATTCCCCGCAAAAATATGTATAATTTGTTTATTATATGTTGATGACAGAGATTACATAGAAAATCAGGGAAAAAGGAGGGAGAAGATCCGTCGTTTTGTGGCGGATTGATCGGAGGATATGAGCGAAAACGCAACCAGAGAGCAAATACTGATCGTAGACGACGAGGAAGTAAACAGAACGATATTGAGTCTTATGTTTGATGCTGACTACGACATCGTGGAAGCGCCCAACGGAATGGAAGCGATCGAGGCAATCGAGAAAAATAATGATATCGCACTGATACTGCTCGACGTTATTATGCCGGTCATGGATGGCTTCGGTGTGCTCGATTATATGAAAGAGAAAGATCTTCTGGAGAAGATTCCGGTCATCCTGATTACCAGCATGACGCCTCAGGAGAGCGAGGAGAAGGCATACGAGTACGGCATTGCGGACGTGATGCACAAGCCCTTTGAGTCGGCGATCATCAAGAGACGTGCGAATAACATCATTGAGCTTTACCAGAGCAAGAAAAATCTGGAAATCAAGCTGAAAGAGCGGGAGGAGACGATCCGTGAGCAGGAGAAGGCGATCCGTGAAAACAACGAGTTCATGATCGACGCGCTCGGTTCCGTGGTTGAGTTCAGAAGCATTGAGACGGGGGACCACGTCAAGCGGATTAAGTACCTGACGAGAATCCTTTTGAAATATCTTGCGAAATATTTCCCTAAATACGGGCTTACACCGGTGCAGATTGATCAGATCGCGAGAGCTTCCGCGCTCCATGACGTAGGTAAGATCGGTATACCGGACGCCATTTTGTTAAAACCGGGCAAACTGACGACGGAGGAGTTTGAGGTGATGAAAACCCACACCACCATCGGCTGTGAGATTCTGGATTCCTTCAAACCGCAGTATCCGGATGAGTTTTACCAGTACTGTTATGAGATCTGCCGCCACCACCATGAGAGAGCCGACGGCAGAGGATATCCTGACCATCTGGCAGGAGATGAAATCCCGATCAGCGCGCAGATCGTATCCATTGCCGATGTGTATGAGGCGCTGGTGAGCGAGAGGGTATATAAAAGTGCATACAGCAATGACGAGGCATATCAGATGATCTTAAATGGGGAATGCGGACAGTTTTCGGAAGATGTGATAGAATGCTTTAAGCTTGCCAGAGAAGATTTCTTCAATCTTGTTGAAGTGATCAATATGTTTAATTTTACGTAAGATAGATCGGGCGACGGAGACTGTAAAACAAAAGTGGAATGTTTTGCAGTCTCTTTGTCATTGTCAAAATCGTAATTTCATATCAGAAAGGAAAGATTGCTATGGACGACAAATTCAGACAACAGTTAGAGGAATGCGGGGCGGACGTGGAGACTACACTGAAACGTTTTATGGGTAACGACGCGATTTACCAGAAATTCCTAGGGAAGTTCCCCAATGATCCGAATTACGCGAATCTCGGGACGAATCTGGAAGCGGGCGCTTTCGAGGAAGCTTATAAGTGTGCTCACGCCCTGAAAGGCGTAGTGGGCAATCTCGGTCTCACCCCTATTTTTGACAGGGTTTCGGAGCTGGTGGAAGAGCTCAGAAACAAGGCGGCAGAGGAAGTGGACGCGGTGCGCGCGAACGAGCTGTGGCAGGAGATCAAAAAAATTTACGAACAGTTTATCAACGTGATCAATGAAAATATTCCGAGCTGATTTGATGCTCCATGGGAGGCTGGCATGGAATTTGAATGGTTAAATTCCCGGATTGCGGATGAAACGATGGAGCTGGTTCTGCTCTTCAATGAGGAGGGGAGCATACTTTACGGTAACCAGACAGCGGCTGCGCGGCTGGAATATGACAGGGATAAGCTGACCAGATGCACGATGTCCCAGATATTCAGACAGGATTTTCCAAATTCGCCGGACGGGTTTATCACCTTTGTAAAGACGAGTATGAAGGGCGTTAAGGAGATGACTATGTACAGGAGCAACAACTCTTGTTTCTCTGTCAATGCCCGTATTTTTCCGGAAGACGGGATGGACGCTTACCTGCTTCTCGCGGAGGATATTTCCGCGCAGAAGAATATGAATATGAGGATCCGCGAGCTGAAGGAGAAGGAGAGCGAAAACAACCGCGCCAGGAATGAGTTTACGGCGAACGTTACCCATGAGCTGCGCACCCCTGTCAACGGCATTAAAGGGCATGTGATGGAGCTTGTGGAGGAGGTCGAGGATCCCGGACAGAAGAAGACGCTTGATATTGTCCTCAGCTGCTGTGACAATATGCTGACGATCATCAATGATATCCTTGATTTCGCGAAGCTGGAATCCGGCAAATTTGTGATAGACGAAAAGCCTTTTGACTTTCAGGAGATGATAGATAAGGTAGTCGCAACCCACAGCGCGGTGGTAAATAAAAAGGAACTCCACATGAGCGTGGATGTTGACGATAAGATTCCGAGGAAACTGATCGGTGACGAACTCCGTCTCGTCCAGATCCTGAACAATCTTTTGTCCAACGCCATTAAATTTACCATGGTAGGCTATGTCAATCTGGTGGTAGGGATGACCAGAAGGGTTAATGACGAGGTGGAGCTGTTCTTTATGGTGAGGGACAGCGGCATCGGTATTTCCCAGAAAGAGCAGGACCGCCTATTTCAGAGTTTCAGCCAGGTGGATGCCTCAATTACGAGACGCTTCGGCGGAACGGGATTGGGGCTTGCCATCACGAAACAGCTTGTGGAGCTGATGAACGGCGACATCCACGTGGAGAGTGAAAAGGGGAAGGGGAGTACATTTTCTTTTTCCGTGAAACTGAAGAGCGAACAAGTGCTTGACGACAAGCAGAGTCAGGTCTATGTGAACTGGTCCGAGTACATGAAGGAAGGGGAAGGGCAGAACGTAGACAGTCTCATGCAGTTCGGTGAGGCGGAAAACAGGGAAGAGTTAAAAAAGCGCATGGATAAGCTGGTGCTTTCCATTGAGATGGGCGCATGGGATAAGGCGGAACTTCTCGCCTCCACGCTCAAGGCGCTGATCGAGTCGTCGGGAGACGACGATCTGAAGCGGCAGGAGCTGCGGATGGAGATGGCGATCAGAAAAGCCAATTATGACAAGAGCATGGATATGTACGGCAGATTGAAGGACGCGATCACGGAGCGGGTTGGAGATCTGTGGAACGCAGAATAGCAGGAGGATAACTTATGGAAAATGAAAATGTTAAGAAAAACGCGCCTGCCATTCTGATTGTGGATGATATCAGTGTGAATGTGACCATTCTGGAAAACATTCTCACGCATGAAGGATATGAGGCATTGACGGCTTTAAGCGTGCAGGAGGCGCTGGAGCTGATGAAGCAGACCAGACCGGATCTCATTCTCTCAGATTTGTCAATGCCGGAGATAGACGGGCTTGAGTTCTGCAGGATGTTGAAGAGCGATCAGGCAACCAGGGACATTCCCTTTATCTTTATCACGGTATTAAATACCAGCAAGGAGAAGGAGGAAGCGTTTCTGGCGGGAGCCGTGGATTTTATACCGAAGCCTTTTGACAATATTGAGGTTCTGATGCGGGTGAACAACCACCTGAGCAGCTACCGCATGCAGCAGGAGATGGCGGATTATAACCGCATGATGCACCGGCTGGTGGAAGACCAGAAGAATCAGATTGAGCGAGAACATGCCAATGTGCTTCGGGCGCTTACGCAGATTATGAAAAAGAAGGACGATGACAAGGGCGTGCACCGGGGCAATGTGGGTTATAACTGCAGGCTGCTTGCGCAGGGGATGCAGTTCTCCCCGGTATTTGAGGATAAAGTGACGGACGAGTTTGTGGAGAACATCGGCATTGCGTCAAGGCTCCATGACGTGGGAAGGTTCCTTATGTCGGGGGAAGAGATCGCGGACGATGGCGGGCCGGACAGGCAGAATTTGGAATATATCAAAAAGTGTACGGAATTTGGCAAAGAAGTAATCGGGGAATTTGCGGCGGATCAGGAGTGCAGCGGCGCATTGGAGATGACGAGGCAGATTGCCGGATGCCATCATGCGCACTGGGACGGGTCCGGATATCCGGCGCTGTCCGGCAGCGAGATCCCGCTGGAAGCGCGGATTGCGGCTGTGGCAAACGACTTTGATGAGATGACGGCGCCCGGGTACGGGGAGGGTGCCTGCACTCCGGAAGAAGGACAAAAGAAGATCAGCGAAAGGGGAGGCACATACTATGATCCCGATATTATACAGGTTTTTGACAAGCTTTGGAATCGGATGAGAACAAATTGACTTTTATGGAATTGTATGCTTTAATAAAAGATGGTAATTTGGGGAGGTAAAAGAAATGATTACCGACGGTGAGTTCCAAAGGATAGTTACTTACGTGAAACAGCACTACGGCATTGACCTGAGCCAGAAGAGGGTGCTGGTAGGCGGGCGGCTGGAGAATTATCTTGTCCGCAACGGTTATGCGAATTACAACGAGCTTATGGCGAAGGTGGAGCACAATCCGAAGGGCAGTGAGGCAACGGATCTTGTGAATATTCTTACCACGAACCATACATATTTTATGCGGGAAAGCGAACATTTTGATTTTATGAAGGATGTGGCGCTGCCGTGGGCGAAAGACAAGACGATGGGGACTAAGGATCTGCGGGTCTGGTGCGGCGCTTCCTCCACGGGGGAGGAACCGTATACGCTCGCCATGATAATCAACGATTTTTTCGGTATCAACCATTCGGGGTGGGACACCAGGCTTCTTGCGACAGATATTTCCATGAAGGTTCTATCGCACGCGTCCAAGGGCGTCTATCTGAAGGAGGACATTGATCCCCTGCCCGTAAACTGGAAGAGGCATTATTTTAAGCAAATCAGCCAGGAAGAGTTTAAGGTGAAGGATGAACTGAAGAGAGAAGTGATTTTCAAGCAGTTTAACCTGATGGATCCCATTACCTTTAAGAAGAAATTTCATATTGTGTTTTTGCGGAACGTGATGATCTATTTTCAGGATGATATTAAATATCCGCTTATCAATCGGATTTACGATCACATGGAACCGGGCGGCTATCTCTTTATCGGGCTGACGGAGAGGCTGGACCGCCAAATGGTTAAATTTAATTATGTTCAGCCGTCAATTTACAGAAAATAGGAGTGCAGAACATGAGACCGATTAGAGTGTTGGTTGTGGATGATTCGCTGATGTTCCGCAAGCTGCTTGCGCAGGGGCTGAATTCGGATCCGAACATTGAAGTGGTGGCGGATGTCGGGGATGTCTACGAGGCGCGGGACGCGATACTCAAGTTTAAGCCCGATGTTATGACATTGGACGTAGAGATGCCGCGCATGAACGGCATAGAGTTTTTAAAGCGGCTGATGCCCCAGTATCCGCTGCCCGTGGTAATGATAAGCGCTTTAAACAATAAGGTTTTTGACGCGCTGGAGGCGGGTGCGGTAGATTTTGTCAATAAACCGTCTAACTTGACAAGAGAACAGTTAAATAATTTTTTGACGCAGGAGCTGGCGGCAAAGGTCAAGATTGCCTCCACCGCAAAGGTAGGCAAGTTAAAAAGAGTAGACAACACAGCGATTGCAAGTCATATTACCGCGGCTGGCGGCCAGGACCGTATCGTTGCGATCGGCGCCTCAACGGGAGGGACGGAAGCCATCTTTGAGGTGGTGAAGAGATTTAAGAGGGATATTCCGGGCGTTGTTATTGTACAGCATATGCCGCCCGGATTTACGCAGATGTATTCGGACCGCCTTAACAACCAGTGTGAGGTTGCGGTCAAGGAGGCCCAGACGGGGGACCGCGTGATGCAGGGACAGGTGCTGATTGCGCCGGGCGACAGGCAGATGCGGCTTGTCAAAGTAAACGGCGTCTATCAGGTTGAGTGCCGGGGCACGGAGAAAGTGAGCGGGCATTGCCCCTCCGTGGACGTTTTGTTCAGCTCCGTGGCAAAGGCAGCCGGGAACAAGGCGGTAGGCGCGATCCTGACGGGCATGGGAGCTGACGGCGCGAAAGGACTTCTGGAGATGAGAAACGCCGGCGCGCTGACCGTCGGGCAGGACGAGGCGACCTGTGTCGTTTACGGCATGCCGAAGGTTGCTTTTGATATCGGCGCGGTACAGCAGCAGGCACCGATTACGGCAATTGCAGGGAAGATTTACAGCCTGTTGAGCAAATAGATACTACTTTGAAGAAAGGAGCTGAGCGCATATGAAGATTTTGTTGGCTGAGGACGACTTCGCCAGCCGTAAGTTTATGGATAAGCAGCTCTCACGTTATGGAGAATGCGACGTGATGGTGGATGGCGAAGAGGCTGTGGATGCATTTATGATGGCGCTTGAAGATGGAGAACCTTATGATCTGGCATGTCTGGATGTGATGATGCCGGTTATGGACGGCTATCAGGTGCTGAAGGCGATCCGTGATATCGAGGCGCAGAAGGGCATTCCCAAGAGTAAGCGTGTGAAAGTCATAATGACGACGGCGCTGAATGACGAACGCAATGTAAAGATGGCGTTTGAGCTTGGATGCGAAGCCTATGCCGGGAAACCGATAGATGTGGAGAAGTTTGAAAAGGTGTTAACAAAGCTTGGGCTGATTTAAAAATCCTGTAACTGTGAGGAAACGGAACAGTTACGAAATCCTTAAGATGAGGAGGAAATATGGCAGAAGAATTCAACACAGAAAGTATGCTTGACATGTTTTTGTATGAGAGCGGACAGCTCTTGGAAAAACTGGAAGGCATAATATTGGAAAAACAGGATGCTGATTGCTTCGATGATGCCGATATCAATGAGATTTTCCGCGTCATGCACACCATTAAAGGTTCCTCAGGCGTTTTGATGTATGAGAACATAACGAAAGTGACCCATAAACTGGAAGATGTGTTCTATTACCTGAGAGAATCCCATCCGGACGATGTGCCGCATATGGAACTGGTTGAGAAGGTGCTTGCGGTTTCGGACTTTGTGACGGGTGAGCTTGATAAGCTGAAAAACGGCGACACGCCGGATGGTGATGAAAAACAGCTTGTGGAAGATCTGGATGAGTTTCTTGGACGCCTAAAGGGCGAGATCAAGAAGCAGGGCATTCAGATGCCGCAGGCTAATAAGCATGTTGAGCCGACACAGTTCTATATCACGCCGGTGGCGGGTGACGACAGTCATTTTTATCGGATTTCAATTCATTACCGAAGCGATACGCAGATGAGCAATCTGAGGGCTTATTCAGCGACCTATGCTTTAAAGGAGGTCGCGGAAGACCTGCTTTACACACCGGACGACATTCTCTCCAACGAGGCAAGCGCCGATGTGATTGTGGCAGAGGGTTTTCACATGCTGCTGCAGACGAAGAGCTCCAAGGAGGAAGTGATCGCGTTAATTGACAGCTCCGAGGCGGAGGAGATCAATTTCGACGAGCTCTCCAAAGAGGAGTACGGCAGGGCGCTTAGCGAGTTTGGCAGAGAGGAAGCAGCGCCTGCTGCCGCAGCGCCTGCGTCTGCGAAAAATGATGCGAACAAAGACGCGAAAAAAGAAGGACCGAAGCCCGGCGATTACGTGGTTAAGACCAAGGAAGCCGGAAAAGGAAAGACACTGGCGAAGAACCAGCCCAAGCAGCAGAGTATTATCAGCGTGAATGTGGAGAAGATGGACGCGCTGATGGATCTGATCGGTGAGCTGGTGATTGCGGAGGCGGTGGTACTGCAGAATCCGGATCTGAAAGTGCCGGGACTGGAGCTTTCCAATTTCCAGAAGGCGTCCGGGCAGCTTTCCAAGATTACAACGGAACTGCAGGAAGTCATCATGTCCATGCGTATGATGCCCCTTACCAATACATTCCAGAAGATGCGCAGAATTGTATTCGACGTGTCCAGAAAGCTTGGTAAGGACATTGAGCTTGAAGTGGTCGGTGAGAACACGGAAGTGGATAAGAATATCATTGAGCACATTACGGACCCGCTGATGCACCTTGTGAGAAATTCCGTGGATCACGGTATTGAGGAAGATCCGGCTGACAGAACAGCGGTCGGCAAGTCGACGAAAGGTAAGATCACGCTCGAGGCGAAGAACGAGGGCGGCAAGGTTTATATCAGCGTTAAGGACGACGGCAAGGGTCTGAATAAAGAGAAGCTGTACCAGAAGGCTCTGGAAAAGGGTCTGATTGAAAATAAGCCGATCAACGAGTTTACGGATAAAGAAATCTTCCGCTTTATTACGCTGCCGGGCTTCTCCACCAAGGAGGAGGTAACCGAGTACTCCGGCAGAGGCGTTGGCATGGACGTGGTGGTGAAGAACATCCAGTCCATCAGCGGAAGGCTTGATATCTCCAGCGTGGAGTTTGAAGGGTCGGAGATGACTCTGGTTATACCGCTCACGCTTGCGATTATCAACGGTATTGTTGTACAGGTAGGCAATTCCCCGTTTGTGATTGAGACGGCGTCGATCAAGGAATTTGTGAGAGTGGGTGAAGACTCCCTCATCAGCGAGCCGAGCGGCGAGGAATACATTGTGCTGAGAGGGGAATGTTATCCCTTTATCCGCCTGAATGAGAGGTATGATCTGCCCGATTCAAACGATAAGATTGAAGAGGGAATCATCGTTGTGCTGGAACATGAAGGCAGTCAGGTATGTGTGCTGATTGACAAACTGCTGCAGGAACAGGAGATCGTGGTTAAGCCGATTCCGCCCTATGTCAGGAAAGTCAAAGGGCTTTCGGGTTGTACGCAGCTTGGCGACGGAAGTATTGCACTGATCCTTGATATTGCCGGATTGCTGATGCATGACGGAGAAAGGAGATAGTACATGGCGGAAGAGTTAATGAAAAAGGAAAAAATAGATGAGATGGAAGAGCTGTTGGAGGAGGACTCCCCAAAAGGAATGTTCATGACGTTCCAGGTCGGAAAAGAGCTGTTCGGCATAAGCATTAGCTATGTGAATGAGATCATTGCGATGCAGTCGATCGCAGCGATCCCCGAGGTAGACGATTATATCAAGGGGCTGATCAATCTCCGAGGTAAGATTATTCCTGTGATTGATGTCCGTGTCAGATTTAAAATGGAACCGTGCGAGTATACGGACAGGACGTGCATTATCGTCATTGATGTAAAATCAACCATGATCGGTCTGATCGTGGAGAGATTAGCGGATGTTGATACCATTGCGGAGGAAAATATCGCACCGCCGCCGTCCCTTGGAAGGAAAGAACATGAGCATAACAAGTATGTCTATGGGTTGGCGAGAACAAAAGATACGGTGACGCTTCTTCTCGACCCCGAGAAGCTGATCAGGCAGGACGATATTGTTACAGCAATGGAAGAGGTTCGCAAGGAAGAACAATCATAAAAAGGAGAATTCACCATGAAGAAGAAATTTTCAATTAATGACATGACAGTCAGAAATAAGATTACTTTGTTTAGTGTGTTAATGCTGGGTCTGATGCTCATCCTTTCAGCAGTGGGCTTATGGTCCTCCAATATGGTAAATAAGGCGCGTACGGGTCTGAACAACAGTGCGCTGGCTCAGTTTGATGTCACACAGGGATTTGCCGATTTCTGTAATATCAAGGTTCGTGTTCGCAACATTCTGTTTGCACATTATGATGATCCGAATGCAATACAGCAGGAGGAGCAGATGATTGAGGAGTACAAGGCGGATGCCAGAAAGTATCTGGATCTTTTCGAAACCAGAATGGTAAGCCTGCCGCCCGAGATTCAGGCGCAGTACCAGACTGTGGAGGACAAGATCAATTCTTGGTATGAGTCCACACAGGGAGATATTGACAAGGCAAAGGCAGGGCAGGTAGAGGCTGCGGTCAACGATCTGATGACCACGGGCAAGGATATTGCGGATGACGTGGAGAACAGTCTGGTTGAGTTGATCAGCACGATAGAAGCAGATACCAAAGAGAGGGAGACAACGATCCAGCAGCAGCTGGTTGGACTGACCATTCTGCAGGTGGCTGTCATGGTACTGGCGGTTCTGATTACCATCATGTACTGCCTGTTCCTGATCAAAGCGATTACCCGGCCTATGGCGAAGCTGTCTGAGGCGGCTAAAAAGATGACCAAGGGTGATATCGATGTGGACTGCGAAAAGATTTACAACGACGATCTCGGTCAGCTGCTTGATGAATTTGCACAGATGGCAGATGCGATCAGGGAGCAGACGAAGATCACGGAGGCTATTTCCAAGGGCGATCTGACGATGGAAGCGAATCCCAGAAGTGACAGGGACGTGCTTGGTCAGGCGATTGTCAGACTGCTTTCCGAGAACAATATGACACTGAGCAGCGTAAAAGAGGCGAGTACGCAGATTACCGTCGGCTCCGAGCAGGTGGCAAATGCCAGTCAGGCTCTGGCACAGGGTTCTACCGAGCAGGCAAGTGCAATCCAACAGGTAACCGCTTCCATGGACGAGGTAACGCAGCGTACCAAGGCTAACGCGACAGAGGCAGGCGAGGCAAATGTTCTGGTTCAGAATATCAAAGAGATGGCTACTTCCGGCAATGATCAGATGAAGTCCATGATTCAGGCTATGGATGACATTAACGCATCTTCCGAGACGATCTCCAAGATCATTAAGACCATTGATGATATCGCATTCCAGACCAATATCCTTGCGCTGAATGCGGCGGTTGAGGCGGCGAGAGCAGGCGTACACGGCAAAGGCTTTGCAGTGGTGGCTGAGGAAGTAAGAAATCTGGCGGCGAAGAGTGCGTCCGCGGCAAGCGAGACGGCAGAGATGATCGACGATACCATCCATAAGGTTGGAAATGGTACGAAGATTGCGCAGGATACTGCGAAGTCTCTTGATGAGATCGTGACGTCTATCGATGAGATCGTAGGTCTGATCAGTAATATTACATCCTCATCCAACGATCAGGCGACGGCGATTTCCCAGATCGACCAGGCGATCTCCCAGGTATCTACCGTGGTACAGACCAATGCGGCTACCAGCGAACAGTGTGCGGCGGCAAGTGAGGAGCTTTCCAATCAGGCGGTTACCCTCAGGAATCTTATGGCGAGATACCAACTGGTGTCCGGCGCTATGGGCGGCAGCAGCTATGTAGACAATACGCCTACATACAGCAGCGAGCCGACGATTTCTCTGGACGGGGATTACGACGACAAATATTAAGAAGCGGACAGACCGGAGCGGGTCTGCACATAATACAGGAAAGAGCCATTGCCTTAGGGTGGTGGCTTTTTTCTGTGTATAGACTTTTGTGTTCTTATGTCACAAATGGGGGGCGTCGTGCATCTGCCGCTGCTTAGCGGCAGGGAGCAGAAAAAAAGACTTTCCAAAAATTCTGCAAGCCCCTTGACATTTATCCCAAAACTATATATAATCTTTTGTGTTGCCGAAGTAATAAACTATGAGGTATGTTGCAACGGCAGCGCATGTGCGCTTAGCTCAGCTGGATAGAGCGTTTGGCTACGGACCAAAAGGTCGGGGGTTCGAATCCTCTAGCGCACGGTATGAAGGAATGGCGGGAATGTCGATAAATGCGACGTTCCCGAGGTACATGTTAGTGCCGCCACAGTCGGATCAGCCGGTTGTGGTGGTTTTTTCATGTCCTAATTCTATAACGAATCCAAAAATTCCAAAAGGATTTCGGCTTCTGCCTCGGTAATGCATCCACTGTAGCGGAAACAATAGTTTCGATATTTGCACATTCTGTTACTGCAGTATATAAATGTTTTCTTTTCGAAATTGGGTGTTGACAAACTGCTCATACTGTATATAATAATATATATACAGTATATACTGCTCGTGCAACCTGTGACGACAGGGAGTGCAAAAGAATAAGGGAGGCATACATTGAAAATTATCATATCGAACCAATCCGAGCTGCCAATCTATGCGCAGATCAGGGAGCAGCTCAAGGAACAGATCCTAAACGGGCAGATCCTCGAGGGAGAGACCCTTCCCTCCATCCGCCAGCTTGCGAAGGAGGTAGGCGTCAGCGTGATCACCACTACCCGGGCGTACAATGAGCTGGAAGCGGAAGGCTTTATCGCCACCATGCAGGGGAAGGGCAGCGTAGTGCTTCCCACAGACAACAACCTGCTGCGGGAACAGTACCTTCTGCGGATCGAGGACGGGCTGTCCGCGGCGATAGAGACGGCGAAGACGATGGGGATGTCCAAAGACGAACTGACGGATATTTTTCATAACTTATTGGAAACATAAGTTTTCGCACAGGAAAGATTGAAAATGAAATTTATAATCGCGAGATTTGTGCCTACGCGCTGCTTGTCACAAACTCGGTATGTGTAAAAGCGGTGCAGAAATGGAGAAAATGATGGAACTGCTGGAAGTAAAAAACCTGTCTAAGCACTATAAGAGCTTTGACTTAAAAGATATCAGTTTTAACCTGCCGAAAGGCTATATTATGGGGTATGTGGGGGCGAACGGCTCCGGAAAGACGACGACTTTGAATCTGATCACGGGCATTCTCAAAAGTACGGGTGGCGAGGTGCGGATCGACGGTCTGTCCCGGGAGGAAGGCGAGAAGGCTTACAAAGAGAAAATCGGCTATGTGGGGGACGAATCCTATTTCCCCGATCATTTTAGAGTCAAGCATATCCGCACTATATTGAAGGATTTTTATCCGTCCTTTTCCGCAGATAAATTCAACGGCTTTATCCGGGAATGGAATCTGCCTGAGAATAAGCTGATCAAAGACTTTTCCAGAGGAATGAAGGTGATGCTGATGTTTGCTTCGGTGTTTGCCAGAGATACGAAGCTGCTTGTGCTGGATGAGGCAACCAACGGTCTGGATCCGGTGATGCGGACGGAGATTCTGAAACTTTTGCAGGAGTATGTGATGGACGGGGAGCGGAGCGTGATTTTCTCCACACATATCTTAAGCGACCTGGAGCAGATTGCGGATTATATTTACTTTATTCACGGGGGCAGGACGGTGCTCTACGACGCGAAGGATGAGTTGATTGAAAACTTCCTTCTGGTAAAGGGCGAGACCGCAAACATTCCGCCCGCTCTTAAGAAAGAACTGATTGGGCTGGAGGAAAATGCTTACGGTTTCGAGGCGGTTCTGCCAAGCGATAAGGCGGAATTGCTGGGGAGCGCGTTCCTCTTCGAGAAGCCGACCATTGACCAGATTGTCATTCACTACATTAAAAACTAGGGAGGAGCAGTAAAATGAGAGCGATACATTTTATGAAAATAGATTATGTGCTGACGAGGAAACAGATGTATTTCATACCGGTATTTTTTGTTCTGGCATGTGCTGTGGGCAGGGGCGTAACCGAAAGCGCATTGTCCCTGCTGGTGACGTGTTCCTATATGTTTTTTGTGGCTTCCATATTTTCGACGGCGCCTTTTGGATATTGTGTCGGGAAGAACAGGGGATTTCTGCTGCTGCTTCCGGCGACGGTGAAAGAGAGGGTGGCGGGGCGGTTCCTGTACGGGCTGTCCTTCATGGCTTTGCTGGGTGTTCTTTGTGCCGCCCTGTGGGGCGTATATGCGCTGATGGGGTACGAACTCCCGCTCTGGACAGCAGCGCTTGGTCTGTGCGAGCTGGCAGTCGGGATTCTGATGATGGCGTTAGAGTTTCTTTTCTTCTATCTCTTTGGGGAAGGCAAAGAAAACTGGCAGCATCTGAGCAATATTGTACGGGTTGCGCCGGGGATGGCGATGTTTTTTGCCATGAGCTATTTGGTGGGCGAAATACAGGATATGACGCCTGCGGGCATGGGCGTTGATCTGGAAGCGTTTGCTGGAAAGTTTATGCAGGCGGGCGTGGTGGCAATTGTGGCCTCGCTGCTTCTGACGGCAGCGGCAGCGGCAGTCTGCATGAAGGTGATTAAGAAGCGGGACTATGCATAAATCACAATAGGGTCAGCAAAGACAGGAAAAATACGGTAAATAGAAAAATCTTTCTTCATCCGCTTGCAAATCACTGTAGAATACTGTAAAATAGTGACGTTATCGACTGACAGTTATGTGGTTGGAGTTAAGTTATCAAGTGTGAAGGAGAGAAATCATGGAAAGAGTTTGGACTGTAACAGACAGCATGGGCAACCTGCATCAGATTATGTTTAAGAAGGGGTTTGGAGGCGCGAAATGTATCGTTGATGGAGATACATACAAGATGAAGTCGAAAAACTGGGTGGTTTGGATGGCGGATCACCAGATCAGCATTCCCGGCGCGGAGTGTAATCTGGTGGTGGTTGGAAACAAGATTCGCCTTGCGGTGAATGGCACTTATCTGGAGGATGGCACGCCTTACGAGCCGATCAGAAATATTCCCACATGGATCAATGTTTTGACTCTGCTGAATTTCGTTTTCGGCTGGTTTATGTTTGGCCTTATTGGATTTTTAGTAACATTCCTGTTGGACCTGCTGACCTATAAGCTGTGCCTGAGTAAAAAGATTACACCGGCTATGATAATCCAGATAGCAATGTTAGTAGTTATGCTGGTGCTTACGGTTGCCGTTTTTGCTTTGGTATAAGGATAGGAAAGGGGCGGAACGATGGACGAGAATACAAACTACGGATATAACGATGGGTCTTACAATAATCAGGGAGCGGACGGCGGACAGCAGTATGGTCAGAACGAGCAGCCTTTTGCGAGTGCGGCGCAGAACGGTCAGCCCTACGCAAACGGACAGCAGTATGGTCAGAATGCATACGGTCAGGCGCCTCAGTATAATCAGGTGCCCTACGGCGCACAGCAGCAGTATAACCAGCAGAGTTTCGGGCAGCCGGTGAAGGCGGTCGTATATGACGCCGTGCCGGACAAAATCCACGGAACATCTGTGGCGTCGCTTGTGTGCGGTATTCTTGGACTGGTATTTTTCTGGATTCCCGTTATAGATATCGGCTTATGCCTTGCGGGTCTGATTTGCGGTATTGTTGCCCTCGTCAAGGGATTTGGCGGCAAGGGTCTTGCGATTACAGGTCTGATTCTTTCTGTGCTTGCAAGTATTCTGACGCTGATCTTTTTATATTTCTTTGCGTTGGGAATGATGTTGATGTAAGCGGCGTGGACTTATATAAATTATGGTATGCGAGGAACCCTGTTAACTGGGGTTCCTTTTCTGTTTGTGCAGTACTTTGGCGCTGCTCCCTTTTAATCCTGTAAACTTTCTGTAATTCTACTCAGAATTTTTTCTGCTTTTTTCTTTGCTCTTTCGGGTTCATCATTATCAAGATATTCCAGAATTTCTTTCCAGTCATCACGTTGTCTTCTTAGGTCATCTTTATACTGTAAATCAGTAGTCGGCATGAAATCACCTACTTTCTGTATGGCTGTATTTGTCGTTACAACTTTATTATAATGGATTAGGGAAAATGTGTAAAGTCTGTCTGAAATGAAACTTTTTGACTTCCTGAATCGTATTGTATATAGGACGGCAAAAAGAAGTATGTTAAGATATAGACATCTATAGATGACAGACTGACAGAAGGACGCATGAGGGGATGGAGCAGAAGTGGGGCTTTTTGGTGGAAGAGTACCGTGCCATGCTGTATCGGATTGCCTTTTCCAATATGAAGAATCGCGCTGACGCCGAGGATGCGGTGCAGGAAGCGTTTCTGCGCTACATGAAGGAGGAGAAGCCGATTCAGAACAAAGAACACGAGAAGGCGTGGCTGATACGGACCACCATTCATATTTGTCTGGATATTTTAAAGAGCGGCTGGTACCAGAAGACCGTGCCGTGGAACGAGTCTTTTGAAAACGCGGCGAAACATATTTATCTGCCTTATCAGGTCAGGGATGACGAGACGCTTGAGGCGGTGCTGCGGCTGCCTGTACATTACAGGAACCCGATTTACCTTTTTTATTACGAGGATTACACGATCCATGAGATCGCGGTAATTCTCAATGAAAAAGAGGGGACGATCAAGACAAGGCTGCGCAGGGGCAGGGAGGAAGTAAAGAAAATTCTGACGGAAGGGAGGCCGTAGAACATGGGAATACAGGAGGTACAGAATCAGAGTCAGGCGCCGGCATATCAGAAAAAGAAGAAAGCCGGACGCGCGGAGGGATTTCAGGAGAGCTTTTTACAGAATCTGAAAAACCGGGATCGGGCAAAGCAAGCCGACACAGCCGTGGAGACGGAAGCGAAACAGGCTGTTGCAGATACGCAGACCGAAGTGAAAACGAAGGTTGACAAGGTAGGCATGGGGAGGATTGGCACTGCGCCGGGCATCCGTGTGAACGCCGCCGCGATGCAGGAAACCCTACAGGCTGTGGAGGTGAGACATATGAGCTATGAGGAGAGCGATCATGTGAGGATTGCCGTTACGGAAGGCTATACGCTGAAAGGAAAGCGTGAGGAGGGCGAGGAAGCCCGCGTTTACGTGGAAGCGAAGTACGAGGACGGCAGAGTGGAGGCATATCAGGTAGATATGGCGAAAGTGACGGGACAGACGGCGCATGTGATTGAGCAGTTTGCGCTGGAGACCATGCAGGAGACATGACAGTATTTTCGTTGAGGGATATGCGGTGGTGCGCTGCCAGCCGCAAACTTGGGAAAAATGTAAGGGCGGCGCAGAAAAGAGGGACGTATGATTCATAATGACGCTTATATGGGACAAAGAATGCTTACAGGGTATAAAACAAAAAATACATCGTTCAATCCGGCGGAAGCTTTGGCGAAGCAGATACGGTCGGCGGATAAACTGAAGATGACAAAGATGGAGGGGGAGGTTGACCCGGACAGCTTTGCCGCCAAACTGAGGCGTGCCGACGAGTACGCGGCGTCGGGGGAGCATCACATGGCGGACGATTCGATTGCCATTGTGCTGCGGCAGATGGATGAACCGACGGCTGGCAACCCGGTGACGAAGGATTTCTGGCATAACGGCGCGCACGTTTCCGTCTGTAAGGACGCTTTGTATGGGAACACCATCACCATCGGCGGCAGCTCGAACCCGGACTGGATTTATGTGGATACTTCCGTTGGGGCGGTTAAGATAGATCTCAACGATATGACCAGCCTGATGAAGTGTCTGGATCTGTTTTCACCGGAGGATGTCAATGCCATTCTCCGAAAGATTCAGGAGGTAAAGCAGAGCAAAGAGGCTTTAAGCCAGATTGACAGGATGCAGGACGAACTGGTGAAAAACGGAAGGGATAAGGAGAAGAATGACGGCGGAGAGCAGTCGGTGGGCGAAGCTGTGGGTGTTGTCAGCGCGGATGAAATGCGTGATATCGAGGAAAAACGGGAGAAGAAATTTATCGGGTGATCCACTTGCTTCCATCAGGAGAACGGTGATATAATAAATCATGTCTGCCGAAGACAAAACCTGAAAAGGAAGGATACCAGATGCAGTTTAATTCGATTGATTTTATGTTGTTTTTTCCCATAGTAGTATCATTATATTTTGTAATGCCCAAAAAGTTGAAAACGGTATGGCTGCTGCTTTCCAGTTACTATTTTTATATGAGCTGGAATGCAGATATGTTCGGGATCGATGCGGACAACGGATACGCCATTGTCCGATAGTGCGTAAATGGGAAAAACCGATACGGGCGCTGCATTCGTCTGTCATATGTGTTATACTAGGGCAAAAGGAATATAAAACACGTGTCCTACGAAAAAGGAGATACAGACAGAACAATGCAGAAAAAAATAGCGGTGATTAACGATATTGCGGGATACGGAAGATGCGCCATGACGGTGCTTCTTCCGATTATTTCTTATATGGGCGTGCAGGCATGTCCTTTGCCGACTTCCATCTTTTCGAGCAACACGGCTTTTCCGGATTTCTATATGGACGACTATACGGACCGTATGGAGAAATACATCGAAAGCTGGAAAAAGATCGGGCTGCAGAATCAGTTTGACGGGATTGCCACGGGGTATCTCGGTTCTGTCAGGCAGATAGAGATTGTGAGACGGTTTGTCAAAGAGTTTTCGCGGGAGGAAACGCTGGTGATTGTAGATCCTGTGATGGGCGATCACGGCAGATTATACTCTGCCTATACGGTAGAGTTATGTACAGAACTGAGAAAACTGGTAGCCCTAGCTGATATTATCACGCCGAATCTGACGGAAGGATGCCATCTTGCGGATATACCCTACAAAGAGAAAGGGTGGAAGAAAAAGGAGCTTTTCACCATGGCGGCGCAGCTTTCGGAGATGGGACCGTCCCATGTTGTCATAACGGGAATTCCTCAGGGGGAATATATCGCGAACTACGTGTATGTGAAAACAGAGTCAGACCCGGCGGCGCGGTTGATCCGTGTCCACAGGGCAGGCGAGGAACGCTGCAGTACGGGGGATGTGTTTTCCGCGATTATCGCGGCGGACGCGTTAAATGATGTGCCCTTTGACAGGTCCGTCAGGAAGGCGTCCCGCTTTGTGAAACAGTGCATTGAGAAAGCACTGGAACTTGGGACGCCGCCGGCGGAAGGGGTACCCTATGAGGCGGTGCTGCACCGCCTGAAAAGGGGATAGGATACAGCGCAGTGCGCGGCACTCGAAAAGTCTGCAGCCACGCACTGCTCAACTGGACAACAGATATTCCAGTTCAAACGGATAGCCGTCTTTTTTGTTTTCTTCGGATAGCGTGTCGGTTTCGATGACGCAGAAATCGTCGCTCCTGATTACTTCTTTCATTTCCTCACGGATGGTTTCAATGTCTGTCACATGGGTAGAGATTCTGCGGCAGGCGAAATCGCCCTTGCTGATGGTGCGGACAGTCTGTTCGGATTCCGTCGCGGGCGGCGCGTCCCCTGTGATTGTGAGGAACATGTGCCGCTGGTATTTGCCGTCGCGGTACTCGTGCAGCACGCCGGAAGGATATGCCACCACCGTTCCGAGCTGCTGTGCGGTGACGAACAGTTTCAGGATATGCTGTCCGTAATATTTCGGGACATCCATCTCTTCCAAAGGCACCGTCAGCATTCTGCGGGTCACAATCTCGTTGTGGTAGAAACCTTCGGGCAGCAGGATGCCGCTTTTGCTTTCGGGGATTTTGGCGAGACCTGTCACCGGGCTTGCCATATTCTGTAAGGTTTCCTGCAAGGTGGCAAGGCAGTTGTGGATATCCAGAATTTTCTGTTCCGCCAGAATCTTGCCGTCGTAGAGAAGCTTCTGCAGATTGATGGAAGCGCCCTCCACATAGTTGTTCAGATCCTTTAAAGGGATGCCCAGCCTGATGCAGACCGTGATCGCATCAAGAAGATAGAGCTGGTCTTTTGTATAGTAACGGTAGTTTGTCTCCGTGTTCACGAAAGCCGGCTTGAGAATGCCGATCTGGTCATAGTAACGCAGAGATTTGATGCTCACGTTCTTTAACTTAGATACCTTTCCGATAGACATGTACTGACTCATAGCTTGTTTCCTAAAATCCTTTTTTCCACTATTTCTATTTGCTTTAAACTGATTTATCCCTAAACTATACCCGTGGGTAAGAGTTGGTAAGACTTATTTTGTCACAAAATTTTCTGGAAGACAAGACTTTTTTGAAAACTAGTGGTCATAAAAAATCCGCATACAAGATGATGTATGCGGATTTTTTAAACCGTATATATTTAGATGAAATGATATTATCCCATTGTGACAATTATGTCATATTCGGTTTTCCCTGCCACATACGGCACGATACATCCTTCTACGGATTTCCCGTCCACGGTGAGAGACTTTATGCCCTTCTCTACGTTGTCGGGATTCACGACTTTGATATTGTAGGTGCCCTCGCGGAACTTACGGGTTAAGGTAAAGTCGCCGAAACCTTTGGGTACGCAGGGGTTAATGCTGAGCCCCTGGTGGGTAGGATATACGCCGAGAATGTGCTGGGACACGTTCACGAAAGTCCATGCCGCCGTGCCGGTCAGCCAGCTGTTTTTCGCCTCGCCGGGCGTGTACGCGTCAGCGCCAGCCACCATCTGGGAGTACACATAAGGCTCCGTGCGGTGAATTTCGCTGATCTCTTCCACATAGGCGGGGCAGGTTTTCTGATAGATTTCAAAAGCCCTGTCGCCGCGGCCGATCACAGTTTCCGCGATGGAAACCCACGGATTGTTGTGGCAGAAGATACCTGCGTTTTCCTTGTATCCGGGCGGATAAGAGGAGATTTCTCCCAACTCCAGATGATATTTGGTGTAGGCGGGCTGCAGGATCATCACGCCATATTTGGTATCCAGTTTTTCTTTTACGGAGTCGAGCGCCTTTTCGGCAAGCCCCTCCTTCACGCCGATGCCGGCAAGCGGACAGAAGCCGTTGGACTCAATATAAATCTGTCCCTCGTCGCATTCTTTGGATCCGATCTTTTTGCCGTAGGCGTCGTAGGCGCGCACAAACCAGTCGCCGTCCCAGCCGTCCTTAAGTACAGCGTCATACATTTTCTGCACTTCCGTACGGGCGTAATCCGCTTCCGCCTGATTTCCGATAAGCTCGCATAACTGCGCGTATTCTTCCCCGTACTTGACGAACATGCCAGCGATAAACACGGATTCCGCCACAGGTCCTTCGGAGGGACCGAATGTCTGGAAGGATTCACCCGGATGCTCGGAGAAGCAGTTCAGGTTCAGGCAGTCGTTCCAGTCGGCGCGCCCGATCAGCGGCAGCCCGTGGGAACCTTTGTGGGTCACAATATAGTCAAAGGAACGTTTCAGGTGCTCCAGCAGAGGTTTTGCGAGAGATTCGTCGTTGTCGAAGGGCACCTGTTCTGTTAAAATCAAGGTGTCACCTGTCTCGCGCACGTAGGCGGAAGTGCCGGCGATCAGCCAAAGCGGGTCGTCGTTGAAGCCGCTGCCAATATCAGAGTTGCCTTTCTTGGTGAGGGGCTGATACTGGTGGTAAGCGCTGCCGTCCTCGAACTGGGTGGAGGCAATGTCGATGATACGCTGCCTAGCGCGGTCCGGAATCAGGTGTACGAAACCGAGCAGATCCTGACAGGAATCGCGGAAGCCCATGCCGCGTCCGATGCCGGATTCATAGTAGGATGCGGAGCGTGACATGTTGAAGGTCACCATGCACTGGTACTGGTTCCAGATATTGACCATGCGGTTCACCTTGTCGTTGGAGGATTTCACGGTGTACTTGGATAACAATTCATTCCAGTATTCGTTCAGCGATGCGAAAGCCTTGTCAACATCCGCGTCGGTCTGGTATTTGGCGAGCATTGCTTCGGCGGGCTTTTTGTTGATGATACCGGGCGCTTCCCATTTCTGGTCCTCGGGATTTTCTATGTAACCCAGAACAAATACAAAGGTTTTGCTCTCGCCGGGCTCTAAAGTAACGTTGATCTGGTGGGATGCGATAGGGGACCAGCCGTGCGCCACGGAGTTTGACGCCTGTCCTTTTTCCACAACTTCAGGATTTGCCGCGCCGCGGTATGCGCCAAGAAATGCATCGCGGCTCGTGTCGAAGCCGTCCACGGGCGTATTTACAGAATAAACCGCATAGTGGTTTCTCCTCTCGCGGTACTCTGTTTTGTGATAAATTGCGGAACCGACCACTTCCACCTCGCCGGTGCTCAGGTTGCGCTGGAAGTTGCGGGAATCGTCGTCCGCGTTCCAAAGGCACCATTCCACATAGGAGAAGAGAGAAACCGTCTTTTTGCTGTCGCTTTGGTTAGTCAGCTTTACCTGGCTGATCTCGCAGTTGTCATCCATGGGAATGAAGGTGAGTACGGAAGCCTCAAGCTGGTTTTTCATACCCGTGAAACGGCTGTAGCCGATGCCGTGGCGGCACTCGTAGCTGTCAAGCTCTGTCTGGGCCGGTTTCCAGCCGGGATTCCAGATAGAACCGCCTTCTTTGATATAGAAGTACTTGCCGTTGATATCGTTAGGTACGTCATTGTAGCGGTAACGCGTCATGCGGAGAAGTTTCGCGTCCTTATAGAAGGTGTAACCGCCACAGGTGTTGGAGATCAGCGTAAAGAATTCCTTACAGCCTAAGTAATTGATCCAAGGAAGGGGTGTTCTGGGTGTGGTGATGACGTACTCGCGGTTTTCGTCATCAAAATAACCAAATTTCATAATCATTCTCCTTTTCGTTTGATAAGTGTTCGGTTCCGTGTAAATTGCCTTGAAATGGAGAAGGGTAAACGATTAAGTAAACCTGTCTCCGGCCAGCTAAACAAATTATACAGAAGAAATGAAAAAAAAGCAATAATTATATATTTCTTATGTAAAATCAATAAAATCCGAAAGAAGTTGCATTACTTGGAGATGTATTGTACAATGAAGATGCGAAAACGATTAAGCGGCATGCGGTACATGTCGGCAGGGATGATTGAGGATTAGAATATGGTATCTATGAAGGATATTTCGGCGGTCTGCGGCGTCTCCGTTGCTACAGTCAGCAAAGCGCTTAACAACCAGAATGATATTGGGCAGGAGACGAAGAGACGGATTCGTCAGACCGCGGAGGAGATGGGGTACTTTCCTAATACGGCGGCAAAGATGCTGAAAACGAACCGCAGCTACAATATAGGGGTTCTGTTTAGTCACGAGGATTACAGCGGTCTGACCCACGATTACTATGCTTTTGTGCTGGATAGTCTCAAAAACACGGTGGAAGAGAAAGGTTACGACATCACTTTTGTAAATACGAGCATTCGCCGAAAAGGTGAGACAAGCTATCTTGAGCATTGCAAGTCGCGCGGATTTGACGGCGTTGCAATTGTCTGTACGGATTTTTATTCCCCGGAGATTTTACAGCTTGTGAGAGGCGGTATTCCCATCGTTACGCTGGACCATCTTTTCAATAATGTCTGTGCGGTTATGTCCAACAATGTGCAGGGGATGCAGGACCTGCTTACATATATTTATGAAAAGGGGCATCGCAGGGTATCATATATTCATGGGGCGGATTCCGCCGTGACCCAGAGCAGGCTTTCTTCCTTTTACCGGACGGCGGCGCAGCTCGGGCTGACGATACCGGATGAATATATCCGCATGTCTCCCTACCGCGACACAAAGGGCGCTTATGCGGAGACAGTGAGGCTGCTTGAACTGCGGGAGCCGCCCACGTGTATTATTTACCCGGATGATTTTTCGGCTTTTGGCGGATATAATGCGATTCAGGAACGTGGGATGCGGATTCCGGATGACATTTCAATTGCGGGCTACGACGGTATTCGCATTGCGAGGCATATCGAGCCGACGCTGACGACGCTGCGGCAGGACACTGAGGAGCTGGGACGGCAGGTGGGAGAAAAACTGCTCAGCCTGATTGAACATCCCAAAACTACGCTGGTGGAGACAATCGTGGTGGAGGGGCATGTATTTGAAGGAAATTCTGTAGCAAACATCAGGGGGAAAAATTATGTCGGCACCGATTTTATTTGACCAGAGCAGATTAAAGGCATATGATGGTCTTATGAGGCTGTGCGAGTTCGCCGGGAAGTCCGGGGAGTGGCAGCAGACGTTGTGGAGTGAACTGTTGATGAATCAGAATCTTTACGACGCATTTGTCTATTACCTGGAGAATCACGGATTGCCGGACGAGCCGAAGTGTGGGGCATATTCCCTGACGGACTGTTATGTGTGGCAGACCAGGCAGGATAATCTGCGCATGGACACGGGGAAGAATACCGAGAGCTGCAATAAAGAGGACATGGTGCTCAGATCATTTATGATGATGGCAGATATGCAGAGACACCCGGAAGACTACGCGAAAAAACTGGGTGACTGGAAAGGCATGGATCAGACTATGTGAGGGCGCCGGAAACAGACAGAGGAAAAAGGAAGGAAGTATGGATCGGACGGAATTTATCGACAGGCTGCAGAGAGCGCTTGCGGGCGGCGTAAACAGTTCCCGGGTGGCGGAGAATGTGCAGTATTACCGGGAATATATTGATGTGGAGATCAGAAAGGGAAGAAGCGAGAAGGAAGTACTTGACAGTCTCGGCGATCCGAGACTTCTGGCGAAGAGTATTATTGAGGCGAATAAGCGTGCCGGGATCAGCGAGGGGACGAACCGGACATACGACGAGGAGACTGTGGAAAAGGAAGGCGGAGAATGGGGAAAGACGGTGATGGAAAATGTCACGCGCGTTCCCGGCTGGCTGATTGCACTGGTTGCGGTTGTGATTTTTCTTTTGATTATCGGTGTGGTTTTTTCCGTGATTTCTTTTCTTGCGCCAATTATCATTCCGGTACTGATTGTGATACTCCTGGTGAACTTTTTTAAAAGACGGTAACATGACAACAGGCCGTCTATCAGATAGACGACCTGTTGAGGGGAGTATAAATAATTAATATAAGGGTCTGTAGGCGGAGAATGAAGGGGTATCTCCGTCTACGTTTCCATTATAGTACTTTTGACAAAAAATGCAAGGAAAAATAGTACCAAAGTACCAACAATAGTTTTGTTGCTTTTGAATAAAAAAATGGTACTAAAGAACTATGAAATGACTGAATAACTTGGTGTGGATTCTCTCATACTATTTCTGTAACATGAAACCAATCAGGAGGTATGGAAGATGTCTAAGAATGATTTTAACCAGAACAGCCAGCAGAATGAGAAGCAGCAGGACAAAAACAACCAGAACAATTCTAAGAACAGCACAAACAACAACAGCAAGAACAGTTCCGGCAGCAACTCTAACAACAGCAGCAAGGACAACTACTAAGAAGGATCGGATTTGTGAGGGGGACGCATCGGGCGTCCCCCTTCCTTCGTGAAAAACTGAGTTGACAGGCATTTGTATACGGCATAAAATGTACCTATGGAAAAATTAGAGTATATTGTGCCCTGCCATTTCGGGCTGGAGGCAGTTTTAAAAAGAGAGATTTCGGATCTTGGTCTGGAGATCACCTGCGTGGAGGACGGCAGAGTAACCTTTGCCGGGGACAGGCAGGCGCTTTGCCGTGCCAATATCTTCCTTCGCAGTGCGCAGAGAGTGCTGATTAAGATAGGAAGTTTTCATGCGGAGACGTTTGAAGAACTTTTCCAGAAGACGAAGGCGCTTCCGTGGGAGGCATATATTCCCAAAGACGGAAAATTCTGGGTGGCGAAGGCGGCGAGTGTGAAGAGTAAGCTTTTCAGCCCTTCCGATATCCAGTCGATTATGAAGAAAGCTATGGTGGAGCGCATGAAGGGCGTCTACCATATAGACTGGTTTGATGAGAGCGGGGCGGACTATCCTGTCAGGGTCTTTATCAAGAAGGACGAGGTGACGGTGGGACTCGACACTTCGGGAGAATCCTTACATAAGCGGGGCTATCGGAAGCTGACGGCGAAAGCGCCCATCGCGGAGAATCTGGCGGCGGCGCTTCTGATGCTGACGCCTTGGCGGGGGGACAGGATTCTCGTGGATCCTTTCTGCGGCAGCGGGACCATTCCCATTGAGGCGGCTATGATGGCGGCACATATTGCGCCCGGAAAAAGCAGACATTTCACGGCACAGGACTGGACACATGCGTTTCCTGCGGACCTTTGGGAAAAGGCGAGGAAAGAGGCGGTATCCATGGAAACGCCGGATGTGGAGACGCAGATTCAGGGGTATGACATAGATGAAGAGATGGTGTCCATTGCCAGGGCGAACGCAAGACTTGCCGGGGTGGAACACCTGATCCATTTTCAACAGAGGGACGTCGCACAGCTTTCCCATGCCAAAAAGTATGGGTTTATCCTGACGAATCCGCCCTACGGGGAGCGGCTTTCGGAGAAAAAAGAGCTTCGGGCGCTGTACCGGACGCTGGGAGAACGCTACCAAGCGTTGGATTCCTGGTCCATGTATGTGATCACTTCCTATGAGGAGGCGGAAAACGCGATCGGCAGGAAAGCGGATAAGAACAGAAAGCTATACAACGGTATGATAAAGACCTACTTTTATCAATATATGGGTCCAAAGCCCACCGGGAGCAAAAGGTAAGCGATGCAGCAGAACAGTTTGATGAAAAGTACATTGGTATATTGCGTTCTATTTGTGGCGGCTGCCATGAGCGTCATGCTGTACTATGCGGCGACCAAGACCGTGGGTGTGGCAGATCTGGCGCAGGACGAGGTGGTCCGCCCGTCCGTGCAGAAAGAGGAGGGCGCGCCCGTTGTCCCCACGAAGGAAAATGAAATCGCCATAGACAGAACTGAGATGAGCACCAATTATTTCTGTATTCCCATGCCGGAGAGTGTGAAGGCTGAGGAAGTTGTTTTAGAGAATCACTATATGGACAAAGAACTTTGGGTGTGCATCAATACGGAACAGAAGAAGGATTATGAGGCGTTCTATCGGACGACCGGCGTTTACGGGTACAGCGATAATGTGGCGGACGGGCACTTTGAAGCGGAACAAGACAGAATCTGCCTGTGTTTTGCGCTGAACGGCGTCTATGAGTACCGCAGTATTTTTGAGGACCATACCCTGTACGTGGAGTTTGTGTCCTCGAAGGAAATGTATGAAAAGATTATTGTGATAGATCCCGCTTACGGGGGCGAGGAGCAGGGCGTCGCCGTGGAGGGCATTCTCTCAAAGGACATTACGCTTGACGTTGCGAAGGCGTTGAAAACTATGTTTGACGAGAGCGACGTCAAGGTGTACTATACGAGAATGGATGATACCAATCCCGCAGCGTCGGACAGAGTGGGGCTTGCGGCGGCGACAAAGGCGGATATGCTGATCCGGATAGAGGTAAGCGGCGACGAGAACAGTAAGCTCTATGGGACGTCGGCGGTTTATAACAGCCAGTATTTTATTCCCGGGTTCGGCAATGTGGAGCTTGCAGATCTTCTTGAGCGGGAGGTAGTCACGTCGATCAGCGGCAAGGCATGCGGCCTGATTGAGTCGTCGGAGGAGGACCGGGTTGTGAACAGCGCCACCGTTCCGGCGGCGGCGATCCGTGTGGGATACCTGACAAACAGCCAGGAGGCGATTTTGCTGCAGAGGGAGGATTACATCAGGCGGATTGCGGAAGGGATATACAACGCGGTGATGAAAGCTTATTCTGCTTAGAGGGCGGTGAGACTTAGGTGAAAATTATATTTGCTACAGGCAATGAGGGAAAAATGCGTGAGATTCGGGCGATTCTCGGGGATATGGAGATGCAAGTATATTCCATGAAGGAGGCAGGGCTTGCGCCTGACATAGAGGAGAACGGGACTACGTTTGAGGAGAATGCCCTCATCAAGGCATATGCGGTGGCGGAAGCCCTTGCAGGACAGGACGGGGCGCGGGAGTGCGTGGTGATGGCGGATGATTCCGGGTTGGAAATCGATTATCTGAACGGGGAGCCGGGCGTGTATTCCGCCAGATATCTCGGGGAGGAGACGCCTTTTTCCGAGAAAAGCGCGGACCTGCTCAGACGGCTTAAAGATGTGCCGGAAGAGAAGAGAACGGCAAGATTTGTCTGCGCGATTGCTTCGGTGTTTCCGGGCGGGGAAGAGGCGAGCGCCAGAGGAACCATTGAGGGCAGGATAGGTTACGAACTTCGCGGAGACAATGGCTTCGGTTACGATCCTATCTTTTATCTGCCGGAGTACGGATGCACTGCGGCGGAGCTGCCAGACGAGGAAAAGAATCGGATCAGCCACAGATGCAGGGCTTTGGAACAAATGAAAGCGGAACTAAGGAAAAGGATGTTACCATCGACATGAAAATATTGATTGTGAGCGACAGCCATCGTTATAATGTGAATCTGCTCGCTGTACTGGAACGGACGGGACCTTACGATATGCTGATACACTGCGGTGACGTGGAGGGAAGCGAGTACACGATCAGTGAAGCGGCGGGCTGCCCTGTGGTGATGGTGCAGGGGAACAATGATTTTTTTTCCAGCCTGCCGAGAGAAGAGGAGTTTATGATCGGGCGGTATAAAGTTTGGGTGACCCACGGGCATCACTACTATATCGCCATGAACACCGAGACAATCAAACAGGAAGCGGTCAGCAGGGAAGTGGATATCGTCATGTGCGGGCATTCCCACAAGCCTGTTATTGATATCGGAAAAGATGTTACGCTGATTAATCCCGGAAGCATCAGCTATCCCAGACAGGATAACCGGAAGCCCAGTTATATCATCATGGAGCTGGACCGGGAAGGGGAGGCGCATTATACATTAAATTTTATTTAGAAATCTGTTGACAGAAAAAAAACCATATTATATAATGGAACATGCGTTGTGAGAAATGGCGTTTGATCCCTTGCGGGGTGTGGCTCAGCTTGGCTAGAGCGCCTGGTTTGGGACCAGGAGGTCGCAGGTTCGAATCCTGTCACCCCGACGCTGTTTGTCTATAATGACTTGCGGGTGTAGTTCAATGGTAGAACACCAGCCTTCCAAGCTGGATACGTGGGTTCGATTCCCATCACCCGCTCTCCGCGCGGCATAAATCCGTGTGGGTAAGCAGTACGTGTTCGTAGCTCAGCTGGATAGAGCAACGGCCTTCTAAGCCGTGGGTCGGGGGTTCGAATCCCTTCGAGCACGTTTTATGGTGGGTATGGCGCAGTCGGCTAGCGCGCCAGATTGTGGCTCTGGAGGCCGAGGGTTCGAGTCCCTCTATCCACCTTTAACATGAGCGTGCGGAGCACAGCCTGCCTTGTTTACCAATAATGGGCTATCGCCAAGGGGTAAGGCACAGGACTTTGACTCCTGCATTCGCTGGTTCAAATCCAGCTAGCCCAGTTATGGACCACTAGCTCAGTCGGTAGAGCACCTGACTTTTAATCAGGTTGTCGGGGGTTCGAATCCCCCGTGGTTCACTTGAGGAATCCTCAGAGTAAATGGGGATTCGAACCCCGGAGCGATATCCCCCGTGGTTCACTTGAGGAATTTTTTTTATAAATTTAAATGGCTTCACTTGGCCGAAACATTTGATTGCAGCGGGGTTTCTGCAGGTCAAATGTTTTTTTATTCGCTAAAGCTGCGAAAGGGAAGAAGAATAAGGAGGACGGTATGGAGCAGACAAAAGAAAACAAAATGGGCACTATGCCCGTCAATAAACTGTTGATCACCATGTCCCTGCCGATGATGATATCTATGCTCGTGCAGGCGCTTTATAATGTGGTGGACTCAATCTTTGTCTCACGCATCAACGAGAACGCACTGACAGCCGTGTCACTTGCATTCCCGCTTCAGACACTGATGATCGCTGTGGCAGGCGGCACCTGTGTCGGTATCAATGCGGTGCTCTCCAAAGCGCTGGGGGAGAAAGATCAGGAACGTGCGAATAACACGGCGGTCAGCGGCATTGTGCTGATGGCGTTCAGCTATGTATTGTTTTTGCTGATCGGTCTGTTTGCAACCCGTCCGTTTTATCTGAGTCAGACGGATGACGCGCAGATCGTCGCGTTTGGCGTACAATATCTGAGTATTGTGTGCAGCTGCTCTTTCGGTCTGTTTGCGCAGTTTGTGTTTGAGCGGCTTCTGCAGTCCACAGGCAGGACTTTTTATATTATGATTACACAGGGAACAGGTGCAATCATCAATATCATACTCGACCCGATTTTTATTTTCGGATTGTTCGGGATGCCGGAAATGGGCGTTGCGGGCGCGGCGGTTGCCACGGTGATGGGACAGACCATTGCGGGCACAATTGCGCTTATCGTAAATTTTAAGAAGAATGAGGACATTCATATTCGGTTTAAGGGGCTGCGTCTGGAAAGAGAGGTTGTCGGGCAGATTTATAAAATAGGCGTGCCCTCTATGATTATGCAGGCGATCGGTTCCGTGATGACCTATGGCATGAATCTGATTCTGATTTCCTTTACCCCGACGGCGACGGCGGTATTTGGCGTGTACTTCAAGCTGCAGAGTTTTATCTTTATGCCGGTGTTTGGCCTAAACAACGGTCTGGTGCCGATTCTGGCGTACAATTACGGCGCGGGCAGGAGAGACCGCTTTATTCAGGCGATGAAGTGCGCCATTCTGTATGCGGTTTGTATCATGGCGGTGGGTGTGGTGGTTTTCCAAACCATGCCGGCGGTTCTGCTGGGCTTTTTTGAGGCGTCGGATGAAATGCTGCGGATCGGCGTGCCGGCGCTGCGCATCATCTGCATCAGTTTTCTGCCTGCGGCATTCGGCATTGTCTGCGGTACGGCTTTTCAGGCGCTTGGCAATGCGGTCTACAGTATGTTTGTCTCCATTGCCAGACAGCTTGTGGTGCTTCTTCCGGCGGCTTTTCTTTTATCCCTGTCGGGTGAGGTAACTTATGTGTGGTGGGCGTTTCCGATTGCGGAGGTGATGTCTCTGGCGATGACAGTGATTTTCCTGATCAGGGTCAACAGCAAGGTGATCCGGCATATTGGAGAGGAGACAGAGGAGCGTGCCGGAGCATTGTAACCGATCAGGTTAATTGCTACTCCGTACCATGCATTTGCTGTATGGAGCCAGCGTAATGTGCCTTTGCGAAGTGAGCAGGCGTTGACAGGGTGCAGGGAAAATGATATGATACATGGGCAGACGGAACAGAAGTGACATTGATGTCATAAACTGTTCTGCCCTGACAGGCGGATATGGCGGAATTGGCAGACGCGCTGGATTTAGGTTCCAGTGGGAGACCGTGCAGGTTCAAGTCCTGTTATCCGCATTGAGAAAGCGCTGAAAATCAGCGCTTTTTTTAATTTTTATTATCAGTAAGACCCTATCGTTCCCGGCCAAGAGAAGCGGTAAGTGCATGTGTGGTTTCATTCAATTATAAATTTAAGTTTTTTAATCTACTTTTTTTGCAAATAATCACTCATTATTGTTTAAAATATACAAAAATCGAGTTGGTATTACAAAAATATTTGACTATATTCAACAAAAATCATATAATGTTTTGGAAGAAACACTACATCATAAGGGAGGGGCAGACATGCATAAATTACAAAAGCTGATCGGCTTGTCGGCTATGGCGGGACTTTTATTGTCAGGCTGTGGACAGGCAGGCGATCCTGAAATCATTATGCCGGATACGCCGATGCAGCCATCGGCAGCTGCAAGCGGCGGTGTGACGGCGGAACCTGCAGCAGCAGTGGAGGAAACGGGGGATGCGGGAGTACAGGAAACACAGCCGGCAGCGGGGGCCGGTGAAGCGCATACCGTGTATCTGATTACGATGGATCTGGCGGACAGTTACTGGCAGGACATCTGAAAGCACTACGCAGGCTGCGGCGAGCATGAGTGGCAGCGTTGCGCAGATCGAAGATACAGCCAACCGGCAGCAGAGCGGAACCACACAGGCGGCGCAGGACGTTGAGGCTACGAAACAGGCGATAGATGAAATGCTGGTGCAGATTGAGGGTATCAACCGGATATCGCGAGATATGGAAAATATGTCAAAGGAGAGCGCAGACATATTGCGTGAACTGGAGGAGAGCAGCAAAAAGGCACAGGATACGGTGCTCGACATCAGGAACCAGACAGACACCACCAATGAATCTGTCAAACAGATTAAGAGTGTGACAGAATATATTACCAATATAGCGGAGGAGACCAATCTTCTTGCGCTCAACGCCAGCATAGAAGCGGCAAGGGCCGGAGATGCGGGCAGAGGATTTGCGGTGGTGGCGCAGCAGATTCAGAAATTGGCGGAGGAATCTAACCATTCTGCGGCGCAGATCGGGGAAAATATTAAGGACCTGGTGGAAAAGACGGAAGAGAATCTGGCGGCGATGAATCTGATTGGGGAGGTGCTGAAATCTCAGGAAGATAAGGTGAGCCGCACCAAGGATATTTTTGGCGAACTGGATCGCAGTATCAATATGGTGACAGACAAAGAGAGCAATATGCAGCAGAACATTAAGGCCATGAACCGTGCAAAGGATAATATGTCTGACGTCATAGCAGAGCTGGCACAGTCGTCCGTGACTAATGTTAATACCGCGCAGGTGACAGCGGAAGCGGCGGGACAGATGCAGGAGGAGATAAAGGGCATCACCGAACTGGGTTCGGATCTGACAGGGCTTGCGGAAGACCTGAATCATAATCTGCAGTCGTTCCTGTCTTAAGCAGGATATTGGCAGGATATCAAAAACAGAGGGTTCATCATATCAGAATCCTCTGTTTTTTAAATTCTTCACTAGGTTTACATAAAACTCCCTCACATCAAACCCGGGAATATTCTCCCTGTTCAAATCAATCGTATCACCGTGGGAAATGCCGCGCCCTTCTTCGGTGGTCAGCAGCGTAAAATGCTCCCCGAATACGGCGCTTTCCACGGACACAAGCCCGTCGTTTGCGCCGTCAAAGTGTCTGACTAACGGATATGCCATATTTAGGGGAAATCTGCCGCTGGATGCACTGTTCATCCGGCTGCCCACACTCTGATAAAAGACATCGGGATGATTAGGCAGTTCTTCGTTTCTGCGCGCGCAGGCGGATGCCGTGAGGTCACGCACGGCGGCTAAAAAGTCGGGATCGTGATCCCCGAATTTTCTGAGGGCGGCGTTGTATTTCCGCGCCACACTCTTCTGTATTTTCGCAGGTATTTTATCCAGAAGATAGTCCGCGAAGATGCAGCCTCTGTGCGGAGTGCTGACGGTGGTAAGGGAGGCGACGTACGGCGCGGCGCCGCAGGCGCTTATGGCGAAACGGCTGTCCAGTCCGCCCTTGGAGTGGGCGATAATATTTACTTTTTCGCAGCCGGTCTGCTGTACAATATCGCGGATGCGCTGCGCCAGTTCCTGTCCGCAGTCGGCGACGGAGGCGGCGGACTGCTGGCTGCCGTAGTGGACCGTCGCGCCGTTTTGTTTCAGTGCGAAGGGAATCCTGCCCCAATAATTAAAGAAGCGGAAATCCCGGAAAAATACGCCGTGCACAAGCAGAAGCGGGTATTTTGTCTCGCAGAGACGGCTTTCAGCGCGAACCTGATCCAGAAGATATTTTTCCTGCTCAAACGCCGCTTCCCGCGATGTGATGGTGATAATCCGGCACAATGCCCAAATGTGGACAAAAGGAATAAAGCCGCAGACAATACCGATGATGCGCCACTTGACGCCGAGCTGCACGGAGGTCGTGTATACGCGGATAATGCCGTTCCAGAAAAGAACGGACTCCATCAGCACAAGAAGAAGCAGGCTGACCAGTCTGCCGATACCGTAACCAAGCCCGGAACCGCCTGTCCGCATGAAAAGGGAGTGCAGGATAAGGAAGACGGATTCGGCTATGATTGTGATGAGAAAAAGCTGCAACAGTGCGGCGCCGTCTTCCAATATGCGGTTTCGTCTGCCGGAAGTTCTGCGAAAGGTCAGCCGGGGGCATACGTTGATGAAAAGAAACAGGAAAAAGCCGATGAAACATGCCGCAATGACAACTGCAGCGCGGGCGGGCGTGAAAAAGGCGTTCCGCATACCGCTGTCGGTGATATGGGGTACCAGTATATAGAGGGCGCTCATTTCCGCGAATAACAGCAGCGCCGATATGATTTTTCCTATGTGCTTCATGTTTTTCTCCGATCAGTCAGTCTGGATGTTTTAAACGGCAGTTTTATGCCGGGTTTTCTTTATGGTAACATATTGCGTGCAAAATGGAAATACAGTTGCTTTTTCCGGTTTATGCGAGTAAGATGACTAAAGGGTCTAAAACAGCAGAAAAGGAATCTTTTATATGAGCGCGGCAAAGGAAATGACACGCGAGGAGCGGATGGCGACGGAGTCCATCGGAAAACTGATGGCGAGTATGACGCTGCCCTCCATCCTTGCGCAGATTATCAATATTTTATACAGTATTATAGACAGAATCTATATCGGGCATATGGAAGGCGTGGGAGCGAACGCTCTGACAGGGGTGGGAGTCACTTTCTGCATCACGGTGTTTATCTCCGCTTTTTCGGGTTTTGTCAACAGCGGCGCGGCGCCGCTTGCGGCGATCTGGCTGGGAAAGCAGGACAGAGACCATGCGGAAAAAATTCTGGGAAACAGCGTCAGCTTCCTTGTGATCTGTACGGCGGCGCTGATGGCGGTTTTCTATGCGTTCCAGAGACCTCTGCTCTACCAGTTCGGCGCCAGCGACGCGACCATAGATTATGCCGTGGACTATCTGACGATCTATCTGGTGGGAACTTTGTTTGTGGAACTGGCGCTTGGGCTGAATGCCTTCATCATTTGCCAGAGCAGACCGGGTACGGCGATGCTGTCGGTGCTGATCGGCGCGGTGGCGAATATCATTCTTGACCCCATCTTTATCTTTGGCCTGGGTATGGGCGTAAAGGGCGCGGCGGTGGCGACAGTTATTTCGCAGGCGCTCAGCGCGGCATGGGTCACGGGCTTTCTGCTCAGTGAGAAATCTTCCCTGAAAATAAGGAGAAAGTTTCTCCGTCTTGAGAGAGGCATACTGGTCAGCATTTTTTCTCTGGGGATATCGCCTTTTATCATGCGCGCCACGGAGAGCTTTATCAGTATTGTGTTAAACCGCGGGCTGCAGACGTACGGCGGAGATCTCCATGTGGGCGCGCTCACCATTATGCAGAGCGTGATGCAGCTTTTTTCCGCGCCGGTCGGCGGTTTTACGCAGGGTATGACGCCCATTGTCAGCTACAATTACGGTGCGGGGAACTTTGACAGGGTGAAACAGCTCTACCGCTGGATGATCGGTCTGTGCTTCGGCTTTATGTTTGTTTCCACAGTTACGACTATGATATTCCCGGAATTTTACGCCGGATTTTTCACCAACGAGACGGCTCTCGCGGAGCTGGTTGGCAGGGTGATGCCTGTCTTTATGGCGGGAATGCTTGTGTTCGGCCTGCAGAACGGGATTCAGCCGACGTTTCTTGCGCTCGGGCAGGCGAAGGTGTCTCTTTTCATTGCCGTGCTGCGCAAAATTATACTGCTGATTCCGCTGGCGATCATTCTGCCGCATTTTTTCGGTGTGATGGGCGTCTATTACGCCGAACCGATTTCGGATATCATTTCGGCGACGACGGCGAGCGCGCTGTTTCTCGTCAATATCAAAAAGATTTTATCAGCAGAATCGCTGGCTAAGATTCGTTAAAAAATCGTTGCTGTCAGCGCAGGCTTTTTCACTATTGCAATCCGGGTATGGAAACCTTGACAGGTGGGCATACTTTATGTTACATTATCTCACAAGTTAAGAGGGAGTAGTTATCCTGTGTAAGCAACATACCCTGACAAATGTGTCATGTTTACACGCTTTCCGTTTCATACCGGATATTTGTGAAATGAGAGAAAGAACGAGACTTTTAGCATGCAAAAATGTTGAAAGCCTCGTTTATTTTATTCGGGGCTTACGAGAAGGAGGAAAAGAATATGGATGTTTTGGTTCAGATCGGGTTACTGGCGCTGGGGTTTGTGCTTCTGGTAAAGGGGGCGGACTGGTTTGTGGAGGGTGCAGGCCGGCTGGCGGAGAAATTCGGGATTCCCCAGCTTGTGATCGGTCTTACCATTGTAGCGATGGGAACTTCCCTGCCCGAGGCGGCGGTCAGCGTATCGGCGGCACTTAAAGGGAGCGCGGAGATTACAGTCGGCAATATCGTAGGCAGCAATATTTTGAACATTCTGCTGATTCTGGGACTTACCGCCCTCATTACACCCGTGGCGGTACAGAAAACAACGGTGAGATATGAGATTCCTTTTGTGATTATTGTGTCAGTAATTCTTGTCATAATGGGTGCAACCGGGGACAATCTGCTGCACCTTTCCGACGGGCTGATTCTTTGGGCGCTGATGCTTTTTTATCTCGGATATCTGCTTGTCATTGCGAAAAAGGGCGGCGGCCTGCCGGAGGAGATGCCGGAGGACAAACCGATGCCGGTCTGGAAAATGTTTCTGCTGATTGTAGTGGGCGGTGTGATGATCGTGCTTGGCTCCGATGTGGCAGTGGACGCGGCAACAGAGCTTGCGCTTATCTTCGGTATGAGTGAGCGTCTGATCGGTCTGACGATCGTAGCGTTCGGCACTTCCCTGCCGGAACTTGTGACAAGCGCGACGGCGGCGATTAAGGGCAAGGCGGATATTGCGGTTGGCAATATCGTAGGCAGCAACATTTTCAATATTCTTTTCGTGGTGGGAACCTCGGCGCTGATCACGCCGGTGGCATACGCCCCGGAGTTTTTGGCGGACGGTATCGTATGCATTGCGGCGGTTGTGCTCTTGTGGCTGTGTGTCTTCAGAAAAAAGCGGCTGGGACGTGTGGGCGGCCTGCTTATGCTGCTCGGGTATGGCGGATACTTTGTGTACCTGATGCGATAGAATATAGGATTATGTAAACTGATTTTGCAAAATATACCCCAAAAAGCGCAATCTGTACCCAAAAGCGCACCGTGTGACTTAAATGTAGTATGATATGAGGCATGAGGATTATAAATGTAGATGCACTTATTACAAATACAGTCAATAAAGTGGCAACCCCAGAAATATGGGGGGGGGGGTAGAGAGAAATGCTAGGCGGTTCTGTGGCGATAGCGCTGGTCCGGATGATAGTCAGTATCGGAGGAGTGATGCTGCTATTTTTCCTGATCAGTGAGTCAAGATTTGAAAAACGAAGGACGGTGGTGACATGTCTGTGCGCTTATGCTGCCCTGATTGCTGTAACCTGCGCTTGGTACGCCATTTCCCAGCAGGTATTTGCCCGGATGGGCGCGCTTGTGACGTATGTGCTCTTTGGCACATTTGCCGTCTGGATCAGCCGCGATTCGATGTATGTCTCCATGTATAAGTTAGCGCTTGTCTTTTATCTGATGTCGGTGTTTATGATCGGCGGCATTGAGATTGCGGTATTCTTTTTTGACAAAAATGTGTGGGCTGATATTGCGGGCCGCATTGTGCTGCTCGGACTGATCGCGTGGTTTATTGACAAAAAGGTAAAGAAAACAATCCGGGGATTTTCCGATTATGTGGAATATGAGCTGGACAGGTTCAGTGTGGCGATTATGATGCTGAGTCTCTTTTTCGGAATTGCTTTTATTCTAAATCCCCAAGTCCATGACCAGACACCCTATCGGCTGATGCAGATTGCCATGAACTTTTTCCTGACAGGAATCCTGCAGATACTGGTATTCCGCCTCTATCTGCATATTGGCATAGAAAAAACGTATATGCAGGAAAATCAGCTTATGGAGATGAACCATCGTCTGTTGGAGCGTCATATGGAGCTTCTGGCTGCAGCCGGCGAGGATAAATCGGCAGAAAAACTCTGTGATAATGCCGCTGTCAACAGGATTCTTGCAGCGTACACCGCCCAGGCAAGGAAAGAAGAGATCAAGGTGATGCTGGATGTGGAACTTGGCAGCAATCCCGGTATTCCGAATATTGATCTGATCACCATACTGGCAAACGCATGGGAGAATGCACTGTACGGCTGTAAGGAGGCGGAAAAAGAGGACAGCGGACGGGAATGCGTTATCCGGCTTATGGTCAGGAAAAAGAAAAATAAACTGGTTATCTACTGCAGCAATACATGCAAGGCGGAGGCAGGGATGGAAAAGGGAATGCCGAAACCTGAGGATTCGGGTGGAATCGGCGCGATGAGTATTGTCAGGACGGCGGAGAAGTTTGACGGGGAATACGATTTTAAGTATGACAACGGTGTGTTTGTTTTTCGCTTGGTTATGAACATTCCCTCCGACGGAGATTCCGCGGCGGCAGTGTGACAGGAGAGAAGCCATGTATCAGATTGCGATCTGCGATGACGAGAAAGAACAAGTGCATATAACGGAACAGATGCTTGCACAATATCTGGAAAGCCATCCAAAGGCGGATTTCCGGGTGGACCGCTTTGATAATGCCGACGCGCTTTTAAATCTGATTGCCGATGAGGCGTATCTTCCGGATCTGATTCTGATGGACATTTACATGCCGGATAAACTGGGAATTGAGGCGGCAAAGGAACTGCGGCAAATGGGGAACCATTGCCGGCTCGTGTTCCTGACGACTTCCAGAGAACACGCACTGGACGCCTTTGAGGTGGAGGCGTCACAGTATCTGGTAAAGCCGCTTGTGGAGGAGAAACTGTTTCCCCTTTTGGACAGACTTTTGACGGAGATGCAGGAGGAGCGCAAAAGGTATGTCCTTCTGCGGATTGACAGCGCGGTACAGCGTGTGGCGGTGGATGACATTATATACTGTGAGGCACAGGGCAAACTTCAATATCTGCATTTAGCGGATGGCAGCCAGTGTATGATGCGCGTCACGATGGCAAAACTCGTGGAGATGCTGGAGCCCTATTCCGAGTTTATGCGGGTGGGGGTCGCTTATCTTGTGAATATGGAGCATATCGAGAGCGTTGGCAAGCAGGAGATTCGCATGGATACCGGGAAGAAAATTTATCCCCCGAGAAATGCGTGTCAGACGGTCCGGGAAAGATACTTTGCATATTACTGCGGCGAATAGCAACGTGAGAAGAACTTCTAATCACTCGCAGCAAAGGCTGCATCGCAAAGTCAGCATAACTGACTTGGAAGTTCTAAGTCTCACGTGAGAGAATGCTTCACATTCTCCGCGCTGTCTAGTCATTGCGTTCTTTCCCCCAGAAGAACACGGCGACGGTGCCGGGACCAGTGTGCGCGCCGATGGTGGTGCCGATGCTGTTAATAAAGACTTTACCGTCCAGGTGCGGGAAACGTTCTTCGATTAAATCGGCAACGAATCTGGCATCGGCATAGCAGGCAGACTGTGAAATAAAGCATTTTCCGCTGTAGCCGGTTCCCTCCTCTATGCATTCCTCCATTTTATCGACAATCGCATACATGACCTTTCTCTTGGTGCGGATTTTATAGCGGGGAATCAGTCTTCCCAGATGATCCACGTTTAGGAGAGGGCAGATATTCAGAATATTTCCAATCATGCCGGAGGTTTTTGATACACGGCCTCCCTTGATATAAAAGGTGAGGTCGGTGGAAAAGAACCAGTGGTTCAGCCGCAGGCGGTTGTCGAGAGCCCACTGGTAGAGTTCTTCGACTGACATACCTTCATCGCGCAGGTCAGCAAGTTTATCCATCAGGAGGCCAAAGCCCGAGGACGCCGCAAGTGAATCTACGATATAAATTGTCTGATCCGGGTATTTTTCCGCCAGAATTTCTTTGGCGCCCATTGCGGAGTTGATCACGCCTGAGATGCCGGAAGAAAGACAAAGATGCAGGATATCTTTTCCCGATCTCAGGAAGGGCTCAAAGTATTCTGTAAATTCCGCTACATTGATCTGTGAAGTCTTAGTTTCAGCGCCGTCTGTCATTGCCTGATAGAAGTGCTCAAAGGACATGCTCTTGCCAAGGTCGTCCAGGTATTCCCTGCCGTCCAGTTCATAGTGAAAACAGGCGTAAAAGATGCCGCGTTTTGAGAAATATTCCGCCGGAAGGTCAGCGGTTGAGCAGCAGCTCAGAATGTATTTCTTCATATAAAAATATGCCTTTCCCGCAATGTGCGAATGAAATTTCGTAGTCAGATGCAATATACATTAGAGTGTAACATGTTTGCAGGGCAAATACAATGAGGACTTAGGACTATGCAACAGTTACAGGACGATCCCGTATTTCCGAGCTTGTACTTGTTTTAGGCGGAAATATTTGGTATACTGGTAGCGCAAAGAAAAAACAGGCGAAAGCTAAATAAATAAGAAAAAGGAGAGCAGACATGAAAGGAAACATTGTTGTTGGTCAGTCCGGCGGCCCTACAGCCGTTATCAACTCTTCCGTAGCGGGCGTATATGCTGCGGCGAAGAAGCTGGGTGTGAAGAAGATTTATGGTATGGTTCACGGTATCGAGGGATTTCTGGATGACAGGATGATTGATCTTGGCGAGTATCTCGATGACGAGACCGGAATCGAGCTCTTAAAGAGAACCCCTTCCGCATTCTTAGGATCCTGCCGTTTCAAGATGCCGCAGATTGAGGGTCACGAGGACGTTTACGAGAAGGTGTTTGAGATCATGGAAAAGCATGATATTGAGTGCCTGTTCTACGCCGGCGGTAATGACTCCATGGATACGGTTAAGATGCTGTCCGATTATGCGGCGGCTCACGGCAAGCCCCAGAGATTCATGGGCGTGCCCAAGACCATTGATAATGACCTGCCTGTGACAGATCACTGCCCGGGCTACGGTTCCGCTGCAAAATATATCGCGGCTTCCTTAAAAGAGGTTATCCGTGATAATTCTTCCTTTGGCGCGAAGAAACCTACGGTTTGTATCGTAGAGATTATGGGACGTAACGCAGGATGGCTTACTGCGGCAGCGGCGCTTGCAAAGGGCGATGACTGCGAGGGCTGTGACGCGATTTATCTGCCTGAGAAGGTATTTGACATCGACAAGTTTGTTGCGGACGTGAAGGAGCTGTCTGAGAGGAAGTCTTCCGTAGTAATCGCGGTTTCTGAAGGCGTTAAGGTTGCGGACGGCAGATATGTATGCGAGATCGGCAGAGAGGTGGCAGTGGACGCGTTCGGTCACAAGCAGATGTCCGGCACGGCGGTTATGCTCGCCGAGAAAATTGCGGCGGAGACAGGTCTCAAGACCCGCGCAATCGAGTTCTCTACCCTGCAGAGAGCAGCTACCCATTTGGCGTCCCTGACGGATATCAACGAGGCGTTCCAGGTTGGTCACGACGCGGTTATGGCGGCGGAAGAGGGTAAGACCGGCATGATGATCACGCTTGACAGAAACGGCGAAGATCCGTACCAGTGCGGCACCAGCGCTTACGATATCCACGCGATCGCAAATGTGGAGAGAAACGTGCCTGACGAATGGATTACCGCGGACGGCAAGGGTCTGACAGAAGAATACGAGAAGTATGCGAGACCTCTGATTATGGGTGAGCTTCAGCCGCTGTTTGTGAACGGACTGCCCAGACATCTGGTTAGAAAAATGTGAAGGAAAACACTAAGCTCGAAAAAACCTCGCTAAGTGCTTTCAAGCTTCACATAAGAGAATGCAAAAGAACAGCATTCTCTGTATGAGAAAAAAATAAAGTTAATTTTTCAAAAGAGTGGTTTACAAAACCACTCTTTTGTTATATGATGATTATGGAAAACGATTTCCAGAAAACATTTTCTGGCAGACGGATCGTTTGGAATGGATGAATTATGGTATCAATCAAAGATGTCGCAAAGCACGCAGGTGTAGCGATTTCCACTGTTTCCAAGGTGCTGAATAACTACCCAAATGTGAGCGAGGAGACAAAGAAAAAAGTAAATCAGGCAGTAGCGGAACTGAATTTCGTACCCAATACCGTTGCGGCGGCCCTTTCCTCCAAACAGTCCGGCAGGGTGGCGCTGCTCTTGAATCTGGGCAATGTGTCGCAGGCGGTGGACGAGATCAATATGCAGTATATGGCGGGTACCATAAGCAGGGCGGTTGAGCTGAATCTGGATGTGATCACGATATTTGACTCCATGCTGAAAAACAAAAGTCTGGATGAGGTAGTGCGTTATCTGCGTTCTCAGAGCATTACGGGGCTTATCATTTTCGGCATGTCGAAGGACGATAAGGTGCTCCAGAAACTGATCAGCGCGCAGATTTTTAAAATCGTGGCGGTGGATGCGCCCCTGGTGAATGCCTCTACATCCTCAATCTGGATTGATCAGGAGGCAGCGCAGTATGATGTGGCGAAGAAGACGCTTAGGGATAATAAGGGGAAGAGCATTCTCTATCTGGCAGGAAAGAAAAACGGTTATGTCACTTCCGAACGTCTGAGAGGCATACAGCGGCTGGCGGAGGAAGAGAAGATTCCGCTGCTTGTCAGAAACGGAGATTTTTCGGAACTGCAGGCGAGAAACCTGACGCTTCGGTATGCGAAGAAAAAAGATATCGTGGTGTGCGCCTCCGACCTGATGGCGATCGGCGCTATGCGGGCGCTGATGGATATGGATATTTTCCGCCCGGTATGCGGCTTCGACGGAATCACACTGATGGGGTATGCGGGCAAGCAGATGAACACGGTCAGACAGAATTTTGAGCGGATCGCATCGGAGGCGGTGGAAGAGATGAAGCGTCTTCTGGACGGCGGTGAGGGAAAGCAGATTGTGCTCGGCTATGAGCTCGTGAGAATGAAGTATGAGGATGTTCTGATGGCGGCGCAGCGATAGGGAAAGATTTATGCTGAACGGCTGTGAAAGCGGGCATGGTGTGAATGGCGGCACGGAGGACAGGGAAGCGCCGGTTTATGACGGGATAGAACTGGATAATATAATTAACATAGAATAAACAACAAACACGTAAAAAGGAAAAGGGAGGTTTCAACATGGCACAGGCAAGTAACCTGAAAAGAGATGTACTGGTAATGAATCTGGAGCAGGAACTGGAAAGCCAGACACAGAGCGGATACGGTAAATCCATTTCTGCCTGCAGCAACGAAGAGCTGTATTACAGCATCCTGCAGCTTTCCAAGAAGCTGATGACAGCATCGGAACGGATTGAGGGCGAGAAGAAGATTTATTATATTTCTGCGGAGTTCCTGATCGGTAAGCTTTTGTCCAACAATCTTATCAATCTGGGTATCTATGACAATCTGGAGAAGATTCTTGAGAAGAACGGCAAGCAGCTTTCCGCGATTGAGGAGGTGGAGCCGGAGCCCTCTCTCGGAAACGGCGGTCTCGGACGTCTGGCGGCATGTTTCCTCGATTCCATTGCGTCTCTCGGTCTGCCGGGTGAAGGTATCGGACTGAACTACCACTTTGGCCTGTTCAAACAGGAGTTTAAGGATAAACTGCAGACGGCGGAGAAGAACGACTGGATTGAGGATCAGTCATGGCTGACAAAGACTGACACGACGTTTGAAGTGGCTTTCGGTAAAAGGAAAGTGGCTTCCCGGCTTTATGACATTGATGTCATTGGCTATGACAACGGTGTGAATAAGCTGCGGCTTTTTGATATTGAGACGATCGACGAAAGCCTTGTAAAGAAAGGTATCGACTTTGACAAAGAAAATATCGAGAAGAACCTGACGCTGTTCCTCTATCCCGATGATTCTGACGAGGCGGGCAACCTCCTGCGAATTTATCAGCAGTATTTTATGGTGAGCAACGCCGCACAGCTGATTTTAAAGGAAATGAAAGAGAAACAGTATGACCTTCGCAAAATGTATGATCACGCGGTGATCCAGATCAACGACACCCACCCGACCATGGTAATCCCGGAGCTGATCCGTATTCTGGTGGATGAGAAGGCGTTCACGATGGACGAGGCGATCGAGGTTGTCAGCAGGACCTGCGCTTACACGAACCACACAATTCTGGCGGAGGCGCTTGAAAAATGGCCTCTGGCATATCTGGAAAAGGTAGTGCCTCAGCTTGTGCCGATCATCAAGGAACTGGATAAGCGTGTGGCGAAGAAGTATAAGGATCCCAAGGTGCAGATTATCGATGAGGACGACAGGGTGCATATGGCGCACATTGACATCCATTACGGCTTCTCGGTGAACGGTGTGGCGGCGATCCATACGGAGATCTTAAAGAATACGGAGTTAAATGCTTTCTATAAGATTTACCCGGAGAAATTCAATAATAAGACGAACGGCATCACGTTCAGAAGGTGGCTTTTGTCCTGTAACCATGAGCTGGCGTGCTTCCTTTCCGAGACCATCGGGGATGGCTACAAGAAGGATGCGGCTAATCTGGAGAAGCTTTTGGAGTTTGCGGATGATGAGACGGCGCTGAACCGTATTGCCGAGATCAAGATGAACCGAAAGAAGGATCTGGCAGCTTATGTGCAGAAGGTGGAAGGTGTGACGCTGAATCCCGATTCTATTTTCGATATTCAGAGTAAGCGTCTGCACGAGTACAAGAGACAGCAGATGAACGCCCTTTACATCATCCATAAATATCTGGAGATCAAGGCCGGCAAGAAACCCGCAAGACCGATGACCTTTATCTTCGGCGCAAAGGCGGCGCCCGCCTATGTGATTGCGCAAGATATCATTCACCTGCTTCTGGTGCTGCAGGAGATTGTGAATAAAGATCCCGATGTAAGCCCTTATATGACGGTGCTCATGGTGGAGAATTACAATGTGGCTTACGCGGAGAAGATGATTCCGGCATGTGACATTTCCGAGCAGATTTCCCTTGCATCCAAGGAGGCGTCCGGCACGGGCAATATGAAGTTTATGCTAAACGGCGCGGTGACGCTCGGGACTTCGGACGGTGCGAATGTGGAGATTCACGAGCTGGTGGGCGACGACAATATTTATATCTTCGGTGAAAAATCCGAGACGGTGATTGAGCACTATGAGAAGGCTGACTATGTGTCAAAGGATTACTACAAAAAGTCACCTGTAATTAAAGAGGCGGTAGATTTTATCGTCAGCAAAGAGGCTCTGAAAGTAGGTCACAAGGAGAATCTGGAGAGACTTTACAAGGAGCTGTTAAACAAAGACTGGTTCATGACCCTTCTGGATCTGGAAGATTACATCAAGACCAAGGATCAGATGATGGCGGACTACGAGGACCAGAGGAAGTGGAGAAAGATGATGCTTGTGAATATCGCCAAGGCAGGCTTCTTCTCCTCCGACAGAACCATCGAAGAGTACAATCGCGATATCTGGAAGCTAAGATAAAAGCTTCAACCGCTTTTCTGCGGGGGCATAGCCCCCGCATTTTTTGTAATACTCCCGCGCTTTTTCCAGGCGCCCGGTGCACTCATAAATCACGCCGATATTGTAGTATGCCATATAACTGTTTACCCCATCTACGGAAAAGTCTTCCATAGTGGCAGCTTTTTTGAACTCGGCAATGGCGGCGTCAAAGAGCCCGTTGTTCATATAAATCAGTCCCATAAGAAAAACAAAATCTGCCCTCACCGAGAATACGTCATAAAGCTCGGTAAGCCCGAGCGCTTCCTGATTGCGCTTTAAGTCAAGGAGCGTGTAGCCGTATGATTCTACCATGGTTTTTACATAGTCAAGAGCGGGGTCTACTTCCATGGAAAGCCCGGCGTCAAAGCTTTCAAAAGCCTTTTCGGCATCCCCCAGCCTGCGGTAACTCTGCCCAAGCTGGAAGTAGAGATAAGGGTCGGGTCCTTCCATGTCGAGCTGCGCCTGCAGCAAGGCAATGTTGCGGCGGGATTTTTCCTGCATGTCCGCCTCGGTCTCGTCATATCCTACATGGAGAATTGTGACAGGGACGTCATAAACAGATTTAACTCCGCCGTCGCGGCGTTCCAACTGTTCATGCACCGCCCCGGCAAAGAGAAAATATCTGCGGTCAAACAGACGGCTTACCCGTGTCTGCTCATAGGAAGTTTCACCGCCGCGGAGGAAACGGCTGCGAATGAGAATCCGCCCGGTGTGGTTCGGATATTCTTCCATACAGCGGCGGAGTGCAGATAGATCCAAATTTTCAATATATTCGTCACAGTCCAGGGAAAGTATCCAATAGTGGGAGGCTTTCTGCATACAGAAATTCCTGGCGGCGCTGAAATCGTCACACCAGTCGTAGTGGTAAATTCGGTCGGTGTACTTTTTGGCAATCGCCAGGGTCCGGTCTGTGGAGCCTGTGTCTGTCAGCACGATCTCGAAACCGTAGGCTGACAGGCGTTTCAGGCATTCCCCGATATGCTTTTCTTCATTTTTGGCGATAATACAAACGGACAGCGGGAACAAGATTTCTCTTTTCATGTTATAGGAAATTCCTTCACCGATTCGAGTTCGCGAAGCGAATCTCGCAATCGAGCTTTGCTAGATTTTATCATGAGGCGTTTTCCCCAGCGGAAAGTTCTCTGAGCCTTCTGACGGCGGGGGCGTAATCCCTGCACTTTTTATAGTAGGCTTTAGCCTGTTCCAATTCGCCCATACATTCGTATATTTCGGCGATATGGAAATTGGCGCGGTAGCTGTTGACGCCCGTGCGGGAGTATGCGGTGAGCGTGGTAGCTTTTTTAAATTCGTCAATTGCCTTGGCGTATTCTCCCTTTTTCTGGTAGAGCATACCCATCAGGAAGACAAAGTCCGCCCGGTGGGAGAGGAGGTCGTACTTGTCCCGAAGGGTCATTGCCGTGTCGTATTTTGCCAGATCCATCAGGCAGTAACCGTAGGTTTCCGCCATGCTCTGCACAAAATCGGAGTTGGGGTCCGCGTTTAAATCGAGTCCGAGTTTATAATAGTGCGCCGCCTTTTCCATGTCGTTCAGGGATATGTAGTTCTGACCGAGCTGGAAATAAATATAGGAGCTGGGACCTTTCAGAGCCAGATCGTGCAGCAGCATTTCCAGATTTCTCGTGGCGCGCATACGCTTGTCAGATTCACTCACATAGCCCTCGTGGTAAAAGGTGAGGGGAATGGGGAAAGTATCCGGCTCTCTGCCCTGCATGGTGCGCACCTGCTCATGTATACTGCCCTCAAAATGGCAGTAGTTTTTGTTGAAAAGCCTGCCGATACGCTCCGACATGATGGAACGCGAACCCTGCACGGTGTAGGGATTATTGCGTGTAATCATGCCGACGGCTTCACGCCGCCCGGTGAGGGAATCCTCAAGCTGTGCGAGATTGACATTTTCCAGATATTCGTCGCAGTCGATAATGAGCACCCAGTCGTTTGCCGCCTGCTGGACGGAGAAGTTTCTCGCGCTGCTGAAATCCTCGCACCATGCGAAATGAAAGATTTTGTCCGCGTATTTGTGAGCGATTTCCACAGTACGGTCAACGGAGCCGGTGTCCACCACTATGATTTCAAAGCGGCAGGGGCGAAGCCTTTTCAGACACTCTTCGATATGGTTATCTTCATTTTTGGCAATCATGCACACGGAAACGGGTAACATAGGAACACCTCTTTTGTGATTTATTCAAGTTATGTCTATTTTAGCACCTTATTCACGTGGCGACAATACGGATTTTGTGCGTGGAAAGAGTGGATTTATTGTTCTTTTTGTACAAAAAGTACAAAAAAGAAAGGGAAAACATGATAAAGATGACGATATTCCGTTTAGCAATAGCGGTAGGTGTTTCCTTTTTGGGGGGGAATATGATATACTGTCTTTGAACAGAGAGGAGAAGACCTCTTCTCATCAAGAAAATAATACATGATAAGGAGGTCTATTATGACAAAGGCAGAAATCTTAAAGGCAGAAATTTTAAAGCAGCATAAGAGCGTCAGACAGTTTGCGATTGAGATGGAAATACCGTACTCTACGTTAGTTACCGCGCTCGACAGGGGTATTGAGGGTATGGCATACGGCACAGTGATCCGCATGTGTGACAGGCTGAACCTAAATCCCGTGGATTTCTCACCTATTAACCAGAAGAGCCTGCTTGGCGGTAAGATCATGGAAAACCGCGTAATGCAGTATTATGTGAAACTGAATAAAACCGGGCGTAAGAAAGCGCTCGAACTGATGGAAGACTATGCACAGCTTGATAAGTATAAGGCTGTTGAAGAGTAATGCGGGAAGTACTTCTAAAGCGCTGCTTCGCGAAGAAGTACTAAGCCTCGCATAGGAGGATGCCGGGAACAGGCATTCTCCGTATGGATTGGAGATTATATGAACTATGACTATTTGATCGTGGGCGCAGGGCTGTACGGCTCTGTGTTTGCCCACGAGATGCACAAACAGCGCCGGCGGGTGCGCCTGATTGACAGAAGGAAGCATATCGCCGGCAATATTTATACAGAGGAAAGGGAAGGCATACAGGTGCACCGCTACGGCGCGCATATTTTTCATACTTCCGACAAAAGCGTGTGGGATTATGTAAATCAATTTGCAGAGTTCAACCACTACATCAATTCGCCTGTGGCCCGCTACAGGGAGGAGCTGTACAACCTTCCTTTCAATATGAATACCTTTAACAAAATGTGGGGTGTGGTGACACCCGCCCAGGCGAAGGAAAAAATTGCGGAACAGATTGCGAATCTCCGTATCGCAGAGCCGAAAAATCTGGAGGAACAGGCGCTTTCTCTGGTAGGGCGGGATGTCTATGAGAAGCTGGTCAAGGGATACACCGAGAAACAGTGGGGCAGGGACTGCACGGAACTGCCTGCCTTTATCATCAAGAGACTGCCTCTTCGCTTTACATATGATAACAATTATTTTAATGACCGGTATCAGGGCATTCCTGTGGGAGGCTATACCATAATGGTAGAGAAAATGCTGGAGGGCATTGAGGTGACGACAGGCGTATCCTACAGGGATTTTGTGATGGAAGAAGAGCGCGACGGGCATATCTGTCTGACGGACCGGGATGGAAATACTTACGATAAGGTACTGTACACGGGAATGATCGACGAATTTTTCGACTTCGCTTTGGGGCATCTGGAATACCGCTCTTTGCGTTTTGAGACAGAGGCGATTTCGGATTGTGATAACTATCAGGGCAACGCGGTGGTGAATTACACGGAGCGTGAAATTCCTTATACGAGAATCATCGAGCATAAGCATTTCGAGTTCGGCACACAGTCCGGCACGGTGATCACCAGAGAGTATCCGGCAGTCTGGAAAGAAGGGGAGGAGCCATACTATCCGATCAACGACGAGAAAAATGAGAAGCTGATGGAGAAGTACGTGGAGCTCGCGAAGACGAAGCCCTATGTGATATTTGGCGGAAGGCTTGGGCAGTACCGCTATTATGATATGGACAAGGTGATCGCGCAGGCGCTTGAGGCGGCGCGAGCGCAGCGCGAAAAGTAAATTTTGTACAGGCAGAGTATTGACAAGAAATGGTACTCTGCCTATAATATTCCTTGATAGTTTGAATGTCAAAGTATTAGAATTTCAAATAAATGGAGGCGCCCTATGAATTGGAATGAGGCAAACAGGGAACTGGACAGGAGAAGAGAGAAGGCTTTGCTCGGCGGCGGACAGAGCAAAATTGACAAGCAGCACGCAGGCGGGAAACTGACGGCGAGAGAGCGGATTGAGATGCTGCTTGACCCCGGCACCTTTGTGGAGGTGGACGGCTTTTTGGAGTCTCGCATCAATGACTTTGATCTGGACAAGAGACGTGTGCCCGGCGACGGCGTGGTGACGGGTTACGGCGAGATCGACGGCAGACAGGTGTTTGTGGCGAGCGAGGACTTTACGGTAATCGGCGGTACGCTTGGCGAGTATCATTCTTTTAAAATCTGCCGCATTCAAGATATGGCGATGGAGATGAAGGCGCCTTTAATCTGCATAAACGACAGCGGTGGCGCGAGAATCGAGGAGGGCATTTCTTCCCTGAGCGGCTACAGCGGCATGTTTTTACGGCATACGAAAGCGTCCGGGGTGATCCCGCAGATTGCGGTGATCCTCGGTCCCTGTTCCGGCGGTGCCTGCTATGCGCCCGCCATCTGCGATTTTATCTTTATGGTGAAGGATATCTCGAAGATGTTTATCACGGGACCGAATGTGGTTAAGACCGTGATCAACGAGGAAGTCTCTGTGGAAGAGCTGGGCGGCGCGGATGTGCACGCGAAGAAGAGCGGTGTGTCCCATTTTACCTACGACACGGAAAACGAGTGTCTGATGGGCGTAAGAAAACTCTTATCCTATCTGCCGAGCAACTGGATGGAGAAGCCTCCTGTGGTGAATACGCCGGAGAGACAGAGCATCTCCTCCAAAGTGGGAAGAGTGTTTGGCAGGGGCGAAGGTGCGAGACAGGATAATGCCCTTAAAACAAAGGCTGCCAAGCTCAAGGATATCGTGCCGGATAATTCCCGTCATGCCTACGATGTGAAGGAAGTGATCGACTGTATTGTGGATGAGGGAAGCTTCTTCGAGGTGCAGAAGGAGTTTGCCACCAACGCGGTGGTGGGGTGGTGCCGTATGGAAGGCAAGGTTGTCGGGATTGTGGCGAACCAGCCAAACTCTATGGGCGGTTCCCTCGATTACCACGCATCCGATAAGATAGCGCGTTTTATCCGTTTCTGCGACTGCTTTAATATACCGCTCGTCACACTGATTGATGTGCCCGCATTCCTGCCCGGCACGGCGCAGGAGCACAACGGCATCATCCGTCACGGCGCGAAGATTCTCTACGCGTACTCGGAGGCAACCGTGCCGAAAATTTCCCTGATTATGAGAAAGGCTTACGGCGGTGCTTATATTGCTATGAATTCCAAGGAGATGGGAGCGGATATTGTCTATGCGTGGCCCATCGCGGAGATTGCGGTGATGGGGGCGGACGGCGCGGTCAACATTGCCTTCAAAAGAAAGATCAAGGCGGCGGCGGATCCCGAGGCGATGCGTGCCCAGTGCAAGAAAGAGTATGAGGACAGATTCTTAAATCCCTACGTGGCGGCGTCCAGAGGCTACGTCAACGAGGTCATCAAGCCCGAGGAGACAAGGGATGCGCTGCTGAAGGCGCTAAGAGGGTTGAAAAACAAACAGATTGAAAATCCGAAGAAGAAACATGGAAATATCCCATTGTAGCAAAAGCGAGAGACTTACAGGATAAAAGAGTAAAAAACAAGTAGGGAAGATTTTCCCTACTTGTTTTAGCAATAACTGTTAAACATCATTCCGCTGTACGCGCTTGTGATATAAGGGCTTGCAAAATTCTTGCCGGGATTCTTATAAGCCACGATCACGTTGTTGACATAGTGCATCGGGTCTAAGGAAACCTGGTTCGACTTGCGAAGCACGGAGTTTGTGAAGCTTTTCATGGAAGCAAACGCTTCCTTGGCGTTCTCACTCGTTGCCTTTTGACGAAGCACGTTATTGTCTACTTCCAGAGTGCCGTCCAGATTCAGGCTCAGTCCCGCAGAGGTAAGCCCCTTTGCGTATACCCTGGCAACACTGCTCATCTCATGGAACAGACGGTCGCTCTTAGGCTGTACGCCGCTGTACTCGGAAACTGCCTGCAGGAAAGAGTTATATCCGCTCACAAGTGTATTGATATTCTCGGCAAGGGATTCCACATCCGTTTTAATGCCGATGGAAGCTGTTTCGCCTTCCTCGCTGCTCACGCCCCTGAACTGCAGTTCGTAGGTGTGATCCAGTGTGTAATGGTTGGTGGTGGAAGAATGCCCTTCGTCGTTTACCGTAAATGAAGCATTCGTTGCCGGGGATGCGATATAGTCGAGTCCCAGATAATCCACCACGCCCGCCGTCTTACTGGTGCGCTGGTCGGAAATGTGGAACTGCATCTTCTTGCCGTCTTTTAGCCCGGTGGCATCTGATTCCATCCGCAGGGCGCTTCTGCTGTTTCCATCGTCAATAACCTGTGCGGACATACCGATATTCGCGTTGGTAATCAGACGGGAAAGGCGCGCCTGCACGTCTCGGTTTGTGTCGCTTGCCTTTATGCTGAATTGGAATTCGTAGCTTAAATCCTCGATCCCTACGTCGAAAGAATAGGTGTCGGGAGCGAGCGCGGCAGGTTCGTCGGCGGGAAGAAATTTTCCGAGATTTACCTGTGACGAAGCCAGACGGTTTACCTCAACCTCATAGGAGGGGAAGTCTTCGTCGGGCTTTTTGGAACCGATATATTTAGCAGTGACAATTTCCTCATTGCTGGAATAAGCGACCTTTTTATTCAGAAGCTCTTCTTCATCAAGACCACCAAGGGACGCAATGGTATTGCGAAGCTCTCTGGCATTTTCCTTTATGCCTACTGCAAATTCCCGGGATTCCTTACTGGTGTCCAGAATGAACAAAGGTGATTCTTTATTCATCTTGACAATCGAATTGTATACGCCGCGAAGCTCGCTCTTCTTATGCGTATCATAAGGTGTGCTGGACTTCGGCGCATAGGACGTCATGTAGAAGTTATAGACATTGTTTAAATTGTTAATAGTGTTGTAAGCCATAAGCCCTCCTTTCTTCCGTGAAAGCATAACAGATACCTCCTGCGGCCATCCGTAGCCTGCAAGGTATCTTTTGTGGGCGCTTCTACCTAATATTATATTAGTGTCTTTATTTTACCACTTTTTTCACGAAAAATGCAAGTATTTCCATCGTTATTATATATATCGTATGAAAGTGCCATTTCATTAAGGGGGTAATATGAAAAAAGTGAGAGATTTTGGGGAGAAATTACAAAAAAGCAGTTGACTTAAGGAACGCCGTATGATATATTGTGTGAGCGAGAAGAGAATAAGGTCTTTTTTTTATGCTCAAAAAATGCGAGACAGATAATAAGATCAAACGAATCGTAATACAGGTGGAGGTGGCAAAATATGCGCACAAGAATCACATTGGCATGTACGGAATGTAAGCAGCGTAACTACAATACGACAAAGGACAAGAAGACGCATCCTGACAGAATGGAAATCAAAAAGTATTGCAGATTCTGCAGGAAACATACTCTGCATAAGGAGACGAAGTAAACGTTCGCCGGTTGAAAAAGGAGATATTGAATTATGGCAGATTCAGCAAAAACAGATAAGAAAGCAGTCAAATTTTTTGACGGCGTGAAGGCTGAGTTTAAAAAGATCAGCTGGCCAGATAAGGATTCTCTCCTGAAGCAGTCTGTTGCAGTCGTTGTTATTTCCCTTGTGGTAGGAGCGATTATCACAATATTGGATTTTGGTCTGCAGTACGGCGTGGATTTCATTACCACACTGAAATTTTAAGACAGGGAGGATTCCGTATGGCAGAGGCGAACTGGTATGTTGTGCATACTTATTCCGGGTATGAAAATAAGGTAAAAGCCAACATAGAGAAAACGATTGAAAACAGGCATCTGGAGGAAGAGATTCTGGAGGTCAGGGTGCCGATGCAGGACGTCACGGAACTGAAAAACGGCGCGCGAAAGACCGTCCAGAAAAAGATGTTCCCCGGATATGTTTTGATTAATATGATTATGAATGACGACACTTGGTATGTCGTGAGAAATACCAGAGGCGTGACGGGTTTCGTGGGACCGGGGAGCAAGCCGGTGCCGCTCACGGAAGCGGAGATGAAGCCTCTCGGCATCAAGGTAGAGAATATGAGCGTCGATTTCGCAGAGGGCGACACCATTGCGGTGGTTGCAGGCGTCTGGAAGGACACTGTGGGCGTTGTGCAGAGAATCGACTATGGCAAGCAGACGGCGACCATCAATGTGGAGCTGTTTGGCAGAGAGACTCCCGTGGAGATCAGTTTTGCGGAAGTCCGGAGTATGAGATAGATATTTAATCCGCCTGCGAGCGGCTTAGGTATAGGTGTGGGAGCTGGTTTTAAATGCTTCGCATTTAAAACCCGAGCTTGTCTCCGCAAATCTCGTAATTTGCGGAAGACAGGTGGAATAGCGTCCGAACCACAATAATATAGGAGGTGCCGAAATGGCAAAGAAAGTAGAAGGATACATCAAGTTACAGATCCCTGCTGGTAAAGCAACACCAGCGCCCCCGGTTGGTCCTGCACTCGGTCAGCACGGGGTGAACATCGTTGAATTTACAAAACAGTTCAACGCGAGAACAGCCGACAAAGGTGATGTGATCATCCCGGTTGTTATCACAGTGTATGCAGACAGAAGCTTCAGTTTTATCACGAAGACTCCCCCTGCTGCGGTACTTTTGAAGAAGGCATGCAACATCAAGTCCGGTTCCGCTACGCCTAATAAGGCAAAGGTGGCTACCATCTCTAAGGCGAAGCTTCAGGAGATTGCAGAGATGAAGATGCCTGACCTGAACGCGGCGAGCGTTGAGGCGGCGATGAGCATGATCGCCGGTACTGCGAGAAGTATGGGTATCACAGTAGAAGAGTAATGGAGGGTTCAAGATGAAACACGGTAAAAAATATCAGGAGGCGGCTAAGCTGGTAGATCGCACGATGCAGTACGATTCAGCCGAGGCAATTGCCTTAGTGAAAAAGACAGCAACAGCAAAATTTGACGAAACTGTGGAGGTTCATATCAGAACCGGGTGTGACGGCCGCCACGCAGAGCAGCAGATTCGTGGCGCGGTGGTACTGCCTAACGGAACCGGCAAGACGGTTCGCGTGCTGGTATTTGCCAAGGGCGATAAGGTAAACGAGGCGGAGGCGGCGGGCGCTGACCATGTAGGCGGCGAGGAGCTGATCCCCAGAATTCAGAATGAAGGATGGCTTGACTTTGACGTGGTAGTGGCAACTCCTGATATGATGGGCGTTGTGGGCCGCCTGGGTAAGGTGCTCGGTCCGAAAGGTCTGATGCCCAACCCGAAGGCTGGTACAGTTACCATGGATGTGGCGAAGGCGATCAGCGATATCAAGGCAGGTAAAATCGAGTACAGACTGGATAAGGCGAACATCATTCATGTGCCCGTAGGAAAGATCTCTTTCGAGGAGAGCAAGCTTCAGGAGAACTTCGACGCGCTGATGGAGGCGATTGTCAAGGCAAAGCCGTCGGCGCTTAAGGGTCAGTATCTCAGAAGCATCACGCTGGCAACTACCATGGGTCCTGGCGTGAAGGTGAATGTAGCAAAATATTAACGCGAGTTACAATTATCAACGAAAAGATGGAAGAGCGGTGTGCTGAGGTATGCCGCTCTCTTTGATTTTTTATTCCTGGGTCAACGGCAGGGTCACGAGAAACAGCGCGCCGCCCCCTGGTGCGTCGGAGACGGTGAGCGTCCCCCTGTGCGAGGCGGCAATCTCTTTCGCCACCGCGAGCCCCAGACCGTGGTGCCCTTTTTCATTTCCGGCGTTGGGGGAATTGGATTTGACGCGGTAGAAACGGTCGAAAATTTTCTCCTTCTCTTCGTCGGGAATGCCGCCGCCGTTGTCCTGTACGCCGATTGCAATTTCTTTTTCGTAAGAGCCCTCGGCGATAAAGAGGAGCACCGTGCTCCCGCCGGGCGTGTAAGACAGGGCGTTATGGAGGAGAATATGACACACTTGTCGTATTCTGCCGGAATCGCAGGGGCAAAGCGGCAGCTCTGATTCCGGCAGACGGATGGAGAGCAGGTGCCCGTTGTCGGCGGCGAGCGGAAGGAAGTTTTCGTAGGTTTCGAGGAGAAGCGTCTGCAAATCCGTCTCCTCGATGCCAAGAACCAGCCCGTGGCTGTCCGCGCGGGAGAGGGTGAGGAGCTGCTCGAGCATGTCGGACATCTGCGCGCCCTCCCTTGCAATCACTTGAAAAAAGGACTTTTGTTCTGCGGGGGACGCCTTTTCACAGGCGGAGGCGTTGGAGAGGATGACGGCAAGCGGTGTGCGCAGTTCGTGGGAAACGCTGGAGATAAAGCGGTTCTGGCTTTCTTGGGAAGCGAGCAGAGGCTGCAAAAGCCGTCCCGTAAAATACCAGCAGAAGAGAGCGAGGAGGCAGAGGGAGACAAGAAACAGGGCAAGGTAGAGAAGCAGGCTGCTTCCGACACGGGCGTAAAGTGGCTTTAGCGACTGTAAAAAAAGGATTTGCAGGATGCTGTCATTTTTTACAAGCTGCTTTTGATAGCAGAGAACTTCGGGCAGGATGCCGTGTCTGCCGATCGAGACGCCGTTCGTTTTTTCCTGCGGCTGCAGGGTGTGCCCGGCGGTCGGCTCGGAGAGATAGTGGGCGTATTCGGGGAGGATCCGGCTGGCGTGGTCGCTGTTGTGGAACAGCTCTGTTCCATTGTCCCACAGATAGATGCGAAATCCCGCGTTTTCTTCGTGCGCGGCAAGCCAGCGGGAGGTGAGTACCGTCTGCTCGCTGATGGATTCGGACACGGTGTAGGATTGGCTCGTAAAGGAGGATAACTGCAGGGAAAACTGCTGCCTCGCGGAAAAATAAAAACAGACGCCGAGCAGTACAGCCAGCAGAACGGATAGAACCGTAGTGAAAAGTTTGGTCAGCCGAAGCCGTACATCCTGATACATAAAAACTCCTCTATTCTTTGTCGTTGTATTCCAGACGATAACCGTGTCCGCGCCGGTTGACGATAGCGACATGGCTGTCTAAGGTTTTCAGGCGTTTGCGCAGGAAGTAGATATAGTTGTCCAGATTGCTGCTTTCCACGGAGGTGTCCAGCCCCCATACTTTGTGCAGCAGCACGGTGCGGTCGGCTGTCTTGCCGTCTGCTTGCAGAAGCTGGCGCATCAGTTCGCTCTCTGTCTGGGAGAGCGCGCATTTTTTATCTCCACAGAGGAGGCTGTTCTCCGTGCTGTCCAGAGAGAGGTCGCCGAAGGTAAGGGCACTTCCTTCAAAAGCGTTTTTGCGGCGGAACAGAGAGGCGATTCTGGCGGTGAGCTCCGAGTAGGCGAAGGGCTTTACCAGATAGTCGTCCGCGCCCGCGTTGAGCCCCGTCACTCTGTCGTTCACTTCGCCGAGGGCGGAGAGGATGATGACGGGGGTGAGATTTCCGGTTGCGCGCATGCCTCGCAGAATGTGCAGTCCGTCCTCGCCAGGCAGCATACAGTCCAACAGGATCAGGTCGTAGATACCCTGTCTGATATAGAGAACAGCCTCACCGCCGTCGTGGCAGCAGTCCACGCGGTGTCCTTCCTGCTGTAACTGCCATGATACGGCGTGGCATAAGTCTTTGTCGTCTTCGATAATCAGAATATTCATTTCGCGTTCCTCTTTTTGCAATGCTTTCGTGAACAGTTTACCACATTTATTCTTTAAATAAATTCTAAAATTCGAGATTTCTTAGAAACTGCTTAGAAGATATTTAGAAGGAAATTTTATTATAATACAATTAAGTGATGCGAAACGTATTTAAGGGTGTTGATGCGTTTTGCAATGACAGGGAAGATAACGATACGGGGGCGGCATATGAAGAAAAAAGTACGTGTACTGTTATTTATAATGGTCTGTGTTATGTGCGCGGCGTTCTCCGGCTGCGGCGGCAGTCAGGAGGAAGAAATTCCTATGGGACGCTATGCGGACAGGGAGGTGAAGCTGCCGCCGGGGACTTTTGACTATATGCATCCGTGCCCGGACGGGAGTTACTATCTGTACGGTCTGGATACGGAGCTGACCTATGTGGACGCGCAGGGCGGGAGTAAGGCAAAAGACAGGGGCTGGGAGAAGAATGCCAACATCCATGTCAAGTACGAGGTGGGGGTTGCGGATAACGGGGCGGCTGTCTTTGCCTACGCGCCCAGATTCTGGAATGATGAGGAATTGGAGGCGCGGTGGCTTTCCGGGGACATTTGCTATCTGTATTTTTATGTGGATGAAAAAGGAGAAAAACATGCGCTGGAACCGCATGGTGAGGGATATCAGAAAGGGACAAATCTGAATACGTTTGCCTTTTCACCCGAGGGCGAACTGTACGCGGCATCCGATCACGCCGTGTACAGGGTCAATGTGGAGACCGGTGAAGTGGAGAGCCTGTTTGCCACAGAAAAACAGGTAAAGTCCATGGTCTTTACGGGAGATGTGATGCTGGCGGCGGACGATGGGAAGGCTTATTTTTATGACAGGGCGGAAGGAAAACTGCTGGACGGTGACAATGCGGTCAGCAGGGAGGACGCGCTGAGAAACCTGAACACGCGTCTGCTTGCGGGGGATGTGCCGGATGTGATCGTCATGGATCAGATGGATATCGAACAGTATGCCGACAAGGGGGTGCTCAGGGAGCTGGACGGCATATTGCAGCCCTATCTGGACGACGGCATTCTGTACCAGAATATCGTCGAGTGGATGCGGATGACGGAGAAAAATAAAATATACAGTGTGCCCATGATGGTCTACCTGCCTCTCTGGCTCGGGGAAAAGATGTATCTGGACGGGGAGGACAGTCTGGAGGATATCGTTGCGGGTATGGAGAAAGCAAGGCAGAAGCACCCGGAGGGGGCGATCCTTTATACGCTGTACCCGAAGGACGTTCTGCTGCAGACAATGCCGGTCTGCCTTCCCGCATGGACCGGGGAGGACGGCAGTCTGGATGTGGAAAAGCTGACGGCGTATTATCAGGCGGTGCGCAGGATGTGGGAGATAGACTGCGCCGGATTTGACGATGCGGGGCGCGAAGCGTGGCAGAAAAACAATATGGAATGGTATGCACCCGAGGATATGGACATGGCGGATATTGGATTTAATTTCCAGTACGCTGTCCAGCAGAACTTCGGCGAGACATGGCTGCAGCTCGGTTTCCTGATGACCCCGCAGGTCGGCATGACAGGTATTCATGTGACCAAGGCGAATATGGCGGCAGACTGGCAGGAGAAGGAACTGGAGGATGCGGTGGCGTATGACGCATATGCGGGGCAAGCGGACAATGTCTACTGGGCGAGGACCATCGTGGGGCTGTGCGAGCAGGGAAAAGAGCCGGAGCTTGCCGAAGCATACATGAATCTTTTGCTCTCCGATCCGATGATGAGAAAGTGGTGGCTGGATAAACCGAGGAATCGCAGCGGACTTACGATAAGGAAGGATTCTCTGGGCGACATTCTGGATATCGACAACATAGAGTTCGGACAGACCATGGGATTTAAGGACCCAACAGGTGTCAATCATCCGAATTTCTGGCCCACAGAAGAAGAAAAACAATGGCTCTATCAGATGATGGAGGACGCGTCCTGCTGCTACAGCCCGGGAACAATGCTGGAGGAATGCGCGATGGAGGTCGGTGTCCGGGTGCTTGAGGGAGAACTGACCCCGGAGGAAGGGGCGAAAGAAGTGGAGAGGAAGATGGCGATTGCGATGGAGGAGTAGTAGGCTGTTGTTTCTGCTGCCGGGGTTTTCGGGTGTCATGGTGTTCTATCTGCTGCCGTTTTTGGAGGTAGTGCGGCGATCCTTCCTTAAATCCGGCAACAGCGCTTTTGTGGGAATTGAAAATTACCGCACGGTGTGGGGAAATGGCGCGTTTGTGCTGGCGGTGCGCAATACATTTCTGTATATGGCAGTTGGTGTGCCGCTTCTCATGGGAATCAGTCTGATCCTGTCGCTGCTTTTGAGAAATCTTCTGCTGCGCCGCAGGCTGGTGTCGGCGATGCTTCTTCCCATGGCGGTGCCGGCGGCAGTCATGGTACTGACGCTGCAGATTTTAATCGACAGGCAGGGAGTCATCAATGGAGTGTTGACAAAGGTATCGGAACAAATGGCGGCGCTCCCTGCCTTTGCCGCCATCGACTATCTCAACACCGAATGGGCGTTGGTAGTGGTGGTGTGCAGTTTCCTGTGGAAAAATACGGGGTACATGGTCATTCTCTGGCTGGCTGGACTTGCCGCGCTGCCGAAGGAAGTGGAGGAGGCGGCGCAGGTGGACGGCGCAAACCGATGGCAGAACTGGCACTATATCATCAGACCGGGGCTTTCCGGAAGTTTCTTTACAGTCGGGATGCTGTCTGTGCTGCAGATTTTTAAGAGCTACAGGGAGGTCTGGATGGTGGCGGGCAGCTATCCGCAGGAGCACATCTATTTTTTGCAGCACCTTTTGCAGAACTGGTATTTGAAACTGGAATTTGACAGGATGGCGGCGCTGACGGTAATCATGTCGCTCGTGCTGCTGATCGTGTGCCTGCTTCTGCAGAAGAGACTAGAGTGAGAAGAACTTCTAAAGTTTGGCAGCAGAGCTGTGACATGGCGGTTAGCGCAAGAAGTATGGGGAGGCAGGGGGAGACAAAATGAGGAGCAGGGCGACGGTTCCGGCATGGCTAGTAAGGCTGTATGGCAGATGGCGGAAAAAGAGAACGGCATGGTTTGCCACGGGAATCTGTGTGGCAGTGGCAGTTTTGATCTGCGCGCCTCTTCTTATGATCCCCGGAGGCTCCCTGATGGACGGCGCTGAGATGCGGCAGATTCTTTCGCCGATCCTTGGGGAGGGGAAGGGATTTGCGGTATGGCACCTGATTCCCGTCTATCCGACAATCGGTCATTTCTACAGGCTGTTAATCGAGTCGCCCGCCTTCTATCAGCTGTTTTGGAACACGGTGGGGATGACGGCGGCAATCCTTCTGGGGCAGTTGGCGGTCGGGCTGCCTTCGGCGTGGGCGTTTGCCGCCTTTCGCTTTCGGGGAAGGGATTTTCTGTTCGGACTTTATGTGGTGCTCATGCTTCTGCCCTTTCAGGTGATGCTTTTGCCGCAGTACATTGTCCTACAGAAATTGCACCTGTATAATCACCCTGCGGCGGTGATCCTTCCGGCGGTCTTTTCCACCTTCCCGGTGTTTATCATGTACAGAGGGTTTACCCAGATAGACGCGGAAATTCTGGAAGCAGCGAGACTGGACGGCGCGGGGGAACTGCAGATCTTTTTTCGTATCGGTCTGCCGCTTGGAAGGATGGGAATACAGGCGGCGATGGTTTTGAGTTTTTTGGAGTATTGGAATCTGGTGGAACAGCCCATGGCGTTTCTAGAGGAACAGGCGACATGGCCGCTCTCCCTCTATCTGCCGCAGATTACAATCAGCCAGGCGGGATTTGCCTTTGCCGTGGCGGTGATGGTGCTGATTCCTGCGCTTTTTGTCTTTGCGCTGGGGCAGGACGCGCTGGAAGAGGGGATTGCGTATATCGGAGTGAAGGGATAGGGGCAGATGGATTCGAAGAAAAAACTTTGGCGGGGATTCGCGCTTTTTATGGCGGCTATGCTAGTTATGACATATGTGTCACGAATGGTTTATGTGAGCCGGATGCCCAGGGTAAAGTGGAGCAATCCCACGTCGGCGTCCATCCGAAACAAGATCACGGCGGAGGGGACGGTGGAGGCGGTCAATGCGCAGGCGGTGATCGGACTGGATGGCCTGCTTGTGGAGAAGGTCTGCGTGGCGGCGGGCGACAGGATGGAAGCGGGAACGGTTCTCTATGAGGTGAATATGGAAGATATGCTCGCGCAGCTTGCGGAACTTAGTGCGCAGGAGGAGGCGTGGCAGAAGCAGGAACTGGCAAAACGCCGGGAGGCAGCGACGAATACCACCCGGGCGCAGGAAGATTATGACACAAATGTCACAGAATTGGACAGGAGGATCGCGGAGGAGACAAAGAAACTTGAGGAGCTTATGGAGGATCTGGATACCCATATGTTCCGCATTCCCGAGGAGGACGCCTCCGACGAGATCTGGATTGCCTGGGCGGATGAGCGGCTGCGGTTTGACAGGGAGATTGCGGAGAAGGGGCGTTTGATTGAGGACATACAGCTCGAGAAGGATAAGATTTTGAGACAGGCGGACAGGAATATTGAGGATGCAAGACGCGCCCAGAGCGCGGCGGAGAGCGGTCTGGAACTGGGGGCTTCCGGCGTCAGCCAGGTGCGGGAGAGACAGGAACGGATTGCGCTTTTGACAGAACTTTCCGAGAATGAGGGCAAGGTGACTGCGGAGAGCGCGGGCGATGTTCTGGAAGTGATGATGCAGTCCGGTATGCGGATGGGGGCGGATGCGGTTCTGCGCTATGCGGACGATAAGGGCAGCAGGACATTCCGCACGGTTATCACGCAGGAACAGAAGCCTCTGGTGCATACGGGGGACGTGGTGCAGCTCACATTCCCAGGCAGTGCCGAGGAAGTATCCGAGACGATCGATTCCATCGTGCAGGAAAGCGGCGGTTATACCGTGACGATACGTCTGGAGCCGGGCGTGGCGCAGGGGCGCACCGAGGGTGTGATGGAATTGAACTCCACATCGGAAATTTATGATTTTGTGGTGCCGGCAAAGGCGCTTCACAACGACGGCGGAAACGCGGTTTATGTGCTGGAGGAGAAGGAGGGTATCCTTGGCACGGAGCTGAGCGTCAGGAGCATGACGGTACGCCTGCTTGACAAGAACGAGGACTATGCGGCGGTTGCCGACGAACTGTTGTCGGGTGATATAAAGGTCGTAACGGAGTGTGACAGGGAACTGGAAAATGGAATGGCGGTGAAATTGTGGGATTAAATTTGCGGGTCGCTTGATTGGATTTTGCTAAGGCGGCCGTTTAATGTTATAATGGTCGCATGGCTAAGAAGAGATCGCGTAAAATTAAGAAGAAAAAGAGAATACGGTTTCACAGAAGTTTTTTCCTGCCCTTTCTGGTCACGCTGACGGCGGCGGTGGCGCTGGGGGTTCTGGCGCTGGCGGCACATCAGTGGATTATGGAGCCGGTGAAAAAACAACCGGCGGATATTGTTCGGTCGAGTCAGGGAATTGAGACGCACGGAACCGAAGGCGCTGAGCCCGCGGAAAAGGAGGACGCTGCGGGAGACGAGGGGGAGAGCGCAGGGGTGGAGCAGGAAACGGTTTCCAGATATCAGGAGGAGCTGGATGATCCTGCCTACATGGAAGAGAACAATATCTATACGGTGGAACCTGCAGAACCGGGCAGGGTGACCATGACTTTTGCGGGCGACATTCTTTTTGATACAAATTATGCTATTATGGGGACGGTGCGTGGGAGCGGCGATATCTCGCAGGGGATTATGCCCGAGGTGATCGAGCGGATGCAGGCGGCGGACATTATGGCGCTCAACAATGAGTTTGCATATTCCAATCGGGGAACGCCCACGGCGGACAAACAGTTTACGTTCCGCGCCAGACCGGAGACGGCGGCGTATCTGACTGATCTGGGTGTGGACATCGTGTCCTTGGCGAATAACCATGCCTATGATTACGGACCGACGGCTCTGGAGGATACACTGGATACCCTGCGTGAGACGGGAATCCCCTATGTGGGTGCGGGGCGCAATATCGACGAGGCGAGAAAGCCGGTCTACTATATTGTGGGGGATCTGAAGATAGCTTTTGTGTCGGCGACCCAGATCGAGCGGCTTGATACGCCGGACACGAAGGAGGCTACGGAAACTTCGCCAGGCGTTTTCCGCTGCTGGAACGGTGCCAGGCTTATGGAAACGATCCGTGAGGCGGCACAGAACAGCGATTTCGTGGTGGCTTACATACACTGGGGTACGGAAAATCAGGCGGAACTGGACTGGGCGCAGTTAAAGCAGGCGCCGGAGCTGATTGCGGCGGGGGCGAATCTGGTGATCGGGGATCATCCCCACTGCCTGCAGCCCATCGGTGTGATCCAGGGTGTGCCCGTGATATACAGTCTGGGAAATTTCTGGTTCAATTCGAAGACATTGGATACCGGTATGGTTGAGGTGACGATTGACGAGACGGGAATCGTGAGCTATCAGTTTATCCCCTGCCTGCAAAGCGGATGTAAAACCACACTTCTGCAGGGCGCCGAGAAGGAGCGGGTGCTCGCCTATATGCGCAGCATTTCCGAGGGCGTGCGGATTGACGAGGACGGGTTTGTGAGCTGGTAAGGCGCAGGCGGCGGGCGCTCGGGACGGAGAGGCTTGCCGCAGTGTTGTTCATATCAATGCAGTATTTTTTAAAAATATCATTTTTAATGTAGGATGATGAAACTTTCCCGGCGGCTGAATCGTATTAGTAGCAGAGGGATGAAACCCGGCCAGAGGTCAAATTTATACAAGCGGTTATTTGACACGTTGTCTGCGGGAACAAATCGTCGGACAGAAAGGAAGGAAGACAACTATGAATATAGGAAATCGTTACGCTTCATGGATGCATAATACGCCCGTGACGGGATACGGAAACCGCCCGGCGCAAGCGGGTAAGTCGGGACGCGCATTTTTGGATGGAATGGAAGAAAATGACAATAATGTCACAAACGATGTGGCGGGAAAAGCAGAGGCGGAAGAAAAAGGCGAAGAGAAAAAAACGGAAGATATGACCTACCGCGAGCAGATCCTTGCCCATATGGAGGAGATGGCGAAAAAGGTGAGGGAAGGAAAGGTAGAGCCGACCTTCCAGACGGGCGCGCAGTCTTTTACCAGAAGGGAATGGGAAAAGCTTCTGGCGGATTTTGATGACGCGGAGGAGGCTTTGCAGGAGCAGATCAAGGAGCTCATCGCGGAAGTGGAGAAGCAGGCGGCAAAAGAGGCGATGAGAAGGGAAGCAGAGGGCAAACCTGACTCCGACAGCGCGGGGGCGGCTGTGACAAACGTGTCAGTTCCTGAGACGGCGCAGCCGACGGTGGAATCGGGAGGCAGCGTGGTGAATCCTGCGGCATCCGGGAACAGCGTCGCAGCGGCACCGCCGGTGTCTACGACAGCCACAGGCAGCAGTACGGCGGCTTCGGGGATAAAGCCGCGGGAGCTGGACGGCATGAACGATAATTGTATAGATGAGGAGGTGACGGACCCGGAGGAGCTTATGGAGCTTCTTACGGGCGAGGTGACCAAGAGCACCTTCCCCACCGACGATCCCGAACACAAACACTGGTTTATCACCTGCTACAGTCAGGATGGGATCTGGTGCAAGGAAGCCTATTTTGACGGGAATAAATGGGTTAATAAAGACTGCTGGAAATTTTCCTATACGGAGCCGGGGCAGTACGAGAAGGTAATGGCGTTTTTGGAGCGGTTTCCGCAGGACGCGAACCTCCGATTTGCCTGCCGGGAGGAATTCTGGGAGGATTTCCTTGCGGGAGAGATCGACGAGGACGATTTCGTCAACTTCTTTGAGACTTCGACGGATAAGGACGGCGTACCGGATTATACCTATGAGAAAGACGGTTCCACTTACATAGACCGGGAGAAGATGAAGTACGCCAAATATATGAACGGCTTTGGCGCGCATTTTTACACGGCGGAGGAGATGGATCTGCTCTGGCGCGGGATCATTCACGAAAACCGCAAGGGACTGCAGAAGATTTCCGACTACGACGGTCAAATGACGGTTCCGGAAGATGCGAAAACGGGGGATGAAAAGGAAGAGGATGACGACCTTGAAACGAAAATCATCACCAAGCCCGACGGCTCTACGGTGCTGGAGATCAAGACAAGCTACGGCGTGATGGAGGTGGAGATCACCGAGGCGCAGAAGTTCGGGCTGCAGTATGAGGCGCGTCCGGGAGCGCGGGGTGGCAGGACCGTGTCGGCAGGAGCCTTTGCACATGCGGCAGCAGCGTATGGGAACGGGGAGGTGTGATATGGGCATCAGCGGCATAGGAAGTCGGAATACTTACATTTATAATACACAGACGGGAAAGCTTTCGTCGAAAGACGGGCAGCAGGACGCCTTTGTGGATTACTTTAACGGGGATATCAGTGGTGACGAAGATGATACCCTGAACGGGTTTGACAGGGCAAGAAAAGCGGATATCAATAATCTGATTGAGGTCTGGGCGCAGGTTGACAAGAGCCTTTTTAACGACCCGGATAAAGTGGAATATGAGATAACCACGGAGACTGTTGACGCGGTGACATCCACCGTACAGGTGGACGGCGGCAAAATTTTTACGTGCTACAGCGGCGGCTTTTTTACCTGTATTGATCCATCCGAGCTCTTTCAAAAGGCGGGATCGTTCCAGACATGCGAACATAAGGACTACGATCCTTCTGACAACAGTGTCAATATTGCCGTGGGCGATGTGTTTGACCTGGGAAACGGTTACAGGCTGCGTGTAGGCAGGGATCAGGTTTACGGGGAAGGGCACGGATATCGAAATGGGGAAAACGACGAAAAGATGCAGGCGCTGGCGTGGGGGCTTGGTGCGCTGATCCACTTTGCGGAGGGACAGTGGTCTGCCGCCATGCTTGAGTTTGGGGACAGGGCGGCTTCAACGTCCGACGAGAGCGACCTGATGGGAGGCACGATGCCCATGCTGTTGGAACTGCTGCGGCAGCTTGGCGTGGATACCGACCGGGAATTTATCTTAAACGGCACGAAATGTGAGGTGCGGAACGGAAAAATACGTGAGGTCGGCGACAGGTGGGGCGTGGCGCGCAATGTGCGCGACGAGGCGATCAGAAAGTACGAGGAGGAGATGTCACGCCCGCTTTCAAGTTGGAAATAAGAAGAATTAAGCTGTTTGTGGGCAAAAAATGCCCATAGTAGACAAAAATGCTGCTATATTTGGCAAAAACGGTTGACAGCCCTGCGCGCGCTGTGCTATAGTAGCAAATGCCGAAGACAGCAGGTGCCGTATTGTCGGCGTAAGAGTCCGCCTGCCGAGGAGAGAAGAGATATCATTGCTTTATATCATCCTTCCTGTCTTCGGGGAGGATGTTTCTATGTATACACTCCTATCGGCAACAAAATCTATAAGGAGGTAATGTAATGGCAAAGGTGGAATTGAAGAAACCGATCGTGGATGAGATCGCCGCTGCCGTGAAAGGCGCACAGTCAGTCGTTCTCGTTGACTACCGCGGACTTACGGTGGAACAGGACACACAGCTTCGTAAGCAGCTGCGTGAGGCCGGGATCACCTACAAGGTTTACAAGAACACAATGATGAATTTTGCATTCAAGGGCACGGACTGCGAAGCGCTTCTCCCTTATCTGGAAGGCCCCAGCGCGGTTGCCATCTCTACAGAGGACGCTACGGCTCCCGCGAGAGTGTTATGCAAATTCTCTAAGACGGCAGACGCCCTTGAAGTGAAGGGCGGCATCGTGGAAGGCATCGCTTATGATGCGGATGGCATCAAGGAAGTTGCGAAGATTCCTTCCAGAGAAGAGCTGCTGTCCAAGCTGCTTGGCAGCATCCAGTCTCCGATCACCAACTTCGCACGCGTGATGAACCAGTTGGCGGAGAAAGGCGGTGCTTCCGGGTGCGAAGCGCCTGCAAAAGCAGAGGAAGCGCCCGCTGAAGCTGAGGCTGCTCCCACAGCGGAGGAGGCACCTGCAGAAGAAGCACCCGCTGCAGAATAAACGGTTAAAACCCGAGCCTGCTTAGGCAGTTTCAAAACGTAAACAATGAATAAAAATATGGAGGAAAACAATCATGGCAAAATTATCTGTTGAAGAGATCCTTAGCGCGATTGATGAGATGACAGTATTGGAATTGAATGATCTGGTAAAGGCATGTGAGGAGAAATACGGCGTATCCGCAGCAGCGGGCGTAGTAGTTGCGGCAGCAGGCGGCGACGCAGGCGCAGCAGCTGAGGAGAAGACCGAGTTCGACGTTGAGCTGACAGAGGTTGGTCCTAACAAGGTTAAGGTTATCAAGGTGGTTCGCGAAGCTACCGGTCTTGGTCTGAAGGAGGCGAAGGATCTCGTTGATTCCGCTCCGAAGATGGTTAAGGAGGCGGCTTCCAAGGAAGAGGCTGACGAGATCAAGGCTAAGCTTGAGGCTGAGGGCGCGAAGGTTACCCTTAAGTAATTGCCCGGCATATCCGAAAAGAGAGACCGTTCACATGTTTTCGAAAAGCATGTGGGCGGTTTTCCTATAAAAAATTCTTAATAATTTTCTTGAATATAATCATTGACTTTCCCATGTGATTTGTAGTAGAATGTATGGTGCACTATTGTGGTGTGCTATGCTTTTTTGAAGTGTCGTTTCCGACGAAGCATGGATCAATCATAAAGAACGGGGTGAAGTGTCAATGGAAAAAAACAGAATCCGTAAGACTGCTGCCGGCAGAAATACGCGCATGACCTACGCACGACAGAAAGAGGTTCTGGAAATGCCGAACCTGATCGAGGTTCAGAAGAACTCCTATCAGTGGTTCCTGAATGAAGGCTTGAAGGAAGTGTTTGACGATATTTCTCCGATCTCGGATTACAGCGGACATTTAAGTCTGGAATTTGTGGACTTTGAGCTGTGCGAGGAAGATGTCAAATATTCTATTGAGAAATGTAAGGAGAGAGACGCCACTTACGCAGCCCCTCTCAAGGTGAAGGTACGTCTGATTAACAAAGAGAAGGACGAGATTACCGAGCACGAGATCTTTATGGGTGATCTGCCGCTTATGACGCAGACAGGCACCTTTGTGATCAACGGCGCGGAGCGTGTTATCGTAAGCCAGCTTGTCCGTTCCCCCGGCATTTATTACGGGATTGGACATGATAAGATCGGCAAAAGGCTTTTTTCCGCAACCGTGATTCCGAACCGCGGCGCGTGGCTGGAGTACGAGACGGATTCCAATGACGTTTTCTATGTGCGCGTGGACAGGACGAGAAAGGTTCCGATCACAGTGCTGATCCGTGCGCTTGGTGTTGGCTCCAACGACGAGATCAGGGAACTTTTCGGCGACGAGCCGAAAATCGAGGCAAGCTTTGCAAAGGACGCTTCTGAAAACTATCAGGAGGGTCTGCTTGAGCTGTATAAAAAGATTCGTCCCGGCGAGCCGCTCAGCGTGGAGAGTGCGGAGAGCCTGATTATGGCGATGTTTTTTGACCCCAGGAGATATGATCTGGCAAAGGTCGGCAGATATAAATTTAACAAGAAACTGATGTTCAGGAACAGGATCAGACATCACGTTCTCGCGGAGGATGTGGTGGATACCCAGACAGGTGAGATTCTGGCGAAAGCGGGCGACAAGGTAAGCATGGAGATGGCGGATGCGATCCAGAATGCTGCGGTTCCTGCCGTGTGGATCCAGACGGAGGAGAGGAATGTCAAGGTTCTCTCCAATATGATGGTGGATATCACGAATTTCGTTGACTGCAATCCCAAGGAGCTGGGCATTACGGAACTGGTTTATTATCCTGTTCTGCAGCAGATTCTGGACGAGTACAGCGGCGACCCCTCGCAGCTTGCTGAGGTGATCCGCAAAAATGTACACGAGCTGATTCCGAAGCATATTACGAAGGAAGATATCTTAGCTTCCATTAACTATAACATCCACCTGGAGTACGGTATCGGTAACGATGATGATATCGACCATCTGGGCAACAGACGTATCCGTGCGGTGGGCGAACTTTTGCAGAACCAGTACCGCATTGGACTCTCCCGTCTGGAGAGAGTGGTGCGCGAGAGAATGACCACTCACGATGCGGAGGAAATTTCCCCGCAGGTGCTGATCAACATTAAACCCGTACAGGCGGCGGTGAAGGAGTTCTTCGGATCATCCCAGCTGTCTCAGTTCATGGACCAGAATAACCCGCTCGGCGAGCTGACTCACAAGAGACGTCTTTCCGCGCTGGGTCCCGGCGGTCTTTCCAGAGACCGTGCCGGATTCGAGGTGCGTGACGTACATTATACGCATTATGGCAGAATGTGCCCCATCGAGACGCCTGAGGGACCGAATATCGGTCTGATCAACTCGCTGGCGTCCTATGCGAGAATCAACGAATATGGTTTTGTGGAGGCGCCTTACAGGAAGATTGACAAGAGTGATCCGCAGAATCCGCGCGTTACGGAAGAGACAGTCTACATGACGGCGGACGAGGAAGATAATTATCACGTGGCGCAGGCATCCGCGCCCCTTGACGAGAACGGCTATTTCAGGAGAAACAGCATTTCCGGTCGTTATAAGACAGAGACGCAGGAATATCCGAAGGCTATGTTTGATTATATGGACGTGTCTCCGAAGATGGTATTCTCGGTAGCTACGGCACTCATTCCGTTCCTGCAGAACGACGACGCGAACCGTGCACTGATGGGTTCCAACATGCAGAGACAGGCAGTGCCGCTGCTCTTCACTGAGACGCCTGTGGTTGGTACCGGTATGGAGCCGAAAGCGGCTGTGGACTCCGGCGTCTGCGTGGTGGCGAGAAAGTCCGGCACCATAGAGTTTGTGTCGGCAGATATTATCAGGATGACCTGTGACGACGGGGAGAAGGACGAGTACCGTCTGATGAAGTTCTCCCGCAGTAACCAGTCCAACTGTTATAACCAGAAGCCTGTCGTACAGAAAGGCATGCATGTGGAGCAGGGCGAAGTGATTGCGGACGGTCCGTCCACGGACGGCGGCGAGCTGGCTCTGGGCAAGAATCCGCTGATCGGATTTATGACATGGGAAGGCTACAACTACGAGGATGCCGTACTCCTCAGTGAAAGACTGGTGCAGGAAGATGTTTATACTTCCGTGCATATGGAAGAATATGAGGCAGAGGCGCGGGATACCAAGCTCGGACCGGAAGAAATTACGAGAGACGTGCCGGGCGTCGGTGACGATGCGCTGAAGGATCTGGATGACAGAGGCATTATCCGCATTGGTGCGGAGGTGCGTGCCGGTGACATTCTGGTGGGCAAGGTGACTCCTAAGGGAGAGACGGAGCTTACCGCGGAGGAGAGGCTGCTTAGGGCGATCTTCGGTGAGAAGGCAAGAGAAGTGCGCGACACTTCCCTGAAGGTGCCTCACGGTGAATACGGTATTGTTGTGGACGCGAAGGTGTTCACGAGAGAGAACGGCGATGAGCTGTCTCCCGGTGTGAATCAGGCGGTTCGCATTTACATTGCGCAGAAGAGAAAGATTTCCGTTGGTGATAAAATGGCAGGCCGTCACGGCAACAAGGGTGTGGTTTCCCGCGTGCTTCCCGTGGAGGATATGCCTTATCTGCCGAACGGCAGACCTCTTGACATAGTGCTGAATCCTCTGGGCGTGCCTTCCCGTATGAATATCGGGCAGGTGCTGGAGATTCACCTGTCGCTGGCGGCGAAAGCACTCGGTTTTAATGTGGCGACGCCCGTGTTTGACGGTGCAAAAGAGGATGACATCATGGACACGCTGGATCTGGCAAACGACTATGTCAATCTGGAGTGGGAAGAGTTTGAGAAGAAACATAAGGATGAACTGTTACCCGAGGTCATGGAGTATCTGTATGAGAACAGGGAGCACAGAAAACTCTGGAAAGGCGTGCCTATCTCCAGGGACGGCAAGGTGCGGCTGCGCGACGGCAGAACGGGCGAATATTTTGATTCCCCGGTTACCATTGGACACATGCATTACCTGAAACTCCATCATCTGGTGGACGATAAGATCCATGCGCGTTCCACCGGTCCTTACTCGCTGGTAACGCAGCAGCCTCTGGGTGGTAAAGCGCAGTTTGGCGGACAGCGCTTCGGTGAAATGGAGGTCTGGGCATTGGAGGCGTACGGTGCGGCTTATACGCTGCAGGAGATTCTGACCGTGAAGTCCGATGATGTGGTGGGTCGTGTCAAGACTTACGAGGCGATCATCAAGGGCGATAACATTCCTGAACCCGGCGTGCCGGAGTCCTTCAAGGTGCTTTTGAAAGAGCTGCAGTCCCTTGGACTGGACGTCAGAGTGCTCCGTGATGACCAGACAGAGGTTGAGATCATGGAAACCATTGATTACGGCGAGAGCGATTATCGCTATGAGATCGAGGGCGATTCCCGAGGCTACGACTATGAAAGAGAATCTTTCGGTTCGATGGGTTATCAGCGTCAGGAGTTCGACCAGGACAGCGGGCAGCTTGTAAGCAGTGATGAGGAGGAAGCCGATTCCTTTGAGGAAGAGCCGGAAGAGGCATTTGAAGAAGCTTATACAGATTAAATGGAGGGTAGTGCAGGATGTCAGATATGAAACAGGAAGCGTATCAACCCATGACATTTGACGCGATCAAGATCGGACTGGCGTCACCGGAAAAGATCAGGGAATGGTCGAGAGGTGAGGTTACCAAGCCGGAGACGATCAACTATAGAACCTTGAAGCCCGAGAAGGAAGGTCTGTTCTGTGAAAGGATTTTCGGACCGAGCAAGGACTGGGAATGCCATTGCGGTAAGTATAAGAAGATCAGATATAAGGGCGTTGTCTGTGACCGATGCGGCGTTGAGGTGACGAAGTCCAGCGTCCGCAGAGAGCGTATGGGGCGTATAGAATTGGCTGCTCCGGTCTCTCATATCTGGTATTTCAAGGGGATTCCGAGCCGAATGGGACTGATTCTGGATCTCTCTCCCAGAGTGCTGGAGAAGGTGCTCTATTTTGCGTCCTATATTGTGCTGGACGGCGGCGAGACGGATCTGGATTACAAGCAGGTTCTCACGGAGAAGGAGTATCAGGATGCCAGGGAGACCTGGGGAAATAAATTCCGGGTTGGTATGGGGGCAGAAGCGATCAAGGAGCTTCTGCAGGCAATTAATCTGGAGGAAGAGGCGGCGGAGCTGAAGGAGGGCTTGAAGGAGTCCACCGGGCAGAAGCGCGCCCGCATTATCAAGAGACTGGAAGTAGTGGAGGCTTTCCGGGAGTCCGGGAACCAGCCGGAGTGGATGATCATGGATGTAATCCCGGTGATTCCGCCGGATCTGCGTCCCATGGTGCAGCTCGACGGCGGCAGGTTTGCGACCTCTGACTTAAACGATCTTTACAGGAGAATCATCAACAGAAACAATCGTCTGAAAAGACTGCTGGAGCTTGGCGCTCCCGATATCATTGTCCGAAACGAGAAGCGTATGCTGCAGGAGGCGGTTGACGCGCTGATTGATAACGGCAGAAGAGGCAGACCCGTGACAGGACCCGGCAACAGGGCGCTTAAGTCCCTTTCCGATATGCTTAAGGGTAAATCCGGGCGTTTCCGCCAGAATCTGCTCGGCAAGCGTGTTGACTATTCCGGGCGTTCCGTTATCGTGGTCGGACCCGAGTTAAAGATTTATCAGTGCGGTCTGCCCAAGGAGATGGCGATCGAGCTGTTTAAGCCCTTCGTGATGAAGGAACTGGTATTCCGCGGTATTTCACAGAATATCAAGGCGGCGAAAAAGCTGGTGGAGAGACTGGACACGCAGGTATGGGATGTGCTGGAGGAGGTAATCAAGGAGCATCCGGTGATGTTAAACCGTGCGCCTACCTTGCACAGGCTGGGTATTCAGGCATTTGAGCCGATTCTTGTGGAAGGTAAGGCGATTAAGCTTCATCCGCTCGTATGTACCGCGTTTAACGCCGATTTTGACGGCGACCAGATGGCAGTCCATCTCCCGCTGTCCGTCGAGGCGCAGGCGGAGTGCAGATTCCTTCTGCTCTCCCCGAACAACCTGTTAAAACCTTCGGACGGAGGTCCGGTGGCGGTGCCTTCCCAGGATATGGTGCTCGGCATCTATTATCTGACGCAGGAAAGACCCGGTGCGCTTGGAGAGGGCAAGTTCTTTAAGAATGTAAACGAGGCGATTCTTGCCTATGAGAATAAGGCATGCACCCTCCACTCAAGGATTAATGTCAGGGTGACAAAGAAGGATGCTAGCGGGAAAGAGGTGTCCGGCAATGTGGAGTCTACGCTGGGACGATTCCTTTTCAACGAGATTCTTCCGCAGGATCTGGGTTATGTGGACAGAAGCGACCCGAAGAATTTACTGAAGCCGGAAGTGGATTTCCATGTAGGCAAAAAGCAGTTAAAGCAGATTCTTGAGAAGGTCATCAACATCCACGGCGCGGTACGGACCGCCGAGGTGCTCGACCTGATCAAGTCAACCGGTTATAAGTATTCCACGCAGGCAGCGATGACCGTTTCCATTTCCGATATGACGGTGCCAGCGGAGAAAGAGAAGATGCTTGAGGAAGCGCAGGCTACCGTAGACAGGATCTCCATGGATTTCCGGAGAGGAAAGTGTACGGAGGAGGAGAGATACCGTCAGGTTGTGGAGACATGGAACAAGACGGATAAAGACCTCACGGAAGTGCTGCTCTCCGGTCTGGATAAGTACAATAATATTTATATGATGGCGGATTCCGGAGCCCGTGGTTCCAACCAGCAGATCAAACAGCTTGCGGGTATGCGTGGTCTGATGGCGGATACCACAGGACGTACCATTGAGCTGCCGATCAAGTCCAATTTCCGTGAAGGTCTGGACGTGCTGGAGTATTTCATGTCAGCGCATGGCGCACGTAAAGGTCTGTCCGATACCGCGCTTAGAACCGCTGACTCCGGTTATCTTACCAGACGTATGGTGGATGTTTCGCAGGAACTGATTATCCGCGAGACGGACTGCTGCGAGGGCAGGGATGAAATCCCTGGCATGGTGGTTAAGGCGTTCATGGACGGCAAGGAGACCATCGAAGGACTGAAAGACAGGATCATGGGACGATTCTCCTGTGAGGATATCAAAGATAATGACGGCAATATGATCGTGAAGAGAAACCACATGATCACGCCCGCCCGCGCTGCGAAAATTTTAAGTGTCGGCATGGATGAGAATGGGGAACCGATCGAGGGAGAGAGACAGATCAGGGAAGTGAAGATCCGCACGATCTTAACCTGCCGTTCCCATGTGGGTATCTGCGCGAAGTGTTACGGCGCGAATATGGCGACCGGCGAGGCGGTTCAGGTCGGTGAGGCTGTCGGCATCATTGCGGCGCAGTCTATCGGTGAGCCCGGTACACAGCTTACCATGCGTACCTTCCATACCGGCGGTGTGGCAGGCGACGATATCACACAGGGTCTTCCCCGTGTAGAGGAGCTTTTTGAGGCGCGTAAGCCGAAAGGACTGGCGATTATCGCGGAGTTCGGCGGTGTGGCGACCATTAAAGATACAAAGAAGAAGAGGGAGATTGTTATCACCAACGACGAGACCGGCGAATCCAAGACTTACCTGATTCCTTACGGTTCCAGAATTAAGGTGCTGGACGGCGCCACGCTGGAAGCGGGTGATGAGCTGACAGAGGGCAGCGTCAATCCCCATGACCTGTTAAAGATCAAAGGTATCCGTGCGGTACAGGATTACATGCTCCGTGAGGTACAGAGAGTGTACCGTCTGCAGGGTGTGGATATCTCCGATAAGCATATTGAGGTGATCGTGCGGCAGATGCTCAAAAAAGTCCGCATTGAGAACAGCGGCGATACCGACTTCCTGCCGGGCACGCTTGTGGACGTTCTGGATTATGAGGATATGAACGAGGAGCTGTTCAAGGAGGGCAAGGAGCCTGCGGAAGGCAAGCAGATACTGCTCGGTATCACCAAGGCGGCGCTTGCGACGGATTCCTTCCTGTCGGCGGCATCCTTCCAGGAGACGACCAAGGTGCTGACAGAGGCGGCAATCAAGGGTAAGGTAGACTCCCTGATCGGCCTGAAGGAGAACGTGATTATCGGTAAGCTGATTCCCGCAGGTACGGGCATGAGACGATACCGCGATACGAGACTCAGCACGGACGAGAATCTTCTCAGCCGTCTGCAGATGGAGGACGAACTGGAATTTGAGGACGGCTCCTACGAGGACGAAGAGTTCGAGAACGCAGATGATATGGAGGAGATAGAGGAGATCGAAGAGCTGGATGGCGATATCGATGAGGCGGAGGAGTTCGTGGAAGCCGAGGAAGAGCTGGAGCCGGTGGAATAGGGCTATATAAAAGTGCTCAGCTCGCGCACACTCACAAAAATTAAATAAAAGTGTATTGACAACGCATTCATGGGCAAGTATACTAGGGTAGTGTGCACATGAATGCGTTTTTTTTGCGCGCTTTTGTGCGCCAAAATACCATTATTTTATATTCCAACAGGAGGTGAAAAGAATGCCAACATTTAACCAGTTAGTTAGAAAGGGACGTCAGACATCCGTGAAGAAGTCTACGGCGCCTGCTCTGTTAAAGGGATACAACTCCCTTCACAAAGCTGCTACCGATACCGCTTCTCCGCAGAAGAGAGGTGTCTGCACCGCTGTTAAGACAGCAACTCCTAAGAAGCCTAACTCAGCGCTCAGAAAGATTGCCAGAGTGCGTCTTTCCAACGGAATTGAAGTGACAAGCTACATTCCCGGCGAGGGTCATAACCTGCAGGAGCATAGCGTTGTCCTGATCCGTGGCGGAAGAGTCAAGGACCTGCCCGGTACCAGATACCACATTATCAGAGGTACGTTAGATACCGCGGGAGTCGCTAACAGAAGACAGGCTCGTTCCAAGTACGGCGCTAAGAGACCGAAGGCCGCGAAGTAAACGTAGTAATTTGCTGCGCAAAATAACCGAAGTAAAATTGCGGAGCAATTTAACTTCTGTAGGTTTAAAATGTAAACCTGCGCGTGAAAGGTCTTGGGTTTCGGTGTATCAGTACCACAAACAGAACTAATTTAGTGTTGGGATTCTTATCGTTATAGAAAGAAATACCGCACGGACACATTGAATTAGAGGACACATGTGAGTACCTGAGATTTATTCCCGCGAGTAATGAGTTGATTGAGCTTCGCCCAATCGTTGGCTTGCGAAGCGGACATTTGACGAATACCGCGAGGGTGAAATAACCGCAGCTTGCTGCGAGGTATTTCACTTACTATTTATGAATAAGGAGGGAAGAATCGTGCCACGTAAAGGACATATTCCGAAGAGAGATGTATTAGCAGATCCCTTATACAATAATAAGGTTGTGACCAAGCTTATCAACAACATCATGCTGGATGGTAAGAAGGGCGTAGCGCAGAAGATTGTATATGGGGCGTTTGCAAAGGTTGAGGAGAAGGCTGGGAAACCGGCGCTCGATGTATTTGAGGAGGCTATGAACAACATCATGCCCCTTCTGGAGGTAAAGGCGAGACGTATCGGCGGCGCCACCTATCAGGTGCCCATCGAGGTTCGCCCTGACAGACGTCAGGCGCTCGCGCTCCGCTGGCTTGTTATGTTCTCCCGCAAGAGAGGCGAGAAGACCATGGAGCAGAGACTTGCAAACGAGATCTTAGACGCAGCGAACAACACGGGCGCAGCGGTTAAGAGAAAAGAAGATATGCACAAGATGGCAGAGGCAAACAAGGCTTTTGCGCACTATCGGTTCTAAAAGGAGGAAAAAACCTTGGCTGGAAGAGAATATCCACTAGAGAGAACCAGAAATATTGGTATTATGGCTCATATCGATGCGGGTAAAACCACACTGACAGAGCGTATCCTTTATTATACTGGCGTAAACTATAAGATCGGTGATACTCACGAAGGCACGGCTACCATGGACTGGATGGAGCAGGAGCAGGAGAGAGGTATCACGATCACATCAGCCGCTACCACATGCCACTGGACTCTGGAAGAGAACTGCAAACCCAAGCCCGGTGCATTGGAGCATCGTATCAATATCATTGATACTCCCGGTCACGTAGACTTCACCGTAGAAGTCGAGCGTTCACTCCGCGTACTTGATGGTGCCGTAGGCGTATTTTGTGCAAAGGGCGGTGTGGAGCCGCAGTCAGAGAACGTGTGGAGACAGGCTGATACCTACAACGTACCGAGAATGGCGTTTATCAACAAGATGGATATCTTGGGCGCTAACTTCTACGGCGCTGTAGATCAGATCAGAAACAGATTAGGTAAAAACGCAATCATTCTCCAGTTACCCATCGGTAAGGAGGATGACTTCAAGGGAATCATCGACCTGTTCGAGATGAAGGCTTACATCTACAATGATGATAAGGGCGATGATATCACCATCACGGAGATTCCTGCCGATATGGCGGATGACGCTGCACTCTATCATGACGAGCTGGTGGAGAAGGTCTGCGAGCTGGACGATGATCTGACAATGATGTATCTGGAGGGTGAAGAGCCTTCCGTAGAAGACATGAAGAAAGCGCTGCGCAAAGGTACCTGCGAATGTACGGCAGTTCCCGTATGCTGCGGTTCCGCTTACAGAAATAAGGGCGTGCAGAAGCTTTTGGATGCAGTCCTTGAGTATATGCCGGCGCCGACTGATATCGAGGCAATCAAGGGTACGGATATGGAAGGCAATGAGATCGTGAGACATTCCTCCGATGACGAGCCTTTCGCAGCCCTTGCATTCAAGATTATGGCAGACCCTTTCGTGGGTAAGCTTGCGTTCTTCCGCGTGTACTCAGGCACCTGCAATTCCGGTTCCTACGTGTACAATGCGACGAAGGACAAGAAGGAGCGTATCGGACGTATCCTGCAGATGCACGCAAACAAGAGGGCAGAGCTTGACAAAGTGTATTCCGGCGATATTGCGGCGGCAGTAGGGTTTAAGTTTACCGCAACCGGCGATACTATTTGTGACGAGCAGCATCCCGTTATCCTGGAGTCCATGGAATTCCCGGAGCCGGTTATCGAGCTTGCGATTGAGCCTAAGACCAAGGCTGGTCAGGGCAAGATGGGTGAGGCGCTTGCGAAACTTGCAGAGGAAGACCCGACTTTCCGTGCGCACACGGATCAGGAGACAGGACAGACTATCATCGCAGGTATGGGTGAGCTGCACCTGGAGATTATCGTAGACAGACTGCTGCGTGAGTTCAAGGTGGAGGCTAACGTGGGTGCGCCTCAGGTTGCGTACAAAGAGACCTTTACCAAGCCGATCGATCAGGAATACAAATATGCGAAGCAGTCCGGCGGTCGTGGTCAGTACGGTCACTGTAAAGTTAAATTTGAGCCCATGGATCCGAACGGGGAGGAGACCTTCAAGTTCGAGAGCTCTGTTGTCGGCGGCGCGATTCCGAAGGAATATATTCCGGCAGTCGGAGAAGGTATCGAGGAAGCTTCCAAGGCAGGTATCCTCGGCGGGTTCCCCGTACTTGGCGTTCATGCCAATGTATATGACGGTTCCTACCACGAGGTTGACTCTTCCGAGATGGCATTCCACATCGCAGGTTCCATGTGCTTCAAGGAAGCCATGAAGAAGGCGAACCCTGTACTGCTTGAGCCCATTATGAAAGTGGAAGTTACCATGCCCGAGGAGTATATGGGTGATGTCATCGGCGATATCAATTCCCGCCGCGGACGTATTGAAGGCATGGAGGATATCGGCGGAGGCAAGATGGTGAGGGGTTATGTGCCGCTTGCCGAGATGTTCGGTTATTCCACTGACTTACGTTCCAAGACACAGGGACGCGGAAACTATTCCATGTTCTTTGAGAAGTACGAGCAGGTGCCGAAGAGCGTGCAGGAGAAAGTATTGGCTGCAAAGACCAAGTAATACAAAGAAAATGCTTGAAAAACTTGGCAATCTTTAATATAATCAAAGATAGCTGATTAATCATGTAGATTGTTTGTGTAACTAAGAAAGTAAATTATTTTAAGGAGGACTTTAGAAATGGCTAAAGCTAAATTTGAGAGAAACAAACCCCATTGTAATATTGGTACCATTGGTCACGTTGACCATGGTAAAACAACTCTGACAGCGGCGATCACAAAGGTGCTTTCCGAGAGAGTTGCAGGTAACACGGCTACAGATTTCGAGAACATCGATAAGGCTCCCGAGGAGAGAGAGAGAGGTATAACCATCTCTACCGCTCACGTTGAGTATGAGACAGACAAGAGACATTACGCTCACGTTGACTGCCCCGGCCATGCTGACTACGTTAAGAACATGATCACCGGTGCTGCACAGATGGATGGTGCTATCCTTGTTGTTGCTGCTACTGACGGTGTTATGGCACAGACTAAGGAGCATATCCTTCTGTCCCGTCAGGTAGGTGTACCTTATATCGTAGTGTTCATGAACAAGTGTGATATGGTAGACGATCCCGAGCTGTTAGAGCTGGTTGAGATGGAGATCACCGAGCAGCTTGAGGAGTATGAGTTTACAGACTGCCCGATCGTTAAGGGTTCCGCTTTGAAGGCTCTGGAAGATCCTGCAGGCGAGTGGGGCGACAAGATCATGGAGCTCATGAGCACTGTTGACGATTATATTCCGGATCCTCAGCGTGATACAGATAAGCCTTTCCTTATGCCTGTCGAGGATGTATTCTCTATCACAGGTCGTGGTACCGTTGCTACCGGTAGAGTAGAGCGTGGTACTCTGCATATGTCTGATGAAGTTGAAATCATCGGCGTTAAGGAAGAGACTCAGAAGTCCGTTGTAACCGGTATTGAGATGTTCCGTAAGCTGCTTGACGAGGCTCAGGCTGGTGATAACATCGGTGTTCTGCTTCGTGGTATCCAGAGAACTGACATTGAGAGAGGTCAGGTTCTTGCAAAACCCGGCACAGTTACCTGCCACAAGAAATTTACGGCTCAGGTATACGTTCTGACCAAGGACGAGGGTGGTCGTCATACACCTTTCTTCAACAACTATCGTCCTCAGTTCTACTTCAGAACAACGGATATCACAGGTGTATGTAATCTGCCTGAGGGCACAGAGATGTGCATGCCTGGTGATAACGTGGAGATGACGATTGAGCTGATTCACCCGATCGCTATGGAGCAGGGTCTGACGTTTGCTATTCGTGAGGGTGGTAGAACTGTTGGTTCAGGTCGTGTGGCTACTA
>ERZ779624.4-NODE-4-length-185390-cov-34.165522_pt1 | contig 185390 bp, 144 predicted proteins | sample MGYA00514190_ERZ779624 | MGnify/ENA primary metagenome ERZ779624 (study PRJEB29562, sample SAMEA4376706) | mouse gut metagenome | isolation source: Cecum | study: EMG produced TPA metagenomics assembly of the A DSS colitis mouse model was used to assess the... | reverse complement strand
ATTTTAATTGATAACTCAGGCATTTGGGACAGTTATCCCGCTGGGAAAGTTGAGTATATGATTATTACTCGGAGGATATTTCCTTTGATGATATGAAGCTTTATGCGGATGAGGTAAGAAAAGCATTGAAGGCAATCGACTCAATAGAAAATAAAGTACGGTATCTGGATGGTGTAAGCGCAGAAAACAGACTCTGTACCGTGGGAAAAAGTAAATTTATATATTTTGGCATTGACAATATAGAAATGGAGCACAAGTACCATAAAGGCAGTTACATTCCCGAGAATGTGATTTTTCCACTGAAAAGAGTCCTATGGGAAGGGGAGGAATTCTTTATTCCCAATGATTCGGAAAGTTTCTTAGGGTACGAATTTGAAAATATTTGGGAATTTCCAGAGGATGTAGGAATTCCAAAGCATTTAAAGACACTTGGCATTGATGAAAACATGGGATAATTATGTGTAGAATCATTTCCAGACGCGGGAGGCTGGTAAAAGTGCGGTTGAAGAAACAGATAGAAAATTTGAATTATGAAGAGACAAAGCGTTTTTTTGAGAGAAGGGCAGATAAGTACAATAGTGCGTGCCCTTATAGTGTGACGATGTATCAAGATGATAATCCGGAACTGGTAAAAAAGAGAAATCAAGAGGAAACAAAGATACTTTATCCGAAACTGCACATTTCTGAGTCGTCTAAAATCTTAGATTTGGCATGTGGAATCGGTAGATGGGCAGATGCACTGGAAATTGACGTTGCTGAATACTGTGGAGTGGATTTTAGCCAAAGTCTTATAAATCTGGCAAAGGAAAGAAACCAGAAAACATATGCAGAATTTTTTTGTGGATCGCTTGCAGATATTAGTAATGTTTTAAAAGAACACCATAAAGGGAAATACAATGTTATTCTCATGTTAGGAATCTTAATTTATCTAAATGACAGCGATTTGCAATCGGTTTTGTCACAGGTAGAGAATGCATGTGAAAAAAATACTGTCATATGTATTAGGGAGCCGATTGCTTTGCAGGAACGATTGACGCTAAAAAACTTTTACTCTGACGAGCTGAAGGATGAATATAATGCGATTTACAGAACAAAAGAAGAAGTGAAAGAGTTTTTGTATAAGGTTTTGATTGATAAAGGGTTCAGCGTAACGGAGGAAGGATTCCTTTTTCCGCGTGAATTAAATAATAGAAAGGAAACTTCCCAATATTATTTCATTTTGGAAAGATAAGATCTAATGAGCAGGTATGTATTTTTATTTGATTTGGATTCCACAATTACAAGACAGGAAATTCTTCCGACAATTGCACGGGAGATAGGCGTATATGAACAGATGAGCGCCTTGACGGAGAGCAGTATGCGGGGAGAAGTGCCTTTTAAGCAGAGCTTTCTACAGAGGGTGGAACTGTTAAAAAAGGTTCCCGTATCACAGATACGGGATATTGTTGCGAATATAGCGCTGAATGAACGACTTGTGGAATTTATTAACAGATATAAAAACAGAAGCTATATTATAACCGGAAATCTGGATGTGTGGATCGACGGATTAATTGAAAAACTGGGGATGGAAAAGAATGTCTTCTGTTCCAAGGCGCTACTGGAAGGCAGTTATGTGCAGGATGTCTTCAACGTTGTGGACAAGAACGCCGTAACCAGGCAGATGGTACTTCCCTTTGTCGCTGTCGGAGACGGGAACAATGATGCGGAAATGATCGAGGCGGCCGAGGTTGGTATTGGTTACGGCGGTGTCCGCCCTGTGGCTCCGTCAGTTCTTGAATGTGCCACGCATGTAGCATATCAGGAAGATAAATTAGTCGATTTTTTGAATAAACTGGTATGAGGGGATGAGGGTATGGGTTTTTCCAGAACAGTAATTATCAGCTGTGCAGGCATGGGAAATCGTCTGGGGCTGGGGACAACCAAGGCGCTGGTGGAAGTTTGCGGCAAACCGCTTATTATCAGGCACCTTGAGTACTTGAAGGATGAAGAAGATATTCGGATAGTTGTGGGTTATCAAGCGGAAAAAGTGATTGAAACAGTAACGGGATACCGAAAGGATGTTTTATTTGTGTTTAACCACGATTTTCGGAATACTGGGACAGGAGCCAGTGTGGCTCTTGCGTCGAAGTACGCAAATGAATATATCCTATCTCTTGATGGGGATATGTTGATTCATCCGAAGGATATGGAGAAAATACTATCATGTGAGCACGAGTTTGTGGGAGGCAATTCGATAGAATCGGATGATCCATGGATGTTGCAAACCTTTGTGCAGGACGGTAAAGAGATGGTAAGTGCTTTCTCTCATTGTATGGGTAACTATGAGTGGAATGGTATCACGCAGATGCTTTCAAGCAAAATGTTAAAAGGAAACGGTCATGTTTTCCATCTGATAGAACCGTACCTTCCGGTTCCGTTTATGGAGCTTCGAACGAGAGAAATTGATACGATCAATGATTATGAGCGGGCGACGGAATGGGTACGGAGAGGATTTGCATAAGGTGAGCCTGCGCCAGAGAGAGATAAAGCAAGAGATGAGGGAATTTTAAGGAGTCGGTAAGAGATGAATTTAGCAATCTACGGCGCCCAGGGCTACGCCCTCGCCGTGTACGAAGCAGTCACAACTTTATACCCGAAGCGGGAAATATCCTGCTTCCTTGTGACGCACATGGAAGGCAATGCCCCTGTCCTGGGCGGTATTCCCGTGAAGACAGTGGCAGACTATGCGGCGGCGCTTTCCGGGGAAGGGAAACGGCAGGTGGAAGTCCTCATTGCCACCCCGGAACAGGTACAGCCGGTCATCGAGGAGACGCTGGAAAACTACGGGTTCCGTCACCACAGGCGGCTCACTTTTGCCCGCCATGCGGAGCTGATGAAGCTGTTCCATGCAAGGATGGGGAGGTTCCTGCCTCTCTCCGCGCTGTTGGTAGGGTGCTGTATGCCTTTTATCAGAATGTACATGGCAAAATCCCACGTGGACAGGCCCTTAAGGGACAGCGGCAGTCTGCCGGATTATGTGTTTCCGATCCAGGCGGGGGCGGCCTGCTGCGATGGGCGGGTGGCCGACCTTACGGACAACACCGGAGAGCATATCTCGGACAGAAACGGAAATTACTGCGAGCTGACGGCGCTTTACTGGATATGGAAGAACAAAATGGACACAGGCGGCTGTGCGGACGGTGAGGAGGGACAGTATTACGGGCTGTGCCAGTACCGGCGGGGGTTCGATCTTGCGGAGGACGATCTTTTGCGGCTTTCGGACAATGACGTGGATGTGGTGCTGCCATACCCGCTCCCCTATGAGCCGGACATCCATGCCCACCACGAAAGGTACATAAAGGAAGCGGACTGGCAGGCATTGCTTCGGGCGCTTTCTGAATTACAGCCTGAGTACGCGGCGGATTTCCCTGAAATCCTTTCGCAGCGGTATCTGTATAATTACAATGTGATTCTCGCAAAGAAGAGTGTGCTGCGGGATTACTGTGCGTGGCTGTTTCCGATTCTGATGCGGACGGAGGAGCTGAGCGCCCCGAAGGGGTGTGAGAGGAGCGACAGGTATCTGGGATATATGGGGGAGACACTGGAGACGCTCTATTTTATGAAGAATGCGGGGCGGCTGAATGTGGTGCATGGGGCGTGCAGACTGCGGACATAAAACGTTATTCCGTTCAAAATCATCGTTGACTTTTCCAAATAATTTCTATACAATAAACCCATCAGAGAAATTCTAACTGAGGTGCATTCCGCACGTTCAGGACAGTTTCTGTCGAATTTTTCTATTACACTGACAACAGAAGATACGGCAGGAACTGAGACGTGCTCCTTTTGAATGCATATGGCGCTTGGACAGATCAAGAGGCGGATGCTATCATGCAATGCAGGGAGCATTTACATATTTTTGCAGCAATGCTAAAATAATTTTAATATAGGCTGGGGAAGAAATAACGGGGGTAAAGGGATGAAACGCAGATTCAACGTAACAGGTTCCTGCAGTCCGCAGAGACATTACATGGTAAGGCTTGATGACAGGCTGAAAAAGATTAAGCAAAATTTTGTTGATTATGGCAGCTACTTTGTCATCAACAGGGGACGCCAGTACGGCAAGACGACAACACTGAAAGCGCTGGAGGACTATTTGTCCGAAGAATACATTGTTGTTTCGCTTGATTTTCAGATGCTTGGAACCGAGGACTTCGCGGATGAGGCAAGGTTTTCGTCTGCTTTTCTGGATGTGTTCATCAGGGAGTGTGAACTTGGCAGTATTGACGGCGCGGATGAACTGTTAAAACCGTTAAGGGAGCTTGCCCGGGGAAACGGATATGGTTTAAAGGTGATGTTTATGACTCTCAGCGGCGTTTGCGGAAACAGCAGAAAGCCGATTGTACTGATGATTGATGAGGTGGACAGCGCGTCAAACAATCAGGTGTTTATTGAGTTTCTGGCACAGTTGCGGAGCTATTATTTAAAGCGAGATAAGACTCCGATCTTCCATTCGGTAATCCTTGCGGGCGTATATGATATCAAAAATTTGAAGCTGAAACTTCGCCCGGATTCGGAACATCAGTATAACAGCCCATGGAATGTGGCCGCGAAATTTAATATTGACATGAGCTTTTCGGTGAAACAGATATCGTCCATGCTGGCGGAATATGAGGAGGATCAGCATACGGGTATGGATATCCCTGCGATAGCGGATGAAATTTATCAGTATACTTCGGGATATCCGGTGCTTGTTTCTTCCATATGCAAATGTATCGATGAGGAGCTTCCCGAGGATGATGCGTTTGGAGATGCGGCGTCCGCGTGGTCCAAGGACGGCGTTGCGAAGGCGGTAGAAATGATACTGAAAGAAAGCTCGCCGCTGTTTGAAAGTCTTGTCAAGCAGCTCGATATTTATAAAGACCTTCGAGACATGATAGAAGACATCATATACCGCGGGAGAAAAATAACGTTCAGCCCTGAGCAAAAATCCATAAATCTTGGGCTTATGTTTGGATATTTGAAAGAGGAAAACGGTCATGTGACAATAGCCAACAGGATGTTTGAAATGTGTCTGCTCAATCTGTTTATGGCGGAGGAATCGAGAGGCGATGTCTACGCCCGGGGCGGCAGCGACAGGATTGGTTTTATTAGAGACGGTATGCTCGACATGGAGCTGGTTTTCAGAAAGTTCGTGGAATATTTTACGGAAATTTGCGGGGATAAGGATGATAGATTCATCGAAAAGCAAGGGAGGAAAATTTTCCTCATCTATTTAAAACCCATCATAAACGGCACAGGAAATTACTACATTGAGGCCGAGACAAGGGATGAGAGGCGGACAGATGTCATTGTGGATTATAAGGGCGAGCAGTTTATCGTGGAGCTAAAAATATGGCATGGTAATGAGTACAACGAGAGGGGAGAAAAGCAGCTTACCGAGTATCTTGACTATTACAATAAAGACAAGGGCTATATGCTGAGCTTCAATTTCAATAAGAACAAGGAAATTGGAGTAAAGGAAATAAAAGCAGGCGGCAAGATAATTGTGGAGGGCATCGTGTGAACAATGCGAAGAGGGCATTCTCCGTAGTGATTTGAGGTGCCGATACTGTATACAAGGAAAGAGGGCGCAAAATGGGAACGGAATTAAATGCGGTGGCTATCATCACCGCCCGGGGCGGAAGTAAGCGGATTCCGGGAAAAAATATCAGGGAATTTATGGGTAAGCCGATGCTGGTATACGGCATTGAAGCGGCGTTGCAGGCGGGCATATTTCGGGAGGTCATGGTCTCCACCGACGACGGAGAGATTGCGCGGATTGCACGGAGCGCGGGTGCGGCGGTTCCTTTTATGAGAAGTGCGGAGACGTCGGGCGATTTTGCCACGACGGATGATGTGCTGATGGAAGTGCTTCGGACTTATGAGGAGCGGGGCGAGATTTTCGATTATATGGCATGTATTTATCCGACAGCGCCTTTTATAACGGCTGAAAAGCTGAAAGAGGCTATGAGACTTCTGGTCGAGCAGGATGCCTCGGGGGTAATGCCAGTAGTCCGCTATTCGTTTCCGCCCCAGCGGGGCATGGCGATCCGTGGCGGAAAGCTTGTGTACTGCTATCCTGAAAACGCCATGAAGCGATCGCAGGATCTGGAACCTGTGTACCACGACAGCGGGCAGTTTTACTGTTATCATGTAAAGCGGTATCTGTCCTGCAGTGGCGACCTGCCGGATGGGTATCTGCCCATTATCGTGCCGGAGACGGAGGTGCAGGATATTGACAATCCGTCCGATCTGGCGATGGCGGAGATGAAATTTCGGATGATGAGGGAAAATATGAGTTGCCGGATGGCTGAATGAGGTGAGCTGTACAGGAATTGTCAGGCGGATAACATGACAGTCTGACGGCTGATTGAAAACAGGTTACTATACAGGGCTTAGGCATATTGCCGGGGAAAGGAAAGCTTTATGGGACGGGATAAAATAAAAATCGGCAGCCGCCTGATCGGAGAGGGGGAGCCGGCCTACATCGTGGCGGAAATGTCGGCAAACCATTTGCAGGACTATGACAGGGCGGAGGCAATTATACGGGCGGCGAAAGAGGCGGGCGCGGATGCGGTGAAGCTGCAGACTTACACGGCGGACACCATCACGATGGACTGCGATAACGAATACTTTCAGATCACGCAGGGAACGATCTGGGACGGCAGAACCTGTTATGATCTGTTTCAGGAGGCATATACGCCCTGGGAGTGGCAGCCAAAGCTGATGAAGCTGGCGAACGATCTGGGGATGGACTGCTTTTCCTCGCCTTTTGATTTCACGGCGGTAGATTTTATGGAAGAGATGCAGATGCCCGCCTATAAGATCGCTTCCTTTGAAATACGGGATATTCCGCTCATCCGCAAAATCGCAGGGCTGGGAAAGCCGGTTATCATGGCGACGGGGATTGCTTATCTGGAAGACATTGAGCGGGCGGTCAGAACCTGCCGTGAGGAGGGAAATGAGCAGATTATTTTACTAAAATGCACATCTACCTACCCTTCACCTTATGAGGACATGAATATTAAGGTAATCCCTCATATGGCGGAGGTTTTTGACTGTATGACAGGTCTTTCCGACCACAGTATGGGTTCCGCGGTTGCGGCTGCCTCGGTGGCGCTCGGCGCTCGGATGGTGGAAAAGCACTTTACACTCTCACGTGCGGATGGAGGTCCCGACGCGGCTTTTTCCATGGAGCCTGCGGAGTTTAAACAGATGGTTGATGAAATCCGTATTGTCGAGAAAGCGCTCGGCAGGGTGACCTATAGTCTGACCAAAAAGCAGGAGAGAAGCCGCGAGGAGGGAAGGTCTCTCTTTGTGACGCAGGATATGAAGGCGGGTGAGGCCTTTACACCGGAGAATCTGCGTTCCATTCGTCCTGCATTTGGGATGGCGCCGATGTATTATGAGGAAATGCTGGGAAAAAAGGCGCGCTGCGATATTGCCAGAGGGACGCCGATGGAATGGAAGTTTGTGGAGTAGGCGCCGTGTGACAGTGAAGCCGCAGGCGGGTACTTTGGTGGAGAAAAGTAAAGTGGAAGAAAAGCAGAAAAAAATGATGATTTTAGGCGCAAGTGCGCTGCAGGTTCCGGCAATAAAAAAGGCGAAAGAACTGGGATATCAGATTATTCTGGTGGATTATGACGAAAACGCGGTCGGCTTTGCGCTGGCGGATGTAAAGCTGGTGGTGAGCACGCTGGATCAGGAGGAGGTTTACCGGCAGGCGCTTATTTACCAGCCCGACGTGGTGATCACTTCCACAAGCGACGGTCCCGTGCGGACGGCGGCTTATGTCAATGAAAAGCTGGGGAAGAAGCCGGATCTTTCCTACGAGAACGCGCTCTGTGCCACCATAAAAAGCAAAATGAGAGACCGTTTGAAACAATGCGGCGTGCCGATACCGGAATACTATGCGGCAGCAAATTACGAAGCATTTTCGGAGGCGGTGGACAAGCTGGACGGGGACTGCATCGTGAAGCCGGCGGACAATGCGGGGAGCCGGGGTGTGGTGCAGCTTGCAATCGCGGAGTGGAACGGCGGGGAGGCACAGTCTCCGTGCGTGAACCTGCTGCCTTACGAGCAGCAACATAATACAAACGCGCAGACGGCGAAGAGATTATTGGCATACAACAGGCGCATTATGAAGCTTCTCAGGGAGACTTATGACTACAGTTTGGGCAATGCCCGAAACGGCATGGTGATGGTGGAGGAGTACATGCACGGCGCGGAGGTCAGTGTGGAAATTATGGTGATAGACGGTGCCCCCCATATCCTTACGATTACGGACAAGTATATCACACCGCCGCCGTATTTTGTGGAACTTGCGCACTGTGAGCCGAGCAGACTGGATGCGGGGACGCAGGAGGAGATACGGAAGGTGGCGGCGCAGGCGGTCAGGGCGATCGGCATTGAGAATGCGCCTGCCCATGTGGAGATCAAGGTGACGGAGGAAGGACCGAAGATCGTGGAACTGGCGGCGCGGCTGGGCGGTGACTTTATTACATCCAGACTGGTGCCGCTTTCGACGGGAATTGATATGGTGGGGGCATCGGTACTTTTAGCGACAGGGGAGGAGCCTGATCTGACTCCGAAATGGGACCGCGGTGCGGCGATCCATTTTATCTCCGCGGGCAACGAGCCAAGTGTGATAACCCGGATCACCGTGCCGGATGCGCTTTATGAGCAGGAGGGCGTGGAGGAGATCTGCCTCTACAAAAAGCCGGGAGACCCTGTACAGGGGACGCGTTCGAGCAACGACAGGCTGGGGCATGTGATCACCACGGGGGAGACGCCGGAGCAGGCTATGGAACTGGGCAAGCAGATACTGGCGCAGATTCAGGTGGAGATATCGGGTTGACAGGCAGATGACGCCATAGTTTGAAGGAAGCAAGGAACCAGCTTGCAGACGGTGGGAGAGCGGCTGTCCATGAGGAAAGAATTACGGATTATGAAAGATAGAATCTACGTCTGCCACACGTATTATCACGTGTATGTGGCGTGTTTGAAAGAACTGAATCTGGAACGGGAAAAGCGGGGGAACGCGACGCTTGTCATGAGTACCATGTCCAACGATTTCGGGGACTTGCAGGAGCGGGCTGCGCGCTGCGGACTCTTTGAGGCGGTGTACATGTTCGAGGAGAAGGAGGACGTCAATTTCCCGGAGGTTATGAAGTACCATGTAGACAGGGGAAATCTTCTCCTGAACCTGCTGGCCCGCATCCGCTACACAAAACTTTTGGGAAAGGCGCAGGAGCCCTATGTGCCGGTGGACTTTAAAGAATACAACGACGTTTATGTGTTCTGTGATTCCGATCCGATCGGTTATTATTTAAGCTATAAGAAAATACATTATCATGCGCTGGAGGACGGGCTTGACTGCATCAGCACTTACGATACCGCCCGCTACGACAACAGGGGACATTTTAAGCTGAAAGCGTTTCTCGCCTCGCTGAATCTCATTTTCATTCAGAACGGATGGGGGAAATACTGTCTTGATATGGAGGTCAACGATATTTCCGTTCTGCCTTATCCGTGCCCAAAATATATCGAAAAGTCTAGGCAGGAGCTGGCGGATGCGCTCACAAAAGAGGACAAAGCGCTTCTGGTGCGGCTGTTTATCGCCAATATAGGGGAGATAGAAGAAAAGCTAGCTACGGGAAAGAAGAATGTGCTGCTTTTGACCGAGCCGTTATGCGAACTTCCCGTACGCGAGAAGATTTTCCGAGACTGCATTGACTTATATGGTCAAATAGAAGGGGAGGAGTCCGTGATTTTGATTAAACCTCATCCGAGAGACCTTTTAAATTATGAAGAAAAGTTTTCGGAGCACATTGTGCTTGACCGAAAATTTCCGATGGAGGTGCTAAACTTTATCGAGGGGTTGACGTTTCGCAGGGTGATTTCTGTCTTTACGGTGGTGCGCAACATTCGATTTGCCGAGGAGACTGTCTATCTGGGCGAAGATTTTATGGACAAGTATGAGGACCCGAAGCTGCACCGGCAGAATGAGGAAATCTGAGAAGAATACTGGCAGCAGCGGGATAAATTTGCGTAGCGTGCGCACTTGTGGTATACTCGATGGAAGTTAAGTCGAGTGGCGCACGGCAGGGAAGGGGCGCTTCGGATATATGGACAAGAGACTGGATATGGACGTGGTTAGAGCCATCGACCGATATTTAGAAGGAACCGGACAATGATAAAGATTTTAAGGAAAATGAATGTCCTGTTGGACGGCAGGCAGAAGCGCGCCATGTTTGCGCTTATCATTATGATGCTGATCGGCGGTGTGTTGGAAAGTGTGGGCGTTTCCATGCTGGTGCCCATTGTGACTGTGGTGATGGATCCGGAATCGGTAAGGGAAAGTGAGCTTCTCTCTTCGGTTTACGAAATGCTTGGGATGGAGAGCAACGCCCAGTTTGCCATGTTCTTATTGCTCTCGTTTGTAGGAATGACGGTAATTAAGAATATTTATCTTTTCTTTCAGCAGAAAGCGCAGCTTAAGTTTGTCTACACAAATCAGTTCGCGACGTCCAGACGTATGATGATCAACTTTATGCAGCGTCCCTATGAATATTATTTGAACGCGGACACGTCTGTGATTCAGCGCAATATCACATCTGACGTAAATAATATGTACGGGCTGATATTAAGCTGCCTGCAGCTGTTCAGCGAGTGCATTGTTTTCGTCTGTCTGGTGGTGGCGCTTTTTCTCTATTCTGACGCGATGATGATTATGACGGTGGCGGCGCTCATGGTAGCGCTTCTTCTGGTGATTAAAAAAGTGCTGAAGCCCATTATGGTCAAGGCGGGGCAGGACAATCAGGATTATTACAGCGGACTTTATAAATGGATCGAGCAGTCGGTGATGGGAATTAAGGAGATTAAGATCGGCTGTAAAGAAAATTATTTTATCAATGAGTATGCAAAATGCGGCGCCGGCTATGTCAGTTCCGTGCAGAAATATAATCTCTTTAACGCGACCCCGAGACTTTTGATTGAGACGGTATGTATCGCGGGCATGGTGGGGTATTTTGTCATGACGATCGGGCAGGGAACACAGATGAAAGAGCTTCTGCCACAGCTTTCGGCTCTGGCGGCGGCGGCAATGCGCCTGCTTCCCAGCGTGAACCGCATCAATAATTATCAGACTTCCATTTCTTATTTTGAGCCTTTCTTTATGGGGGTCAGCGACAACCTGCAGGAGGAGATCCACGACGGCAGTGTGACTTATGACGCGGAAGCGTATAAGCAAAGGCAGAACGTGGAGAAACTGCCTTTGGAGAAGCTGATACGGCTGGAGGATATCACTTATAAATATCCGAATACGGAGACCTATATTTTTGACCATGCGGATATGGAAATACCGATCGGGTCTTCCGTGGGCATCGTCGGCGTCACGGGCGCGGGAAAGACGACGATTGTGGATATTCTGCTGGGGCTTTTGCAGATGGAGAGCGGGCGGATTCTGGCGGACGGCACAGACGTAAACGGGCACTATGCGGCGTGGCTGAAAAATATTGGCTATATTCCACAGACGATCTTTATGATTGACGATTCTATCCGCAAGAATGTTGCTTTCGGGGTGCCGGAGGAGGAGATTGACGACGAAAAAGTGTGGCGCGCCTTGAAGGAGGCGGCGCTGGATGATTTTGTAAAGAGTCTGCCGGACAGTGTGGAAACCGGGATCGGTGAGCGCGGCATCCGCATTTCGGGCGGTCAGAGGCAGCGGATCAGTATCGCAAGAGCGCTCTATGAAGACCCGGAGGTGCTTGTGCTGGATGAGGCGACCTCCGCGCTGGACAATGAAACGGAGGCGGCGATTATGGATTCCATTAACAGGCTGCATGGGAGAAAGACGCTTGTGATTATTGCGCACAGGCTGCAGACCATTGAGAAGTGCGATATGGTGTACCGCGTAGCCATGGGGAAAATTTCCCGGGAAAGATGATAGAAAAAGGGAAATTGAGAGAAAAATTATACCCGGAAAAATTTTCTGGGAAATATAGGAGCAAAATTTTGCTGAGAGGTAAAAGAGCATGATAAAAAAATTATGGGATTTCGGGTGGGGAATGTATAAGAAACATGAGGAAGGAATCAACTATCTGATCTTCGGGTTTTTGGCTTTTGTCCTGAATTATATTCTGTATTTCATATTTGCGGATACCATCGCCATGCACTATATGGCGGCGACGGTTCTGTCATGGGTACTGACGGTGGTGTTTGCCTACTGGACGAACAGAACCTTTGTATTTAAGAGTAAGAATAAAGAGGCAGTCTCCGTCGTGAGGGAGTTTGCCTCCTTTATCGGCGCGAGGGTTGCCACCGAGGTGCTGGAGATCGCACTGATGTATGTGCTGGTGGATATCTGCTCAATTAATGATAAAATTTCCAAGCTGGTCTGTCAGGCGATTGTGATCCTGGCAAACTATGTACTCAGCAAAATCTGGATATTTAAGGATACACCCGGCAAGGCAGATTGACGGGCTGTTTTCGGAAAGCATGTGATAAGCAGGGGGGAAGTGTATTTGCCGGAAAGGTACGGGTTGCGGTATATGGGGGAAGAAATTGGGTGAAGAGGGAACGGATGTATGGGCATAGGAAGTAAGAGACAGGCGAATTTCGAACTGCTGCGCGTTGTGGCGATGTTTATGATTATTTCCCTCCATTATCTGGTGAAGGGCGGGGCAGCCGTGCCGTTTCCCTTTGCCGCAGGAGAAAACCCCGTCGGCGTCTTGGCATGGCTGATTGAGGCGTTTTGTATTGTGGCGGTAAACTGTTACGTGCTTATCAGCGGCTATTTTCTTGTGGAATCTGCGTGGAAGCCGGGGAGGGCGGTCTCTCTGGTTTTACAGGTTCTTTTTTATTCTCTGCTGATTTCGGTGTCCCTTCTTCTGACCGGCGTGGTTTCTGCGGGGGATCTTGACCTCTACGACTGGATCGGGTTTGTATTTCCCTTTGGGACAGAGCATTACTGGTTTGCGACGGCTTATCTTGCCATGTATCTGTTTGTACCTTTTTTGGCGGCGGGCATGAGAAAGATGAAAAAGCGGGAACTGCAGATTCTTTTGGCAATGCTGCTGGTATTTTTTTCACTGGAAAAAACGATTCTTCCCCTGTATCTGGCGACGGACCGATATGGCTATGATTTCGGGTGGTTTTTGTGTCTGTTCGTGGCGGCGGGCTATATCAGGCTGTACGGCATCCCTTGGCTGGAAAAGCGGTCCCATGCGGCGGGGCTTTATGTGCTTTCCTGTGTGCTGATCTGGCTGCTTGCGATGGCTTCTAACACACTAGGCAGTGAGATTGAGACGTTTATTCACTACGCGAATATGCTTTACACATACAACCATCTGCTGTGCGTTACGGGGGCGGTTTCTCTCTTTTACATGTTTAAAAATCTGCGCATCAAGGAGGGGCGTTTCGCAAAGGCAGTGAGAACGCTCGCGCCTTATACGTTCGGCGTGTATCTTCTGCATGAGCATGTTTTGGTGCGGTACGAGTGGATGAAGTGGCTTGGGGTGGAGAACGTGAAGGAAAGTTATCTCTTTGTGCCGCATCTGCTCGTATGCGTGCTTGTTGTTTACGCGGTCGGGACGGCTGCCGATTTTGTGCGGGCATGGGTGTTTGCGCGGGTGCGGGCTGTGGCGGGGAGAATGTGGCGGCAACCCGAAATGCCTACAGAAGATAAGCGTTAAAGTTTGTTGCAGAAAAACGGAATTGCCGCGGGAAAGACAGTATTTGCGGCGTATATTTCTACAGTGAATTGTTTGCGAATGGAGGCAGACTATGATCATTCGAGGCTATCGGGAAGAGGATATCCCGGCTATGACTGCAATTTGGAACGAGGTCGTGGAGGAGGGGGTCGCATTTCCGCAGGAAGATTTTTTGACGGAGCGGACAGGAGCGGCGTTTTTCGGAGAGCAGAGCTATTGCGGGGTTGCGCAGCAGGGAGAGAGCGGGGAAATTTTAGGGCTGTATATCCTGCACCCGAATAATGTGGGCAGATGCGGGCATATATGCAATGCAAGCTATGCTGTGGCTTCGGGAAGCAGGGGGCGGCATATCGGGGAAAAGCTGGTACTTGACTGTATCGAACAGGCGGGGCGGATCGGCTTCCGGGTTTTGCAGTTCAATGCGGTGGTCGCGTCAAATATCCATGCGAGACATCTGTACGAGAGAGTCGGGTTTACGCAGCTTGGCACGATCCCGGGCGGGTTTCGGATGAAGGACGGGCGGTATGAAGATATTTGTCCATACTATATCGTTTTAGCGGGGAAATAAGCGGCTGTGGGGTAATTATCTGATTTTATCTGACGCAGTCATGGAGGAATCCATAACAAAAAGGGGAAAATGGTGGCGATTTATAGGAAATATCAGAATTTCATAGTAAAATGGCTGTTTCCGGCCGTTCTTCTGATGTATCCGTTTCTGATCGTGAATCAGGGGCTGGATGTGGCTGACTCGACATACAGCTTGACGAATTTTCAGTATTTTGATTCCATGAACGGGACATGGATGGTGGCGATTTTTCTGTCCAATGCGGCGGGATGGCTCTTTATGCATCTTCCCTTCGGGGGGACACTGCTTGGCATGAAATGCTATACGACGCTTGTGCAGTCGGCGACGGCGCTCATGGTTTATTTCGGCCTGAAAAAACGGATAGCCGCACCGTTATTGTTTTTGGGAGAGTTTCTTGCGCTGGGACTTTGCTGGTGTCCGTCCACGATACTGTACAACTATCTGACGTATTTTCTGATGACGGCGGCGGTTCTGCTGCTTTACCGCGGGCTGACGGGCGGCAGGACGGCGGAAACGGCTCCTGCGGACAGAATGCGTGTGGAAGCGGGTGCGCGCGCTGCGGGCGGAGACGCGATGAGTGACAAAAGCAGGCGTCTATGCTTTGTGGCGGCGGGTGTCTGTCTCGGAGCCAACGTGGCGGTGCGGATGCCGAATATGGTGCAGGCGGCATTTATTCTGGCGGTGTGGTACGGGATTGTGCTGATTTTCCGACAGGGAGAAAGGAAGAAAGCGGAGAGTCAGGCGGGAGGCATAACGGCGTCTGCAGACCGTGTGGGAGTTTGTACTGTTGGACAGGGGAACGGGAGGAGCCCGCTGCTTTGGCGTGCGCTTTTTTCGGTTACCGGGTGGTGTGTGCTGGGTTATGCCGTCGGTTTTGGCGTGCCTCTGGCGGTGATTTGTGTCCGTTACGGGGTGTCGGCTTACCCGGATATGGTGCAGACCATGTTTGCCATGACGGAACAGGCAGTGGATTATAAACCGACGTCCATGCTGACAGGGATGTTTGGTGATTACGAGAAAGGGCTGTATTGGCTGGCGTTCGCGGGCGTGTGCGCGGCGGCGGCAGGTTTTGCGTTCTGGGTGCGGGAGAGGCTGTACGGCGCGGGGGAGGATATGACGCCGGAGGGTGGAACGAAAACCGCCGTATGGCAGGGTGGGAGCAAAAATGATGTCTGTGCAGGCAGTTCCCGGGAAAATCGGACAGTATATAACATAGCGGGTGTAATCATAAAGACAGCGTATATCATACTGCTCTTGGTACTGCTGCGCTTTTACTGGGGCAGGGGGATGTTTCACTTCCGATACTATCAGTATGGCAACGGCAGTATTTATTATCCCGCGGTGCTGCTGCTTCTGGTGGCGATAGCGGCGGCAGTGTGCTGCCTGATTGGGAAAAAAGAGTGCACAGGGCAGAAGATAATGGCGGCGTTTGTGCTTTTGCTGGTTTTTCTGACGCCGCTTGGCAGCAACAATGATTTATATCCAATCATCAATAATTTGTTTGTGGCGGCGCCTTTCCTGCTGTGGACAGTGTGGGAGCGGTTTGCGCGGAAGCGTGATGAAGGTGGGGCTGCAGCGGGACGGTGGAGCGGCTTGCAGGAAAAAGCGGGTGACAGGACTGGCGGGCGGCTGAAAAGCAGCGTTGGATATGACTTTGTATGGTGCGCGCCGTTCGTGCTGCTTGTTATTTTTGTGACGGTGCAGAGCGTAGGCTCCCATGCCTGCTTTGTTTTTCAGGACGGTATTTACGGGGAGCCGCGCGATATGCGTGTAACGGCGCCGGAGAAAGCGGCGGGTGTTTACACGAATTTGGAAAACGGCGCGCTGTTGGAAGAATTGTCTGATTTTATAAAAGAGGAAGGGCTGACAGGCAGGGAAGCGATTACTTATGGCGAACTACCCGGGCTCCATTATCTGCTGGATATGCCGCCGGCGCTGTCCACGGGCTGGGCTGATTTGAAATCTTACCGCATGACAGAGTATACCCGGGATCTGGCGGTACTGGAAACGGAGATCACGGCGGGCGGGGAACTGCCGGTGATTATCGTCTCCTCGGCGGTAGCGGCTTACTGGAGCGACGACGGTGAGGCGATTAACTGGTTTGGGGTAGACGTGGAAAAGATGGCAATGGATGAAAAACAGCGGATTCTGGGAGAGTGGATCAGAGATTATGGTTATACGGAGGTATTTGGGAACGCGCGGTATGTGGTTTACATGAAGTAGACAGAATTAATAAAAAGGGACTTTATCGGATTACAGATTATTATATTCGGTTTTGGTTTACCATGAGCGGATTCAGTCCCCGCCTGCAGGAACTTGCGGAGGGCAGGGGCGACCTGATTTTGTCAGAGTAGGAATTTGCTTTATAGTGTGGTATACTTTATGCGTGATGGCAACCGCAGGCTTTTCGAGCGTGCACTGCGGAAAAACGGCAAAGAAAGAGAGAAAACTATGATTAATTTTAACGTGCCACCCTTCACGGGAAAAGAATTTGAGTATATGAGAGAGGCTGTGAAGAACCAGAAGATTTGCGGCGACGGTCCCTTTACGAAAAAGTGCGGCGAATGGATTGAGGCTCAGACAGGCACGGCAAAATGCCTGCTCACGACCTCCTGCACCCACGCCACGGAGCTGGCGGCGCTGTTGGCGGACGTGAAGCCGGGAGACGAGGTGATCATGCCTTCCTACACTTTTGTGTCCACGGCGGATGCTTTTGTGCTGCGCGGCGCTACGCCGGTTTTTGTGGACATTCGTCCCGATACCATGAATATAGACGAAAAACTGATTGAAGATGCCATCACAGAGCACACAAAAGTAATTGCGCCGGTGCACTATGCGGGCGTGGGGTGCGAGATGGACGCCATCATGGATATTGCCAGGAAACATCATCTGATGGTGGTGGAGGACGCCGCGCAGTGCATTATGGCGTCTTATAAGGGGAAGCTTCTGGGGACTTTCGGTGAGTTTGGCTGTTTCAGTTTCCACGAGACAAAAAACTTAAGCATGGGTGAGGGCGGCGCGCTGCTGATCCGCGATGAGGAAAATATAGAGAGAGCGGAGATTTTCAGGGAGAAGGGGACGGACAGGAGCCGCTTTTTCAGAGGACAGGTGGACAAGTACCGCTGGCAGGAGTATGGATCTTCTTACCTGCCAAGCGATATGAACGCGGCGTATCTGTATGCGCAGCTGGAACTGGCGGAGGAGATCACACAGGCAAGAATGGACAGATGGGACCAGTACCTGGAGATGCTTACGCCGCTGGCGGAGTCGGGAAAGATTGAACTTCCCCATATTCCCGAGTATTGCACGCACAATGCCCATATGTTTTATATCAAAACCAGGGATATGGAGGAGAGAAGCCGGCTGATTGCGTATTTGAAGGAAAAGGATATTTTGTCTGTGTTTCACTATGTGCCGCTGCATTCTGCACCGGCGGGAAAGAAGTATGGCAGATTTCATGGGGAGGACAGATACACGACGAAGGAGAGCGAGAGACTCCTGCGGCTGCCGCTGTTCTATAAGCTGACGGCGGATGAGACAACTTATATTGCGGAGCAGGTAAAAGCGTTTTATGCATCGAACTGATGATTTGGGGTATGTAGCTGATGGAACGGGATAAGAGGCAGGGATATGAAAACTGCATACTGGCGTTTGCGGTTATGGCAGTCAGTGCGTTCCTGATGAGCTTTTTCTTTGATTTCTATTTTGACATGAACGACGATACCATGATGCGGGACATTATGTCGGGAGTCTACAGTGGTACGCCCGACGGGCATAATATGCAGACGCTCTATCCGCTTGGCGCTTTGATTGCGCTGTGCTACCGGATAAGCGGTTCTTTTCCGTGGTATGGTTCTTTTCTGTTTCTGTGCCAGTTTGGCTGCTTTTTTCTGGTGGGTGTCAGGCTGTGTACGCTTACCGATGTGTTACACGCGCGGATACAGACGCGGACGGATGATGACGGAGCGTGGAATACGGCAGGGGACGGCTCAGGCATGCGGCGGCGTATTGCCGGGAAGCTGCTCGGCCTGCTGGTGCTGGTGTTTTTTCAGTGGGGCATATGGCTGATTCATATGGTCAATGTCCAATATACAATAACGTGTGGTATGCTTGTGGGCGCCGCTGTTTTTCTTTTTCTAACCATACCGGGGGGAACGTTTTTCGGGAAAGCGTCAGGAACTCTTTCCGTGAAAGCTTTTTTGACAGGAAGCCTGCCTTCTTTACTTCTTTTTCTGCTTGCTTTCCAGCTCCGGTCGGAGATGGCGCTTCTCACCCTGCCGTTTCTTGGGCTTGCGGGGCTTTTTTGCTGGTGGGCGGACAGACCAGTTTTTGAGAAAAAAAATCTGTGCAAATATGGCGGTCTGCTTTTGCTTCTCCTTGCGGGTATGGGGATTTCCATGGGGGCGGACAGCCTTGCCTACGGCGGTGAATGGAAGACGTTCCGCCAGTTTTTTAACGATAGGACAACAGTTTATGACTTTTATCCCGAGGTGCTGACGGAGGAACGGTTTGATGCGGAGCTGGAGGAGCTTGGCATTTCGACCGGTTCGCAGATTCTGCTGGACAATTATAACTTTGGTCTTGACGAGAGAATCGACACGCGGATGCTCTCGAACGTGGCGGCGTATGCGAGGGAGCATGTGGGCGGCGAGAGGGACTGGGGCGCGGTTTTTAAGGAAAAGGTGTTGCTTTACCGTTACAGAAGTTTTCACGGCAGCGACGCGCCTTATAATCTGCTGGTGATTTTGGGGTATGGGATAAATATAATATCGATAGTTATTTTATTGCGCAGGGATAGGGTGTCTTGTTTCGCCGCCGCAGTACAGCTGGCTCTGATTTTTCTGGTAAGAAGCGGCTTGTGGATGTTCGTTTTGATGCGGGGGCGTGATCCCGAAAGGATTACTCATCCTCTGTATCTGGTGGAGTTTTGTCTGCTGGCGGGAGTGTTTTTGCGGCATCTGAGGCGGGGGATGTACTCTGCGGGGACAGCGTTGCTTCTTATTTGCCTGTGGGGATTGTGGAAGGGGGCTCCCGCAGTGTCTGCCGATCAGGCTGTGCGGCTGGAAGCAGGCAGGGACTGGGAGGCGATAGACGCCTACTGCAGGGCGCACCCGGATATTTTTTATTTTGAGGATGTGTACTCTACAGTGGCATTTTCCGGGAAACTTTTGGAGAGCCGGGAAAATATACTGGCAAACTACGACATTGCCGGCGGCTGGATGTGCAAGAGCCCATTGTATCAGGAGAAACTGGCGGCTTTTGACATAGATGTGGCGTCGGAAGCCCTCGCGGAGGGAAAGGCGGGCTTTATTATGTCGCGTGAGGAGGAGAGTCTGCGCGGGCTTAGCTGGATTGAAGTTCCCTTTGCAGAAAACGGCGTGTCGGTGTATCTTGAGAAGTATGGCGAGATCAATGAAAACTACAGTGTGTATCGGGTGATTCCCCTTTCGGGGAGCGGGCAGTAACTGAGAAAGACCAGGCGGGAGCAGTAAAAATGCGGATACGCATGACTGTTAAAGCAGAAAATGGATTGAGGAAGCCAGTGTGGGGAGAGGCAAATGGGTGCAGAAAAAGTGTATCTGAGACCGATTACGGCAGAGGATACGACGAAGGTAGTGGCATGGCGGAATAAAGACTTTGTCAGGAAAAATTTTATCTACCAGAAGCCTTTTACGGAGGAAGGGCACATGACCTGGTTCAGGGAGCAGGTGGAGACGGGGCATGTGGCGCAGTTTATTATCTGTGTGGCGGCTTCGGAAGGCTGTCGGGAAAAGAACGGCGGTGCGGAAAACTATGGATCAGAGGATGTGCAAAGCAGCACGGAAAAGGTGTGTAAGACGGACGCAGAGGGCTTTTACAGGGAGGTCGGCAGCGTTTATCTGAGGGACATTGACAGAGAGGCTGGAACGGCGGAATACGGCGTATTTATCGGCGAGGAGGATGCGCTCGGCAGAGGATATGGGACGAAGGCGGCAAAGCTGATGCTGGCGTACGGTTTCGAGAAACTTGGATTAAACAAAATATTTTTGCGTTTTTTGGAGGACAATACGGGAGCAAAGAAAAGCTATGAGAAGGCAGGTTTCCAAATGATAGAAGGAAGACGGGAAACCGTCAATTTGGTACAGGGGAAAAAAGCAGTTTTCTTTATGGAGACAGAACGGGGCATGTGGGAGGGCACAAGATGCCTCAGAATGGAGAATGTATGAAGCAGCTGGTCAGCTTTGTGATTCCTTGCTACCGGTCGGCGCAGACCATTGGCAGGGTGGTGGAAGAAATTGATGCAACGATGAAGGAATTATCCGGGTATGCATATGAGATTGTGCTTGTCAATGACGCTTCGCCGGATGATACTTTCGATGTGATCTGCAGTCTGTGCGCGGGGCGGAGGGACATTTGCGGCGTGAATCTAGCGAGGAATTTCGGGCAGCACGCGGCGCTTATGGCAGGATTTCGTCATGCGCGCGGTGACGTGGTGGTCTGTCTGGATGACGACGGGCAGACGCCTGCGGAAGAAGTCGGAAAGCTGCTTGGTAAGCTGGAGGAAGGCTATGACGTGGTCTATGCAAAATATATGCATAAACAGCACGGTTTTTTTCGTAATTTCGGCAGCGGGGTGAACGAACGGATGACCCGGGTTATGCTTGGTAAGCCGAAGGAGCTTTATGTTTCCAGTTATTTTGCCATGAGACGGTTTATTGCGCAGGAACTGATTCGCTATGAGAATCCCTACCCCTATGTGATTGGCCTGGTGCTCCGCGCCACGAAAAAGATCACTAACGTAGAAGTGACCCACAGGGAGCGTGAGATCGGGACTTCGGGTTATACAATGGGAAAACTTCTGGGGCTGTGGTTCAACGGATTTACGGCTTTCAGTGTAAAACCGTTGAGAATAGCAACGGTGATCGGTGTGGCTTCTGCCTGTGTCGGATTTCTTTACGGGATATTCACTGTAGTAAAGAAATTTCTGAATCCGGCAGTTCCGATCGGTTTCAGCGCGCTGATGGCGTCAATTGTATTTTTTTGCGGGCTGATTCTTTTGATGCTGGGGCTTATTGGCGAATATATCGGACGGATTTATATTTCCATGAATAATTCCCCCCAGTATGTAATCAGGGAGTGTGTGGATGAAAGAGATGCGGAGCGATAAAAAACGGAACAAAAACAGGAGCCGTCTGATTGCCGGTGCCTTGTCCTTCCTGTTTTCAGCGGCAATTCTGTTTGGCGCGCGGCTGGACGACGTGGAGAATGTGGACGTAAAGGACATAACACTCTGGCTGCAGCTGGCGGCGTTTACCGTTATCTTTACGGGGGTTGTGCTGCTTTTGTGGCAGTTTCTCGATGTTTTGGGAAAAAGGGAGAGAAAGGACGGCAGGAAAGTTCCCAATATAATAGCGGGTGTTATAGAAAGGGCGGGCGGATATGAGGAGGTCTTATCCTTTCTTTTTTTAATTTTATGCTGGCTGCCTGTATTTCTGGCAGTATATCCGGGCTTTTTCGTGTATGACGCGCAGGATGAATATATACAGGTGGCGACGCGGACATTTTCCACCCATCATCCGCTCGTGCACGTACTGCTTCTGGGCGGCGTGGTATGCGGCATTCACAAGCTGACGGATTCTTATAACATGGGTATCGCCTGCTATACGGTTTTTCAGATGGCGGCAGCTGCGGGCGTTTTTACCTTTCTTTTTTCCTATCTTCGCAAAAAAAAGGTGTCGCGTGTGATACGGCTGATCGGGATTGTCTGGCTGGGGCTGTTTCCCACGGTGGTGATGTTTACGCTCTGTTCCGCAAAGGACGCGCTGTTTACGCTGGCACTGCTGCTTTTGCTCGTCTGTCTGCTGGAGATGGGAACGGAGGAGCCCTTTTTTGACAAAAAGGGATGGCAGCTTCTCTTTGTGCTCGCCGGAACGGGGATGATGCTCCTTCGAAACAACGGTTTTTACGCTTTTTTGGTGATGATTCCCCTGCTGCTCCTTCTGCAGAAAAAGAGGCGCGGTCGGCTGCTTTTGCTGACGGTCTGTGCGGTGGCGGGATGTCTTCTCATAAACGGCGGTTTGAAACTGACGCTCCATGCGGACGACTCCGAGTATCAGGAGCTTTTGACCGTGCCGATCCAACAGCTTGCCAGAACCTGTAAGTACGCGCCGGAGGCTTTTTCCGAAGAGGATATGGAAATTCTCCACGAGGTTTTGGATGAGGAGGCGCTTTCCCTGTATACGCCGCGGCTTTCTGACCCGGTGAAATACCGTTTTGACAATGCGGCTTTTGCGCAGGATAAGGGGAGATACGCGAAGCTCTGGCTGCGCGTCGGCATGAAAAAACCGTTGATCTATTTGAACGCATGGCTGATGACTTCATACGGATTCTGGTATCCCGATACGGTCATCAATGTGTACGGGGGGAATACGGTTTTTACCTTTACCTATAAGGACAACTCCTATTTTGGCTACGAGGTGGAGCAGCCAGGCGTCAGGGAGAGCAAAATTCCATGGCTTGACGAGGTGTACCGCAAGCTTTCCCTGGAAGTATGGAAAGAGAAGGCACCCGTGATTTCCTGGCTGTTTTCTCCGGGCGCCATGTTCTGGCTGTATGCGTTTCTGTTTGCGTGGCTTTTAAATAACAGACGATATGAATTGCTGTATCCTTTTCTTCCGGTTTTCCTCATCTGGCTGACGGTATTGCTCGGACCGACATATCTGCCCCGGTATGTGCTGTTTTTCTGGTACTGTCTTCCTTTGTTTCTGGCGGTCGCGCAGATAGGCTTTGGCGGGGATGCAAAAAATATTGATACGCAGTGAAAAACGGTGTACAATTTACTGAAATCAATTATGGAAAGGGAGCAGCTATCATTATGAAGACAAAGGTGTTTATCGACGGAAGCGAGGGAACGACAGGATTACGGATTAACGAGCGTTTTGAGAAACGTGACGATATAGAACTGCTGCGTATCAGCCCGGAACTGAGGAAAGACCCGGCGGAAAGAAAGAGATTGATTCACGAGTCGGATATCACTTTTTTATGTCTGCCGGATGAGGCGGCAAGAGAATCTGTCACACTGGCGGAAAATGAAAATACGGTAATTATTGACACGTCCACGGCGCATCGGACAGAAGAAGGATGGGCATACGGGTTTCCGGAATTGTCGGATGCCCATAAAACCGCCATTGAGCAGGGAAAGCGGATTGCGGTTCCGGGGTGCTATGCCACCGGGTTTATCTCGCTGGTATATCCGCTGGTCACGGGAGGGATTCTTCCGAAGGATTACCCGGTAAGCAGCTTCGCGATTTCGGGATACAGCGGGGCGGGAAAGAAAACCATAGCGGTTTACGAGTGCGCGGAAAGACCGAAGGAGTTGTCGTCCGGAAGGGAATATGCGCTTACGCAGCAGCACAAGCATTTAAAAGAAATGCAGAAAATTACGGGTCTTGCACGCACACCATTGTTTTCGCCGATTATTGACGACTATTACAGCGGCATGGTGGTTTCCGTACAGTTGTACGCAGAGCTGCTGGCTAAGAAGGAGACGCCAGAATCGCTGCTGCAGTATTATGCGGATTACTATAAGGACAAGCGTTTCATCAGGGTGAGCGCCGCAGATGACGAGACCGCGGCAAGCGGCTTTCTGGCAGGCAACGGTCTTTCTGGCTGGGACGGGCTGAAAATTTATGTGACAGGGAATACGGAGCGTATTGTCGTGTCCTCCCAGTTCGACAATCTGGGAAAAGGCGCGTCCGGCGCCGCCATCCAGTGCATGAATATCATTCTGGGGTGTGATGAGGCGAAAGGGCTTGATTTGTAAAAATACCGCAAACGTGGTAAACTAACTTGCGTGAAGGCAATGAGCAGTGCGCAGACGTAAGATGAAAAAATGGCAGCTTGCTGACAATTTTTTCGGATTGCGGATGCATAGGGCGACAGCCCGCGAGCGAGATGGAGCAAAGCGGAATCGAGCTGCACTGCAGATATTTAAGAGGAAATATATGAACCGAATTATCAATAAAAAACAAGCCATTTGTGCCATAGTCTGGATATTTGCGGTATGCGCGGCGTTTGTTCTCTGGCCGTTTCGTCTGATTCACGAGGAAGTAAGGGCAGAGAGCAGCAGGCAGCAGGCGGCGGTATCTGAAGAGGTTACCGCAGATTATGTGGTACAGCAGAGATTCATTGCCCAATATGACAGGCTGAAGGAAATAGAAATCTATCTGGCGGACAGAGTGGAAGGCGAGAAGCTTAATTTCGCGGTCCGGGACGCTTCCATGCAGACGCTGATGCAGCAGGTGATTGATACCGGGGATATGGAGACATTTCCCGGATACCTTAAGGTACAGGTAAATATTGACACGGAAGTGGGACGGGATTACTACTTTTTACTGCAGGGAGTGGAATCTGCCTTTCGCGTCTCCTATGCCGATAACACGGGGGATAACATCAATATTTATATCGGCGCGCTCTATTACGGCGATGTGGAGGATACGGAGCGGTGCATGGTTGCGGACTATGTCTACGAGGTGCCCCTGCGGAAGGGAAAGACGCTTGTTCTGTACGCGGTGTTTCTGCTTGCGGGCGTGTTCGTTTCCGGCGTTGCCACGTTATACTATAAGAAGCATCCTGAACGGAACACGCTGCTTACGGTGGAGCGTGCCATGCGCTTTGTCCTGAATCCTGTCATTGTGGCGGCGGCAGTGGCGGCGGCAGTGGCTATCGGACCATGCCGTCTTTTTACGACAGATATCTATTCTATCCTATTTTATGAGACGGGGGTTGCCTTTGCGGCAGTGGCGGCGCTCTATGCGGTGAATCACGACAGAACGGGGCTCGCTTCGGACAGGACGGCCTTTGCGGTGATCAGGGAGAGGTGGCAGGATGATCTGCAGTCCGCCATGTTTGCCGGAGTGATCTGGGGCTGCTGCAACTATATGAACGCGTTGTATGAGATTCATCATACAGTGGCATACAGGCAGGTGCTTATTTTCCTGGCGTTGGCGTTGATTGTGACTTATCGGAAGAAGGAACTTTTCTGCTGGAGCAATCTGCTTTACGGCGTGGCAGCGGCAGTGATTGCGCCGATGTACTATCGGGACGCATTGGCGGCTCTGGTTGATAAGAGTGCGCAGGCAGGGCAGGCGGAACCGGCGGAGCTGGAGCTGAAGGCGTTGAAACTGACCGTCTGGGCAGGGGTACTTGCGGGGCTTGTGATCCTGAATACCCTGAAACTGCTTTTTGCCAGGAAACTGCAAAGGGTTTCCGCGCCTTATGGTATTTTGGTGGGAGTTTTTTTCACTTTGCTGATCCTTTACCGAAATACGAGAGGATGGCCCATATTTCTTGTCTGCTGCTTTACACTTTACTATCTGCGGATGGCAGCGGGTGTAAAACGGACGGTTTTGCTGCACAATATAGTAAATGGCATTTTGCTGCATTTGGTCCTGACAGTGGGCTACTGTCTGCTGCACAGACCTTATATGTATTTTCGGTATTACCGATACCCGTTTCATTTCCATACGGTGACGATTTCCGCGGTATATCTGGCGCTTGTGGTGTGTGCGGCGCTTGTTAAATTTCTGGATGCCTATGGGCGGAAAGCCTCCCTTGCGGGCACTTACAAGGAACTGGCAGTGTTTGGCGCATCCGCCATGTACCTGTTGTTTACCCTGTCGAGAACCGGGTATCTTTCTATCTTTGTGACGGCAGTTGTGGTGATTCCTGTGGCTTTTTTCTCAGGGAAAACGTTGACGATCAGGGAAAAGTGGGGACGTTTTCTGCGGGGAGTGGGATTGATGGCGCTTTCCGTTATCATAAGTTTTCCGATGATGTTTACGGCGCAGAGAACGGTTCCCGCCGTTGCGGCGGATATCAGGTCGCATGAGATCGAGGAATTTCCCACGGAACTGATGCATGGCAGGGATATGGATTCCTACTACTATATTACAGTGGAGCGTTTTATTCAGACCTTTCAGATGAAGGTGCTCGGTATTCCGCAGGAAAAATGTCTGAATGCTTTCCTCTTTTTCAGCAAGGCGGACGGAGAGTCGGAGTACAGGAGCCCCTATCTGGAGAACGGCAGCAGGATACTGCTTGCGTCCGCGGAGGATATGGCGGCAGCCGCGGAGGTTGAGGAAGAAGAGTCATATACAAATGGAAGACTATATATATTTGCGCGGTATTACGAGAGACTGAACAATACGGGACACGATGATATGGGTGTCATGGAGCCGGACGGCAATTATCTGGCGCATGCGCATAACATATACCTGCAGGTGGCGTATGACCATGGCATTTTTGTGGGCGGCGTGTTCCTCATTTTGGGAATCGGGACGCTCGTGCAGGCGGTTTTCTATTATCGGAGACACAGGCAGGACCGGGAATGCGCGCTGTTTCCGCTGGCGCTTCTGCTTCTTTTTGCGGTGGCAGGGCTTACGGAGTGGATTTTCCACCCCTGCTGTCCCATAGCGCACTGCCTGCTTCTCGTGATGGCGCCGCTGCTTACGGATATGCGGGCGGACGAGGTACAAAGGACGTAATACAGGTCGAAGCATTTACTGCTGGGACCGTGATAATATGATACAAAAGTGTTAGGGAATCGGATACCAATATGGAAAAAACGAGAAAACCTTTTAATGCAAAACTGTTTTACAGACGGACATGCCTGATTATATATGATATTATCAGTATTGCCCTGGCAAGCTACGTGGCGATTTTATGGCGTTACGATTTTCATCTGGATGAAATTCCCAGACATTTTATGCAGCCGATTGAACGCTTTCTGCCGATCAATATTTTGCTGGCGCTTGTCATTTTCTATTTTATGCGGCTCTACAACAGTCTGTGGGCTTTTGCGGGGGAAACGGAGTTACAGAATATCGTGATGGGCTGCGTGCTGTCTACGCTGGTGGATGCGGCAGGTCTGCAGCTTTTCAAGGTGACGACCCGGGCGGTGCCGAGAAGCTACTATCCCGCATATATGGCGGTTTTAGTGGTCTGTATTTTTACGAGCCGCTTTTCCTATCGGTTTTTCCGCGGATTAAAGCATAAGCAGCAGAATAAAAAGAACCTGATTTCGGTGATGGTGATCGGCGCGGGCGAGGCGGCAAATCTGATTATCAAAGAGATCGTAAACAGCAATTTTTCCACTATGGTCATCAAATGTATTATTGACGACGACAAGGGAAAGTGGGGGAAATACATTCAGGGTATCAAAGTGGTAGGTGGACGGGACAAGATCGTGGAGTGCGCGGACATTTATGACGTGGATGAGATTATTGTGGCGATGCCTTCGGCCCCGAGGACGGAGATCCGGGAAATTCTGGACATTTGTAAGGATACGAACTGTAAGCTGCGTTCTCTTCCCGGCATGTACCAGCTTGTAAACGGTGAGGTCAATGTGAGCAAGCTGCGGGACGTGGAACTGGAAGATCTGCTTGGAAGGGATCCGATCAGCGTTGATATGGATTCCATTCTCGGCTATGTGCAGGGGAAGGTGGTGCTTGTCACCGGCGGCGGCGGTTCCATAGGCAGCGAGCTCTGCAGGCAGATTGCAACCCACAGACCGAAACAGCTTGTCATTGTGGATATTTATGAAAACTCAGTTTACGATGTGCAGCAGGAACTGAAACAGAAGTATCCGGAACTGAACCTTATGGTGCTCATTGCGTCCGTGCGCAACACCAACCGGATGAACTATATTTTTTCTAAATACAAGCCGGATATCGTATATCACGCGGCGGCGCACAAGCATGTGCCGCTGATGGAGGACAGCCCTACCGAGGCGATTAAGAACAATGTTTTCGGCACTTTTAAGACGGCGCAGGCGGCGGCAATGAGCGGGGTGCAGCGGTTTGTCATGATTTCCACCGACAAGGCGGTGAACCCCACGAATATCATGGGTGCCAGCAAGCGTATCTGTGAGATGATTATTCAGACGTTTGACAAGCACTACGACACGGAATTTGTGGCTGTGCGGTTCGGCAATGTGCTGGGCAGCAACGGCAGCGTGATTCCGCTTTTCCGCAAACAGATCGCGGCGGGCGGTCCGGTTACGGTCACTCATCCTGATATCATTCGTTATTTTATGACCATACCGGAAGCGGTGTCGCTCGTTCTGCAGGCAGGCGCTTACGCAAAGGGCGGAGAAATTTTTGTGCTGGATATGGGTGAACCTGTTAAAATTCTCTCGCTGGCGGAGAATCTGATTAAACTTTCAGGATACCGTGTGGGCGAGGATATTAAGATTGAGTTTACCGGTCTGCGTCCCGGAGAAAAGCTTTATGAGGAACTCCTGATGGACGAGGAAGGCATGAAAGATACGGCTAACCGAATGATTCACATCGGCAAACCGATTGAAGTGGACGAGCATGTATTTTTCACACAGTTGAAGGAACTGAAGGACGAGTGCCAGATCGAAAACTCGGATATCAGGCCTTTGATCAAAAAGATTGTACCGACGTATCACTATAGTTAAACAGCTCAGCCGGAGCGTCAGACTTTGCGGATGGGCGCGTGCTGAGCGTCAGATAACTGAAAGGAGCAAAACCATGGAGAAAAAGAGAATTTACCTCTCCTCCCCCACCATGCACGGGGATGAGCAGAGATTTGTGCAGGAGGCTTTCGATACAAACTGGGTGGCGCCTCTGGGACCGAACGTAACCGCGTTTGAGGAGGAGATGGCGGCATATACGGGATGTGGTTATGCGGCCGCGCTGGCATCGGGAACGGCGGCTATCCATATGGCGCTGCGGCTGCTGGGCGTTAAGCAGGGAGATGTGGTGTTCGTATCGGATCTGACGTTTTCCGCCTCCTGCAACCCGATTGTATATGAAAGCGGGACGCCCGTGTTTATCGATGCGGAGCCGGATACGTGGAACATGTCCCCGGAGGCTTTGAAGCGTGCCTACGAAAAATATCCGGATCCAAAAGCTGTGATCTGCGTGCATCTGTACGGGACGCCCGCCAAGCTTGACGAGATTATGGAGATCTGTGCGGCGCACGGCACGCCGATGATTGAGGATGCGGCGGAGTCCCTTGGAAGCACCTACCGGGGAAAACACACGGGTACGTTTGGAAAATACGGCATTTATTCTTTTAACGGCAATAAGATTATCACCACTTCGGGGGGCGGCATGTTTGTGTCTGCAGATGAGGATGCGGCGAAAAAGGTAACCTTTCTGGCGACACAGGCAAGAGATCCGGCAAGACATTATCAGCACTCCCAGATCGGTTATAACTACCGCATGAGCAATGTGACGGCGGGAATCGGCAGGGGTCAGCTGCTGCATCTGGAAGAACATAAAGCGAAAAAGAAGGCGATTTACGAGCGGTACTGCAGGGAGTTCGCGGATGTGCCCGCGATACAGATGAACCCGATGAATCCGAAGGGGGATGCGAATAACTGGCTCTCCGGCATGGCGGTTGCCGCAGACTCCGGGGTGACGCCGGATATGGTTATGGATGCGCTGGAGGAGAAACTGAATGCGGAATGCAGGCCAATCTGGAAACCCATGCATATGCAGCCAGTCTTTGAGGCGTGTGATTTCTTTGCCCACAATGATGACGGTACCAGCGTGGGGGAGGATGTTTTCGCAAGAGGATTGTGCCTGCCAAGCGATATCAAGAACACTGATGAGGAGATGGGGGCGATTATCCGCACGGTGAAGGAGCTGTTCTAAAAATGAAGCGGACGCTGATATCGGTTTCAATGCTGCGCCAAAGATGTGGGGTGAGAGCGCGATCTTTTTGATTTTTCGAGGGATGGGATTATCCATAAGAACGTGATAAAGTTTTTGGTGGAAGGGCGGGATGAAAAGTAGGGAAAAATCAGCGCCCCGTCTTACGGCGGGACGCCGGGAAGTACTTTTCACGGTTTACTGTATCACGGAATAGCCGAATGCGTTTGCGAATGCGTCAATGGGCTGTTTTTCCTTACATAGCGCACATTCCTCCGAATGATAAGTTTTGTACTCGGGAATGTCTGATGTGGTGAACAGCGCGTTGACCGGAATACCCGCCACAGCGTTGGCAGCGCTGAATATCGCACTCACGCCGCTGATGGTCGCGCCATAATAGGACAGGGTCTGTACCGCTTTGGTGACGGTGCGGCCTGTGGTTGCGCTTGCCAGAAGAAGCAGAACATTTTTGTCCTTGATCATGGGCAGATAGTTGTCGCGGAACAGCATCTGCCCGGACGTGGAATACTCGGGAGTGACAATGTAGATTGTCTGGTGCGCATTGCGGGAATAGACGCCGGCTCTTGTCAGTTCCTCCGCCAAAAAGGCGCCGATGATCTCGCAGCCGTCTATACAGACAATTGTATCTACCACGGTGGAGAGCATGATCTGTCTGCTCAGTTCCTTTGCGGCGGTAGACGCTTCGCTCAGTCTCGTTTTCATCGTGGTCATATCCAAAAAGTAATTGATATGGGAACTGGGGGTTACGAAATGCCCGTGGATTGCTTTTAATTCAATGTTGGGATGGCTTTTGGAGTGAATCTTAATCAGTTCCTTCATGTGTGTACCTCCTTCTCGCGATACAATTATTTTTTGCACAATTCTCCCATAAGGAATTATCATGTTGTTGTGAATATTATACAGCTTAAACGGATGTAAATCAATGTTGTCTTGGGAAAATGCAATGCATCGCAATGTACATTGGGGGCGATTATAATTGTAACGGACCGGAGAGACAATTGAAATGATATATGCTATAATAACCGCAGACCGCCATAGATTATGGCTTTTGAGAATCATAAAATGTCCTCAGAGAGGAACAATATATGTATAAGAAACGGATCAAAAGATGTCTGGATATTGTGCTGTCCCTGTGCGGCATCATCGTTTTAAGCCCCGTTCTGCTTGTGCTGTTTATCTTGGTGCGGGTGAAACTGGGAAGCCCTGTCCTCTTCAAACAGGAGAGACCGGGAAAGGGGGAGAAGATTTTCACGCTCTGTAAATTCCGCACAATGACGGATGCGAGAGATGAGAAGGGGGAACTATTGCCGGACGAGGTGCGCCTCACAAAATTCGGGCGGCTTCTGCGGGCGACGAGTCTGGACGAGCTTCCGGAGCTCTTCAATATCCTAAAGGGCGATATGAGCGTGATTGGTCCCCGCCCCCTGCTGGTGCGGTATCTGCCCCGCTATAATTCCTTTCAGCGGCGCAGGCATGAGGTGCGTCCCGGGCTTACGGGACTGGCGCAGGTGAACGGCAGAAATGCGCTTACCTGGGAGGAAAAGTTTGAATATGATGTCCGCTATGTGGACAACCTTACTTTTGCGATGGATGTGCGCATTTTTTTTGCCACGGTGCGCGCAGTGTTAAAGCATGAAGGCATAAACAGTGAGACCAGCGCCACGATGGAAGAATTTATGGGGAGCGAATCATGAAGCCTGGGTGTCAAAAGGAAGGATGTCGACATGTGAGATGGCGTTGTGCGAAATAGCGGAGGGTTTATGAGAGAATTGCGCATTTTATTTACCGGGGCGGGAAGACGTATAGAGCTGCTGCAGGCTTTCAGGCAGGCGGCGCAGGCGCTTGGCGTCTCCCTGAAACTATATGGGGCGGATATGGCGGGGACTGCGCCGGCTCTCGCCTTTTGCGACTTTAGCAGGAAGATCTGTGCCATGAAGGATACGGACTATATTCCGCAGCTTTTGGAGATCTGCAAAAGAGACGGTATCGACCTGGTTATTCCGACAATTGACACGGATCTTCTCGTACTGGCGGAAAACAGAGAGTTGTTTCGGAAAGCGGGTATCGCGGTGATGATCAGCGGGCTGGACAAGGTCAAGCTGTGCAGGGATAAGAACGATACCACGGCTTTTTTTCATTCCTGTGGTCTGAAAGCGCCTGGGACAGTCAATGATTACAGAGCATATGCGGGACCTTATCCCTGCTTTATCAAGCCGAAAGACGGCAGCAGCAGCATCGATGCCTACAAGGTGGAGAAAAAAGAGCAGCTTGCCGCCTACGCGGAGCGCGTAAAAGACTATATTATCCAGCCCTTTATTGACGGAAAAGAATACACGGTGGATATTTTCTGTGACCTGCAGGGGAATCCGATTTATATCACGCCCAGGGAGCGGCTTGCCGTCCGCAGCGGCGAGGTGCTAAAGACCAGGATTGCGCTGGATGAGAGGATTATTGAGGAGTGCAGGGAACTGGTGCGCAGGTTTGAACCCTGCGGTCCCATTACGGTACAGCTCATCCGGGAGAAGGAGACAGGGGAAGACTATTACATTGAGATTAATCCGCGCTACGGCGGCGGCGCGCCTCTGAGCATGAAGGCGGGGGCGGACTCCGCGCAGATGACGCTCAGGCTCCTGCTGGGAGAAAAGCCGGGGTTTCGGGACGGAGGCGTGCAGGATGGCGCGGTTTACAGCCGTTTCGACCAGAGCATCCGCATTGTTTCCGAGAGCCGGCCGACGGAGGGAAGAACAAGAAGGATATCAGGCGTTATATTTGATTTGGATGACACGCTGTATGCGGAAAAGCAGTATGTGAAAAGCGGCTTTCGCGCTGTTGCGGAGTATCTGGGGGAGACGCAGGCGGAGGAAAAGCTGTGGAATTATTTTACGGAGGGGAAAAGCGCCGTCGACGCGCTTTTGCAGGAGTTGGAGCGGCAGGGCGAAAAGGAAAACTGCCTGCATGTCTATCGTTTCCATGAGCCTGAGATTTCGCTCTATGAGGGAGCGGCGGATGTGTTGGGGCGCTTTCGCGATGACGGGCTTTGCGTTGGTATCATCACCGACGGCAGACCGGAGGGACAGCGAAATAAACTGAAAGCGCTTGGCATTGATCTTTCCCCCGAGAATATTATAATTACTGACGAGCTGGGAGGTCCGCAGTTTCGCAAGCCGTGCGATATTGCTTTTCGGGTTTTGCAGCGCAGATGGGGGCTGCCGTTTGAGGAACTGGTTTATATTGGGGACAATCCGGACAAAGATTTCCGGGCGGCAATACAGCTTGGCATGGAGAGCATATACTTTGAAAACTCTGACGGGCTGTATTACAGGAAGGATGTGCCGGAGAATACCTACGGGATAAAAATTTGCGATATTGTGGATGCGTACCGGGTTGTCGGGTGGTATAATAAGCGCATGGCCGGCACCCTGCGCTAGGAGAACTGTTTTGCAATTCTTTCGGAATTGTTTAGGGTGTCTGCTTCAGAGATATGATATAATAAAAGGATGGATGCGGGATGAGCAGGGTGTTGATCTTGACAAATTCTTCCGGCGGTCTCTATGATTTTCGAAATGAGTTTGTGGAGGCGCTGTTACAGGAACATGAGGTCTTCATCAGCCTGCCTGATGAAGTGAAGACAAAGGAACTCCGTGCAGAGGGCGCGGAGATCATACAGACGCCCATCCACAGGCGGGGCATGAATCCGCTTGAGGATATCAGGCTGTATCTGCGCTACCGCGGCATGATGAAAAAGCTGCAGCCCGATCTGGTCGTGACCTACACGATCAAGCCGAATATCTACGGCGGCATGGCAGCGGCACGGCTGAGGATTCCGCATATCGCGACGATCACTGGACTGGGTGGCGCTTTTGACAAGAAGGGGCTGCTGCTTGCGCTGATTGTCCGTCTTTACCGCATGGGTTTAAAGCGGGCGGCATGTGTGTTCTTCCAGAATCAGGAGAACAGGGAAATATGCCGTAAATATGGGATCAGGGGAAGATCGGAGCAGTTAGTCATGGGTTCCGGCGTCAATCTGCAGAGGCATATTTACGAGCCTTATCCGGAGGAAGGGCCGGTTCGGTTTCTGTTCATGGGGCGTGTGATGAAGGAGCGGGGCATTCTGGAATATACGGCTGCGGCGGAACAACTTCATAGCGACCGAGTGCACTTTGAAATTTTGGGAAATTGTGATGAGGATTATGAGGAATTTTTGGGGGCGCTGGAGAAACGCGGCGTGGTACGCCAGCTCGGCTTTCACACGGAAGTGCATCCCTATGTGGCGCGGGCGAGCGCTGTTGTGGTGGCATCCTTTCACGAGGGAATGTCGAATACGCTGATTGAGGGTGCGGCAACGGGGCGCCCGGTGATCGCCTCCCGCATCAGCGGCTGCCGGGAGGCATTTGAGGAGGGCGTGACGGGTTTCGGATTCACGCCGGGAAAGCCCGAAGAGCTGATTGCGGCTATGGAAAAATTTTTGGCGTTGTCACCGCAGGAACGGGCGAAGATGGGTCGTCTGGGCAGGGAAAAGATGGAGCGGGAGTTTGACAGGCGGCAGGTAACTGCGGCTTATATGCAGGAAGTCTCGCGGAATTTAAATAAATAGCGAATGTTACATAATGGAGGATGACAGCATGAACTTGTATGAAAAATTGGTGGGCGGAGAAGAAAAACTTTCTCTCGTGGGGCTTGGCTATGTAGGGATGCCGATTGCGGTGGCATTTGCAAGGAAAATCAAGGTAGTGGGTTTTGACTTAAACGAGCAAAAAATCGATCTTTACCGCAATGGAACGGATCCAACGAACGAGGTGGGAGACGAGGTCATTAAAAACACCACAGTGGAGTTTACGGCGGATGCAGGAAGGCTTCGGGAGGCAAAATTCCATATTGTGGCGGTGCCAACGCCTGTCAACGACGACCATACGCCCGACCTTTCTCCCGTGGAAGGGGCAAGCCGCATTCTGGGACAGAATCTGACAAAGGGGTCTGTTGTGGTGTTTGAGTCCACGGTATATCCCGGCGTGACCGAAGATATCTGTGTGCCGATATTAGAGAAAGAGTCCGGCTTAAAGTGCGGTGTGGACTTCAAAATCGGATACTCACCCGAACGGATCAACCCGGGGGACAAAGTACACAGACTGGAGACGATTACGAAAATCGTGTCGGGTATGGACGAGGAAACTCTTGATATTGTCGCAAAGGTCTACGAACTGGTGGTGGAGGCGGGCGTTTACCGCGCCGAGTCCATCAAGGTGGCGGAGGCGGCGAAAGTCATTGAGAACAGCCAGAGAGACATCAATATTGCGTTCATGAACGAGCTGTCAATCATATTTCACAAGATGGGGATCGATACCAAAGCCGTGCTGGAGGCGGCGGGGACAAAGTGGAACTTTCTTCCTTTTATGCCCGGGCTCGTGGGCGGTCACTGTATTGGCGTAGATCCTTATTATCTGACTTATAAAGCGGAGGAGCTGGGATATCATTCCCAGATTATCCTATCCGGCAGACGAATCAACGATGACATGGGCAGATATGTGGCGGAAAGCCTTGTGAAAATGCTGATTAAAGCGGATATTCCGGTGAAGCGCGCGAAGGTTGCGATTCTTGGCTTTACTTTTAAGGAGAATTGTCCCGACACCAGAAATACCAAGGTCATTGATATTTACAAGGAGCTTGGCGAGTATGGGATAGTGCCGATGGTGGTGGATCCGTCCGCGGATGCGGATGAGGCGAAACGCCTGTACGGAATCACCTTCCAGACAATGGAGGAGATCAGGGACATGGATGCGCTGATTATCGCGGTGGCGCACGACGCGTTCCTGAAGCTTGACAGAGAGCAGATCGACGCCTGCTACCAGACATCCCATAAACGGAAGGTTCTGATGGATATCAAGGGTGTGCTGGATCGAAAAGTATTTCAGTCAGAGGATTACTGGTATTGGAGATTATAAAAAAAAGAACTACTTCAACTAAATCGTGGTGCATTCTGGCGGCGCTGCTCCTGTTTTTTCTGGGGATGCTGGCAGTGGGCGGGGTGGGCGTCTACAACGACTCTGAGCAGTACATCACGATGCATATTCACAGGGAGCCGCTCTACCCGCTGTTTTTGGCGTTTTTCCGAGTGCTGTGCGGTGACGGGTATTTGTCTGCTGTGGCTGCTGCACAGGGTGTTTTAACGGCTCTGGGCATTTGGACACTCACGGAGTATCTGGCAGCTCGTTTCGGGCTGCGGCTTTGGGAGGAAATACTCGTACTCCTGCTGCAGCTTGCGCCTCATCTGGTTACTCGTTATGTGTCGGCGATGCACATTTTTATGGAAAACTCTGTGATGAGCGAGGCACTGTGCCTTCCGCTGTTCAGTTTTTTCCTCTGTTTTCTCCTGCGGATGCTTTTGGAGGACAAAAGCAGCGGCGCTGTGCTTTCTCTGGTGTTTGCCTGGCTGCTCTCCATGACCAGAGGACAGCTGATGACAACGATTTTGCTGTGGGCGCTTTTGCTTGGATGCAAGCTGGTGGTTAAGAAGAAATATCGGTTATTATTCATTCCTGTGGCAGCAGTGGTTCTTATGTTCGCGCTGCGCAGCCTGACGGTTCATGTATATAATTATGCGGTGACGGGTTACTTTATGGGAAATACCTACGGAAAGGTGAACACATTGACCAATGTGATTTACGCTTGCGACGAGGAGGATGGGGAGGTCTTTCCCCAGGGAAGTCTGGAGCGTACATTTTTTGATGATTTTTATGCGCAGGCTATGGAGCGGGGGCTGAATCATGCCTTCGGAGGGGACAGTTTCGGGGAGCGCGCGGCTTATTTGGAGGAAAAGCACGATCGTCTGAAGTTTGATGTCCTGGAGGCGGGATTTTCGGCTTACTATTTCAGTCTTGGCGAAGTGGATTATTATGAGCAGAGCAGCATGTCGGATGAGATGGCGGGAAAAATGATTCAGAGACTTTTGCCAGCCTGTTTTGGGCAGTGGCTGTACGATTACATTCTCTTGTGCCGCAACGGGTTTGTAAGGAGTATTGCGGTGGTGCATCCGCTTCTCAATTTTGCCGCGCTTTTTCTGTATCTGTTTTCAGCGGGGCTGTCGCTCTGGCTGGTTTTTGAAAAGAGACGGTTCCGGGCAGCGGTCGTCATGGGAACGGCGCTGCTGTTTATCGCGGCGAATGTCTGCGCGACGTCGACTACGATCATGTGCCTGTCGCGTTATATGATATACGGGCTTTCTCCGTTTTATATCGCGCTGTATCTGGTAATCAGGGAACTGTTTGAAAACAAACTAATATGGAGGTTGAAACAAAAATGAGTTATCAGGACATCACATTTGAAAAGGGAACGGTATTTCTTGTGACAGGAGGGGCGGGATTTATCGGCTCAAACCTTTGCGAGGCTTTGCTTGACATGGGCTGCGCAGTACGCTGTCTGGACGACCTGTCGACGGGAAAGTATGAAAATATTGAGCATTTTATGGGGAAGGAAAGTTTTACCTTTATAGAGGGAGATATCCGGGATCTTGAGACATGCGAGCAGGCGTGCATGGGCGCTGACTATGTGCTGAACCAGGCGGCATGGGGAAGCGTGCCCAGAAGTATTGAGATGCCGCTTCTCTATGAAGAGATTAACATTCGCGGCACTTTAAATATGATGGAGGCGGCGACACAGTGTGGGGTTAAAAAGTTTGTTTATGCGTCCAGCTCTTCCGTGTACGGGGATTCCACAGAGCTGCCAAAGAGGGAAGGGCAGGAAGGGAAAGTGATTTCGCCGTATGCGCTGACGAAGAAGACGGACGAGGAGTACGGAAGGCTCTACAAGGAGCTGTATGGGCTTGATACTTACGGTTTGCGCTATTTTAATGTATTCGGACGCAGGCAGGATCCGGACGGCATGTACGCGGCGGTGATTCCGAAATTTATCAAACAGCTGCTTCACGGGGAAACGCCCACCATCAACGGGGATGGCAGGCAGTCCCGCGATTTCACTTATATTGACAATGTGATCGAGGCAAATCTGCGCGCCTGCAAGGCTGGCAGCGAGGCGGCGGGAGAGGCTTTCAATATCGGTGCGGGGGGACGGCTGTACCTGATTGATATGTACGAGCAGCTTTGCCGGGCGATGGGCGTTTCGGTGGAGCCGAAGTTCGGTCCGCCAAGAGTGGGCGACGTGCGGGATTCCAACGCGGATATCAGTAAGGCGCGGAAACTTTTGGGGTATGATCCTTCTTACGATTTTGAGAAAGGGATTATGCTTGCCATTGACTGGTATAAAGAGTACTTGAAGTAGCTGCTGACACATGTCTGTGCAGTGAGTACGGAATAGGGAATGGGTATGGAATTCAGATTTGCCGGCTATCGTATACAGATAGCGAAGGAATATAAAATTGACGGCACGATGCCAAGGATTTATAACGAGGAAGGTCGTCTCCTGGAGACCTACTTTATCAAAAACCGGCATTCCCAGCATGCGCCATTTGGCAGGGAAGGAAAATATTTCTTCTGGGACCGCTACAATTACGGGCTTGACACACATTTCTACGGTCCGGAATCCCTGACGAAAACGCTTGGGAATCCGCAGGTGAAATACGGTATGCTGACGGAGTCAAGAGCGATCGTGCCGCAGGACTATGAGGTGTTCCGCAGGCATAAGGGGCTTGAGAAGGAGTTTCGGTATATCTTTACCTATGACGAAACGATTTTAAATGAGATTGAGAATGCAAGGTTTTATCCGATTTGCGCGAGGGTCTGGTATGGACAGGACAATCAGTTTTTATGGGATTCTGACGCTTATCTGAAAAAAAGCAGGGACGTTTCCGTTCTTTCTTCCGCAAAGACAATGTGCCATTTACATGAAGTCAGGGTCGAGTTGAGCCGCTATTGCAAGAGGAACTGTCTGGCAGATACGTTTGGAACTTTTGATGGGGGAGCCCCGTGTCTGGTTGATGACAGTCTCAGAGATTACAGATACTCGATTATTATCGAAAATGACATCTCGGATTATTTTTTTACGGAAAAAATTACAAATTGTTTTGCGGCGCAGACGATACCTGTTTATTTAGGGGCGCGGAAGATTGACCGCTATTTTGATGGGGACGGAATTATTGCGGTCACGGAAAAGGATCTGGCGAACATCGAAGATGTGCTGAAAATGTGCACAAGAGAGAATTACGAGGCAAGACTGCCAGCGGTGCTGCGCAATTTTGAGAAAGTCAGAGAGTATGTGAATATGCAGGATTATCTCTATGAGCATTATCTGATGAAAAAGTAGGGGTGGGAAAATATGCGTTACAAGGTTGTTGTGTTCGGGGTGAAGGATACCTCGGAAAATATCGTCAGTTTTATTCAGAAGGAAATCTGCCCCGTAGATCTCGTTATAACGATCAGCCCGGAGGTGACGAAGAAGAATCAGGTTTCGGGGTATAAGGGTCTGTCTGTCCTGACGGAGAAGTACGGGATTCCCGTGCATGAGGCGGACAGCTATTTCCTTACGGATGAGAAAACACAGAAGTTTATGCGGGAGAATGAGTTTGAGATAGGCATCTCCATGGGCTGGCAGAGGCTCATTCCCCAATCTGTGCTGGATTGCTTTAAACACGGCATTTACGGTTTTCACGGCAACAGTGGCTATCTGCCGTTCGGCAGGGGACGTTCACCGCTTAACTGGTCCGTGATTCTTGGGGACACCCGTTTTAACCTGAATCTGTTCCGCTATGACGAGAAGGCGGACAGCCCCAACGTGTTTGCCACGGAGATGTTTTCCATCACGCCACATGACGATATCCGCACGGCACAGTATAAAAATATGATCTGTTCGAAACGGCTGATACGTAAGCTGCTTGCCGCCTATGAGAGCGGACATATCGAAATTCGCAGAGATTCCAAAGATTTTGATTCCTGGTATGAGAAGCGCACGGCGGCGGACGGGAAAATTGACTTCCATAAAAGAACACGCGATATTTATAACTTGATCCGGGGTGTGGCGGTTCCCTTTCCAGGAGCGTTCGCCTACTGCAGGGAGCAGGAGGTGCGCGTCTGGGAGGCGCATCCCTTTGATGAGATGATTGACTTTTCGGCTTATGCGCCGGGTGAGGTGATCGACGTATTTGACGGTAAGCCTGTGGTGCGCACGGTGGACGGGTCGCTGCTGATTGACCGCTACGAGAGCGGCATAACGCTGGAAGCGGGGGATATTTTAAAGTGAAAAATATGGAGAAACCGATACGTGTGCTGCATGTGCTTGGCGGCGTGGGGCTTGGCGGCGCGGAAAGCCGCATTATGGACCTTTACCGGCAGATGAACCGGGAGGAGATTCAGTTTGACTTTCTGGTTCACTCCGCCGCGGTAAGAAGTGGATTCCAGGAGATGCGGCAGAACGGCGGCGATACAGGAAAGAATGGCAAGGGGGAAGAATCTGTCAGAAAGCCGCAGTTTTATGATGAGGAGATTCAGTCTCTGGGAGGGCATATTTACGTGCTCCCGAAGTTTAAGGTATATAACTATTTTGCATACAGAAAAGCGGTGAAGGCTTTTTTTGTGTCGCACCGGGAATTTCGGGTGGTGCAGGGGCATATGACCAGTACCGCCGGCATTTACCTGCCCATTGCGAAAAAAGCCGGTGTGCCTGTCACGGTGGCACATGCCAGAAACGCGGGCGTGGTGAAGGGATTAAAGGGGCTTGCAACCCGGTTTTTCAGGCGGGGGCTTGCGAAAAAGGCGGATTACTGCTTTGCCTGCTCGCAGCTTGCGGGACAGGACGTGTTTGGCGAAACGGCGATGAACGCAGGACAGGTCAAAGTCATTTATAATGCCATTGACGTGGGCAGATTTACCTATGATGAGAAAGTGAGGCGGGAGGCGCGGGCGCAGCTCGGGCTTTCCGGGGAGTTTGTGCTCGGACATGTGGGGCGTTTTGATTATCAGAAAAACCACCCGTATCTGTTGGAAATTTTTACGGCGGTCCGTGAGAAAAGAAAGGATGCCTTGTTGTTTCTTCTGGGGGACGGCGGGGACAGACCAGCCATGGAGGAAAGATGCAGGCAGCTCGGCATCGGAGACAGCGTGCGGTTTATGGGAAATCGTAAGGACGCGGAGCGGTTTTATCAGGCGATGGATTTCTTTCTTCTGCCGTCCTTTTTTGAGGGGCTGCCGGGAGTACTGGTGGAAGCGCAGGCGGCGGGGCTTCGCTGTATGGTGTCCGATACCGTCACGAGGGAAGCGAAAGCCACAGATCTGGTCACTTACATGAGTATAGAGGAATCTCCCGTGTGCTGGGCGGAGGAAATCTTAAAGCAGGCGGATTATGACCGCAGGGATACGGCGCAGGAGCTGCGGGAGGCAGGATTTGACGTGCGGACCCAGGCGCAGGGGTACAGGCGGTTTTATCTGGGCGAGGACGCAGAGCGCATAGGAGACGGGAAAATGTGATAAGGCGGCTGCCGCGCGGCTGACCGAAATGGAGTTTGGAAATATTATGAAGAAATTATTGCTGATTGTGCCGTCCCTGCATCAGGGCGGTTCGGAAAAAGTATGTGCGATGACGGCTGTTATTTTAAAACCCTATTTTGACGTACAGATTGCCGTTTTTGATTCCAGAAACATTGATTTCGATGTGGAGGATGTTCCGATTTCTGATCTGGGACTGCCCAGCCGACCGGGAAAACTGGCGAAGGTTTTCAATGTTCTTCGGCGGGGATACAGGCTTAAGAGGTTGAAAAGGAAGGAAGAGATTGACATAGCCTACAGTTTTGGTCCCACGGCAAATCTGGCAAACATTTTTGCGGGACGGTTCTTTTCACGGAAGGGAGCAAAGTGCTGGCTCGGTGTGATGAGTTACATGGATATGGATAATCCATGGCTGGGGCTCTTTTGCAGGAGAGCCGACAGGCTCCTGTGCTGTTCGGAGACGCTTCGAGGTATGATTGAGAAAAAGTATGCATGTAGTTGTACATACACACTGACGGGGTTTTTTGATATTCCGCAGATTCAGGCACGTGCCGCGGAGGGAGAGGCGTCTCTGCCGTGGCAGGACGGACGCGTGATCGTTTCCATGGGGCGCGAAGATGTGGTCAAGGGTTTCTGGCACCTTATAAAGATTTTTTCTCTTGTACACAGGGAACTGCCTGATACCAGACTTCTCATTATCGGCAAAGGTGAATTTACGGCGTATCGGAAACTGGCGGCTGATCTGGGCGTTGCGGACGCAGTGCATTTTGCAGGGCTGCAGAAAAATCCTTATCCCTATTTGAAAAAGGGTACGCTCTATCTGCTGACTTCCTATTGGGAGGGATTTCCCAATGCGCTGGTGGAGGCGATGGCAATGGGGCTTCCTGCGGTGGCGACGGACTGTATGACCGGACCGGCGGAGATTTTTGACGGGAAATATGGGATTTTGGTGCCGAACATGGGAAAAGAGCCGGATATGGATGCCTCCCATATAGAGAAGGAAGAGAAAAATACCGCGGCGCGGGTGACGGCGCTTCTGCAGGACGAGGAGGAGCTGGCGCGTTACAGCAGATTGTCGGTGGAGCGCGCGGGTGTTTTTTCCAAGGAGGCGTATATTCAGAAGATTCGAGAGTGGTCCCTCAACTAGGAGGAAGTATGGCAAAGAAGATTGCGTTTCACTTAAATTGTCTGGAACAGGGCGGCGCGGAGCGGGTGGTTTCCAATCTGTCCAACCGCTTTGTGCAGAACGGCTATGAGGTGCTTGTCGCTACGGAGTGGCAGGGCGAGGATGAATTTTGGATTGATGAGAGAGTGCGGCGTGTGCATGTGGGACTGCGTCCGGGTGATGAGAAGAAAAACCGCCTGTCACAGTTTTTTCTGCGCATCCGCTATCTGAAAGAGTTTTTGAAAAAGGAAAAGCCGGACATTCTGATTCCTTTTGCCAGAAAAGCGCTGTACCGGGGACTGACAGCGGCTTTCTTTATCAAAATCCCCGTGCTGATATCCATACGCACAGACCCGGTGGGACATTACGACAGACCTTTTGACAAGGTGCAGATTCCTTTCCTGTTTCCGAGGGCGGACGGCTGTGTATTTCAGACGGAGGGGGCGAGGGAGTTTTTTGCGCCGAGACTGCAGAAAAATTCCCGCATTATCCTAAACCCGCTGAATCCCAAGTATATAGGGGTGCCGGAGCCTGAGAAACGAACAAAAACGGTGGTGCAGTCGGGGCGGCTGGTGGATTTCAAAAATCAGGTCATGCTGATCCGCGCCTTTCACGAGGTGCATAAAAAGCATCCCGATTATGATTTGAAAATATACGGCAGGGATACGGAGGACGGCACGAAGGAGCTTTTGGAGAAGACGATAGAGGAGCTGCAGGCGCAGGATTATGTACATTTGATGGGCGCCAGCGACAGCTTGGAAAAACAGCTTCCGGATGCGGCGCTCTTTGCGTTCAGCTCGGACTGGGAAGGGCTGCCGAATGCGCTGATGGAGGCGATGGCATTAGGGCTGCCTATTGTGGCGACGGATTGCCCCTGTGGCGGTCCGCGCACGATTATGACGAATGAGGTGGACGGGCTGCTCATTCCCATCAAGGACCAGAAGGCGATGGAGGATGGCATCAACCGGCTGATTGAGGATCCGGCGCTTGCCGCGCGGCTCGGGCGCGAGGCGAGAAAGATCGCAGACAGGGCGAACGACGAGGCGATTTACGGGCAATGGCGGGATTATATCGACGAAGTGTGCGAGGAGTATCGCAGGAAGCATAGAGGATGATACATGGGATTTAACAGGGATATAAAAATACAGCGCCCAACGGGGCGTAAGCTCCTGCTTCTGGTTCCCTTTGCCTTATGTTACGCCTGTTTTGTGGTGCTGGGGGACTGGCAGGGGTCGGTGGACTACAGCAATGCGCAGAATCTGGGGCGGCTCGTGCTCTGGGCGGCGGGAAGTTTCGCCGTACTGTTTGCGGCGGGTTTTCTGTTGGAAAATTGGGCGGTGCTGATCGTTCTTATGCCTTCCGGCGCGCGCGTAGTCTATGAAAAAATGTTTCCGCCGAGAAAGGCGCGGCAGGGGCAATGGTGGATTTGGCTTGCTTTCTTTATGTTTTGTCTGCTCTGCTATCTCCCTTACTTCCTAATATATTATCCGACGTGGTTTAACAACGATGCGGTGTGGCAGATGGAGCAGGCGCTTGGTATGGCGGCAAAATCCAATCACCACCCCTATTTTCATACGCTCATCATCAAAGTGTTTCTGACGGTGGGGTATGGTCTTTTTCACGACTACACGGCGGCGGTGGCGCTTTATACCTTTTGCCAGATGGCGCTGACGGCGGCGGTGTTCAGTTTTTATCTGTACCTTTTGTACCGGCGGGGCACGAGGATTCTATGGCTTGTTCTCACGGTATTTTTCTATGCCCTTCTCCCCATTAATGGAATGTTCAGCATCTGTATGGGCAAGGACGCGTGGTTTACGGCGGCGTTTCTGCTCTTTGTGTGGGCGGTACACAACTGTGCGGCAAAGACAGGGACTTCCGGGACACCGGGCGTGCGGCGGTGGTTCTGCTTTTTTGTGACGGGAGTGTCGGTTTGCCTGCTCAGAAGTAACGGTATTTTTGTGTTTCTGGGGACGGCGGTGCTGCTTGTGATATCGCAGATGTTTTCCGGGAGAGCGGCGGACAGGGCTGAAAGGCAGAGTTCGCGGAAAGAGGAGGCGTTGAATGGAACGGATGGTGGGCGGCGGAAGTATTTATGGCGGGAGAGACAGCGCATGTACACCTCGGTGGCTGCTGTGCTGGTCTGCTATCTGCTCTGGCAGGGACCGATTTTGACGGCTCTTCAGGTACAGCCGCCGGACACAATCGAGAGTCTGACCATGCCGGTGCAGCATCTGCTCTGTGCCTATGCCAGAGGCGGGAACCTTAAGCCGGAGGAAGTGGAAATGCTGGAGGCGGTTGTGCCGCTGGAGCATATTGACGAGTATTATAATCCGTATCTGTTTGATATGACGAAAAACTATATACGCGAGCACGGTAATCAGCAGGTGATCGCGGAAAACAAAAGCGCGTACGCAAAGCTCTGGCTGAATGTGGGGCTGCGCAATCCCATGCTTTATCTGGAAGCGGAGATCCGGCAGACGGCTGGGTATTACGCGTTACATATTCCTCACGACCAGATTCTTTACAGCGAATACTTTATGGTGGATAATCCTTTTGGCATCGAGAGCGAGCGGAAGGTTTTCAGCTATGACGCAAGCATTGCCATGGGTGAGTTCCTGCAGTGGTTCCAGACGTTTTACAACAGGGTGTGGAGTCTGGGGCTGAATACGTGGCTGCTGCTGTTTGCGCTTGCCTGCGCACTTTACAGGGGGCAACGGGCGATCGCCTTTGCGCCCTGCGTGATGCTTTTGGGAAGCCTGCTTCTGGCGACGCCTGTGTACAATGAGTTTCGGTATGCGTATGGGGTGTTTGTGGCGCTGCCGGTTTTGTTTAGTGTGGGTTTTTATTATGAAGAGTAGTACGATTGAGGCATGGGGAAGAGGGGTTAATAAAATTAAAGAGGCTTGTGATAAATATTTGGAATTGTTAAATGGTAAGGAGGATTTGCATTTTGGTAAAAATGACCAAGATATAAAATTTAAATGGATTCGCTCATTTGAGGTGGGCAAATATGAGCGAAAAATGCAATCAAAATTTATGAGGAACAAACGATGAAAAAATGGTTAAAGGCGGCGCTCTTTCTCCTGCCGCTCCTTCTCTTCATAGGCTGGGTCAACTGGTACGTGGATTCCTACGCCCTTCTCCGCGTCACCTACGACGATATCGCCGCGCAGATGGCGGCGGGAAAAAATGTGGAAGGATTGGAAGACTCAGACTACAACGACAGGAACCTTCTGGCGGCGCGCATAAAAGGGATGGAGGAGTCACCGCAAGTCATGGTTCTCGGCTCCAGCCGGGTGTATACGTTTGATCATACCATGTTTGGGACAGACTCTTTTTATAATGCGGGGTTGTCGGAAGCAACGATTTACGATTTGCTGGCGGTATCGGGTATTTTGCTCAGGCAGGATAAACTGCCGGAAACCGTGGTGATCGGGGTAGACGCTTTCCTGTTTAACAAAAGCCACGACAACGAGAAATGGAAGGAATTGGAAGGTTATGCCGATTATATGGCGTTGACGTTGGACGGAAAGTTGTCGCCGCAGATGGCACAGCCGCGTAAGGATACGGGCAGGGAGCTGCCGAAAGCGCTTTCCTTGGATTATTTCCGCTACAACGTTACACTGCTTCCCGATAGAAAGCGGTTTTCCGTTTCTTATACGGACGATTGGGTGACGGAGGGCTATCTCAAGCATTCTGACGGAAGTGTCAGCTATCAGCGGGAACTTCGCGAGGTAAATCCCTCTGAAGTGGAAGAGATGACAAGACAGTCCATGGAGGAGCATGTAGTCTATCGAATGACAGATTACGCGGAGATAGACGGGCACCATTTCATCCGTCTGTCGGAGCTGATTGACTTCCTGCAGGGGGAGAGCGTGGAGGTCATTTTATACTTGCCACCCTATTCGCCCATGATGTATAATTACATAGAATCTGAGGAGGCTTTTCAGATTGCGCTGGATGTGGAGGAAAAGGTGAAAGATCTGGCAGTCGAAAAAGGGATTGCGCTCTACGGTTCCTACAATCCGGCGGGGTGTGGTCTTGAGATGACGGATTTGTACGACGTGTACCATGTGAAGACGGAAAAGACGGCGGATACCTATTATCGGGTGATTCCGGCACGGTGATGCGTTACAGAGCATAATATGCGGTTACAGTTTACCGGCTGTCACGGAAACAGCATGAAGGTATGGGCGGAATGAAGTAAGGCATCTGGCGGGAATTGAGCTGCTGCAGCATGGATGTTAGGAAATGAGGATAAAATGAAAGCGAACGTTACCTACTGGTTGGACGAGACGGCGGCACGTTTCCCCGATAAGACAGCCTATGCGGATGCAAATAAAGAAGTTACTTTTGGACAGCTGCGGACTCAGGCGAGAGCGATTGCCTGCGAACTGACGGCGCGGGGGCTTTTTAAGAAGCCGGTCGCTGTTTTTCTGGAAAAGGGTGTGGATGTGTTGATCTCCTTTATGGGGGTGGCCTACAGCTGTAACTTTTACTCCCCGATTGATGTGGATATGCCGGGGAGCCGTGTCAACAAGATTCTTGAAGTATTGGAGCCTTCCGTGGTGATTACCACAGGTGCCTTGCGGGAGGTCTTTTTGGCGTATGATTATAAGGGAGAGTTTCTTCTGCTGGAGGATGTTGTGACACGGAAAGCAGCGGCAGGTCGAATATCTTCATCGGAGGAATGCCCGGAAGCGGCATTGGAGAAGAGTCAGGATGAAAATGGAGATGCAGCGGTATCAGAGTCCGCGCGGGAGGAAGCTCTTGAGGCGGCAAGAAGGAAGGGTGTTGACACAGACCTTCTGTATGTACTTTTCACATCCGGCTCCACTGGCGTACCTAAGGGCGTGACGATCAATCACCGGGCGGTGATCGACTACATAGACTGGGTGACGGAGACTTTTGAAATCACTGAGAAGGACAGTTTCGGCAATCAGGCGCCGTTTTATTTTGACAATTCCATTCTGGATATTTACAGCACCCTGAAAACGGGCGCGACCACTTATATTATCCCCAAAACGCTCTTTGCCCAGCCGGTACCCCTTCTGGAATATCTGAAAGAAAAGAAGATCAATACCATTTTCTGGGTGCCGTCAGCGTTGATTGTGGTGGCGAAGCTGAAAGCGTTCAAGAATGTGGATCTGTCGGACACGCTGCGGAGGGTGCTGTTCTGCGGCGAGGTCATGCCGAATAAGCAGCTTAACGTATGGCGCAAATTCCTGCCGGATGTGCAGTACGCAAACCTGTACGGTCCCACGGAAATTACCGATGCCTGTACTTATTATATTGTAGACCGTGAATTTTCGGACGAGGAGCCGCTGCCCATCGGATTTCCCATGCCGAACACGGACATTCTTGTGTTGAATGGGAAAAATGAACTGGTGACGGGGGAGGAACCGGGCGAACTTTGTGTCAGGGGCACATCCCTGTCCATGGGCTACTATAAGAATCCGGAAAAGACGAGAGAAGCATTCGTGCAGAATCCGCTGAACGATGCGGTGCCGGAGCTGATTTATCGGACCGGCGATATCGTAAAATACAATGAGCGCGGGGAGATCATCTATCTTTCCAGAAAGGATTTCCAGATCAAGCATATGGGGCACAGGATCGAGCTGGGAGAGATTGAGACGGCGGTGTCCTCGCTGCCGGAAATTTCCTTAAATTGCTGTCTCTATGACGAGAAGCGACAGAAGATCGTGCTTTTTATCGAGGAGGAGTTGGACAAGGCATATATCAACGAAAAGATTTCCCATCTTGTGCCGGAGTACATGCTGCCAAATAAGGTAGTCCGGGTGGAGAAAATGCCGATCAACGCCAACGGCAAGATTGACCGGGTGAAGCTGAAAGAATACATGTAACTATTTAGTATAGGTCGAAGCATTCACTGCAGAGAGCGTAATAGTGTGACTCAAGAGTGCACCCTCATCTTCGAAGGCGATTTTAAATGGGTTTTGCACCGAAACTGTGAAGGCACCGAACAGATACGAATACATAAAATAGCAGGGAATAAGCATTGGCAGCAGATAAAATAACGTGTGGTACGAAAAGGAGTTGTATGAAGACGGATTTTCGGCGGGTCGTGATAATCGGTTACGGCAAGGCGACCGGGGAAATATTGAAATATACGGCGGACAGGCGGGCGGATTATGGCTATACGCTGGAATTTATCGAGCATGAGCCTCACGCGCTGAGTGTCACGAAACAAATTTGTGAAGAACGGGGTATTCCCTTCGCGTCTGTGCCGGATAAGCGGGAGTTAGGCGATTATTTTGGAAAAATACAGGAGAAAACGCTGATTGTTTCCGCCAGCAACAATTTTCTGTTTCCGGCGGCATTGGTGGAACGGGAGAATATCACGATTATCAACTTTCACAATGCGCTCCTGCCGGATTATCCAGGAAGAAACGCGCCGAGTTGGGTTATCTATCGGGGTGAGACGCGGACGGGCATTACCTGGCACTATGTGACGGCGGGGGTGGATGAAGGCAGTATCATCAGCCAGAAAAGCTGTGAGATCGGTCCCGATACGAAGGCGTATGAACTGACGGAAACATTGATGGATCTGGCATACGAGGGATTTTGTGAATGTTTTGACGGCGTTTTACAGGAAAATGCCGGGGCGAGACCGCAGGGCTTTTCGCCGGAGAGACGGATGTACCGCTCGTCTGAGATACCGGGAGACGGTTTTCTCGATATAAACGAGCCGCCGGAGAAACTGTACTGCCTGCTCCGCAGCGTGGATTATGGGAAAAGCGGGATATTTCCGCCGCTACAGACGGAAGTTGCGGGAAAACGGGCGGAAATTCTGCGGTATCGGAAGGTGGCGCCGGAAAAGAAAAAAGAGGGCGCGGACATGCTGTATCTGCCGTTTGCGGATGGAGAGCTGTTAAAAATAAAATACCGATTGTTATTAAATGGCAGGAAGAGGAATTAAAAATCCGCAGATGCGGGTGTAAAATATAAAGATGAATGACAGGCGAGAAAGGAAATAAGTCTATGGAAAAAAAGGTTTTGGAAGTGCTGGAAGAATACTGCGAGGAGGCGCTTGACTACACGGGCGACAACATGATGGAGGAGGGCGTGATTGACTCCTTTACGGTGATTAATGTGGTGAGCGAGCTGGAAGATGTTTTTGATATTGAAATTGATGCCAAGTATGTGGTAGCGGAAAATTTCAGGAACAAAGAAGCAATCATAGAGCTGGTGAGACAGCTGGTGGAAGATTAGAATATGCAGTTTTTGTCAACCGATTTTGTCATACTGTGGGTGATTTCCTTTGCCCTTTATTATCTGGCGCCGAAAAAGCGGCAGTGGATGATATTAGCCGTGGCGAGCGGCTTGTTTTATGTGGCTGGGACAGGCGGGATTCCAGTGGGGATTATCCTGACGGGTGCAGGCGCTTACGGCTGCGGCATTTATCTGGCGCGCAGTCTGGAGGCGCAGAAAAAGGCGCTTTCGGATATTGCGGAAAAGGAGCGGAAAAAGGCGGTGAAACAGGGATTTGAGAGGCGCAGAAGACGCGTTCAAATCCTTTATTTTGTGTACAGTGTCGGTATTCTGCTCTGTACGAAATATATGGTTGTGCTCCTGCCTTTTTTACAGATGCTGGGGCTGGTCATGCCGGGGAGCGACGCGTTCTTTGCGCGTGTGGTCATGCCTCTGGGGATATCTTTTTATACGCTGACGGCAATCGGTTATGTGGTGGACGTGGGGCGGGAACAGTGCAAGGCGCAGGAAAATCCTGTCAGACTTTTCCTGTTTCTCGCCTATTTTCCGGCGATTACACAGGGACCTTTCAACCGCTATGCGAAATTGCAGGATGAGTTTGAGCGGGAGCATGTCTTTGACTATGAGCGAATGCTTTTCGGTGTACAGCGTTTTGTCTGGGGCGCGTTCAAGAAACTGGTGATTGCGGACAGGATCAATCTCTTTGTGGGAAGCGTGTTCGGAAGTGTGAACGGGGGGCTGCCCGGCAGTATTTACGCGCTGGCGACCGTTCTCTATATGCTGCAGCTCTACGCGGATTTTTCGGGATATATGGATATGGCGCTGGGCATCAGCGAGACCTTCGACATTACCCTTTCGGAGAACTTTAAAAGACCGTACTTTTCTAGATCTGTGGCGGAATTCTGGCGCAGATGGCATATTACGCTCGGGACGTGGTTTAAGGATTATGTGATGTTTTCCTTTGTGATGTCGGGGACGGGGCGGAAAATCGGCAAAGCGGCAAAAAAGAAAATGCCCCGCATGGGAAAGCATGTGACGGGCATCATCGGAACCATGCTTGTCTGGCTGCTGACGGGCATGTGGCACGGCAGGACGGCGAGCTATCTCTTGTGGGGCGTCTACTACGGCGTGATCATGTGTATTTCCCTCGTATTGGAATCGCAATATAGTATATGGAAGGAAAAGCTTCACATCAAAGCGGGAAAAGTCTACGGTTTCTTTACCATGGCAAGAACGTGGATAATCGTATTTGTGGCGGATGTGCTGATCCGCTCAGAGGGCCTTTCGCAGGCGGGGGAGATTTACCGGGCGTTTTTTGCGGATTTCCGGCTGAAAGAGGGAATTCTTAGCGTGACAGACTACGGGCTGAACAGGTATGGCTTTTTGCTGTTGGCGGTGGCATGCCTTTTGTGGCTTGCGGTTTCCGTCTGGGAGGAAAAGGGAAAAGATGTGCGGCGGACGATTGCGGGGAGTCCGGTGGCGTTGAGGTGGTGCTGCTATTATGGCGTGGCGCTGCTCTTGCTGATCACGGGGATTTACGGCGGAAGTTACGATACGGCGGCGTTTTTATATCAAAGTTTCTAGCGGCGCGGTCCGGCGAACGGGAGTGTGCCAAGTGGAAGGGGCAATGGTGTGAAAGGAAAAAAGGCAGCGGAAATCTTTATTATAATAGCATGCGTTATTGTATTGGCGGCGGTAACGACAGTTTTCGCAATGGGCGCTGGCTATACGGTACTCAGCGGGGATGATTTTACCCACGGCGTGAGGGTGGGGGCATTCCATGTCTCGCTGCCGCAGTATTTTGCGGCATCTCTTCTGTATGTTCAGGACTTGTATATGGACTGGCAGGGGACGTGGTTTTCCATGTTTTTACAGGCATTCCTCTCACCGATCAACAATTTCGGTCTGCCGCAGCTTCGGGCGGTGATGGTGGGAAACGCAATGTTGTTTCTCGGTTCGCTGGCTGCATTTTTGTGGACGGGGCTCTCTTATTTTTGGACGGCGGCGGGAATAGGCGGCAAAGAGGCGGATGTGTCCTGTGAAACGGCGGCGGGACCGGCAAGGAGCCTTATGTCCCTGCGGTTTGTGATTCTTACGCTTTTCTTTCTGTCCATAGTGAATGCGGACGTCTATGCGGAGATTTATTTCTGGTTTTCCGGGGCGGTGGCGTACAGTATGCCGTTTTCTCTTATGCTTATTGCTTTGACACTGTTACTTCTTATCAATAAAGAGACAGTCAGTTCACGGAGAAGTAAGGTTTGCGCGGGAACTGCGGCGGTTCTTCTGTTTCTCGCCTCTGGCGGTTCTCTGGCGGTGGCTGGCGTTGGATGCTACATGGCTCTGCTGCTGACGGGGATATTTTTCCTCTTTACAGGGAGAGTATCCAGGTACAATCTGACTGTTTTTGCGGCAGGATTTGCCGGTGCGCTGATCAACGCGGCAGCGCCGGGCAACTTTTCCAGACATGACGGTACGGCGGGAGCAGGTCTGCATTTTGGTCAGGCAATCGGCTATACCGTGCGTATGTTTACGGAAGAGACGTGCCGGCTGTTTCGGGAGACGATACTCGGTCTTGTGTTTCTTTTGCTGATTGCTGCAGGCGTGTATCTGTCGGGAAGATGCCGGATTGCAATTCGGGAATATGGCATTGCTGCGGCGTTTGCTCTTTTGGCAGGAGCTGTGGCATATTTTCCCGTGGCGCTCGGGTATGGCGGCTATTATGTTCCGAACAGGTGTTATTTTATAATAGATACCGTGATGGTACTATCCCTTTTGAATCTGGCGCTGTTTCTGGGGATTTGTGGTCACAGGCTCTGTAATCTGCCGTCTGACGGGCGCACCACTGCGGTACTGCTCTACATCTGTCTGGCAGCGTTTATTGTCACGCCCCTCTCCATGGAAGAGATGCCTCTTTACCGGGTGGCGCGCTATGTGCACAACGGAAGCTACAGGGAATATTATGAAAAGTGCGTCGCTATTTACGATTATCTGGAAACGTGCCCGGAGGAGGATGTGGAGTTGGAGATGCCGGAGTATATCGAAGATTTTGAATGCTTTTATATGGACGAGGACGAGGATGGCTGGGTGAATCAGGGGATTGCCGCCTATTATGGGAAACGATCTGTGCGGCGGAAGTAGTTCGGTTCAGTAATGGGCAGCTTTTGGCACGGAGAGATCGGAGGCTGAGGGCGGGCGCAGTAGCGGATTTTAGAAAAATATGGTAAACTTATTCAAAAGCACAGGGGCAGATGCCTAAGAGCGGAGGGAAATATGTTTTCATTTGACGATTACAGGGAAATGATCAGAATCATAAAGTCAACGGGGCGGCAGTGCGGCTATGCGGAGGCGCTTGGCAGAGATTCTTTCGTTATCATGCGCCATGATGTGGAGTACAGTGTGGAGCGGGCGTGGCAGCTTGCAAAAGTGGAGCAGAGTATGGATTTTACATCCACGTTCTTTTTCCAGTGGACCAATAACTCCTATAATATCCTTTCTCGGAAAAACATGGATATCATCAAGGATATGCACGAGAGGGGACAGCGGATCGGGCTTCATTTCGCATTAAACGGCATGACGGACATGGAGCAGATCAGAAAGCGCATCCGTACGGAAATTGATATTCTGAGCGAAATGTTCGGTTTTGCCATCACGGAATTTTCCGTGCACAGACCTTCCGGCGATGTGCTTAGGGAGAATATCAAACTGGACGGTCTGCTCAACGCGTATCAGGATGAGTTTTTCACCTATGCCGATAAAATAACGGACGATACGAAATTGAGCGTGAAATATATGTCGGATGCCAACCACATCTGGCGGTACGGTTATCCGGACGAGGCGAATATCACAGGTTATGATAAAGTGCAGATTTTGACACATCCTTTTGCGTGGAGTAAAAAGGGATATAATAATTTTGAAAATTACAGGGCGCTTATACAGGAAAAGTATGAGGAACTGGTGGAGTCCGTGGACAATGAATGCAAGGATTTCGGGGAATACAGGGAATACTTTATGGGTAAGGATGTGAAGTAGCAACGCGAAAAGAGCTATTAAAGACATCGCGCCATAGGACGCGATGCCAAGAAGTTCTACGTTTCGCGTGGAAGGATGCCCAAGACGGGCATTCTCCGTTGTAGCAGAGGAGTATATATCATATGTGTGGAATTTGCGGGTACATCAGAAGGCGCGAGGTCACGCCCGATCAATTAAAGAAGATGAATGACACGATGTATCACAGAGGTCCCGACGACAGCGGGGAAGAGCTTTACGGGATGTCGGGCGGCTATCGCGTGGGACTTGCGCAAAGGCGGCTGTCCATCCTGGATCTTTCGGTTTTGGGGCATCAGCCCATGCACTCGGCGGACGACAGGATTGTTGTGGTTTACAATGGGGAGATTTACAATTTCAGAGAGCTGAGAGAAGAATTGGCGGACTATCCCTTTCGGTCGGACTGCGATACGGAAGTTATCATAGCCGCCTATTTAAAATGGGGCATATCCTGTGTGAAACGGTTTAACGGCATGTTTGCCATCGCGCTTTTTGACAGGGAGGAGGAGGCGGTTTATCTGATACGTGACCGTATCGGCAAGAAGCCTCTCTATTACTGGTACGAGCGGGAGGAGCTTGTGTTTGCGTCGGAGTTAAAGCCAATTATGGCGTGCCCGGATTTTCATGCCGAGATAGACCAGGGCGTGCTCTCGCGTTATCTTTTCCAGCAGTATATCAATGCGCCGGACAGCGTTTATAAGAATGTGTTTAAGCTTGCGCCGGGCGCGATACTCAGGTTTCAGGACGGGCGGATCGAAACGTGGAGTTACTGGAGCGTGCGGGAGGCTTATGCGGAGGCGTCCGAAATGCCTGTCACAGCTTATGAGGAGGCGAAAGAACAGCTGAAGGACCTGCTGCAGCGCGCTGTGTCGCTTCGCATGATTTCTGACGTGCCGCTTGGGACTTTTTTGAGCGGCGGCTATGATTCCTCACTGGTGACGGCAATGGCGCAGGTGCATTCCGGGGAGCCCGTGAAGACTTTTTCCATCGGCTTTTATGAGGAAAATTATAATGAGGCGCCCTACGCCAGGGCGGTGGCGGATTATCTGGGAACGGCGCACACGGAACTGATGATTGACGAGACGGACATGCTTCGGATGGTGGAGAGCATTCCGAAGTATTATGACGAGCCTTTTGCCGATCCCTCCCAGATTCCGACAATGTTAGTCTGCAAGCTGGCAAGAGAACAGGTGACGGTGGCGCTTTCCGGCGACGGCGGGGATGAGTTTTACTGTGGTTACAACATTTATGAGAAAGTGGCGCAGGCGCAGAAACTGGACACGCTGGGTGGTCTGGTGCATAATCTGTGCAATCTGCCAGGAATAAGGCAGGCTGGCCTGGAAAAAAGGCTGCCCTTCAAAGCGCGTGTGATTGCCGGTAATAGAGACCGGGAGACGAAGACACAGTTCGGTGCGGGAAACTATCCGGGGATGGCGCGCGCCATGGCTGGCAGAATGGCTTCGGGGGAACGCGCGCTGCCGGTGCACTATCCCGTGGAGAGCAGCTATCCGGTCGGGGACTGGCAGGTACGCCGGATGCTTCTGGATATGGACACTTACCTGCCGGGGGATATTCTCTGCAAGATGGACCGCGCTTCCATGAAATATTCCCTAGAGGCGAGATGCCCGATTCTGGATCCGGATGTGATGGATTTTTCCTACCGCATTCCCCATGCGTTCAAATATGCGGCGGGAGACAAAAAACATATTCTGAAAGAAATTGCTTACGATTATATACCGAGGGAACTGCTGGAGCGTCCGAAGAAAGGGTTTGGTGTTCCGCTTGATAAATGGCTCAGGGGTCCGCTTAGAGAACAGTTGTTATGTTACACGGAATGTGGATTCCTGAAACGTCAAAATCTGTTCGATGAATCGTATGTAAAAAAGATGGTGGGAAGCTACCTTGAGACAGGCGACAGGGGTCGGGGGACGGGAGAAAATTATTCCGGGCTGGTTTGGGCGTTCTTTGTATTCCAACAGTGGTACACCTGTTTCCACGAGAACAGTAACGGGTGAGATGTAAAAAAACGAAAGTATTGCGAATGTTATTTTGACGAAAATGAAAAAGAATTTTCAGAAAATAGAATGAATTTTCGACACATTCAGACGGACGAAAATAAATGAGAATTTAATTAAGAATGAAATTTCCGCCGAATTTTGGCGAAAATGCAGGAAAATTATTCGAAAACAGGTGTTCTCGGTCGAAAAATGAAGGAATTTATGCAAGCCTATGAATGAAAAAAATGAACGAAAAAAAATAGCCTTCTATATCGGGTCCCTCCGAAAGGGAGGAGCGGAACGTGTGTTCGTAAATCTGGCGGATTACTTTCAGACGGAAGGATATCGTGTCGTGATGGTGACACAATATCAGAGAGAAGATGAGTATGATCTGCCGGATGGGATTGAGAGAATCCTTTCCGACATCGGGGAAGAAAAAGTGTCCGCAAGCCGGGTAGTAAATTTCTTTAGGCGACTCAATAAGTTACATGTGATATGGAAAGAACAGGAAGCGGATCTTGTGCTGTCCTGTATTGGAAAAAATAATTTTATGACAGTCGTTACCACGATGGGAACAAAAACGAAAGCTGTCGTCTCAGTAGTCGGGGAGGCGAAGGAAGAATACCCATCCAGGGGGATGCGTATGCTGGCAGATTTTCTTTTTTCCCGCGCGGCGGGGGTTATCTTACAGACGGAGCGTTCCAGGAGTTTCTTTTGCAGGAAAGTGGGAGAGAAGGCTGTGATCCTGCCAAATTCCCTGAATCCTGCCTTCATAAGGCCGAGATACGAGGGTGCGCGGGAGAAAAGAATCGTGTCTGTGGGGCGCATGGACGCCAACAAGAATCACGAGATGCAGCTTCGCGCATTTGCGGCGCTGAAAGACAAATATCCGGAATATTCGCTTGAGATTTACGGTGATGGGGAGCTGCGTTCCCATATAGAAGAAACGGCGGCGGGGCTTGGCATCGCAGAGAGGGTTTTCCTGCCCGGTGTGGTGCAGGATGTGGCGGCACGGATCTGGCGGGCGTCCCTGTTTCTGCTTACTTCTTATTCGGAAGGTGTTTCCAATGCCCTCATTGAGGCACTGGCGCTCGGGCTTTCCGTGATTGCCACGGACGTGCCGAGCGGCGGCACGGAGGAGCTGATGGAGGACGGCGTGAACGGTCTGGTGATTCCGGCGGGGGATCAGACGGCGCTGACGCGTGCGATGGACAGGCTTTTGGGGGACGCGGATTATGCGGACAGGCTTGGCAGGGAGGCGGCAGGGATTCAGCAGAGACTCGCGCCGGGGCGGGTCAATCCGATGTGGAAGGATTACTTTGAGGAGATCATAAATGAATAACACACGCAATTATAAAGAATTTCTGCAGGCGGCTGTATTTGTGCTGCTGTTTCTCGCCATTCTTTTGCCAGTATCCTATATGGTGAGGACAAACGGCGACGTGAAGGACCGCTTCGCAGGCTTTTACGCGGAAAAGAAGGATTCGCTGGACGTTGTGATGATCGGTTCCAGCCCGGTATTTCCCTATTATGCCGCGCCTAAGCTTTGGGGGGAGGCGGGGATTGCGATGTATCCTCTTTCTACCAACGTGCAGCGTCCTGCCGCCATGCGGTATCTGATGGAAGAAGCGGAGAAAACCCAGTCGCCCGTGCTCTATATTTTTGAGATGCGCATGTTTACCATGGAAGAGGCAGGATTGATGGAGAACATGGCATATACACGGGGCGTGACAGACAACCTGAGGTATTCGCCGCAGCGGATCAGAACAATACAGGGGCTGGTGCCGGAGGATGATGAGGAAGGACGTTTAAGCTATTATATTGATATTATGAAGTATCACACAAACTGGAAAATGCTGGCGCTTCCTTCCGAGTGGGCGAATATGTTTTATCACCACAGCCATCCGCTGAAGGGTTATACCTTCCGGGACGAGGTGGGACCGCAGCCTATGCCCGCCTGCGGCGGCATGGAAGGCGTTTTGGCGATCCCTGAGGAGCAGGAGGCGTATCTGCGTGACCTGCTTGCCTGTTTAAAGGAAAATGGGCAGGCGGCGCTGTTTATCGTCTCTCCTTACGGGGAATCGGCGGAAGAACAGCAGATGTTCAACTACATGGCGGGGATCGTGGAGGAAAGCGGCTATGCATTTTTAAACATGAACGATTATTATGACGAGATCGGCATTGTCTTTGAGGAAGATTTTGCGGATTACGGCAGCCATACCAACGCAGTGGGGGCAGAGAAGTGCACGAATTTCCTGAAGGAATACCTGACGGCGCACTATACGCTTCCGGACCGCCGCGGAGACGTTTCCTACGCTTCGTGGGATAAATCCTATGAGTTGTGGAAAACGAGGCAGGATGAGGCTGTCAGGACGATCAGGGAGCGGATTGCGAACGGGGATTACGCGGAGATCGCGGGAGAGGAGTAGGGCTCTAAATGGTACCCGCGAATAAAACGAAATGCTTGAGAAAGGATAGATAACACATGTGTGGAATTGCGGGCTTTTGTAATTTCAGGGGAGACTGGCAGAAGAATATCGAGCGGATGTGCGATAGGATGTACCACCGGGGACCGGATGCTTCGGGGGTGTGGGCTTCGGAGGATAACAGGGTGGTGCTGGGCCACAGGAGGCTTGCGGTCGTGGACCTTTCACCCGCGGGGGCGCAGCCCATGGTATCCCGCGATGGCAGATATGTGATTGTCTATAATGGAGAGATCTATAATCATGCTTCCATCCGAAAAAAACTGCTGGCGGAGAAAAAGACGCCTGCCTTTCGTGGCAGCTCCGACACGGAAACGCTTCTGGAGGCGGCTGCCGCATACGGCTTGAAAGATACACTGAAAATGGCAAAAGGAATGTTCGCCATTGCGCTGTTTGACAGGAGAGAACATGCGTTATTTCTTGCGCGGGACAGAGTTGGAGAGAAGCCGTTATTTTATGGAAAATTAAATGATAATATAAATAACGGGGGTAATGACGATGCCTTTGTCTTTGCCTCAGACCTTGGCTCGATCGCCTCAATGGATGGATTCACCAATTCGGTCAACGCAGATATTATGGGCGATTACATGCGTTATGGATATATTTCCGCCCCGTATACCGTATATCGCGGGATCTGGGAACTGGAACCCGGGAAAATATTAAAGATTAAATCACCTTTTGATAAACCGGAGATTGAAGGCTATTGGTCCATGATGGAAACGGCTGTTTCCGGGCAGAAAAACCGCTTTCGCGGAAGCGAGGCGGAAGCGGCGGCGGAACTGGAGCGTCTTCTGCGGGAATCCATTGCGGGACAGATGGTGGCTGACGTGCCCGTGGGCGCTTTTTTGTCCGCCGGGATCGACAGCAGCACGGTGGTATCACTGATGCAGGCGCAGAGCGCGCAGAAGGTCAGAACGTTCACTGTGGGCATGTGGGAAGAGCAGTATAACGAGGCGCCTGTTGCGAAGGAGATTGCCGCCCATCTGGGGACGGACCATACGGAGGTTTATATTACGGAGGAAGATGCCAAGGGCGTGATTCCAAAGCTCGCAGGGATGTTTGGGGAGCCGTTTGCGGATTCTTCCCAGATTCCCACTTATCTTGTAAGCCGAATCACGCGGGAACATGTGACGGTATCTTTGAGCGGGGATGGCGGAGACGAGCTTTTCTGTGGATATAACACCTATTATTCTATTGATCGGGTCTGGAACAAAGTAAGGAAAATACCGCGCGCCCTGCGCACGCCGGCAAGCGCCCTGCTGGGGCTTGCCGCAGCGGGGAGTCCTGCCACAACAACCCATGCAAGGCTTTTGGGAGCGAAATCAATAGAGGACATGTACCTGCGCTCGGAAATCGGAGAAGGGCTTGAGCTGATTGGGCAGGGAATGAAGGACAGGGCCCCGGATTTTGGCGTCTGGGATGCCGTACAGCCCCGCAGAGCGGGAGAAACATGGATGGACACTTATCCTTCCGGGCTTCTGGAGGACGGGCAGCACAATCTGATGCTGATGGATCTGCTGATGTACCATCCCGATGATATTCTGACGAAAGTGGACAGAACAGCAATGGCGGTTTCGCTGGAGACGCGTGTGCCGATGCTGGATAGAGATGTGGTGGAATTTGCATGGACACTGCCACTGTCTTTCCGGCAGAGCGGCGGGGTCAGCAAAAAGATTCTGCGTGACATTCTCTATCGTTATGTGCCCCAAGAATTGATGGAACGTCCCAAAAAGGGGTTCTCCATTCCGCTTCACCGCTGGCTGAAGCAGAAGGAGCTGCGAGAGTGGGCGGAGAGCCTTTTGACTCCTTCTCTTTTGGAGGAACAGGGGCTGTTTAATGCGACAAATGTAAAGAAATTATGGGATGATTATATTACGAGAAATGTGTGGAGACCGCAGATTTGGTACATTCTGATGTTTCAGGAATGGCAGAATGCGTCGAAAGTTAAAGCATGATTCAATTATGCGCATTGAGAAGAGCCGGAGAAACAGCTGTTACGAAGAGAAATCCATTTTGTGGAGATATATTAAATAACGAGTGCCTAGCGTTATTTATTACGGATAATAGAGTGATAATTTGGCTGGAATAAAGTACAACGGGCGATATTAAATGTCGCTCGCGAAGTTGGCCCGGAAGAACAGTCACGAAAGAAGGGGAGAAAGACAGGAGGACGACAGTGGAAATTTTAGAGCGTTATCAGCCGCCAAAACTGTATCAGGAAGAGCAGACGGAATTGATTTCCGTAATCATTGCCGCCTACAATATAGAGGCTTATATTGAAAGAGGTGTCCGCTCGGTCTGCGAACAGACATATGCCAATCTGGAAATTATCGTGGTGGATGACGGTTCCACGGATGCGACAGGAAGTATTCTGGATGAACTCGCTGAGAAAGATGCCCGCATACAAGTGATACATGAGGACAACGGTGGTCTTTCCCATGCAAGAAATATGGGAATTGCGAGAGCCCACGGCAATTATATCGGTTTTGTGGACGGGGACGACTGGATTGATCCCAATATGTATGAGATGCTGTTTTCCGCGTTGAAAGATAAACGGGCGGATCTTGCCGTCTGCCGTTACCGTCAGATTTCCCGCACGCGCACACTGGACGGGTCGGTGGATCGTGCCATTCTCTTTGAGGCGCAGGAAGCGCTTCAGGTTTATGTGGAGGAGCGGGAGGAGTACGCAATTCAGAATGCAGCATGGAATAAGCTGTACCGGAAGGAACTGCTGGAGGGGAATCTGTTCCCGGAAGGACGGTGGTATGAGGATATTGTCTTTGCCACGGAGGCGCTGGCGCGTGCCGGACGTTGCATTTACCTTGACATTGCCTTGTATAACTATATAATAGACAGAGAGGAAAGTATTATGAACTGCCGGATCAATTCGCGCACTTTTACGGATCAGATTCCGGCATATTATGAGAAAACGGAACTGCTCAGAAACCTTGGCAGAGAGGATCTGGCGCTGACGCACGATTACTTTTTTTATAAAAGACTTCTGTTATTTTACTGGGAGCTTTCCGGCATGGAGGACAGCGGCGGCTATATGATGCGTCTGGCGGAGATTCTCGGGAAGGACAGAGAACGTGCGCGCGAAGCGTTTCGGTCTCAGATGGCGGATCAGAGGGATCGGAAGAAGCTGAAACTGTTTTACAAGTCGCCGGCGGCGTACTGCAGAAAGATGCGGTGGGATGAGCAGGTTGTGATTCCCTGCAAGGCGAAGGTGAAGCGTATTTTAAGGAAAGAATAAATAACACATGGTTTGCGAAGGACAAAGATGGTAATTGTACAACTTGCGGGCGGCTTGGGCAACCAGATGTTCCAGTACGCCCTATATTTGCAACTGAAAGCCCTCGGCAGGGAGGTAAAAATTGACGACGTGTCCGGGTTTGCGCAGGATCCCCAGAGGATTCCGGCGCTTGCTCCGTTTGGCATTTCCTATGACAGGCCTTCCCGTGAGGAAATGGTCAAAATGCTGGATTCTTCTATGATGCCATGGCAGCGCTTGAGACGGAAACTGTTCGGCAGGCATAAGAAATCTTATTTTGAGGGAAGCAAACTTTTTATCCCGGAAGTATTGACCTGGGACGATATTTATCTGGAGGGCTACTGGCAGACGGAAAAATATTTTCAGCCGGTGGAGGGACAGGTGCGGGACGTTTATGATACGGACAGGCTGACGGCATATCTGAAGCGTTCGGGCTGCTGGGGAGCAGGCGGGGAGAGAAGAACGCGCAAGATGGCGCAGGACTATCTGGATGAGATAAATAACACGTGCTCTGTAAGTCTGCATGTCCGCAGGGGCGATTATCTGACGCCGGAGAATCAGAAGCTTTACGGTGGGATCTGTACGGACGCCTATTATATAGAAGGAATCCGTCAGATGCGGGAGAGATTTCCGGGATGCCGGTTCTTCCTTTTTACCAACGACAGGGCATGGGCGGTGCAGCAGTCTGCGGAGGCTGTGTGTCAGGAGACGGAGGCAGAGAAGCCGGGCGGAAATGGGAAGACGTCAGGTTATGCAGAGTGCCTTTTCTCCGCGGCGGATATCACATGGATTGATCTGCCGGGCGGCGACAACGATTATGCGGAATTTGTCCTTATGAGCCGCTGTAAACATCATATCCTTGCCAACAGCAGTTTCAGCTGGTGGGCGTCCTATCTGAATAAAAATCCGGAGAAAACGGTTCTCGCGCCGCAGCGTTGGCTGAACGGGACGGATGACAGCGATTTTTACCGGGCGGATATGTGCAAAATCGGACCTTTGCAGGAATCATAATCGTTACGGTGAGTTCCGATGTGATCCGTCGAAGCATTTGAGAGGACACTATATATAATGAAGAAACAGAGTCAGGAGCAGGCGGGGCTGCTGCAAAAAATAGCATATCTCTTTGAAAGGAAACAGCTCTGGCAGCTTGGCGGTCTCGCTGTCCTTATTCTGATTGGCGGTATTTTGGAGACACTCGGTGTTTCCATGATGCTTCCTGTGGCGGAGGCGGTTATGTCGCCGGATAAAGTCATGGAGAATGAACTGGTGGGCAGGGTAGCGGCGCTTTTGGGGATTAGCTCATCGAGGAGTCTCATTGTCTGGATGCTGGGCGCCCTGATTGCTGTATTTGTATTTAAGAATGCGTATCTTCTGTTTCTGACTTTTGTACAGAATACGTTTGTGACGAGAAACCGAAACCGAATGATCAGCCGGGTGATGCGGGAATTCTTGAACCGCCCTTACGAAGACTATCTGGGAGCCGATATTCCTACGGTGTTCCGCCTGACGGACAGCGATATTCCCAATGCGTTTCAGCTGGTGCTGGTGCTGATCCAGATGACCACGGAGATCGTTGTGGCGGTGTCGATCTGTATTGTGCTGCTGGTGTGGGTGAGCCCGCTGATTTCCATCGGATGCGGCGTGCTTTTCCTTGGCATGACCCTGATGATTACCAGAGTGTTAAAGCCCCGGCTGAATGCCATCGGTCGCAGGAATCAGGCGATTCAGTCGCGGATTGCGAAATGGAGAATCCAGTCCATCTATGGCTTAAAGGATGTAAAGGTGCTGCACAGGGAGGAGTTCTTTGTGCGCAATTACTATGAGAGCGGCGCGGTGGGCGCCAATGTGGCGAGAAACTACGCGGTGATGAACAATACGCCGAGACTCCTGATCGAGACAGTCTTTATTGCGGCAATGCTCTCCTTCATTCTTGTTTATATGCTGGAGGACGGTGATATTACCGTGCTGATGCCCCAGCTTATGGCGTTCGCCGCAGCCGCGGTGCGTGTGATGCCGGCAACGAACCGCATCAATACCTATCTGTCGGAGATCGCTTACGCGCAGCCCTGCCTGGATTATCTGTATGAGAACCTGACGGAGAACATGAAGCAGGATGTGAACGGCAGTGTGACAGGGCTTACGGGAGAGGCAAAGAAAGAACTGCCGGAGCTTGCGCTGACGGATAAAATTGTGCTGGATCACATCAGCTATACTTACCCGAACACGGAAAAGCCCATCTTCACGGACGCGCACATGGAAGTCAGAAAAGGACAGTCGGTGGGCATTATGGGACCGTCGGGAGCGGGCAAATCCACGATCGTAGATATCCTGCTTGGACTTTTGCATGTGCAGACGGGAACCATTACCTGCGACGGCAGGAACATTTTTGAAAACTATCCGTCCTGGCTTTCCAAGATCGGCTACATTCCCCAGTCCATCTATCTGATTGACGAGTCCATCCGGGATAATATCGCTTTCGGCATTGATGCGGATCGGATTGACGATAAACGGATCTGGGAGGTTTTGGAAGAGGCGCAGCTTAAGAGTTTCGTGGAGGAATTGCCGGATGGTCTGGAGACGACGATAGGTGACAGAGGTGTCAGAATTTCCGGCGGGCAGAGGCAGCGTCTGGGAATTGCCAGGGCGCTTTACCACAATCCGGAGATTCTTGTCTTTGACGAGGCGACATCCGCGCTGGACGGGGACACGGAGTCGGCGGTTATGGAGGCGGTCAACAGTTTCCACGGTAAAAAAACGATGGTGATTATCGCGCACCGCCTGAATACCATTGCCAAGTGCGATGTTATTTACAAGGTAGAAAATGAAAAAATCACGCAGACAAGTTTAAGGGAGTGACAGAGCGGGCGTGATGCCGGAGTCAAACGGAAAGGCAGCGCGGCGGCGTTTCGAAATGGAGATAAAAGAATGTTAGGAATCGAGACACAGGAAGGCTTCGGGCTGGGAAATCAGCTGTTTTTCTATGTGACTGCGAGGTGCATCGCGCAGGATAAGGGCTATCAGTTCAGCGTGCTTGACCCGGAGCACTTTGCCAACAATATGCACAGTGACTGCGGGCTGTATTTTATGGATCTGGATATGGGAGTTCCCTCGAAAAAGGAGGATTATAAGAAAATCTATTATGAGAAGGAAACCCGGCTTTTTGCGGGAAATTCCACTCACGACCTGACCCACGGGGTCTATGTGACGGATGCGGACAGGCACCTTTTTGAGGTGGAGGACGGCACGCTCCTTTACGGGAATCTGCAGGCGGAAGCGTACTTTATCACCCATAAGGCGGAGATTAAAGAGTGGCTCAAGGTAAAACCGGAGTATGACTGTAAAGAGTACAGCCGGGAGAATCTCTGCATCCTGCATCTTCGCTGCAGCGACTATATGGGCTCGCCGGAACTCTATCTGCGCAAACGCTACTGGATACAGGGAATGCGGCAGATGCGCAGGATCAATCCGGACATGCAGTTTATGATTATTACGAACGACGTGCAGGAGGCGAACAAGTTTCTGCCCGGCGTTCCGGCTTATAATTTTGATCTGGCAAAGGATTACTCTATATTAAAAAACGCACGTTATCTACTGCTGGCAAACTCATCCTTCTCGTATTTCCCGGCGTTTACGAGCGATACGGTGCAGTATATTCTGGCGCCGAAGTATTGGGCGAGACACAATGTGTCCGACGGTTACTGGGCTTCGGAGCAGAACATTTACAAGGGATGGCATTATATGGACCGGAATGGCAGGGTCTTTACGGATGAAGAGTGCAGGGAGGAGCTGGCGGCATATAAGAAGCGGTCAAAAAAATACGCCGGCGTTAACCAAAAGCCTGCGGGCATGAGGCTTCGGATGATGAAGCTGCGCGCGTGGTATATCTATAAGAAGGCGTATCTTGGAAAAATTGGCAGGGGTGCGGCGCGTCGGGTGAAAAAATTTTCGCATCGCGGGTGAATATAAGATAAAGGCGGATTTGCATGAAGGTTTGGGAAAAGGCGGAAAAATATTTGAGCGGCAGGTGTCCGGTGTTTTTGGCAGTGGGGCTTTTGCTTCTGTCGTTTGTTCCGCTGCTCTGGCTGGGAAAATATAATGTGATGTGCATTGACGACTACGATTATGGACGGCGGGTGCACGACGTCTGGCAGACGACGGGATCTTTTGCGGCTTCGGCACAGGAAGCGTGGCGGCAGAACATGGACTTTTATCAGGAATGGCAGGGGACTTATATATCCTGTTTCCTGATGGGCATGTGCCCGATGAATTTTGATTACAGCATTGCGTGGGTGGTGCCGGTTCTGACGATCGGCATGTTCGCGTCCTCTTCCTTCCTGCTGGGGCGGCATATTCTGGTCAGATGGCTCGGATGTGAAAAGGAGGGCGCGTCCTTTATTATGGCTCTGCTGCTGTTTGCGTTTTATCAGGTGATGGAGGCGCCTTTTGAGGGGATATACTGGTACAACGGTTCCACCCACTATGTACTGATGCAGTCCGTATGGTTCTTTTTGCTGACGCTCGTCTCGGGGAGTCTCTGGGCGGAGAAGAAGAGACGGGCATGCTTGTGCTGTGCGATGTCTGCGGTTCTTTCCGTGATCGTGGGCGGCGGCAATCTTGTGACAGGCCTGCAGGCGGAGGTACTCATGGCTTTCCTCGTCTGCTATGCTTTCTTTCGGAAGAAAGACAAGATAGCATACGCTGTTATTCCGTTTTTGACGGGGAGCGCCGGGTTTCTGGTGAATGTTCTTGCCCCCGGCAACGGCAGGCGGGGAAGCATTGATATGGATGAAGGATACTCCGCCGTGAAGGCGATCGCCCTGTCCTTTTATAACACAGCGGTGTTTGCGATCCGATGGACACCGGTGTTCATGGTGCTTTTGTGGCTGGCGTTTCTGCCTCTGTTATGGAAATGGATGAAGGCGTCCAAGAGGGAATTTTCTCACCCCGCACTGGTGACGGCGGGGGCGTGTTGCGTGATTTCCGCCATGTTTACGCCGACTCTCTACGCGGTAGGAATGACGGGGCTTTCCCGGGTGGATAATATTATCCAGATGACTTATTATCTGGCGGTTCTGCTGGTGACGGCATACTGGCTTGGGTATTTTTCCCACAGGACGGACGAGGCAGGGGGAGCTGGCAGTGCGGCTGGAGGCATTGCTTCGGGAGATAGCGCGTCTGCGGCGCTGGGCGTGTTTCTGGAGCGTGCGGGCAGCCGGATGACTGCGGTCTGCCTGATACTGCTCATGGCAGTCTGGGTGCTTACGGCGGATAAGAACACTTACACGAGCATTTCCGCCCTCCGCTCCGTGGCAAAGGGTGAGGCGCAGACATTCTATCAGGAGGCGATGGCGCGTTATGAGATATACACGGATGAGAGCATTACAGACGCCGTGGTCGCTCCCTACAGCGCGAGACCGGCTCTCTTCGACTTTACCGATCTGAGCGGGGACGAGGGGAACTGGATGAATCTGGCGGTCGCAAGATACTATCACAAAGACAGTGTAAGAAAAATTTCTGAGAGGAATACACGATGAATCGAACTGCGGAAGGAAAACTGAATATTCCCAATGTAACGCTGGCGGCTATGACGAGCGTGAATGTGTATGAGACGATCCGCGCTATGGAATACAGTATGCGGGGGATTGCATTTGGGGATGTGGTGCTGATTACGCACAGAAAGCCTTTGTCGCTGCCGAAAAGCATACGATATTCCCACACATCAAAACTGGATGATATTGATAAATTTAACTACAAAATGGTGTATGAACTGGGTGAACATATCCACACGGATTTTGCGCTGATTGTGCATGCGGATGGCTTTGTGGTGAATCCCGGGAGCTGGCAGGATGCGTTTCTGGATTATGATTATATCGGTTCACCATGGCCGCTGCCGCAAAACGATTACTCTTACAGGGATGCGGAGGGACGACTTGTCCGGGTGGGCAACAGCGTGTCGATCCGCAGCAAAAGACTGATGGACTTTCCGGCGAAGGCGGGGCTTAAGTGGGAAAAAATCGAGAAGGAAGACGAGTATAACGAGGACATTTTTCTCTGCTGTAAATACCGCAATGTGATTGAGGAGGCGGGAATGCGCTTTGCACCCATAGAAGTGGCGAAGTATTTCGGGCACGAGCATATGATACCCGAGATCATGGATGTGGAGAAGCCGTTTCTCTTCCATAAATGGCGAGGCAGGAACGCGCAGTATCCGAAATTTTCAAATCCGTGGAAAGTCAGATGGCAGAAATGTAAGGATTTCGTGAGACCGTTTTTGTTCTGGCGGCAGAAGTGAGGAAGGATAAAATAGCGAATGGTATTTGACTGCATTCCTTTTTTTAATGAACTGGATATTTTGAAACTGCGCATGCAGATCATGGCGCCCTATGTGGATTTTTTCGTGATTGAGGAAGCTTCCGTCACGTTTTCGGGGGAACCGAAGCGGATGATCTTTGCGGAAAACAGGCAGCTTTTTGCGGAATATGAGGGAAAGATACGGTATGTGCCGGTGGAGAACTCTCCCATGGAGGGGGTCACCACCCACGAGCGGGACAAGTTTCAGAAGAATCAGCTGATCAGGGGGCTTTTCGACTGTAAGCCGGAAGATATTATTATTTTCAGCGACGTGGACGAGATTCCGAATCCGAATACGCTCACGAAGCTGATGGAAAGGTTTGAATCCGGGAAGGTGTATCATCTGGCGCAGCGGATGTTTTACTGCTTTTTAAATATGGAGGAAGTGTCAGGAAATCTCTTATCCATTACCGGGGAATTTCCGGGTGTGGAGAAAAAACAGTGGCTCGGCACGAAAATCTGCAGCTTTTCGGAACTGCCAGGGGAAGGGATTGTATATTTGCGCGAGGTGTCGCCGGAAGATGAGCGCAGTGTGCGCGTTGCGGACGGCGGCTGGCATTTCGGTTATATGGGCGGTGACGGTGAACGGGATGTGGCGAAGCGCATCGGTGTGAAGGTACAGGCGGCTGCGCATTCGGAATATAACAGCAAACGCTATTTAAACGAGGCGGTGGACAGACTGCTCTGCGGTGAGGATATTTTTGACCGGGACGCAAAGTTTGTGCGGGTAGAGATTGACGAGAGCTTTCCGGCGTATCTGCGGGCGCACAGGGAAGAGTACGATTTTTTGATTGCACCTGAAATCAGCCCGGCAGGAATCTTATGGAAAAGGATGAAACTTGCGGCAAAGCAGTGGCTGCGCAGGGCGCACGGCATGGCGGCGCGGGTTTTGCGGTCGCATTGATGCCCCGTTGCTTGTGGCGGGGGTGTTGCCCTTAGTCACAGCAGAGTTGCGAGATGGCGGTAGAATGAAAAAGAAGCGGCACATTTCCGGTGCAGAACGCTTCGGAATGGATGGGAATATGCTGAAGAACACTTACAGGTGGCTGCGGGAGGAAAGCCCGGTTCCCCGCCTGGCTTTTTATATTGGACTGACCATAGAGCTGCTGATGGTGATTATCGACAAGAGCAATTATATCAATCCCATCGAGGGGTATCTGTTTCGGGTGACCTTTCTTCTGTTTGCGTGCAAGATCCTGCTCACCCGCTATGAAGCGCGGGAGTGGGCGGTTATTCTTGCGATGGAGGCGGTGGGCTTCATTTCCTACCGGGTGACTGGCGCCAACGACATCATCCGCGTGGTGACTTTTGTGGCGGCATGTAAAGGCATTCCTTTAAAAGAGGCGTTAAAGTATACGTTTTATGTGACATTGGCAGGGTGTCTTGCCATTGTGGCGCTTTCCGTGACAGGAATTTACGGAGATATCAGCCTGGCGCAGGATTTTGGACATGAGTCCCTGGAAGACACGCTCTATGTCGGAGAGTTTCCGACGGTGGAAACCCGTTACACGCTTGGGATGGGGCATCCGAATGCACTTTCCTGTATGTTTTTTATGCTGGCTGCGCTTGGCGTATATGTCTGGTTTGAACGGATGAAGTGGTACAGTTACCTGTTTTTGATGATCTTAAACGCGGGGGTTTATCTGTTGGCGCGCTCCAAGACCAGTATGTTGATTACGGCGGCGTATCTTTGCGGCGCCTGTCTGCTGACTTTCGTGAAGGGCTTACGGAAGATGACAATTTTCTATGTCTGTGGCCTGCTTGTTTTTGTCCTGTGCATCGCTTTCTCCGTGGACGCGGCGGTCTGTGCCCAGCGGGTGAGGGAATCGCAGTGGAACGAGTTCTTCTATTTGAATCCCGGGGACGACGAACATATCGTGCTGCTTGCAAAGATCGACCGCCATATCAACGGCAGGATCGTTTCCCTGACGAATTCTGACAATAATGACGGCATGATACAGACGTGGTCGGCTTTCTCCTGCGAGAATAATATGAACTATTATTTTGATATGGGCTGGGTTAAGTTATTTTACCGCTACGGCGTGATTGCGGGGATTCTGTATGTGGCGGCAAACCTGTTTCTTCTGTGGCGCCTCTGGCGCAGGAGGGATGCCTGCGGACTGGCGCTCTTCGTGATGTTTGCGGTGTACACGGTGGTGGAGGCACATCTGATCTCCGTCTATATCGGCAGGAATTATCTGCTTATTATGATGGGGTGTAGCGTGAGAAGAACTTCCAGCCACTCACAGCAGAGGCTGTTTCGTGGAGAAGTTCTAAGTCTCACGCAGGAGAATGCCTGAAAAGCGGCAATCTCCGCACGGATTTGAGATTCCGCGGTGCGGAATCATGGCGGTCAGGGTGCGAAACGGCTGTGCCTTCTGGGGAGCGTGCAGACTGAAATTGGCGGAGATTACAGCTGCCGGTGGCAGAAACAGGAAGTATGTGGTAAAATAAGAAACAGAGGTATTCTTATGAATCGTAGAATGAAACTGATTGAAAGTTACCTGCTGCTCCTCACGGATCTGTGCAGTATAACTCTTGCCTATATCATTGCCATCCTGATACGGTACGGGAAGTTTGCCAGGGTTATGGAACCGGAACTTCACTTCGCGGTATATATCGGTTTTTTGCTTTTTTGCACGATTTACAGCTTTCTGTTTGACTGGAACAGGGCGTTCCTTAAAAGAGGAGTCCTCGTTGAATTTATAGCGGTCACCAAATTCAATGTCTTTATGGAGCTGTCCGTGATGGCGCTTCTTTTCATGCTGCAGAAGGGTGCGGACGTCTCCCGTCTGGTGATGGGGTATTTTGCCATTCTCAATGTCTTTATCGTATGGCTGGTAAGGCTCGCCATGAAGAAGGCGCTGCGGGTCTGGTTCACAGCCAAATCCAACATTGTCAAGATTATGATTATCACGAAAGGCGCGGTGATGGAAAAAACGCTGTCCAAACTGAAAGCGTCCATGGACATCAATTATGAGATTGTGGCGCTCGCCTGTGTGGACAAGGACAGGAAGGGCGAGACAGTGGCAGGCGTTGAAATAAACGCGAACAGAGACAATGTGCTCTCCATGGCAAGGCAGATGCCGCTCGACGAGGTGTTTATCAGCCTGCCGGACGAGGATATGGCTTATGTGAAACATATCATCTATGACTTGGAGTCCATGGGCATGGCGTGTCACTATAATATCGACATTATTGAAAGGCCGAGCAAGGAGGTGCGGGTTGGAAGTTTTGCCGGTTTTACGGTGGTGACTTACTCCATCAATCACTTTGACTACAGGCGCATGGTGGTGAAACGGCTGATCGACATTGTGGGCGGGTTTGTCGGATGTTTAATAACAGTTCTAATAACCCCTTTTGTGGCGCTGGCAATAAAACTGGATTCGCCGGGACCGGTTCTTTTCGCACAGACCAGAATTGGCAAAAATGGACGGCGCTTTAAGATTTATAAATTTCGGTCCATGTACGCGGATGCGGAGGCAAGGAAAAAAGAACTGGAAAAGCAGAACGAGATGCAGGGGCTTATGTTTAAGATGGAAAATGACCCGCGCATCACGAAGGTCGGAAAATTTATCAGAAAGACAAGCATAGACGAGCTGCCGCAGTTTTTTAATATTGTAAAGGGAGACATGAGCCTGGTGGGGACCAGACCGCCGACAGAGGGAGAATTTGAGCAGTACAATTCCCACTACAGACGCAGAATCAGCATGACGCCGGGACTTACGGGGCTTTGGCAGATCAGCGGCCGAAGCGAGATCGTGGATTTTGACGAGGTCGTGAAGCTGGATCTGGAGTATATTGACAACTGGACGCTGGGACTGGATGTCAAAATTCTGTTCCAGACGGTGTGGGTGGTTCTTACGGGGAAAGGCTCGAAATAATGGAGAGAGACAGATACAGAGTGCTGATGATCGGTCCGGACAGAAGCGTGCACGGCGGGATATCGGGCGTAGTTAACAATTATTATGAGGCTGGGCTGGATAGGCAGATTGTGCTCTGTTATATCGGCACTATGGTAGAAGGCGCAAAATGGCGAAAACTGGTACAGGCGGCAAAAGCTTACCTGCAGTTTCTTGTCAGGCTGCCGCGATATGATATCGTGCATGTCAATATGGCGTCAGACGTCAGCTTTTACCGGAAGTCGGTGTTTATCCAAACAGCGTCTGTCTGTGGAAAAAAGATAGTGATTCATCAGCATGGCGGAAATTTCCCCGTATTTTATGAGGAGGAGTTAAGCGAGGCGGGGAGAAGGCGCGCGAGAAAAATTCTTTCCATGGGGGATGCCTTTCTTGTGCTGGGCACGGCATGGAAGGATTTTTTTGGAAAAATTATCGGACGGGAAAAAATTACGGTACTGCCGGATGCCATACAGATTCCGGAACGGCGGGAAAAGCGATACGGCGTCCATAAAATCCTTTTTCTTGGGAGGCTTTGCAGGGAAAAGGGGATAGGTGAGCTGTTGTCTGTGATGCCCGGACTGCGGGAACGATATCAGGATGTACAGCTTTTTCTGGGCGGTATCTGGGAGGACGAAGAGTTAAAAAAACGTGCGCTGGCAATGAAGGATTGTGTGACAGACCTGGGCTGGGTCAGCGGTGATATCAAGCAGAAATATTTGCGGGAGTGTGATATTTTTGTGATGCCTTCCTATTTTGAAGGGCAGTCGGTGTCGATCCTGGAGGCTATGGCAAATGCCTGTGGGATTGCGGCGTCAGACACGGGAGGCATTCCGGATATGATTGTGGATGGAGAGACAGGGCTTTTGGCGGCTCCCCGGGATGCGGCTGCACTGGAAAAGGCGATAGGCAGACTGTTGGAGGATGAGGGGCTGTGCCGGAAACTCGGAGAGAACGCACGACATAAGGCGGAGGCGGAGTTCTCCATGGAAAACAATATGGAGCGGCTTCTGGCGGTTTACGAGACGGTCAGAAACGGAAAGCATGGTGGAAAGATTGGATAGCAGAGAAACTCTGATCAGCGTGATTGTACCTGTCCATAACGGGCAGAATTATCTGGAGAGCTGTATTCGGAGTATAGAAAACCAGACCTGTGGGAATCTCGAAGTGATCATTATAAACGATGGTTCAGTGGATGGCACGGTGGATGTGTGCGGCGCCCTGCAGGCGGCTTATGACAACGTGCATGTGATCACCTTGGATGACAGGGGCGTGTCCGCTGCACGAAATGCCGGGCTTGACCGGGCGGCGGGAGTGTTTGTCACTTTTGTTGACGCGGATGACAGGCTGCATCCCGCCATGCTTCAGACACTCAGCGACTGTATGAACCGAACCGGGAGTGATATTGTGGGCTGCCGTTTTTTTCAGTGGAGCGACGAGACCGAATGGGAGCAGGCGGTTCGGGCGGATGCGGCGGAGGGAAAGACAGTTACTTATAATGCGGACGGTTATCTCCGGGACTGCCTGCTGCAGGGCAACAGCCGGTGCTGGAGCAAGCTGTACCGGCGGGATGCGATAGGGGACATGCGGTTCCGGGAGGGATTGAGCATTGGCGAGGATATGCTGTTTGTATTGAAACTCCTTGCCCGTGTCCGCCGGATCACGGAGATGGATTATCAGGGCTACGGATATTACCAGAATCCGCAGGGAGCCATTAATCGGCCTTTTACGCCGCGTTATATGGATCAGATTACCTGTTGGCGGCTTGCGCGGGAAGAGGTGCGGCGGGCGGACCAGAGTCTGGACGACCGTGTGAGCGCGCTGTATCTCATGGGAATTATGCTTACGGCAGGGAAACTTGCGGAACTTCCCGCAGCGCAGAGAAAACGGTATGAGGATTGTGTGCTGACATGCCGCAGGGAGCTGAGGGAAATAAGAAAGGTACCCGGCGCCTGCATGAGGCTGTCTGCAGGCTATCGGCTAAAGGTGTTATTCTTCTCTCTTTTTCCGCGCGGATATATGTGCGCTTATCATTTATGGAAGAGATAGTGAGCGGAAACGCTCCGAAATGGAGAACAGAGTGAAATGGTGATTGTCAGAGCGATGGGCGGGCTGGGGAACCAGCTGCAGCAGTACGCGTTATACAGGAAACTGGAGCACATGGGGAAGGACGCAAGGCTGGACACCTCATGGTTTTTTGACGAAGAACTGCAGGCAGGCATGGCGGCGGGGAGGGAACTGGAACTTGCCTATTTTGATTCCCTGCCGTACAGGGAGGCGTCGGAGGAAGATATCCGTTCCGTGCTTGGAAGATTGTGGGAGGAGCCGGAAAGTCTGGGAGAAAAACTCAAAAGAAAAATACGTCCCCGTTCTATGCCGTCCTTTGTGGAGAGTGATATGTACCATGAAGAGATTTTTGGCATGGACAATAAATATCTGACGGGATACTGGGCGTGCGACAAATATTACGCGGATATTATGGATGTCCTGCGGTGTGATATCATTTTTCCACCTGCGGAAGACGGGGCTTTGCGAAAGAAGAACGGGGAGACTGCCCGGATGATGGAGGAAACCCAGTCTGTCAGCGTGCATATCAGACGGGGCGATTATCTGGATGAGATTAACAGGGCGCTCTTCGGCGGGATCTGTACGGAAGCCTATTACGATCAGGCGCTCGCCTATATGAGAAAAAAACTTCCGCAGGCGAAGTTTTTTCTGTTTTCCGATGATACCGCTTATGTGAGGGAGCGCTATCAGGGTGAGGAATATCGGATTATTGACTGGAATAAGGGAAAAAACAGTTTTTACGATATGATGCTGATGAGCAGATGCAGGCATAATATATGTGCCAACAGCACATTCAGCTTCTGGGGCGCCAGATTAAATCCAAACCGGGAAAAAATAATGATACGTCCCTCGATCCATAAAAATACACAGGTCTGCATGCCGGCGCAGATGAAGGAATTATGGAATGGCTGGACGCTGATTACGCCGCAGGGGGGCATCGTGTGAGAAGCTTGTGGGTTTTGAAGTTCTGCGGAAACGGAATTACGGAGGTTAGGCTGGATGAAACATAACGCACTACATTTGGTCAGTGTCATTGTTCCGGTATACAACAAAAAGGAGTATCTGGAGCAGTGCATTGACAGCATTTTGACACAGACTTATAAAAGGCTGGAGCTGATACTGGTGGATGACGCTTCTTCGGATGGGAGTGGTGAAATCTGTGACAGTTACGCTGAACGTGACGACCGGGTACAGGTGATTCACCGGGAAAACGGCGGTCCGACGGCGGCGTGTGTGGCAGGTATGGCTGCGGCGTCCGGCGGATATTATATGTTTGTGGACAGTGACGACTATGTGGAGCAGGAGATGGTTTCGGAGATGGCGGACCGCCTTAAAGGGGCGCCGGGAGAAATCGTGTGCTGCGGTTATGTGATGGAAAAGCAGCGGGGGACAGAGCGGGTCGGCAGCGGCGTGGAACCCGGTATTTACGAGGGGGACAGACTGCGGGAGCAGATTAAGGCGGTGTTGATCGGGGTGGAGAAGAAAGTGATCCCACTGTCCCGATGCATGAAGCTGTGCGAGAAATCACTCTTTGAGGGCAATGAGACTTTTTATGATTACAGTCTCCGTTTCGGAGATGACGCGAACCTGATGTATCCGGCACTGCTTGCAAGCAGCCGGGTGGTTGTTATGAAGGACGCTTTTTACTACCATTACCGCTATGTGGCGGGATCGCTGGCGCATAGCTACGACGCCGGGCTTCTGGCGGGCGTGGAGCGGCTGATGGAGATTTTGAAACGGACTGCGGAGGAGAAAAAAGCGCCGGATGCCGCGGCGGCAGTGACCCGCGAATACTGCTATATGCTTTTGTACGTGATGAAAAATGAACTGCGCGCCCCCGATCAGAGCTATCGAAAGCGCATACAGACTATTTTCGGGGAGGAGAAGATCAAAGACATGCTTCAGAATACGCCCATTTCGGTAACGGAGCGTTCCAACCAGCTTCTCTACATGGGAATGCTCTATCCCGGCGGCATGTTACTGCGGGTTCTTCGCCTCATCCTCCGCGTCTATGACAAAAAAAGGTAAATGTGTTATACTCATCAAAGAAGTAATTTATGAAAGGTAACAGTATGGACTACGGCAACGACAAAATTGTGATGTATTTACACGGCGGCAGCGGCAACCACGGCTGTGAGGCGATTGTCAACAGCACCTGCCATATGATAGAAGAGATTCCCAAACTTCTGGTGACCAACAGCGAGCAGGAGGACCGGCGCTATTCGGTGGAGCCTCTCTGCGATATTCTGCAGGAGCGCAAGATTGCGGAACATTTTTTCGCACATGTTTGGTATTATGCCTGGCGGCTGGTTTTTCGCGATCCCGAATCATTTATGCGTTACCGCTTTCGCGAGGTAATGGGTAAGAATCTTGCGCCGCTCTATCTCTCAATCGGCGGGGATATGTACTGCTATGAGCTGTCAAAGCGTGAGGCAGTTACCGCCAACAGCGCGTTTAACAGGGCGGGCGCGAAGACCGTTCTCTGGGGCTGTTCCCTTGAGCCCGAGCTTTTGCAGGAGCCGGAGGTAGTGGAGGACATGAAGCGTTACGCTCTGATTACGCCGAGAGAATCCATTACGACGGAGGCGCTTGCCGCGGCGGGGGTGACGGAGAATGTGAAGCAGTTCCCTGATCCGGCATTTGCCCTGCAGCCGCAGAAAACGAAGTTTCCGTTTGGGTTCAGCGAGGGAAATACCATCGGCATCAACATCAGCCCGATGATTCTGAGATACGAAGAGAAAGACGGAATTACAATCATGAATTACCGTAAACTGATCGACCATATCTTGGAGACGACGGACTGCCATATCGCGCTGATTCCCCATGTGATGTGGAAATATAATGACGACAGGCTGACGATACATGAACTTTACGGCGTTTATCAGGGGAATGACAGAGTTGTAAAGTTTGAGGACATGTCCTGTCAGATGATCAAATATGTCATTTCCAGATGCCGGGCGTTTATCGGGGCGAGAACGCATTCCACCATCGCGGCTTACTCCTCCATGGTTCCTACGCTGGTCGTGGGTTATTCGGTGAAGGCGAAAGGAATTGCGAGAGATATCTTTGGCACATGGGAAAATTATGTGCTGCCCGTGCAGACCCTTTCCAACCCGGAGGAACTCATCGGCGCATTTGAGTGGATGATGGAGAGGGAGGAAGAAATCCGGGGACAGCTGCAGAAGGTGATGCCGGATTACTGCAAGAAGGCAGCCGCAGCGGGGGATGAAATACGCAGGCTGTGGCGGGAGCTGCACGAGAGCGCAGCAGAATAGTGAGAGCAGTGCCCAGGCGACGTCGATCGTATCGCAAGTGGCATGAAAGTGAATGAATTATGGGCAGAATACAGAAAGCCGGAAAAAATATCATATTTGGATATATAAGCAATCTGGTGATCCTGCTGGTGAACTTTATCCAGAGGACGGTTTTTATCTATGTGCTTGGCAGGACGTTTTCGGGTGTAAACGAAACGTATACGAATGTTCTAAGCGTCTTGTCCCTGGCGGAACTCGGGATCGGAACGGCGTTGAATTACAGCCTTTACAAGCCGGTGGCGGAGCGCGATATTGAGAAGATCAAGTCCTACATGCGTTTCTATAAAAAGGCGTACCTGACGATTGCGGGCGTAATCGCGGTTTTGGGAATCGCTATTTCGCCGTTTTTAAAATATATTTTGAAAAATCCGGGCAATCTGACTGTGAAGGAACTGACGCTGTACTATTATCTGTTCCTGTTTAACACGGTGATCAGCTATTTCGTCGCCTACAAATACAGTCTGTCGAACGCGGAGCAGAAAAATTATATCCAGACCAATATTACCACGCTGACAAAGATAGCGACGGCAACGGTGCAGATTACGGTTCTGCTGCTGTTCAGAAATTTTTTGTTCTATCTGCTGGCACAATCCGCGGTGGAGTTTCTACAGAAAATATTTGTGACTGTTTATATGAACAGGGCATACCCTTATCTGCGGGACAAAGATGTGAAAAAACTGACGCCGGAAGAGACGAAGGTTGTCGCGGCCAAGACAAAGGCGTTAATCTGCCATAAGGTTGGCGACGTGGCAAGACTGCAGACAGATATCCTTGTCATCTCTTCTTTTGTCAACGTAGATACTTCAGCTATTGTTGGCAACTATACCTACATCATTACCTATGTGGGCAACTTTGTAAATATTATATTTGAATCCGTGATTTCGGGTTTCGGCAATGTGGTGGCGACGGAGTCAAAGGAGAGGCAGTATCTTCTTTTTAGGGTATACCGCTTTTTCGCCTGCTGGCTCTTCGGATTTGGCGCAGTGGGATTTTTTCACCTGCTCACCCCCTTTATCGGTGATGTGTGGCTGCGGGATAAAGGCTGGACGCTGCCACAGGTGACGGTGACCCTCCTGGTGATGGACTTTTATCTGAAAGGCGGCCGTACGGTACTTGCCAATTTTAAGATTGCTGCGGGTGTATTTGAGCAGGACAGATTTCTGCCGCTGATACAGGGCATCGTAAACCTGGTGGTTTCGATTGCGCTGGTGATGAAAATCGGTGTGACGGGCGTCTATGTGGGAACGCTGGTGTCAGGTATACTTGCAAACCTGATTCGACCGGAGATTATCTACCGTGTCTGCTTTGAAAAAAAGGCGGGCGTTTATTTCAGGGATTCCCTGAAATACATGGGGGTAGTTCTGGCGGTAGGCGCAGTGATAACGCCGATCCGCAAGGCAGTCATGGGCGAGGCTACGGTTTTGACGTTCGCCCTGATGGTGATTCTGATTACGCTGCTATATAATCTGGTTTTTCTGGCGGTATTTCACAGGACGGAGGAATTTTCCTATCTGTGGAACGCGGTGACAGCGAGGAAAAAGTGAGATCCCGCGGGATTAAGGAGGTTCGTATGAATAAGATTCCTCTGATTGAGAATGCCTGTAATGAGCTGATGGAGTATGGTGTCCGCGGCAGGCGGGAAAAGTGCAGGGATTTGCTGAAACGGCTGATTTTGAAACGAAAGACAGCGGGTGAAGATCCCATTTTCTGGCCTACAGGGCTTTTGGCTGCAGGGCTGTGGGCGTGCAGGGAAGAGAGCGCGGCGGTTCAAAAGAGCGCAGAGACTGCGCGGGATACAGAGGCAGATGTCCGGCTGAAGAGGATAGATCAGTCTCTTGCGGCATATTACGGGAGATGGTTCAAAAAGGGAATGCCGCTTGCGGTTTTGGATGACTTCCTTGCGGGGGAAACTTTATTAAAAATATATCAGAAAGTACGGGAGGGAGCGGTTGATTTTGGAGAAGGCATGTCCGGGGAGCAGCTTAAAAATGCGGTGGACAGACTGGCTTTTTATGGTATGGATCATCCCAAAGACAACGTCGGGAGCTTCCTGTACCGTCCGGAACACGGGGAGAAGACGGTTTTTGTGGACGGCATCGGTTTGGCATGTCCTTTTCTCTGTCAGTACGGTGAGATTTTTGACAAACAGGAGTACAGAGAGTTGGCGGTTTTGCAGATCGTAAATTTTTTATCGTATGGAATGGACGGCAAAACGGGGCTGCCCTATCACGGGTACGATATGACGGACAGCTGTAAATACGGGATTATCGGTTGGGGCAGGGCGGTTGGCTGGCTGCTCCGCGGCATGATGGGCTGTATGGTTTCTGCATATGGCAGGGAGAGGCTTGCCATGCCTTGCGCCGCGCTTGCGGATGCAGCGCTTGCCTGTCAGAAACAGGACGGCTTTTTCCCATGGCAGCTTGAGGCACAGGAGGGACCTGCGGATACTTCCGCCACCGGGATGATCTGCGCCGCTTTAAAACAGGGGATGGCGCTTGGCGTCCTCTCGGGTGAGAAATATGAAAAGGCACTGACGGCGGGGGGACACGCCCTGGAGCGGTCTGTCCGGGAAGGGCGGGTGTATCAGTGCTCGGGTGAGTGTGAGGGTTTTTCGCAGTATCCTCAGCGTTATGGCGCGTATCCGTGGTCACTCGGTCCGGCGTTGGAGGTTTTGTGATATATGGGACGTATTAAACAGTATGGAAAAACCATTACTATACAGGAGGCATGTTTTTACGGGTTTTTTATTCTCCTGTCGTTGGCAAAGGGGCTTGGATTTTACGAGGGACAGAAGCTCTTTGCGCTGCTCGTTGCGCCCGCGCTTGTCCTCGGTTTTCTGAACATTCTCCTGACGCCCTACACGAAAAGGCAGGCATTTTTTCAGATTCTTCTTCTGGCACTGACGGCGGTGGTTTACTATGAGTCGCGGGAGATTGCCATTTTGTTTCTGGCGTTCACGGTGCTTGGCATGAAGAATATTTCAGTGAAGAAGGTATTGCATATAGCGCTCTGGGTATGGACGGTCTGTGCCGTGGCGCTGTCTGCAGTTTCTTTCTTTTTTTTGGAATATACCGTTTACCGGGTTCACGCAAAGATGGGACTGGGGCATATTTTTCGCTGGAGTCTTGGCTTTACCCATCCGAATATTCTGCATATCACGTATCTGATGCTTTGCGCGCTAGTGATTCTGAACCGGGAGGAGCGGTACGGATTCAAAGACTATGGTATCCTTATGATCGGGAACTTTCTGGTGTTTTTATACTCTGTCAGCTATACTGGATTCGGCATTACGCTTGTTTTGCTGACGGCGGCGCTCTATGTAAAATTTCGCCCCCGTTTCTGCCTTTTGGAGAAGATGATTGCCAATCTGGTGCTGCCTGTGTGTCTGGTTTTAACTTTTGTGCTGCCGTTTTATCTCCAAAGAAGACATTGGCTCAGCGGATATGTACAGGAATTAAATTTTATGCTGAATACGAGGATCTGGCTCGCGGAGCAGTTTTTGAAATCGGGGTACACAAGTCTGTTCGGGACGAATATTTCCGGGATCGTCACATCTTCCATGACACTGGATAATTCCTATATGTGGTGCTATATCAATTATGGGCTGATTCCGACAGCAGTTATTCTTCTGGGATATTTTCTTTTGCTGTTTTATGACACGCATAGACAGCGGACGAGAGAACTGGTGGTTCTGGTCTGTCTTCTGGGCGCGGGATGGACAGAACCGCTGCTGTTCAATACTTCTTTCAAGAACATTACGCTGCTCTTTCTCGGGGCGTTTCTGTTTCTGCAAAAGGAAGGGGAGCGGGAATACTGTCTGTTTTCCCGGCTGCCTGAAAGGTGGAGCCAGGTGACTGTTCCGATGGCGGGGTTGCCGGATTCAATGTTTTTCCGCGTACAGGCAGCTTATCGGAGAAAGAAATGCCGGATTCTGTGCACGGCGGCGACAGGTGTGCTGCTGGGTCTTCTTCTGTGCGCCCTTCTGTACCGGGCGCCGGAGGGTTATGTGGTGCAGCGGTTTTACACGGATGGATTGGAGGAAACCAGCGTCTATCTGGAGAGCGAGGAGGATCCCGCTTATGAAGGTTATCGGATCATGAATTATAAGGACGCGGAAACGCCCATGCAGATCGTGGCGGGAAACGCCGTGAAGCTGGAGACAGCACGCTATTATGTGGGAAGCGCGCTGCTCGGCGGTCTGTTTGGCGCGGCAGCCGCGACTTTGTGGCATGTGAGAAACTGGAGGAAGAAATCGTCTACGGAGGTTACGGAGAGTGCGGGATATGCCCGGTGATTACGGGGTGCACAAGGAAGCTTGCCGGCATCGTTAAGCGGGTAACAGAAAGTGGAAAGAAAGCAAAATGGGGAGCGATATGAAAGACGAATTAACCTACTGCAAGATTCTGGGAACAAACATCAATGTCACGAATATGGATGACACGATCGCCTATCTTACAGACAATCTGGAGGAACTGAAAGGCGATTATATCTGCGTTTCCAACGTGCATACCACGGTGATGGCTTACCGGGATAAGGCGTACCGGCGGGTGCAGAACAGCGCGGCGATGGCGCTTCCCGATGGGCAGCCGTTGTCCATTGTCAGCAGGAGACGAGGCTTTTTTGAGGCGAGGAGAGTGCCGGGACCGGACTTGATGCCGGCGATACTGGATTTGTCGCAAGAGACGGGATACCGTCATTACTTTTATGGCAGCACGGATGCGACACTCACGGCGCTGCGGGCGGCGTTGCTGCGGCGTTATCCGAAACTGCAGATTGCAGGCATGTATTCTCCGCCCTTCAGGGAATTGACGAAGGAGGAGGACGAGGAGATCGTCAGGCGGATTAACGACAGCGGCGCGGATTTTGTGTGGGTGGCGCTTGGCGCGCCGAAGCAGGAGTGGTGGATGTATGAGCACCGTCACAGAGTAAAGGCGGTGATGCTCGGCGTGGGCGCGGCATTCGATTTTACGGCGGGCACAGTGAAGCGCGCGCCTATGTGGATGCAGAGACTGTGTCTGGAATGGGTATTTCGGATTCTGCGGGATCCGAAACGGATGCTGCCCAGATATCTGAATACGAATTTCGCCTTTTTATATTATGTCTATCAGGAAGGGAGGGCGCTGAAGCAGACGGCGAAAAATGGACTGCACATCGCCATGATTGGCCATAAACGGATTCCGTCAAGAGAGGGAGGCGTGGAAGTTGTGGTGAACGAACTCTCCGTGCGTATGGCGAAACTGGGGCATCATGTAGAGGCGTACAACCGTTTCGGGCACCATGTATCCGGGAAAAAATATGATGAGGAGTACGGCTGGAAAGGGAGGAAATTTTATAAGGGTGTCCGCATCTATATTGTGCCTACTTTCCGCAGAAGCAGCCTGAACGCGATTGTATATACCTTTTTTGCAACGATTATGGCGCTCTTTCATCACTATGATGTGATCCATTATCACGCGGAAGGTCCCTGCGCCATGCTCTGGCTGCCGCATTTTCTGAAAAGAAAAGTTGTGGTTACCATCCATGGTCTTGACTGGCAGCGCGCGAAATGGGGAAATTTCGCGTCTTTTGTGATTAAATTTGGAGAGCGGATGGCGGCGAAGTATGCAGATGACGTGATTGTGCTGTCGGACAACGTAAAGCGGTATTTTGCGGATGTTTACCAGAGAGAAGTCACTTATATTCCAAACGGAATCAACCGTCCGAAGCCGCAGGGCGCGGCAGTGATTGAAGAAAAGTACGGTTTGAAAAAGGATGGCTACTTCCTGTTTCTCGCGCGGATTGTGCCGGAAAAGGGGCTGCACTATCTGATCGAGGCATTTTCCGAACTGGAAACGGATAAAAAGCTGGTGATCGCGGGGGGGAGCTCCCAGGCGATGGATTATATGGAGCGGATCCACCGGATGGCAGCGGAGGATGAGAGAATTCTGATGACTGATTTTGTGCAGGGACAGGTATTGGAAGAGCTATACGCCAATGCTTACGCTTTTGTGCTTCCAAGCGACGTGGAGGGTATGGCGCTCACGCTGTTGGAGGCAATGAGTTATGGCGCCTGCTGTCTGGTCAGTGACATTCGCGAGAATACGGAAGTGGTGGAGGATAAGGCGCTGACCTTTAGGAAAGGTGATGTGAAGGACCTTAGAAGACAGCTTGCCTGGATGCTTTCGCATCCTGATGAGGTGCGGTGTATGGGCGAGGAGAGCGTGGATTATATCTGCGGAAAATATGACTGGGATGATGTGACTAGGCGGACGATAGCCGTGTATGAGAAGGCGGCGGGGAAAGAGAAACCGCAGGCATAAGAGAAAGAAGGGAAACGGCGGATGCGCAAAAGGATTTGTATGGGCATAATGCTGGTTGCTGCCGCTATGGCGGCATGTTGCCTGTACTTGAAAGATAAGAATAATGTGCTGCTCAGCGTGGAGGGCGGGCTGCCATGTGCCATTGTCCGCACGGCGCAAAGTGAGAACCGGGTGTTTTTGTGGCAGGATGAGGAGGGGAGTGAAGACGTCGGGGAAGAGGCGGCAGGCTGGTTTTTCCTGCCGTCCTGTGTGACGAGTCATAAGCTCCGTCTGGGTGATACGGGCGAAAGCAGCGTGAGGATAGACGGACGCCCCTATGGGCAGGGAGATACCTTTATATGGGAGGAGGGGCATACGTATCTGTTTCAGATTACGGATGCTTCCTACGGTTCGCGTGCCTGCACGGTTGGTTTTATGAAATCCTCAAACATTCCGGCAATGTTTATTGACACCGCAAGCGGCGGACTGGAATATCTGCATGAGAATAAGGAGAATGAAGAGACGGGGCGGATTTGTGTGCTGCAGGCGGACGGCGTCACGGAATATCAGGACGAGCTGCCCCGGATTTCCGGCAGGGGAAACTCCACGTGGGAGTTTGCAAAGAAACCATACGCCCTCAAGCTGAAAGAGGATCAGCCTCTCTGCGGTCTGAGGGAGAGTGACCGGTGGCGGCTTCTGGCGCTCTGGAATGAGGGCAGCAGGATGAGCGATAAGCTGGCAATGGACTTGGCACAGGAACTTGGACTTGCCTACAGCACGCAGGGAACCTGGGTGGATCTGTATTTGAATGGGGAGTACCGGGGGATTTATCTTTTGGCAGAATCTGTGACAGTGGGATCGGGGCGCGTGGATGTATACGATTTAGAAAAGAGAAATAAGCAAAAGAATGCATCCATAGAGGCGGGAACAGCAGAACGCTATGAGGAGGAAGACAATAAGGGTTTTCTTTTGGAGGACGGCGAGGCTGCGGACGGCGGTTATCTGATAGAGAAGGACCATCCTGACCACTGGGAGGCGGAGGAAAGCGGATTCCGCCTTTCCAGAGGAGACCATTTTACCATCAATGCGCCGCGCCATGCATCGAAGGAGCAGGTTTCCTATATACAGAACTATGTGGAGGAGATAGACGCCCTTGTACAGGACGGGGATCCGGCGGTTTGGGAGAGACTGGATATGACAAGTTTTGCCGCGAGGTTTTTGGTGGATGAGATAGCGTTGGAGAAGGATACGGGTTCCACCAGCATGTATTTTTATAAGGACAGGGGAGATGAAAAACTCTATTCTGGTCCTGCATGGGATTATGACAGGGCATTTGGAGAGGATCGCGGCGATGATTTTTATGTGAATTACGGGGAAACCATAGTGAACAATAATGAGCGATTGTCTATCGCGCTCAACTGGTATCAGAGACTCTATGAGACGCCCGAATTGTACCAGAGTATTGTGGAGAGTTATGCGGGAACGCTGCCTTTTTTCGAGAAAATTTTAGACACAGGCATTGACACGTATGCGAATCAGATCCGGGCTTCCGTTTTAATGGATGATACCAGATGGGAAAGCGTTCGGGTTTCCGACAACGATCAGCTGCGGTATGCAGATTATGACGCAAATGTCAATTATACGAAATTCTTTATCGCCAACCGTCTGAACTGTCTGTGTGCCAGATGGGGTGTACAGCACGAAAGCTTTGCCGCGCCCGCGAGCGGGGAAAAGCATCAGGTCACCTTTTCGGTTTATGAGGGTGTAGTAGAGTCGACGGAAGAAGCAGATGGGGAGCCGCTTTCCTATGTGCCGGAATATGACGGTTCAAAGTATCAGGGATGGACGTACAGGCGGAGTGGAGAGCCTTACAGTCATTATATTCCCATTTATGAGGATATGGAGCTGTACAATGCAAAGTGGGAGTAGAGGGCATATGAAAATTCTGATGGTAAATAAATTTTTATATCCCAACGGCGGATCGGAGACTTATATTTTCCAGTTGGGGGAAGAATTACAGAAAAGAGGACATGAGGTACAGTATTTCGGGATGGAACATGAGGGGCGTATCGTGGGAAACCGGATCGACTGCTACACGTCCGATATGGATTTCCATACGGGAAAGCTGCAAAAACTGCTCTACCCTTTCAAAATTATCTATTCCGTTGAGGCGAAGCGCAGGATGGGCAGAGTGCTTCAGGATATGAATCCTGATGTGGTGCACCTCAATAACATCAATTTCCAGCTGACGCCCTCCGTGATTTACGCGGTGCGCTCCTATGAAAAGAGGACCGGAAGAAAAGTGAAGGTTGTGTACACGGCGCACGATTATCAGTGGGTGTGCCCCAATCATATGATGCGTATTCCCTCCACGGGAAAAATCTGTTTTGACTGCAGGGGCGGGTATTTCGGCATGTGCACGAAAAATCGGTGCATTCACAACTCGCGCGTGAAAAGCCTGCTGGGAACGATCGAGGCAAAATATTATATGTGGCGCAGGACTTATGGTATGGTGGATGTTATTATCTGCCCCAGCGAATTTATGAAAAAGCAGCTTGACACCAGTCCGCTTCTGGAAGAAAAAACCGTGATGATGCGGAATTTTGTAGAGCGGGCGGTGGACATGGAAAAGCAAGGCATCACAGATGCGGATGTGAAACAGCCCGTCAGGACGGATTTTCAAAAACAGAAAGATGTGGAAAAGCCGAGCAGTAAAGGCATGGCAAATCGGAAAAGTACACAGCCGGGGGATTATGTACTTTACTTCGGACGTTTTTCCGAGGAGAAGGGAATCAGGACGCTCCTTGCGGCATGTGAGGCACTGCCGGACATACCTTTTGTTTTTGCCGGGTCAGGACCTCTGGAAGAGCAGGTTTCAAAAGCAAAAAATGTGGAGAATAAGGGGTTTGTCACAGGAGAGGCGCTGCACAGACTGATTGCGGGGGCACGGTTTTCGGTCTATCCGTCCGAGTGGTACGAGAACTGTCCGTTTTCCGTGATGGAATCGCAGATATACGGCACGCCGGTTCTTGTTTCAGATCTTGGCGGGGCGCCTGAACTGGTGCAGGCAGGAAGGACGGGAGATCTTTTTCGGGGCGGGGACGCGGAGGAGCTGACCGCGCATATCAGGGAGCTTTGGAACCAGCCGGAGCTGTGCAGGGCGTATCGGGAAAACTGTAAAGAGATAAAATTCGATACAATTGGGGAATATTGTGATAGAATAGTGAAGGATGTATATCAGACAGGAGATATGACATAATGGCAAGACGAACGCTTTATGGGACAGTTATAGTGACATACAGATGTAATGCGAGATGCAACATGTGCGACTGCTTCCGGGATCCGACGAAGCCGGACGAGGAGATCACGCTGGAGGATATTAAGAAGCTGCCGGAGATGGCATTTACGAACATTACGGGCGGGGAGCCTTTTATCAGGCAGGATATCCCGGATATTGTGATGGAGCTTTATAAGAAATCTGACAGGATTGTCATATCTACTAACGGTTATTTTACGGACCGCATTATTGCGCTGTGCCGGGAGTTCCCGAAGGTGGGAATCCGCATCAGCATTGAGGGGCTGCAGGAGACGAACGATAAGATACGCGGGATTCCTGACGGTTTTAACAGGGGTTACAAAACCCTTAAGACGCTTGTGGAGATGGGGCATCCTGACGTGGGGTTCGGCATGACGGTGCAGGATATGAACTGCGAGGATCTGGTGCCGCTTTACAATATCGCCAACGATATGGGGATGGAGTTTGCCACGGCGACCCTGCACAATTCCTTCTATTTCCGAAAGACGGACAATAAAATCGACGATAAGTACAAGGTGGCGCAGAATTTCGAGAAGCTGATCAATGAGCTGTTAAAGAGTAAATCTCCCAAAAAGTGGTTCCGCGCTTACTTCAACCATGGGCTGATCAATTATATTTACGGCAATAAGCGGCTTCTGCCCTGCGATATGTCAAAAGACGCCTTCTTTATCGACCCTTTCTGCGACGTGATTCCCTGTAACGGGATGGAGAAGAAAGCGGTTATGGGGAATCTGCGTGAACAGACCTGGGAGGAGCTGTGGAACTCCGAGCAGGCGCAGAAGGTGAGGGAGTGTACGAGAAAGTGCGACAGAAACTGCTGGATGATCGGTTCTGCGTCCCCGGCAATGCACAAGTATATCTGGGTGCCCGGATGGTGGGTGATTAAGCATAAATTCCTAAAGGGCGGTAAGTACAGCCTGAAGGAGAATAAATATATCAGTCAGAAATAAGATGGGGAGACTTGCATGAAATTCCTGTATGTGGCGCCGCGCTACCATACCAACCAGATGGATATTATGAAGGGACTGACAGAGCACGGGCATGAGGTGCGTTTTATCAGCCACTATGCCGCCGTGATCGAGGACTATTCCTGCGTGACGCCCATTGTGCTCGGGTATTCGCGGCTGTACAGGCTTATAGATTTTCTGTATGTGAAGGTGATTCACAGGAAGGACCCGACGGCAATTGTGTTTAAGATACAGCACGGCTTTCCGCCGGTCAGGAAACTGAAAAAGCTGATCTATGGCTTTGCGCCTGATTTGGTTATTTTGCGGGAGCGCTCGGTGTATTCCATGGCGGCTTACTATATTTGCAGAAAGAAGGGGTACCCCTGTATTCTCTACAATCAGAATCCGCTCTGGTCGGAGCCTGCAAAAACGGATCTGAAACACCGTCTGGTGGACCGCATGACGCCTCCGCTTCGCATGACGCCTGTGATGGGGGAGAAAAAACCGGGCATGACAGTGAAGGAGAACGACTATTTTGTGCCTTTTGTGGTCGATCCGTGCAGAGCGCCAGGAGAGCGGACTTATTTCGCGGATGGCAGGATACATATCCTCTGTATAGGCAAGTATGAAATCAGGAAGCATCATCTGGAACTTTTGCGCGCGGTGGAGCAGCTGCGGGATAAATATGAGATACGTCTGACGCTTGTGGGAGAAGCCACAAACCGGTTTCAGAAGGAATACTGTGAACAGGTCAAAAAATATGCGCGGGAACATGACATGGACAATCTGGTTACCGTGAAGACGAATGTGCCAAAGCGCGACATGGAGCGGGAGTATCTGGCGGCGGATCTTTACGTGATCCCAAGTACGCTGGAGATGGCGTCGGTATCACAGTTGGAGGCTATGAGCTATTCGCTGCCGGTAATCTGCAGCGATACGAACGGTACGGCGTGTTATGTGGAGGACGGCGTGACGGGGTATCTTTTCCGGGACTGCGATGAGGCGGACCTTTTGGACAGGCTGGACGCCATGCTGTCGAACCGCAGGCGGATGCTGTCCATGGGGGAGGCGGGTTACCAAGCGCTTGTTGAAAAGTATAATTTTGACGTCTATTATCAAAAGATCATGCAGATGATGAAAAGGCTATGAGGAGAAAGCGGGGCAGCAGTGAAGGATGGCACGAAAAAGAGTAGAGTGGATAGATGTTCTCAAATTATTGGGAATTGTGGCGGTCTTCGGTGGGCATTGTGGGACAAACACTGGCGGACTGCATGATTTTGTATTTCATTATCATGTTCCTTTATTCTTTTTTGCTGCGGGAATTTTTGCCGATTCTCTGGAAGATTTAAGGATGGGAGAAGCTGTCAGAAAAAAATGGAAACAGATCATGCTGCCATATTTATTTTTTGTTATGATCAGCATGCTGATCATTATTTTGACGACGAATGAAAGCGCCCGTACCTATATGGCTTATATCAAACAGTTTGTTTTTGGTATCAGAAATCAGATGTATGCCTCTTCCCTGTGGTTTTTTCCATGCCTGTTCTGTATGTGCATAATGTTTGACGTCTTACGGAGAGTTTTGAAAAAACCGGTTTTACTGCTGCTTGCTTCACTTATACTCTATTTTGTAACCATATTTCTTTTGCCGAATAATCCGGGTGTGACGCCTTCATGGATATTTAATATAGATTCAGCGATGCATTATATGATTTATTACGCGATTGGATATTTGGCTCGCGGGAAATTGAAGGAGGAGAGAACGGACTTTTCTGTCCGGGACAGGATATTTCAGCTTGCCAGCGTGATTTTTCTGGCAGGTTATGCGGTACTGGTATATTTACGCATAGATAATTTTACAGCTTGTTTTTATGAGGTTATTCCCGGCATAAAGTATATTTATCCGATAATTCACACCCTGCTTCTGATCGGTTTTCAAATTGTCCTTGCAAAGCTGCTTGCGGGGACAGGAAATTTGCATGAGGTGGGGACGCAGACCATGTGGCTGTGCGGAAACGAGTTTGTGGTAAAGAAGATATTTACTGCACTGGCGGATATGGTCGGCGTTCAGATTGAAATCAGCAGTGCTTTTTCGGCTATTGTATATGTGTTTATTTTGATATGCTTTATATATCAATTACTTTTGCCGTGGGAAAAGAAATTGTATCAAAAATGCCTGGCATATTTTTGCTTATATTAAAAATCTGAAATATTTAAGATTGAAAGTTATGAGAGCATGATGCGGATGAAACAAAAAATAAAGGATATCACAGCAGCGGCTGTCTATTTTCTGTATGAAAAAGGCGTCCTGCACAACCAAATAAAGGTGCATTCCATCGACGAAACCATCGACGTGCTTTTGCAGACTGAAAAGAGCATGGTACGTTTCGGGGATGGGGAGATTGTGATGATAAAGGGTGGCGATCTGATGCTGCAGAAGGCGGATCCGGAGATTGCGAAGGGACTTGCCGAAATACTTGCCTACTCTTTCGAGGATCTGATTGTGACGATTCCGGATGTTTTTGAGACGCTTGCCGACCACCACAGGGACAGCAGGCAGTTCTGGAGAGACCACCTGCTTTTTAACAGAAAAACCTATGAGAAGTACTGCAATCCAGACAGAGTGTATTACAGCACTTTCGTCTCCCGCGGCTATTATTATGCCGCTGACAGGAGCGGCTGTGGGGCACAGTTTGCTAAAATCAGAAAAATATGGGAAAATAGAGACATTGTTGTGGTGGAGGGGGAGAGGACGCACAACGGTGTCGGCAATGACCTGCTCGATACGGCGCGCAGCATAGAGCGCGTCATCTGTCCCCCCAGCAATGCGTATGAAGCGATTCCCGCCATTCTGGGCGCCTGTACGGCTTACGGCAAGGACAGGCTGTTTCTGCTTTCGGTGGGCGTGGCTGCGAAGTTCCTTGCGGTGAAGCTGTTTGAGCAGGGTTACCGTGTGCTGGATATCGGGAATCTTGACATGGAGTATGAGTGGTTCGTGAGACGTTCGCCCGGGAAGATGAAATTGGAGAAACACGGGTTTGTCAGCGAGGAGACGAACCGCGCGGCGGGATATACGGCGTATCTGGAGCAGATTAAGGTGAGGGTGTAATATGTGTATCGGCAAATATGCACATAATGGTTATGAGGCTTAGAAGGGACATGATAGACAGCAGGCAGAAATACAGGGAATATATAGAGCAGGACAGGCTTGCCCTCGGGCGGCAGCAGGATGCGAGTCCCCGGCTGTTTGGGGATGAAATCTGGAAGTTTGAGATTCTGCTGCGGAGGGTGGAGTATGATCTGAACTGCCGCCGCGGAGCGGTGGGAAAGCTGATCGGGAAATGGCACAAAATGCGCTTCCACCACCTGAGCGTGCGGCTCGGGTTTACGATCTCACCGAACGTGTTCGGACCGGGGCTTGCCATACCACACTATGGGACGATTGTGGTGCATGGAAATGCGCGTGCCGGAAGAAACTGCCGTCTGCAGGAGGGCGTGACCATCGGCGCGACGAGTGGAAGCCATGAGGCGGCTGTGATCGGAGATAACTGTTATTTCGGAAGCGGCGCGAAGGTGATCGGCGCGGTACGCATAGCGGATGACGTGGCTGTGGGGGCGAATGCCGTGGTGATTAAGGATATTGCGGAGCCCGGCACTACTTGGGCGGGGAATCCGGCAAGGAAGATAAGCGATCGTGACTCCCACAGCAATCTGTGCAGTGCACTGTTTGAGTGAGGCGGATATTTGAGAAGTGGAGCAGAAAGGCAAGTTGCGGTATGAGAGAAACAGGAGAAAAAAAGCAGGTGTCACTGCTTTCCAAGCTGGGATATATATTTGATAAAAGGGATAAGTGGAAACTGGTTCTTCTCACGGCGGCAATTGTGGTTGGCAGTTTCTTTGAGCTTCTTGCGGTTATGGTGTTTGTGCCCTTTATTGATGTCCTACAAAATCAAAACATTATCCAGGACAGATGGTATCTGAAAGCGGCTTTTAACTTGTTTCATTTCCGCTCCAATAAGAGTTTTGTCGCACTGATTTCGGTTGGTATTATCGGGATCTACGTGATTAAGAACATATATCTAATTCTGGAAAAGGATTATATTTTCCGCTTTTCCTACAACACACAGATGAAGCTGTCAACAAGACTGCTCGCTGCCTATATGAAAGAGCCTTACACCTTTCATCTGAACCATAATATTGCGATTTTGCAGAGAAGTCTTCACGAGGACACGTCGCGGTTTATGCAGGTCATTCTCTATGCGCTGGAGTTGGGGGCTGAGTTGATGGTGTCCGGTGTTCTGGTGATTTACCTGCTGGTGGTCAGCAAGTCTATCACCATCATTGTGTTGGGATTTCTGGCGGCTTTTGTGGGCGGATTTTTGATGATAAGCAGGAAATACAGCAGACGGCTGGGGCTTGAGAATCAGGGGTATCAGGGTAAAATTTTTCAGTGGATGAATCAGGCGCTGGGCGGGATCAAGGAGATCAAGATTCTGGAGCGCGAGTCCTACTTTACCGATGAATTTCGGAAATATTGGGAAAAATATGCCAGAGGGTTGCGCATTGCCAGAACCATTTCGATCTTGCCCAAATATACCGTGGAAGCCGTCTCCATGACAGGACTCCTGGTTGCCGTGATCGTGAAACTTCTTTTTGGAGAGGCGGATTCTGTTTATTTTATCTCCCAGCTTGCGGTAATTGCGGTGGCGGCAATGCGGCTGATGCCAAGCGTCGGGCGGATCAACGAGCACGCTTCAAATATGCTCTATGCCCTTCCGTCGGTGGAGCTTGTGTACCACGATTTGGTGAGAATTGAAGGCTTGACCGCGAATGAGGAAGGGGAGCGGAAGGCGGATTGGAGGCTGCAAAAGGAGATTCAGGTGCAGGGGGTGTCTTACCACTATCCGGACACGGAGGAGTGGGTGCTGGACGATGCGAGCTTTGCGATTAAGAGGGGAACGACCGTGGCTTTTATCGGTTCTACTGGCTCTGGAAAAACAACTATGGTGGATATCATCCTTGGTCTTTTGGCGCCTGCAAAGGGCAGGGTGATGGCGGATGAGATCAATGTGCATGAGCATCCAAAGACATTTCATGCGCAGGTGGGCTATATTCCTCAGACCATCTACCTCTCCGACGATACGATCCGCAACAACATTGCCTTTGGCATGCGGGAGGAGTTGATTGATGAAGAGGCGGTGTGTGCGGCGGTGGAAAAAGCGCAGCTGAAAGAGTTCATTGATAGCCTGCCGCACGGGCTGGATACGATTGTAGGTGACAGGGGCGTCAGATTATCTGGGGGACAGAGACAGCGGATCGGCATTGCTAGGGCGCTCTACCACGACCCGGAAATTCTGGTGCTTGACGAGGCGACTTCCGCGCTGGACAATGAGACGGAGGCGGCTGTCATGGAGGCGATTGAGCGCCTGCAGGGTAAGAAGACCATGATAATTATAGCGCACAGACTTACTACGATTCGTAATGTTGATGTGATCTACGAGGTGGGGGATGGTAAGGTGACGGAGTGCGGTAAGGATGAGATATTCGGAGAATAAGATGGAAAAGGGCATGACAGAAACAGGAAAAGGCTTTCGGTTGAATGCATCACAGAGTAATTGTCTGTTTTATGGTACTCTGGTTTTGGCGGCGTTTTTTGTTTTTTTGTTTGTTGGTTCCGCAGAGCCTGTTTTGCTTGATGACAGCGGGTCTTATGTGAGAATAGACCGAATCGAAGGCGTTATGCCTGTTTATCCGTTGTTTTTACTGTTAAATCAGTATTTGTTTGGTTTAGAGAATTATTTAAGTGTGGTGATTGTGGAACAGGCGGTTATAGCAGCATCCTGCGTGATTCTTTTTGTCAAGACACTCAAAGATGAGTTCCACTTGTATTATTGGGAAACGTATCTGGCTTTTTTTCTGTCGCTGATGCCATTTACTACAGACATGCCACAATCTATGGCGACGCAGCAGATTCTGACGGAAGGTTTGTCCTATGCGCTGTTTTACTTGTTTTTAGTCGTTTTGCTTAAGGCAGTGTGGACGAAAAAATATGCATGGTTTGCAGGCAGTTTGGCGATAGCTTTTATATTGTCGGCGCTGCGTTCTCAACTTCAGATTTTGTTTGTGGTCTGCGGTGTTATATATATATATATATACTGCAGAAGAAAGCGGGATGTTCAAATAGTGCATGTATGGCTCCGGGTGTTTATTGGAACAGCTGTAGGGGCGTGTATATGTCTGGTTGGTATTTTGGCAATATCTAATTTGACGGTCGCATATATGAATGCGATTGAGACAAATGAAAAATTCTCTCTATTTGTAATGAAAGTGCAGCTGCCGGAGGATTACGAAGAGTATCTTTTAGGCGAGGCGGAGAATGAAGAGGATGCCGTAGATGAGGCTGCTGAAATGGAGGCGGGGGAAGAGAATGAGCCATCTATGGAAGAACTGTCGAGGCAGTTTGTTACAAGTCAGTACGTCAGTCTGGTCTTTTCGCGCGGTATGTACGAAGCAGAGAGAAGAGATGAGGACTTGTTTGATGATGAAGCTGTGAGGGGATTGTATATTGCGCTGTATGAGACGGCGGATGCAGAAAAGAAAAATTATGCTTATGAACAGAACGGGTTGTGGATGTGGCGGGATATTGTTGGCGGGATAGGAACGGTGGGAAAGACATGTCTGTGGATACCATCACAGTACTACGCAGAAAAATATCCGGAGATTGTATTGTCTGATGATTACAGTGAAATCCGCAATGCGCATTTGACGTTAATCGGCATTACTCTACTGAAAGCACACTTCGGTCGATTTCTTTATCATACGCTTATGCTGCTTCCTCAGGCGTTTATCTGTACCGTATTTTTTCAGATCAAACCGATTTACCTGTTGTGCCATCTGGTGACGCTGTTCCTCTATTTGTCAGCGCTGATTTTGATGATATGGGGATTCGCGGATAAAAAAGCGAATGATAAATGCGCGGAGGTTATGGCGCTTGTTCTGGGAAGCAATGTGGTAATGGTGGTTGTGATATCAATGGTTTTCTTCGGGCAGCAGAGATATCTTGTGTATAATTTCGGGGCTTTTTACATTGCATATTATTTGTTGCTGCGGGAATTTTGGAACTGCCATATCTACAGTAGAGTGAAGGAGCGGCTTGCCATTAAGAAAGGTCAAAATAGTAAGCTGATATAAGGGAAAAGAAAATGGATCAAAAACAACGGGTGCTGGTAATCATACCGGCATACAACGAAGCGGACAACATAGTGCATGTGGTAAGGCATATGACGGAGGTTGCGCCGCAATATGATTATCTTGTGATCAACGATGGCTCCACAGATAATACGCCCGACTTGTGCAGGCGGGAAAATTTTCATTATCTGGATCTCCCGATCAACATGGGGATCGGCGGTGCGGTGCAGGCGGGATATATCTATGCGCGCAAGTATGATTATGATATTGCCGTGCAGATGGACGGGGACGGGCAGCATGATATCGCCTATCTGGACAGGCTTCTGGAACCGATTGTAAACGGGGAATCTGATATTGCCATTGGTTCCCGGTTTCTGGAAAAGGAGGGGTTTCAGTCTTCGGCAACCCGCAGGCTGGGAATCAATATTCTGAGCGGTCTGATCTGGATGGTGACCGGGAAAAGAGTTATGGATGTAACCAGCGGATATCGGGCGGTGAACAGAAAGTTTATTGAGATTTACAGCAAAGATTTTCCGATGGACTACTCAGAGCCCGAAGCAATTGTCTCAGCAGTCATGCACCGAGGCAGGATTAAGGAAATTCCTGTGCAGATGCGTGCCAGGGAAGGCGGTGTCAGTTCTATCACCTTTAAAAAGTCCATTTATTATATGATTAAAGTTACGCTGGCGATACTGATCTGCCGTATGAGCTATGGAATCCGCAGGGCAAAGAGGGAAGAGCTTGTGAATCCGCGTGGGAAGGAGTAAAGGACATGATACCTGCTACATTGAGAGTGTCACTCATTATTGCGGTGGCATGCTATTTTATCGTTATTCTGTATTTTTTAAAGCAGAAGGCGCTCAATCTGAAATACACATTATTGTGGCTGGTGGCTGGTCTGGTTATGGGTATTCTGGTGGTGGTGCCGGAGCTTCTGGTGTCGATTATCCGTATATTTGGTATTCAGGACAATATGAATGGTCTGTTTATTTTTGGCATCGGGTTTATGATAATGATCCTGCTCTCATTAACTTCGATTGTGTCAAGGCAGAATCAGAAGATCAGGACACTGACGCAGGAGCTGGCGATTCTGGACAAGCGTGTGAGAGAGTTGGAGAAGAAAGACATAGAATAGATATATGGATTAGTTTGAGGAGTTATAAAACAGGGTATGACATACAGGATGAAAGGACGGGGAATACTTGGTCTTCTGGCTATTTCCCTGATTGCAGTCGTGACGTTTATGGGAAAAGGCGAATATAATCGGATAAGCAGAGACGGCAGTTACATGGACAATCTCTGTTTTGTTTTGGGTAATTCCGTATCAGAACAGACAATTTTCTGTTTTACAGATGCGGCGGAACAGATCAGCTATTTGTTTCTTCCATCCTATGCGAAACAGAATGAGGTGAGAATTTCCTTCTCGGGAGCAGAAAGGGTGGTTTTTTCGGGAGAAAGCGGGGAGATACCACTGATAAACGGCGAGGGAATCGGCGCTTTGGATTACAATGAAAAATATGATATGTATTTTTGCGGCAGGAGAGGGGAAAGGCTGGAAAAACAGGAAGTAGTCATCATGCATTCGGAAAATCTTCCGGCTGTTTTTCTGGAGACGGACAGCGGTTCCATGAATCAGCTGGATGCGGACAAAAATTATGCGGAAAAAGGAAGAGCTGTCTTGTTTGATACAGATGGGAATGTAGTCTGCGCAGATAGGCTGGACCGTATTTCGGGAAGGGGAAATTCTACATGGGCTTATCCGAAAAAGTCCTACGGCATCCGGCTGAAAAACCGGGCGGATCTTTTTGGTATGGGGAGCGCCGACAAATGGATTCTTCTGAGCAATGTGGAGGACCGATCCTATATCCGCAATAAGATTACCTACGATATGGGGGTGGCGGCAGGAATGGTCGGATCGCCGCAGTCGCAGTATATTGATCTCTATGTAAATCACAGATATCACGGTATGTACCAGCTATGTGAGAAAGTAGAGATTGACCCGGAGAGAGTGCCGATTGCCGATCTGGAGGAAGAAAACAAAAAACTGAACAGGGATATAGAAAGCTGTGGGCGTTTTGACACAGAGACAAAGAAAGGAGTTGCGATTCCTGTCGAGCCATCAGATTCCAGCGGGGGGTATCTTCTGGAAAGGGATGTGTCGGAAAAATACCGGGAGGAAATCAGCGGGTTTTATACGGAGACGTTGAAAGATCTGTATACGGTCAAAGAACCGGCTTATGCTTCGGCAGCGCAGGTGGATTATATCAGCGGACTTGTGAATGCTATGGAGAGGGCAGTCGTCTCTGATGATGGCGTGAACCCGGAAAGCGGAATGAGTTTTACAGAGTACATAGATATGCGTTCTTTTGCGCAAAAATATATTGTGGAGGAACTGACGAAAAACAACGGCGGTGGGGCGACCAGCTCCTTTTTCTATAAACCGAGGGATGGGGTCAGTCCAAAACTGTTTGCGGGACCTGTGTGGGATTATGACAAAGCTTATGCCAATTTGGACGGGATTAACGAGTCAACGGGGGATCTGTGCTATCTGATGCAGAGGGGGACAGATCCGACGACGCTGTTCTGGCGCTTGAATGGACATCCTGAGTTCAGGCAGATGGTGTCTGTGTGCTATGGGGAGTTTTTTGCCGACTATATGGAGACGATTCAGGATGAAAAAATCGACGAATATACATCGGAGATCAGCGTTTCCAAAGATATGGATCTGCTCAGATGGAAAGAGATTTACGGCGGGCAGGTTGATTATGACCGTGAAGTTCAGAGAATCCGAGATTTTCTGTCAGCGCGAAAGCCATTCCTGGATGAAGTGTGGACAGAAGGCAGAGAAGTCTGTACGGTATGTTTCTGCGCAGAAGAGGGAGACGTCCGCAATTATATGAGCGTCATAAAAGGAACATGCATGGAGAGGCTGCCGGGAGATGTACCGGGGACGCGAAGCGGAGACAGGATATTTGATGGATGGTATACGGCGGACGGCGCATATTTTGACGGCACGACGCCGGTTGTGGAAGACATTGTGGTATATGAAAGGAGCCATGAAGTCTCAGGGACAGATGGAAATTGAGAAAGGGAAACTATGCTTGTCGCTGCGGTTGATTTACTTTGGCTCCGCCCGAAGAAGGTAGGCGGAACAGAATTTTATATCAGAAATCTGCTGGATGGCTTCCTGCGGAGTGAGGAGCCGTTTCATCTTTATCTGATGGTATCGAAGGACAACCGGGAGACATTTCGACATTATACGGAGGATGACCGGTTTGAACTTTTGGAGACGGAAGTGGTTTCGGCGAACATTGCGGGACGTATTTTGTGGAACTTTTTCTGCCAGAACCGTTTCCTCCGAAAAAGAGGAATCCGCAGATGTTTTATACCGGTATACTGCCGCCCGCTGTTTAACGGCGGCATCACCTATGTCAATGTGATCCATGATCTGCAGGCGGCGCATTACCCTGAATACCACCCATTCCATGAAATTGCTTATTCCAGACTCTGCTGGTGGCTGGACGCGCATCTTTCCAGACATCTCGTGGCGATATCCGACTGGGTGAGAGATGACGTCAGGCAAAAATATCATGTGAAGCGTGAGAAAATCACAACTATTTACAATCCGATTACGGTGGACAGGGAGGAAGTGGTTCCCTTTGAACAGCTGGCGGAAAAATATCAGGTGTCAGAGAAGGCGTTTTATTATACTGTGGCACAGCTGATTCCGCATAAGAATCTGGATACGCTGATTGGCGTGATGGAGCGGATTAAGAATACGGGGACGAATCTGCCTTGCAGACTGTTGATTTCCGGGGTGAACGGCGAGAGCCGGGAGAAGCTGGAAAGCCGGATTCGGGAGCGGGGGCTGGAGCAGGAAGTGACGCTCACAGGCTTTGTGGAAAATGCCGAGCGGAACGCGCTGTATAAGTATTGCCGTGCGTTTCTCTTTCCCAGCGTGTTTGAGGGTTTTGGAATGCCTCCGATCGAGGCGATGCTTTTTGGAACGGTAGTGATTGCCACCGACAGAACGTGCATTTCAGAAGTGACACAGGGAAAGGCAAATTATGTGAAAAATCCCCATGATGTGGAAGAGTGGATCCGAGTGATGCAAAACCCGATTGACAGGATTGCGGAGATGGATTTTGAACGGTACGACCAGATGAAACTGAGCAGAAAATACTTTGAACTTTTACGAAAGTATTTAGCATAGAAAGGTGCGCTGCTTTGGAAGACCGCAGACAGAAGTGGTGACGACAAAGAGCGGGAACTGTGAGAATATGAAACTGGCAGTCATTTTGGTGAATTATAACGGGAAAAAATATAATACGGCATGTATCGAATCCATACTTGCAAACGTTGGCATGGAAGAACTGAAAATCGTCGTAGTAGACAACGCCTCGCAGGATGCTTCCATGCGTCTGCTGGAGGAGCAGTATGCGAAAGACGGGCGTTTGGAGTTTATCCGGCTGGATGACAATTACGGATTCTCCCGCGCGAATAACGAGGGGATCAGCCGGGCAAAGGCGTGGGGAGCGGATGCGGTCGTGCTCCTAAACAATGACACGGAAATTGCATCCGATATGCTCTCACGGCTGTGGGAGTGTGCCGGAAGACACCCGGGCTGCATGATCGCGCCGAAGATCTATTACGGTGATGACAGAAAGCGGATCTGGTCGGCGGGAGGAAGCGTTTCACCCATAATCAAAAAAGTGCGGCATATCGGTCTGGATGAGGCGGACGAGGGGCAGTATGACCGGGAAACGGAGATCAGATTTGCCACGGGATGCTGTCTGTGGATTCCGATGAGTGTGATTGATGAGGCGGGCACGCTGGACGAGCGCTTTTTTCTCTATTATGAGGATACGGAATATAGTTTTCGCCTGTGTAAGCTGGGGATTCCGATTTATTACTGCCCGAAGGCGGTGATGTACCATAAAGTCGGGGCGAGCACGAAGGGGGCGGACAGCCCGCTCTGCGCTTACTATATCGCCCGCAACTGGCTTTTGTGCAGCAGGTTACATTTAGGAGGGCGGTATCCGCTGTTTCTTGCCTACTATGCGCTGAACCGGACGGTATGTTGTCTGTTGTGGTTTGTGCAGGGGAAAAAAGAGTTAGTCAGGGCGACCCTGCGGGGTGTCGGGGATTATCGGAAGGGGCGGTTTGGAAGGGCGGAACGCTATTGAAGTATTTGCATTGAAAATAGGAGTGTGCTATGATGGGAAAGGCTGTAGCGGTAGTGCGAAACATGCGAGGAGAATAGCAAGCATCTTCTGAGTAATAAACGAGGTAAGAAAATGGTGCATGGTTTTTTGGCTGCGGGAAACATGAATATAAAATGTCTGGGTGAAACCGTGGATTTTGGACATTTTAAGCAGTATAATAATCTCCTCAATAAATTTCCGAAAGATCAGGTATTTCTGGAGGAAGAAACGCAGATCACTTTTTTGGATGGCTATGTGCATAATAAAAATGCAGTGATGACAGAGAACGGAAAGGATTGGCAGCAATCCTTTGCACATGCTATGAGAACGGATGCCGGAAGATGTCTGCAGATACTCAGGGGAGGATTTTGCGGATACACTTTCGATAAACAGACTGCCGGGCTTACGGTTTATACCGATCAGGTCTCTGTGAAAGCGGTCTACTATTACGTAAACGGAAATCAATGGATGGTATCAAACCACATCCCATATATGACTGCGGTTTTAAAGGCTAACAGGATTGCGTACCATTTTAATGAGACAGCGGCGAAGTACATGCTGTCTTATGGATATATGCTGGATGACAGTACCTTTGTAAAGGAAATTCACCGACTCCTTCCCGGGGAGCTTGCGCGTATAGGAGACGGTCAGATAAAGATAGAAAATTATTATCGTATATCGGACCGGGAAGAACAGATGTCCGAGGAGGAGGCTGTCGAGAAAATTGACAGGGCATTCAGAGAAGCTGTCAGACGGGAATTTGAGAAGGACAGAGAATACGGATATCGGCATCTGGTGGATTTAAGCGGCGGGCTGGACAGCCGGATGGTGTCGTGGGTAGCGCATGACATGGGGTATACGGATCAGCTTAATGTGACATATTGCCGTTCAGGATATCTGGACGAAAAAATATCGGGCAGAATAGCCAATTATCTGGGACATGAATATATCTTTAAGCCGCTGGATGATATTGGCTGGATGTACGATATTGATGAGATTGTCTCAAGGAACAACGGGGCGGCGCTTTATACCGGAATTACAGGGGGAGATCGACTTCTTAAAATTCTAAACGCGAATCAGTTTGGCATAGAGCACACAGGTATGATTGGGGATGCGGTTCTTTCTACCTTTTATCATGACAGAGAATTTAATTACGGAAGTCCAAAGCTGGGATATCATAGATATTCGGAAAAGCTTTCTTATGAATTTTCGGAGAACGTGACCGATTCTTATGTCTGTCAGGAGATGTTTGCGATCTACACAAGAGGAATTTTGGGAGCACAGTCCTCCTATATGATTAGACAGCATTATATGGAAACGGCATCTCCGTTTATGGATGTTGACTTTTTAAATACAGTGTTTTCCATTCCTTTTTTATATAGAAAGGAACATCATATTTATTTAAAGTGGATGTTAGAAAAATATCCGCAATCCACTGACTTCGGCTGGGAGAAGTGGGGAGGCATTAAGCCCCGGGAAGACCATATTTTTTTCAGAAAAGTGAAGACGACGCAGAGACTTTTGGGTCAGAATGTATGTAAAATTCTTAAACGGCAAAACAAAGATAACATGAATCCTTTGGATTTCTGGTATCAGGGAAATACGGAAATACAGAGGTATTACAGAGAATACTACGACAAAAACCGGGACAGAGTCGATGGAGAGATGGGAAAAGATATTTCCCTGATGTTTGATGAGGGGAACGTGATTGAAAAAAGTATGGCGCTTACGGCGCTTGCTGTGAGAAAATTATATTTTTGAAAGAGGTACACAAATGATGAATGAGAATGTTTCAAAGAACGGAGAAAAAGTGTGGCTTGTAAGGTATTTGGCGAAGTTTGCAGGCGTTTTTGCAGGGTGTATAACACTTTTTTTTCTCCTGTTGGTGCTGGTGTTTAGTATTCCCGATGATTGGGTGGCAGATAAACAGCAGGAAAGCCTTTCACTTTTTGACAAAAATGGGGCGGTGGATGAGTGGCCTTTTACTAGGGAGTCCGAAGGGTGGATGTGGACTTTTACCCACGCCAGAGGGGCGCAACTGGATAATACGACGGATCATACAATGATTTTAAATGTGATTTCTGACGTTGTGGATGCGTCTGTCTTCTATAAGGCGATGGATTGCAATGGGTATGCGAGATACTGGCATGGATATTTGATTTTTCTGCGTCCGCTGATGCTGGTCTTTTCTTATATGCAGATTCGGTATATCTATATGTTTGTCTATATGCTGCTAGGCGTTGCCATTCTGCTGGGAATAAACAGGAATTTCGGAAAACGTATGGTATATCTTTGGACTTTATGTATTTGTTTTATCAATCCTGTGGTACTGCCCTTTTCCCTGCAGTTCAGCTCCGTATTTTTTATTACGATGGTGTCGATACTCATGGTGGACAGACTGTATAATAAGGAGTGTGTGTGGGGGGGGGGTATAATCTCCAGCAGTTGGGACTCCTTTTTCTTGTGATCGGAATGCTGACAAGCTATATTGACTTTTTTACGGCACCGCTGTTGACATTGGGCATTCCGCTGATTTATTTCATGCTGCTAAATGATAGGAAATACAGGCAGGACTCGTTTCGCAAAAATATGTGGAGTTTAGTGGCTTCTTCCGCGGCGTGGGGGTTCGGATATTTTGGTTGCTGGGGTATGAAATGGCTTATTGCCAGCCCAATTTTAGAACGTAATGTAATAGAGGAAGCGATGACGTCCATGATCTATCGCACAGTGAAAACGTACCATACCAAGACGGGTTATGACACCGGCAGTCTGAGGGCGATTGTTATGAATCTTTTTGCAATCCTGCCGCCCGGTATAACGAGTGCTGACTGGAAATGGTTTTTCGGGATCATACTGATTATCGTACTTGTTCTGCTTGTGATATTTGTGAAATTTCATGTCGGCAGACAGGAACTGAAAGCGACAATACCGTTTCTGGTAGTTGCCGCCTACCCCTATGTCTGGTTCATGGTGATCGCACAGCATACTAGCATCCATTATATATTTACTTATCGGATTGAACTGATGACATTGCTTGGTGTTTTTATTGCATACGGAAAGTCCATACGCATACGGGGGGATGCAGTTAAATTTGCAGATGCAACAGGAAATGTTAGATAGAAGAGAATTTGAAAAAAGAAGTTGATCTTATTGTTGGATTGCGGGCAAAGGAACGGAAAAATGGGCGTAAGATCACGGGCGTTGAGGGAACAGAAATATAATGCAGAGAAATTTCTGAGGACGCTGGGAGAAATTAATTAAGCGGGACAGGGAATTTACATGATGAAAAAAGGGTATTATATTCACTTTCAGGGAAGAGAATCCATCGGTGTCAGCAAGAAGATTGACATGCAGATAAAGGAATTTTCGAAACATTATGATATGAACGAGATGGAGATACGGGCGACGGACAGGTCGCTTGTACAGCGGGTTTTCGGTCTGTTTCCGACCGCTTCCATTGCCAGGGATTATGATGAGGCTTTGAAAAAGCTGGACAGCCCTGATTTTATATATGTGCGCCGCACGGTGGCGGACAGGGCTTACCTTACATTTTGGGAAAGCGTGAAAGAGCGGTATCCGGCATGTAAAATCATCATAGAAATTTTCACATATCCCTACGACAAGGACGATTTCGCAAAGTGGAACGCATGGCCTTTCTATATCAAGGAGCGGCTTTATCGGGGGAGACTGAAAAAGTATATTGATCGGTTTGTGACTTATACAAGCGATAAAGAGATCTTCGGCGTGCCGGCGATTTGCACTTTCAACGGCATACAGGTGGAAGATATGGCGCTGGTAGGAGGCAAGTACCGGGATAACGAAATCACCCTGATCGGCGTGGCATACATGCAAAGGCACCATGGCTATGAGCGTATTATCGAGGGCTTGAGAGAGTATTATGAGAGCGGTGAAAACAGGTATACGGTGACGCTCAGGCTTGTCGGTGACGGGCCGGAGAAGGCAGGGTATCAGGAACTTGCAGAGAAGTATCATCTGCAGGATCATGTCATTTTTTACTCAAATAAGTCGGGAAAAGAACTGGACGAGCTGTATGACGGGAGCGATATCGCACTGGGGTCCTTCGGCATGTATAAACTGGGTTTATATACGTTAGGGGCTCTGAAGACAAGGGAATATTTGGCGAAGGGGATGCCGTTTATCACCGGATGCCCGGTGGATGTGCTGGAAGAAGACTACCCTTATGTAAAGAATTTTTCCAATGACGCGCAGAGTGTGGATATGCGGGAAGTGATACGGTTTTATGAGGGATTGAAGAAGGAACACGGGGATAAGATAAAGACAGCTCAGAAAATTCGCGAGTCTGCGGCTTCAAGGGTCAGCATGCAGTCGGTGATGCAGCCGATTATTGACTTTATAGAGAGCTGAATGCATACAGGAAGGAACGGAAAAAGATGGTAAATGTGATTGGATTGGGATATATCGGACTGCCGACAGCGTTGATGCTTGCTTCGCACGGGGTGGAGGTAGTGGGGACGGACTACAACCGGAAGGTTGTGGATTCTTTGTCCGCAGGTAAGATGACTTTTAAGGAGGAGGGAATCGAGGAGCTGTTTCAAGCTGCTCTGCATGCGGGAATTTCCTTTACAACGGAATATCAGGAAACGGATACATACATTATTTCCGTTCCGACGCCCTACGATAAGTTCAGTAAAAAAGTCGATCCGGCGTATGTAGCCGCTGCGGTCAAAAGCGTTCTGGCGGCAGCTCCGAAGGGTGCCGTTATTGTGATTGAGTCAACCATTTCACCGGGCACGATTGACAAGAGCGTGAGACCGATCGTTGAGGAACTGGGGCTTGAGGCTGGAAAGGATGTGCATCTGGTACATGCGCCCGAGCGGATTATTCCTGGAAATATGGTTTATGAACTTCTGCACAATAACAGGACAATCGGCGCGGATGACAGGGAAGTGGGAGAAAGGATAAAGAAACTGTATGCGTCGTTCTGTCAGGGAGAAATTGTAGTGACGGATATCCGCACGGCGGAGATGACGAAGGTTGTGGAGAATACGTTCAGGGCAGTTAACATCGCTTTTGCAAACGAACTGGCAAAAATATGCAGACATGACGACATGGACGTCTATGAAATCATCAAAATATGTAACATGCATCCCCGTGTAAACATTTTACAGCCAGGACCGGGGGTCGGGGGGCATTGTATTTCGGTTGATCCGTGGTTCCTAGTGGGGGATTATCCGTCGTTAGCGAAAGTGATTGACGAGTCCATGCGGACCAATGACGGAATGCCCGATTTTGTGCTTGGCAGAATCTACGAGATCATGCGTGAAAACAGAATGAAGGATATATCCAGGGTAGGTTTATATGGCCTGACATATAAGGAAAACGTAGATGACGTGCGGGAGTCTCCTACTTTACAATTGCTGGAGAGTCAGGCGAGACATCTGGCGGCAGGGCTGAAAGCGTACGATCCGTTTATCGGGGATGACATCGTGGATAACCAGTACCACAGTTTGGACAGTTTCCTTGCGGATGTGGATATGGTTGTGATTATGGTAAAACACACGGAGATAAGGGACAATGTGCAGAAACTGGCGGGAAAAATCGTTTTGGACTGCCAGAATATTGTTGACTTGCCGGGTGTATACCATATCTAGGATAACAGGGTGGCGGATGATGAAGAAAATTATGCTTGTTTTTGGCACCAGACCGGAAGCCATAAAGATGTGCCCGCTGGTCAGGGAATTAAAGAAAAGAACGGCGTTTGAGACGCTGGTATGCGTGACGGGACAGCACAGGCAGATGTTGGATCAGGTGCTGCAGGCGTTTGAGGTGACGCCTGATTACGATCTTGCGATTATGAAAGAAAACCAGACGCTCTTTGACGTGACGATCGGTATTCTCAATGCAATCAAGGCGGTTTTGGAGGAAAGCGAACCAGATGTCGTGCTTGTCCACGGCGATACTTCGACGACGTTTGTCACGTCGCTGGCATGTTTTTATAAGCAGATCCCGGTCGGCCATGTGGAAGCGGGACTTCGCACGCATAACATTTATTCGCCGTATCCGGAGGAATTTAACCGGGAGGCGGTTTCCTTGATTGCGCAGTACCATTTTGCGCCGACGGCGCAGGCGGCGGAGAATCTTCTGGGAGAGGGGAAAGATAAGGGCAAAATATGGATTACAGGGAATACGGCGATTGACGCGATGAAACTGACGGTCAGGGAAGCGTATTCCCATCCGGAACTGGATTGGGCGGCGGACTCCCGCCTGATTCTGATTACCGCCCATAGACGGGAGAATCTGGGAGAGCCGATGCATCATATGTTTCGCGCTATCCGGCGGGTGATGGAGGAGCACCCGGATGTAAAGGCAATTTATCCGATTCATATGAATCCGCAGGTGCGCAGGACCGCAGATGAGGTGTTTGGCGACCAGGCAGCTGACGGCAGGGAAGAGCGTATGCATATCATAGAGCCGTTGGATGTGCTGGATTTCCATAATTTTATGAAACACAGTTACCTGATTCTCACCGATTCCGGAGGGATTCAGGAGGAGGCGCCGTCGCTTGGCAAGCCGGTGCTGGTGATGCGGGACACGACGGAGCGCCCGGAAGGAATCGAGGCAGGTACGCTGCGGCTGGTCGGGACGGATGAGGATACCATCTATGAGGAATTCAGCAGGCTGCTGAATGACCGGGAGGCATACGAGCGGATGGCGTGCGCTTCTAACCCGTACGGGGACGGACATGCCTGTGAACGGATTGCGGATATTCTGGAGAAGGGATATGCGGACGGTTTTAGATAAATGTCTTGCAAAGTGATTACGGGTGCTGACAGAGACAGGAGAAGGGAATTTGAAAAAAAAGCTGATCATATTGCTGGACGAGTACCCGTTTGAGCCGGGGGAATATTCTTTTATCCGCATCGAGCTGGAAAAGCTGTTAGAATGCTTTGAGGTATGCATTGTGTCGGTGTCTGCTTCAACAGAGCAAAAAATGATTACGGATGAACGGATCTCTGTTTACCATTGCATGAGAACTTTTGGAATCCGGGAAAAACTGGAAACGATTTTAAAGTTTTTCTTTTCCAGGTGTGGACACGAAGAAATGAGGAGAATTATAAAAACGAGGGAACATATTTTTGCGCGTTTTTATGATTCTATTGCATATTTTGGCATGGCGGATCAGCTGCGGAAATATGTGAAAAGAAATCATATCGCTGATGGATGCGCGCTGATTTATTCATACTGGTTTAACCCCAGTTGTCTTGCGTTTCTTATGGACAAAAAATCTGATTCGGACAGAAAGGTAATTTCAAGAATACATGGATATGATTTGTATAATGAAAGGAATCCATATAACAGACAGCCCTTCCGGGAATATATGGACGAATCAATAGACAGGCTCTTTTTTGTGGCGGATGCGGGATTGGAATATTATATGGCGCATTGGGGGAAAAAGGAAGACGTTGGGAAGAAATATGTCGTAGCGCCGATCGGAACGGCTGACAGCGGATACATGTGGAAAGAATCACTTCATACGCGGGGGACTGCCTTTCACATTGTAAGTTGCTCCCACGTAATCCCATTAAAGAGAGTAACGCTTATCATTGAAGGGCTGTCCCGGATAACGGACACGGAGATTCGGTGGACGCATTTCGGAACAGGTAGCCATTATGAAGAAACAGTGAAATACGCGGAAAGGCTTCTGGGTGACAAGAAAAATATTTCTTATGAAATGCCCGGATTTGTGCCTGTGGAAGAAATTATGCGGTTTTATGCGGAGAACTGTGTGGACTGTTTCCTGACTACATCATCCACGGAGGGCAGCCCGGTCTCTGTGCAGGAGGCGATGGTATTTGGCATTCCGATAATTGCCACGGCGGTAGGAGAGATTCCGAACATGATCGACGGCAACGGCATACTGCTGTCGGAGAATCCGCAGCCGGAGGATGTTGGGGACGCGATAGACCGACTATACCGTATGTCGGATGAGGCGACGGAGAAGATGCGCGGGAGATCAAGAGCATTGTGGGAACAGAAATATAACGCGGAAGATAATGCGGAGAAATTTGTGAGGATGCTGGGGGAAATCAATTAAGTAAGACAGGGAAATGAGAAAGTACTAGGGAAACATATATGACGTTGACGCTGGGAAGGTTTTAGATTATTATTTAAATGTGTTTATTTTTTAGTGATTCCCCAAAAGGCAGGGAGATAGGAGAGTCTGGATGAACCTGAAAGAGAAATATATACAAAAACAGAGAGATTTATCTTCTGCGTCAGTAATGCCACCGTTTCCCCAAATTATAAAAATAGATATTTGTAATACATGTAATTATTCATGTATATTCTGCCCGCAGTCAAAGCAGACGAACAAAAAAGGGTTTATTGACAATAAATTGTGTAGAAAAATAATTTCGGACGCTTATGCGGCGGGAGCACGTGAAATATGTCTGTCTTCTACGGGAGAACCGCTGCTCAATCCTCGTTTGGAGGAATATATAGTGCTGGCGAAAGAGCTTGGCTACACATACATTTTTTTTAATACAAACGGGTATTTACTGAACCGGGAGCGCTCTGAAAAAATATTGAATGCCGGGGTTGACAGCGTCAAAATTTCATTGAATGCAGGTTCTCGGGAGACATATCAGCTGGTGCATGGAATAGACGGTTACGAGATGGTTTTGGAAAATCTGAAAAATTTTTCGGAGGCAAGAAAACAGCTGGGGTCATCCTGTAAGATATATGTCTCATACGTTGCGGTTCGGCAGACCGCTAAAGAGTCAGAGGGCTTGAAAAACAGGATAGCGGAATATGTGGATGAGATGATTGTTATGAATGCGAACAGGCGCGGAGGGGCAATTAGTGAGATTGATGAAAATTTGTATAACGGAGATGACCAGTATACATATCAGTATCCCTGCTCACAGTTGTTTAACAATGTGTATGTTTCCGCGGAAGGTTTTGTAAATATTTGCTGTCAGGATTTTGAAAATGTTGCGGTGGTAGCCGACTTGAATGAAACTGATATAGCAAGCGCTTGGAACTGCTCCAATTTCACTTCTTTTAGGGAAAGATATCTGAAGAGAGATTTGAAAGACACGCTGTGTTATAATTGTATTCATAATACGAATGAAAAAGTCATTCCACTTGATGCGGACAGAGCGTACTTTGATGAAAGTTTTGAAAAAATTAAAAATCTTGAGGATAGGATACATGAATTGATAGGGAAAAGGGATAACGGATAAATTATGTTTGAACAGGTCAAATATTTGGTTCTGGACGTGGACGGAACTCTGACAGATGCTGGTATCTATTATGACAGTACGGGCAATGAAATCAAAAAATTCTGTACAAGAGACGGTGTCGGTTTTTTGACGGCAAGGAGGGCAGGCATAAAACTGATCGTGCTGACGGGACGTGAATGTCCGGCAACTACGCGCCGGATGCAGGAACTGAAGGTTGATTTCCTGTATCAGAAAGTGGAGAACAAGAAAGATTTTTTGGCGGAATTTATGGCGGCGAGAGATATTGCGAAAGAAAATGTGGGCTATATTGGTGACGATATCAACGATTATCCGGCGATGTCTCTGGCAGCTTTCGTCGGTTGTCCGAAAGATTCCTGCGAACAGGTTAAGCGGGTCGCTTCGTATGTCAGCAACGTATGCGGCGGCGCAGGGGCAGTGCGGGATGTCATAGAATATCTGCTGAGGCAAAGGGGAGAATGGGAAACCATAATCAGCGCCATGTACGGAGTAGGAGTGTAGGTAATTGTAAACGTTATTTTTAGGTAGATTATGGCGGCAAGGTAAGACGGGAGAGTAGTGTGATGGAGGATTTAAAAAACATGCTGTCAAATGTGGACGGCACGGGACTTATGGTTAATAAGTGCTTAAAGGAAACCGCAGAAAGTCGAAACCTTGTGATTTTTGGAGCTGGAGTGGGTGGGGAAAAACTGTATCGGCTGTTAAAAAACAACGGGTTGGAGGACAGAGTATTGGCATGGAGTGACAATAACACGTTGAAATTTGGACGCTGGTATATGGAAGAGAGACTTCATGTGATTCCGCCGGATGAACTGTATGAAAGATATGGCGATGATTTGGTCATCTTTGTTGCTTCTTCAGCATTTGACCTGATTAAAAAGCAGTTGCTCGGCTATGGGTTCATGCCGGAAAATATTAGGTTGTTTAATTTTGCTTTTATGGAACTGGAGTACACGGACAAAAAGTTTATATGGGATCATATGGCAGATTTTCAGAGGGCTTATGGACGGCTATATGATGACAAGTCAAGACGGATTTTTACGAATATACTGAATTATCGAATTTCAAAGGATGAAGCGTATTTGAAACGAATGAACGCGGATGTGGATAACGAGAAATACCAATATTTTGCGAGAGAATTATTTGACTTCAGGCAGGATGAGTGTTTTTTGGATATAGGGGCATATACGGGAGATACCTTTGACACATTTTTTGAAGTGTATGCCGGGGGATTTGAGAATTATCATGGTTTTGAAGCGGATAGAGAGATATATGACAGGCTTTTGACACATCTACAGGAAAAGTATCAGAGTTGCATTGGGAAATGCCATACCTATAATGTTGCTGCCTGGGATGAAAATACCGAACTTCATTTTGAGGAAAATCCCGGATCGAGCGAGATGAAGGAGTCGGACGGTTTCGGCAACATTGTTGACGGAAGGAAAATAGATGAAGTGCTGGGAAACAGAAAAATTACTTTTATAAAAATGGATATAGAGGGCGCGGAATTTCATGCACTGACTGGTATGCAGGATATTATTAGGAAAAACAGACCGATCATTGCAATGTGCGTGTATCACAGGCGAGATGATTTTTATAAATTGACAGACTTTGTGGAGCGGTTGGACAGTAGTTATCGTTTTTTCTTTCGGCAGTACAGATACACGCCGACAGAGACGGTGTGTTATGCAATTCCGAAGCAGAGAATGCGATTTGAGCTTGGCTGATAAGAACGAAAAGCGCTATTTTATTTTGCGGCAGAAATCTTTGAGGAAAGGATAAATGAACTGATTAAAAAAAGAAAATGGATAAATATAATTTATTAGACTGTACGTTGAGGGATGGCGGATATATCAATAAATGGAGATTTCCCAAACAGGATGTAAAAGATATCGTTAAGAGATTAATAGAAGCCAATATGGATTTTGTGGAAGTCGGGTATTTGAATGTGAATAAAAATGATTCGGAGGCTTTTGCCCAATTTCAATCCATCGATGCGGTTTCTGAATATATACCGGATGATAGAAGAAACTGTACGCTATTGGCGATGGCAGATGTTGATCAGTTTCCGCCGGAAGCGGTAACCGCCTATCAGAAAGGGGGAGAGGTAGATGGAATTAGAGTAGTCTTTTATAAACATCAGGTTGAAAAGGCAATGATGCTGGCAAAACGTATTGTGGATAATGGGTATAAATTGTTTATGCAGCCGATGGTAACGATAGACTATTCGCTTGATGAATACGCTGAACTGGCAAGAAAAATGGCATCCACTTTACACCCCTACGCCGTGTCGATTGTAGACAGCTTTGGCTATATGTTGAAAAGCGATTTCAGGTGTTACTATAAAATATTGGATAATATTCTTGATAAAGACGCGCTTATTGGGTTTCATTCCCACAATAACATGAATCTGGCCTTTGTTACTGCGGAGGATATTTTGGAATACAATACGAGCAGGAGGCTTATCATAGATTCTACTTTATATGGAATGGGGCGCGGAGCAGGAAATTTAAATACGGAATTGATTGCTAATTATTATAATATGAATTTGGGGGATAAATATGATCTGAATGAGATTCTGGCTTTGATCAGTGATTATATCATGCCTGTGTACAAACAAAGAGAGTGGGGATATAATCCATATTATTTTATAACAGGGCGTGAGCATTATCACCCCAATTATGCGGCATATCTTCTGGAGGAAAAAAAGGTTTCCGTAGAAGAGTTTGCCTGCTTTTTGAAAACGATTCCTGAGGATATGAAGACCAAATGCAGGAAACCATATGTTTTGGAAAAATATGCGGAGTATGAAAGAGGGCGTGGAAGGGAAGAAAGCCTCAGTAGTGCAAGTGACGATTCAATCGTTAGAGACGTTGATGTACGCACAGCCAAGAAGGTGGCTGCGGTAATACCGATTAAGTTGAATAATGAGAGACTGCCGGGGAAGAATACTAGGTTACTGTGTGGGTTGCCGCTGATCCAATATATTTTATCTGCTTTGCAAGAATGTGGGGAAATAGATGATATATATGTATATTGCAGCGACGACGCTATCTTAGAATATATACCGGATGGCGTGTCTTTCCTGAAGAGACCAGCATATTTGGATGAGCCGACAACCAATTTTACGCAAATTTTTGAAGCGTTTTCCCATGAAGTAAAAGCGGATGTTTATGTATATACGCACGCGACGGCGCCTTTGATCAAAAGCGATACCATAGATTCTTGTATTAAAAAGGTGATTGGTGGGGAATTTGACTCCGCTTTTACAGCGACAAAAATACAGGATTTTTTATGGCAGGATGGAAGACCGTTAAACTTTGACGCATCAAATATCCCCAGATCACAGGATTTATCGGTTATATACAGAGAGACGTCGGGTGTCTATGTTTTTACCGGCGAAGTGTTTGATAAGTATAAAAGGCGGGTGGGAGTAAACCCTTTTGTATATGAGGTTGATGGCAGGGAGGCGACAGATATTAACACGCAAGAAGATTTTGATATGGCAGAGTTTTGGCTTTCGGGAATGCGTAAATCATAAGGAACTTATTATGACTTTGGGGGACGCGGTCAATGAAGTATGACTATATACTTAAGGAGTGGACGAGCAAGGAAGATTTAAAAGAGATTTACGGGTTTCAAAATGTGCCGAAAGGGGCAGCGGGCATTTGGGACCATGTAAAGAGGATGCGGGAGGAGCTGTTTTCTGTAGCTGATTTGTCTAAGCTGCTTGTGGACCGTAAGGCGGAAAGCATTGTAGTCCATGGATGGAAATTGGGATATCTTTGCAGGACATTGGCGGAGCAATACCATGTTTATGCAGTATCTGCCGAGGGTATTTCTTTAAAGGAATATTGCACTAACCGCAGATTTTCCATGTTGTGCTATTTAAGGGCGTATACGGAAGACGCTGTGCTTGCCCTTATTTCTGAAGATGACAAACGTCTGGAGAAAATAAAGAGAAAGTTGAAAAGATACCTTACAAAAGCCGGATCGAAAATATTATTGACAACGTCATTCAGACCTACTCATATTTTTGATATTATTCTTTATGAAGCGGCAAGAGAGTGCGGTATTCCGGTGGTTTTTCTGGAACATGGATTTTTGGCTGCGCCGGTTATTTATGAATACGGGGTTAGAAAGCATACGATATTAGCTCCAAAATGGTTTGATTTTTACTGGTTTTGGAATAAAAAGAATAGCGATACTTACACCGAAATACAACAGACAGGTGAGGAGAGGGCGTTTGTATTAGGATATCCCCTGAAGCCATTTGAAAAAAATGCTGAGGAAAGAAACATGTCGGTTTTGTTTACAGGGGATCGATTGATATTTGACGAGGAAGAAGAATACCGCAAATATTACAATATGGTAAATGACGTATATTTGATTTGTCGGCGAATTGGAATTCCTTTTAGATTTAAGCCGCACTCTCCGGACAAAGAAGCCGGGCACATAAGCAAATATGTGTTGCCGGAAATGGAACAGGTAAATGATTTTTACGGGGAATTGAGAAAGAACTATATTGTTATGGGTTCTCGGACATCGGCGCTTGTAGAAGCGGGGGCTATCGGAAATTACGTCATACAGATTGCATTTGATCCTGAATATATAAAGCATTATGTCTGGGAACATACTTGGCTGGTAGAGGATTATGATTTAGAACTTGAGCCTTTAATACGCGCAATCATGAAAGGAGAGGTTAAGCCTAAAAAGTTATCACCATATGAGTTTGACCAGCCGGATGATTTGCTGCAGCGATTTAATGAGGGTCTGGAACAGATAGAACGATATTATGCCAGAGATACAAATTAGGAGAATACTGAATGCAAGAATATGATTTCCTGCTCATGTATGAACATAAAGTGAGAGAGCTGGATAATCTGTGCCTCCTAAAATATGAATTGGATAAGAGAGGCTACAGAACCAAAATTCTGTATATAAATGATTATGAATTGGTGAAAGCGCGTACAACCGTGTATAAAACGAAAGTGCTGGTAATCGGCTATTGTTACACCAGTAGTTCGATCAGGGATTGTGCTAGCTATCGGATCAGATTCGACAAGGTGATCAATCTCCAATGGGAACAGGTGACGACCAATGAGCAGGAGAAAGATAGCGGCAGTTTTCGGAATCTGTCCGGGCTTGCCAAGGAAATCGTACACATTTCATGGGGAGAAAAGAATCGGAAAAGACTGATTGAAAAGGCGGGTGTTGCGCCGAGGAACGTAAAAGTGACAGGCAATATAACCATGGATTTGTTGCGCCCCGAATTTCGGGGATTTTATGATTCCAGAGAAGACATCTGCAGGCAGTATGATCTGCCGTCAAATAAGAAGATCTGCCTGTTTATAGCAGGATTTAAATATGTGGAGGCGTCGGTGGAGGAAAAGAGGGCGACCATTGCGCGATTCGGGGAAGGACGCAGGCATTATCTGGAGGTGGCAGAAAGAGAACAGCTTACGATCCTGCAGTGGTTTCGGCAGTTTCTTGAGGAAAATGGGGATTATATCATTGTCTATCGTCCACATCCGGGAGACGCGTCACCGCGGGCAGAGAAACTGGCACGGGAATATGAAAATTTCAGAGTGATTTCAGAGCTTTCGGTGAAACAGTGGATTGCGGTCAGCGATCTGGTTTATGCATGGAACAGTACGGCGATCCTGGAGGCTTTTTTTGCAGGGAAAAATCCGATTTATCTGTGTCCCTATCCGATACCGGAGGATCAGGACCATCCGCTGCTGATGGAAATGAATAAAGTTGAGGATTATGAAACATTCAAGAGAACAGTATCGGGAGTACTGCCGGATATCGGGCTTACGAAAGCAATGGTGAATCCCTTTTATCTGGTGGATGAGAAGAGGGCAAGCTATCTCAAAATAGCGGATGCATTCGAGGAAGTTTATCAGGACGACGGATATGCGCTTAACGGGAAACAGAGGCGGGAATACAGAAGGCTGTATTCGGTGAAGGACAGAATGATCATTACCTTTATGCGCATGACGTTTCTGTATCAGATATACGGCTGGGTTCTTGTCCATATACCGCAGCCCTTCATAAAGAGGCGCAGGAAATGGCTTGAAAGCTATCAGGATAGGGAATTTCGAAAATGGAAGAAAATGAACGCGATTGAGGCGGCGGCAGACAGTGAAGTAGATGCTGTTATTCAAAAAATCAAAGGATTAGCGGAAAACTGGAGGTAAGAATGGAAGTCGGCAAATGGTTTGCAGAAGGAATCGCACAGAACAAAGTATATATCATTGCGGAAATATCCCAGAATCATGACGGCAGTCTGGGACAGGCGCATGCGTTTATTGACGCGGTGGCAGGCACGGGAGTCGATGCGATCAAATTTCAGACGCATATAGCGGAAGCGGAGAGCACACCGGAGGAGCCTTTCCGGGTTAAATTCAGCTATGAGGACAAGACCAGATATGATTACTGGAAGAGAATGGAATTTACTTACGAACAGTGGGAGGGTCTGCACCGCCATGCAGGGGAGGCAGGGCTTGACTTCCTGAGCTCTGTTTTTTCTTTGGAAGCATTTGAGATGATGCAGTCCATCGGCATGCCGGCGTGGAAACTTGGATCCGGAGAGGTTTTCAACAACTACCTAGTTGAGAAAATGGTGAAGACGGGGAAACCGATTCTTTTATCTACGGGGTTAAGCGCCTATGAGGACATTGACCATCAGGTGGAGATGATAAAAGCCAATCCGTACGCTGTGATGCAGTGTACGACGGCATATCCTTGCCCGCCGGAGAAAATCGGTCTGAATCTCATTTCGGAAATGAAAAACAGATATAGGTGTCCGATCGGGCTTTCGGATCATTCCGGGACGATATTCCCGTCGCTGGCGGCGGTGGCGAACGGCGCGCTGATGGTGGAAGTGCATGTGACTATGAGTCCCTATATGTTCGGTCCTGATGTGAAAGCGTCTGTGACGATAGAACAGTTGCGGGAAATGACAGAGGGGATTCGGATGATTACCGCCATGCGGAATGCGCCGGTTGATAAGACGGCGTTGAACGAAGAGCAGAAAGAGTTAAAGCGCATTTTTGCCAAGGGCATTTACCTGAAGCGGGATGCGGCAAAGGGGGAGAAGTTAAAAAGGGAAGACCTCTCCTTCAAAAAGCCCTTAAACGGTATCTCTGGGGAACATTATGAGGAGGTGCTGGGAAAAAGATTGGTAAAAGACCTCAAGATGGGCGGGGCTTTGCATTGGACCGACCTGGAGGGCGGCAGTATGGCAGAATAGAAGCAGCATTTTAGTTCAGGACTTTGCATTTGCCGCAAAGTCCGTGAAAGATTGAGTCAGCTGGGAACCGGCTCTTCGCCGCAGGCGACTTGGAATGAGCGGATTCCATGACAGGAAAGCCGAAGGCTGAACTGTTACGAATAGAAAGGGGATACACGGTTTGGCATGAAGAGAAAAGTATGTGTGGTAGTGGCGAGCAGGGCCAATTACGGCAGAGTAAAATATGTATTAAAAGCGATACAGGCGCACCCCGATCTGGAGCTGCAGCTTGTTGTGGGCGCATCCGTTTTGCTGGATCGCTTCGGGAACGCGCTGCGCGTGATCGAAAAAGACGGGTTTACGCCCACCAGAAAAATTTATTATGTGATAGAAGGCGAAAATCTGGAGACGCAGGCGAAATCAACGGGACTGGGTATTATAGAACTGTCCACGGTTTTTGAGGATATCAGACCGGACGTGGTGGTGACTGTGGCTGATAGATATGAGACGATGGCGACGGCGATTGCGGCGACGTATCTGAATATTCCGCTGGCTCATATTCAGGGGGGCGAAATCACCGGAAATATCGACGAACTGGTGAGACATGCGATTACGAAAATGTCGCATTATCATTTCCCGTCAACGGAGCAGAGCAAAGAGCGGCTGATTAAGATGGGGGAGGAGCCGGAGCGCATTGTAAACAGCGGTTGTCCTTCTATCGATACTTTGTGCCATCAGGATCTTACGATCGGCAATGAAAAGATGCACGAATATAACAGCGGCGTCGGATACCAGATTGACTTTACGAAGCCTTATATTCTGATGATGCAGCATCCGGTAACGACGACGCCGGAGGAAGGGCGCGCGCAGGTGGAAAAAACGCTCGCGGCACTGAAAGACAGAGAAGAACAGAAAATAGTCATGTGGCCAAACATTGACGCCGGAAGCGATCTTGTGTCAAGGGGTATCCGCATTTTCCGGGAAAACAACAGCGATTCCAACTTTGCGTACTGCAAGAATTTTCCGCCGGAAATTTATAACTGTATTTTAAAAAATGCCGTCTGTGCTGTGGGAAACAGCAGCTCCTTTATCAGGGAGGCGTCCTTCCTCGGGACCCCTTCGGTTATTGTCGGGGACAGGCAGGAGGGAAGAGAGCACGGCGGCAATGTTGTGCTTGCGGATTACGACACGGAGGAGATTGCAAAGTGCGTGGAAGCGCAGATTGCCCACGGGAGATATGAGGCGGAAACCATTTTCGGAAAAGGAAATGCGGGCGAGATTATCGCGGACTATCTGGCAAAGGTAGAACTTTCCATTCATAAGAGAATGACATATTAGGAAAGGCGAGACGGTTCCGGACAAGATTTGGGGTGAGACGTATGAAAAAGAGATTGGCGATTATTCCCGCAAGGGGAGGTTCGAAAGGGATTCCGAAAAAGAATATATATAATGTGGCGGGACATCCGTTGATTTACTATTCCATTGAGGCGGCGAAAGAGGCGAAAGAAGCAGGGGCGGTTGACAGGGTGATCGTATCGACGGATTCCGGGGAAATTGCCGCCATTGCGAGAGCGTGCGGTGCGGAGGTGCCTTTTATACGTCCGGCGGCGCTTTCCTCCGACAAGTCGAAAAGTGCGGATCTGATGATTCACGCGGTGCATTTCTACCGCGGGCAGGACGAATATTATGACGATATCGTTTTACTGCAGCCGACCTCTCCGCTTCGAAAAGGAGAAGATATTATCGGTGCCGTTGCGCTGTATGACAGGAAACAGGGAACGTCCCTGGTAAGCTGCTATAGGGAAGAGAGCGTCAGCGAGTATAACGCTTACCACAGGAAAGACGATATGGGTATTGCGCTGCATCCGGATCACAACAAAGGGAAAAGAAGACAGGATCTGCCGGAACTGTACGTGAGAAACGGAGCTGTCTTTATTACGGATGTCCAGTATCTTCTTACATCTGAACTGGTGATCAGCGACGAGCCGGTCATATATGTGATGCCTGCGGAGCGTTCCATGAATATCGACACCCGGTATGATATGGAACTGACGGAGTGGCTGATGGAGAGGGAGCTGAATGGAAAATAAAAAGACGATTTTAATGATTGCCAACAGCGATACGGCGGCAAATGGGTTTTTGTCATTAGCAGAACGCTTGCGAAACAGGAAAGAAATCAAGTTTGTCATGGTATGTCATCCGCGGGTGCAGATAAAGGTTTTTGAAGAGAAGATCCCCAAAATGGGGATGGATGGTTTTGCCTTGATTGATTTTGATGAAAAGGCAAGGGAAGCAGGCAAAGAACGAATCGTTCAGGATTATCATTATAAGCGTGAAAGCCTTTGGCTTTCGTTTGGGAAGGCTATTGTTAATACATGTAGAATCATGTATGGAGGCAGAACAGGAAAGCGCAGTGCGAGGAATGTTATAAAGAATGAGACCCCCAATATTATATTGCTTTATGCAGACAACAAGTCTGAGCTGGAAAAATATTTTATCCATTATGCAAAAAAACGGCATATCAAAACGGTGATAGCGCCGATCTGTTTTTCGAGTATAGAAGGCATTTTGTCTAATCCCACAAACGGATTCCGATTAAAAAGAGGAGAGGCGCTTCCTGTGTCAGCGAAAATTGTGAAGCATATCAGTCCTAGGATGGAAAGATGCAACGGGGAGGAACGGATATTTTTCAGACAGCCCTTTGCGGAGATTGTGGATCGTATGATGGGGTTTTATGTTCCGAATCCCTGGGTACAGGGAAGCTTGGCGGATATGGTTTGTACAGCATATCCGGAGCAGTATGACGAGATCGTAAGGGAACTTGGCTGTGACAATACGGAGGGCAGACTGTTTCTGACAGAGTCGGTGGAAGACGGAATTATCATAGAGGGATACCAGAACAGAAAACAGGTTAAGGAGAGCCTTTCCCAAAAGTACGGTCTGCATGGGCAAACGACTGTTGTTATCGCTTTTTCTGAGAGGCTGCAGCAGTGGTCAAAGGAAAACGACTTGTACAATAAGGGAAAGATTGTGCAAAGCGTATTGGAATATTATGATGAAGTGTTGGTGTCCCTACATCCAAAATCAAATTTGGATGAAAATCGATTCTTGGAACATTATGAGGGGTGCCATATTGTGGAAGAACCGCTGCGCTCCATAATCGGGGCGGCGGATTTGGTAATTTATGCGAATATATCCTCAGTGGCAAGATGGGTCGAATGGCTGCAGATCAACCGGGTGACCTATCCCAGTTTTTCCATGCAGAATAAGTGGACTGAGGAGATGGTGAAAGAGTTTAAAGAGAAACTGGCGGTTCCAATGGAAACTGAAGCCCAGAGGCTCGTTCTCGATTTGGAGAGAAAGGCAGATTTTGTTGAGTTTCTTATGAATCTTCTATAAGGGGCACAGGCAGTTAGTTCTTGACAGAATGCATGGAAGATGGGATTATTAATGAAAGAGAAAACGGCTTTGCAGAGTTGCTTTCCGGGCAGATGATGAGAGTGAACAGGAATGAAAAATCTGAAGATTTTTATAGTGGAAGAGAAAAATTCCATCAAAGAGGTCATGAAAAAAATTGCTGTCAATGCGAGAGGTGTCGTCTTTGTCTGTAAGGGCGGACGTCTGCTTGCGACAGTAACGGATGGGGACATCAGAAGATATATTCTCGCAGGCGGGGATATAGAGGAAGAGGTGTCCCAGGCAGCGCACTACTCCCCTGTATTTGTTTATCCGGAGGAGAGGGAGCAGGCAAAGGATATTATGATCAGGCGCAGCATAACGGCGCTGCCAGTCGTAGATCATGACAATCGGATTATGGACATTTTCTTTCTGCGCTATCCGGACGAGGAGGATGCGGAGGAAGCGAAAGATGGGCTGGACGTGCCGGTAGTAATCATGGCAGGCGGAAAGGGACAGAGACTGAAACCATTTACAGATATTTTGCCAAAACCGCTGATTCCGTTGGGTGAGAAAACGGTTACGGAACGAATCATTATGAGATTTCAGAAGTATGGATGTAATCGGTTTTACATGGTTATCAATTATAAAAAAAATTTTATCAAAGCGTATTTTGCCGATAATGAAATGAAATATAATATACAGTTTATAGAGGAAGAAAAGTTTTTGGGAACCGCCGGAGGACTGAAGCTGGTGCAGGGAAAGGTTTCCGGTGATTTTTTTGTTTCCAACTGCGATATTCTGATAGATGCCGATTATCAGGCGATTCTGGAGGAACATGTCCGCAAACAGTGTGTCATAACGCTGGTCTGTGCGCACAAAAAGTATCAGATGCCTTACGGGACCGTTGAGGGGGATGAGGAAGGGTATGTCTGCAATATGCAGGAGAAACCGATACTGTCCTACAACATAAACACCGGTCTGTATGTAATCAATGAAAAATTTTTGGATAGGATACCGGGTGATACGTTTGTGGATATGACGGAGCTGGTAGGGGAATGCATCAGGAAGAAAGAGAAAGTGGGTATTTATCTGATCGAGGAAGAGCAGTGGCTGGACACCGGGCAGATGGAAGAACTGGAAAAAACGTATGCAGCGTTAAAGTTGAACGGTTAGTTAGAGGAGGAAACATGAAAGATATTGCATTATCGCATGATCTGTTAAATTCATCAAAAATATTGTTCCATTACGGAAAGATGCTGGAGGATATCAGTAAGGGAAGGGAAGATTTCCCTCCGATCGCGATAGAAGTGCATCCGACCGCGGTCTGCAACCACAGATGTATTCACTGTTCCTATAAGGAACGGAACGAGAACCGGGTAAGTCTGTCCAAGGAAGTGATGGACAGGCTGGTAGATTCCATTATTGCGATGCATATACGGGCGGTGTATTTTTCGGGCGGCGGGGAGCCGACTCTGTATCCGGGTATAGCGGATTATATTACGAAACTCCATGACAATGGCGTAGAGTGCTCTATGATTACGAATGCAACTGCCTTTGAGGAAGTAGGACTGATTCCGATTGCGGACAAGTTTAACTATATAGCCATTTCCGTACCCGGTATCGACGATGAAACCTTCCGCGTGATTACGGGCACAGGCAATATGGAAAAAGCGCTGTCGGTGCCGGCAAAGATCAAAGCATATCACGGAGAAAACAGCCCGGTGATCGGTTCTCGGATTGTGCTGACAAATAAAAACTATAAGTGTGTCAGAGACTTCCTGCGGATTATAAAAGAGCGGGAATTTGACTATGCCTTATTTAAGATTGTCCGGGACTATGAAGACAACGGACAGGGACTGACAAAAGAGGAAGAGGCATATCTGAAAAAAGAAATTGAAGAGTGCGAGGGATGCGACGAAAACTTTACAAACCTGAAATCCATATTCAATTACAGGAAACTCCCTGAGTTTGTGAATAACTGCTGGACGAACCAGTTCGGCATGATTGCGAACGTCAGCACGGACGGAAAAGTATATCCGAATATTGTCGAGATTGACAGGAAAGAGTTCTGCATAGGAGATCTGAATGAGATGACGCTTCAGGAGATGTGGAACTCGCCGCAGCATCAGAAAGTCAAAGAGCTTTCCAATGAGAAGTGGCGAAACGGCGAATGTAAAAACTGCCGCGCAATGGCTTATAACAACATTATCAACCATATAAACCAGACGATGCCAAGGTATTTTGATCCTTTCATCTGACCTGGTTTACAGACAATATCGTTTTGGGGAAAAGGCAGATGGGAAATATTGCAATTATAACGGCGCGCAGCGGCTCAAAGGGACTGCCGGATAAAAATATCAGAGAACTGTGCGGGAAACCTCTGTTAGCGTATTCTATAGAGTGCGCACTGCGGAGCGGTCAGTTTGCCAAGGTATTTGTTTCGACAGATTCCGAAAAGTATGCGGAGATCGCAGCGCATTTTGGGGCGGACGCATCTTTTCTCAGATCGGAGGAAACTTCGGGAGACATGGCGGGTTCTTGGGATGTTGTCAGGGAAGTGGTTAATCGGTTTGAGCAGAAAGGTGAGTTTTTTGACCGCATCATGCTTTTGCAGCCGACGTCGCCGCTGCGAACCGTATCCGATATCAGAAACAGTTTTCTGTTGATGGAGGAAAAAGGCGCAAATTCGGTTGTGTCCGTGTGCGAAATGGAACATTCTCCACTTTGGAGCAATACGCTGGGAGAGGATCTGTGCATGGATAATTTCAGGAGAGAGAATTACTGTGATATACGGCGGCAGGAGCTTCCGATATATTACAGATTAAATGGAGCGGTATTTCTGATTAAGAGAGGGGAACTGGAACAGCCGCAGATGCTGCGGCACAAGTCTTATGCGTACATTATGCCGACGGAACGCTCGATTGATATTGATACGGAATTTGATTTTAAAATAGCGGAATGCTATATGCGGGAAGGGAAAAACAATGAGTAAGGTGCGCATCATCATGTATCATTATGTCCGGGATCTGAAAAACAGCCGGTATCCGGAGATTAAGGGGCTGGACTATGAACTGTTTAAACAGCAGATCGCCTTTTTGAAGAAACATTTTACAATCGTTACCATGGAAGATGTGATAGAGGCGTGGAATTCTGAGAACGGTACTCTGCCGGAGAACGCGGTGCTGCTGACCTTTGACGATGGCTATATTGACAATTTCACGGCGGTGTTTCCGATTTTAAATGAGTATAAGGTGCAGGGGTCCTTTTTCATACCGGGAAAATCTTTTGCGGAGAATGTGCTGTTAGATGTAAATAAAGTACATTTTACGCTTGCAAGTGCGGATATTTGTTCGCTGGTGAAAGATATTTATATGCTTTTGGATCAGTGTCGGAGCGAGGAACCGGCTTTGGATATCCCTTCCAATGAAGAATTGTTTGAGAAGTATGCCGTTGCCGGCAGATATGATAATAAAGAGACCGTTTTTGTTAAGAGGATATTGCAGAAGGCAGTTCCCGAAGGAATACGGAATCGGATATCCAGCGATCTGTTCCAAAAATATGTGGGAATGCCGGAGGATAAGTTTGCGCGTGAACTGTATATGAACAGAGATCAGATCCGCTGTATGAAGCGGGAAGGTATGTTTATCGGCGTGCACGGGTACGATCATTACTGGCTTGGGAACCTGCCGGAACAGGAGATGCAGGCGGATATTGATAAAGCGCTGGAGGTTATGGATGAATTTATAGATCAGGATAACTGGGTGTTAAACTATCCTTATGGCTCGCGCAATCCGAACGTGCTGCAGTATATAGAATCCAGAGGCTGCAGGGCAGGAATGACGATAGAGGTTGAGGTGGCGGATTCTGCCGTACATGGCAGATATGAACTGCCTAGACTGAATTGTAATGATTTCCCGCCAAAGAGCGACAGCTATCTGGCGATCGGATAAAGCAGGCTGATATCATGTGAGGAGAACTTGCGGGAAAGGCTTTAGGAGGGAAAATGGAACAGAAGATCAGAGAAACATTGGCGGAGATTAATCCGGAATTTATGAACTATGATGGGGACAACATGTGTGTGGATTTGGGAATTGATTCTCATGACATCTTTAATCTGGTGATGAATTTGGAAACGGCGTTTGGCATTGAGATTGAACCGTTATACTTGCGGATGGAAAACTTTATGAGTATCAGAAAAATAGAAGCCATGATACAGGAGATTCAGAACAAAGCTTAAGAGCAAGGGGAAAAGGGATGCGGAGAGTACCAATAGAGCTTGCAGCAGGATATACGATCAGATTTGCGGATAAATCGGATATTACCGACATTATGCAGTTCTTTAAAGTACACAAGAAGGAAAACCATATTCTTGCCAATGACAGGGCTTTTTTTGAGTATGAATTCTGCTGTGGGGATGAGGTGTGTATGGTTCTTCTGCTCAATGAAAAGAACGGCATTGAGGGGACGCTGGGGTATATCCCCTACGGAGAAGAGATGCGCGATATTTTTACCGTGATGTGGAAGGTTTTGGATAACGGGCAGATGTTCGCCGGCGTCGGCATGTTGTACTATCTGATTGACCATGGAAGATGCCGCCATATTTATACCAGTGGGTTGAATGAAAGTACCCGGAATATTTACAGATATCTGGGTTTTGAAACGGGAAACCTGCAGCATTATTATATGCTGAATACGGATTGCGAAAGCCGGATTGCGGAAATTAGGGACGAAACGGAATTAAACATGGATTATAAGGAAAGCGGTGACGTACACTGTCTGCGGGTAGTAACGGACGGGGAACAGTTTCTGGCGGATTATGTTCCTGAGAAAAGGGAAGACAAAATACATAAATCTCCCGCGTACATGGTCCGGCGATATTTTGATCACCCCAAATATCAATACATGGTTTATCAGCTGTGGAAAGAAGGGCGGAAGACCAACTCCTTTCTGATTGCGAGAGAGCAACGGCAGGATGAAGGCACAGTGTTGCGGCTGATTGATTTTGTGGGAGACGAAACGCTTCTTGCTAGTGTGGGGGCACCCCTCCGGCAGATTATGAGGGAAAATCGGTACGAATATACGGATATGTATGTGTTTGGAGTGGATGATGATATTTTGTGTTGTGCGGGATTCACAAAAAAGAAGAAGGATTCGGCAAATATCATACCGAATTACTTTTCTCCTTTCTGCAGGAAAAACGTTAATATCGGGATATTCTGGGAAAAGGAAATGCATCCGATTATCTGGAAAGGCGATGGGGATCAGGACAGACCGTCAGAGTAAAGTATTCCGCTGCTGTGTTGGCGGCGTTGACATGGAGGACTGGCATGATTAATGTGTTGGAAATGCTGGAGAAAACAACAGATAAATATGGGAGTAAGACTGCATTTGCGGACGGCGAGGTGCAGGTGACCTACTCGGAAACGGTTGATTTTGCCGGAAAGATAGGGAGTGCTTTGGCGGCAGGCGGTACGGTGAGAAGGGCGGTGGCGGTTCTGGTGCCTAAGGGCGTGAGGGAACTGATCAGCTTTTTCGGCGTCGTTTACAGTGGAAATTTTTATGTACCCATTGATACGGAAATGCCGGTGGAGCGAATGCTGCTGATCTTTGAAACACTGAATCCCATCCGAATTATTGTGGACGGGACAACCTGCGATATGGACTTGGGAAGATATAACGATTTGAAATGCAGCTATGAGGTATTGGTCTCGCAGGAGAAAAATTTGGCGCTGCTTCACAAGATCAGAAGAAACGCCATTGACACGGATCCCGTGTATGCGCTGTTTACATCAGGTTCTACCGGAATACCCAAAGGGGTTATTGTCTGCCACAGATCCATCATCGACTATGCCGGATGGTGTGTGGCTACATTTGATTTAAGTGCGGAAATAGTCTTTGGAAATCAAACGCCGTTCTATTTTAGTATGTCGGTGCTGGATATCTATGCGACGATCCGTAGCGGGGCGGCGCTTATTGTCATTCCGAAAGTGTTGTTTACTTTTCCGATGGATCTGCTTGAGTTTTTGAATGAACACAAAATCAATACAATTTATTGGGTACCGTCGGCGTTATGCCTGATTACCAAGTTTAATATGCTCTCCGCGGTAGAGCTTCCGTTCCTGCGGAAAATTTTATTTGCGGGAGAAGTGATGCCGACGAAACATCTGAATTTATGGAGAAAATACCTTCCCAATGCCCTGTACGCGAATCTGTTCGGACCGACGGAAATTACGGATATTGGGATTTACTATATTGTGGACAGGGAATTCAGGGATGACGAGCCGGTCCCCATCGGCAATGCATGCCGGAATGTGGATGTTTTTGTTTTGGATGATGAAAATCAGATCATTACGGAACCGGGGATTGCAGGGGAACTCTATTACCGGGGATCCTATTTGGCGCACGGGTACTATAACAACTGGGATAAGACGGATGAGGCTTACGTGCAGAACCCGCTGAACGATGCCTATCCGGAAATTGTGTACAAATCGGGCGATCTGGTGCAGTGGAATCAGTTTGGGGAACTGGTTTACGTCTCGAGAAAGGATTTCCAGATCAAACATATGGGCTATCGAATTGAACTGGGTGAGATAGATAATGCTGCAGGGGCGTTTTCCGGAGTTGACAGATGCGTGGCGGTTTATGATTCACAGAAGGATGATATTGTTTTGTTTTACGAGGGGAGTAAATGTGAGGAAGAGAAACTGTGGGAGTTTATGAAGAACAGGCTGCCGGTTTATATGGTGCCGCAGAAACTTCAGAAAATACCGCGGTTGCCGCTTAATGAAAATGGGAAGATAGACAGGAAGGCTTTGCAGGCGCGATTGGCGCAATAAGAAAATGCTTATGCGGGAGCAGGGAGATCATATGAACAGTCTGAGAAATGTAAAATCGTTATTTGACAAATTTAGGGTCATACTTTCAAGACCACAGAAATCATGGGCTGCGGTTCTGTTTGTGATGACGTTGGTAGGAGCGCTGCTTGAGGCGGTTGGAGTATCGGCGGTTCTGCCTTTAATCAATGTGATTATAGATCCCAATGTAGTCAGAAATAATGAAATCGGGGCGAAGCTGCTTGCACATTTTTCAGGTATTACAGATGAAGAGATTATGATTTTGACCGCGGCGGGTGTCATTGCAGTTTATATATTCAAGAATCTGTATATGTCCGGTCTTGCCTATGTCAGAATTAAATATTCCTGTAAGGTACAGAGAGAACTTTCGATCAGAATTATCAATTCCTATGTAAAACGGGGCTACTCCTTCTTTTTGAATACAAATGCGGGAGATGCGTTGCGGGGAATTGGTGGGAGCATAGCAGGTGTATACATGATATTGAACCAATTTTTTCGTATTTTGTCAGAGATGTTGACGATTTCCTGTATTTGCGTATATTTGATTATGGAAGATGCTGTTTTGGCGGGGACGATTATTATACTGGCTTTGTCCTGTGTCGTTCTGACGGTGTTGATTTTCCGTAGAAGAGTAAAATACTACGGGGAAGAGCAGTTTAAATATAATTCTATCGTGAGTCAGAACTCGTTGCAGTTATTTTACGGGATCAAAGAAATTTTGGTGATGAAGCGTGTAAAGCACTTTTTGAATGAGTATGAAGATGCATATATTCATAGACAAAAGGCGACAGTCAGTCAGACTATAGCGGCAGAATCCCCAGCTTATATTATTGAGGGCATCTGCGTAGTTGGTATTATCGTAGCTGTCTGTATTCGTATGGGAGGGATGGAGTCAGCAGTGTTATATCTTCCCCAGCTGGCGACATTTGCAATGGCCGCTTTTCGGATTATGCCTTCTCTTGGCAGAATATCCAGTGGATTTAATACCTGTATTTTTTACTTGAAGGCGGCGGATGAAACATATCAGAACATTTTGGAATTAAATAAGTTTGAGAAACAGCAAACTGAAAAGAGTGAGAGGATAGAGAAAACAGAAGAGAAGAAGGCAAAAGAGGAGAAAAACTATACGTTTGAAAAGAACATTACGGTGGAACATGTTACATGGAAATATGAGGGCGGAAATGAAGATGTATTGGTAGACCTGAATATGGAAATTGAAAAGGGACAGGCAGTCGCGCTGGTTGGACAATCCGGAGCGGGTAAAACTACGCTGGGAGATGTGATTTTGGGGCTGCTTGAACCGCAGAAGGGCAGAGTTTGTATAGATGGTACGGATATCCGGGATATGGGCGACGAACTGGGCAATATGATAGGCTTCGTACCTCAGAGCATTTATTTGATAGACGGTACGATTAGAAATAATATTGCGTTTGGGATAGATGAGAGGGATATTAACGATGAAAAGATTTATAAGGCGTTAAGGAAGGCGCAGCTGAAAGAATTTGTGGAAACACTGCCGAAAGGTCTGGATACCATGATCGGAGAGAGGGGGGTTCGGCTTTCCGGCGGTCAGAGGCAACGCATGGCAATCGCCCGTGCCCTGTATCTTGATCCGCAGATTCTGGTTTTGGATGAGGCGACTTCCGCACTGGACGAGGAGACAGAGACCGCGGTTATGGGGGCGATCGACGCCCTGCAGGGTGAGAAGACACTGATTATTATCGCACACCGGCTGTCGACGATCAGAAACTGTGATGTTGCCTACGAGATTGCCGGGGGGAAGGCGATAGAGAGGAGAGTTGAGGAACTTGTTCAAGACTGAAAATACGGTTTCCGAACGTATTGTTAAGGGGATTCTCATTGTCCTAATCTGTATTCCGTTGTGGATTACTATCGCCAGATATTCTGCTTGGAAAATGGCTGCCTATTTGTTTCTTTGGGTTTTGTGCCCAGGACTGCTTGTAGATAAATATATATTAAGACAGGATCATGAGGATAGTATAATGGCTGTTTTCTCGGGCTTTTTTATGGGCATGGCGCTTGTCTTTTTTGAATGGTTTGTGCTGTATGTAATCGGCTTAAGGCAGATGATTATTGTTATCAATCCCTGTTTTACAGTGGTGTTTTGGGTATTGTATTTCATGGAAAGAAAAGGGAATGCATTATCTGTGGAAAGATGGCAGGATAGTATCAATACGCCGTTTTTGATTATGTTGTTGGCGGCGGTATATTTATGTGCATTTTCTCTGAATTTCTGTATGCCGCGAATTGTTGATATCGGTTCGGTGGATTGTACATGGCAGATAGGAAATATTAACCAGTTGGCATCAGATTTTCCGCTTCGTGATATCAGAGTAGATGGGGTAAAGACCAGATATCATTTTTTTTCAACGCTGTTTATGGCGATTGCCAAATATATTTTTGGCGGGGAAGGATGGGTGTATTTCGCGCAGTATCAAATTTGGTTTCTTCCCTTTATCATAACAATTTCTTTCTGGAAATTGTATGGTAGGGTAATTCAGAATAAATACTTTGTTACCATACTGTCAATTGCGACAATGTCAGGCTTTGCACTCAATAATACATATGGAATGTGGAATTATCATGTATTTTCTAATGTGAATAGTATCGGTCTGGGAGTATCCTGTGTGATTCTGTTGTTTCTAAATTTAATAAAGACTGAGTCACTTTATTCTGAAAAGAAGAAGCCGGAGAGGGGGCAATTACTCTGGTCGGTACAGCAGATACTGTTTTTGTTTGCGCTGACGGGAATAAAAGGACCGTTCGCGCTGTTGTATGTCTTGTCCCTCTGCACATGGACGGTTTTGCAATGCATTAAGCGGAAGCCCCAAGGCGTTGGTCTATTTGGTTTTGCAATAGTCAATGCGATTGTTTTCGCTGTTATGTATTGCTTCCTTTTTGTGACAGGTACACAGGGATACTTTTCAGACTGGGGCATCGATTCTGTCTTAGAGTCAGTCCTGAATGGGCGGGAGATTGCAAATATATATGAGAAATTAGGTTTGTATGGATTACAGGGAAGGGCGGTACTTTTTTTGCCGTCTCTTTTGGCAACCTTTACTGTGCTTCTGCCGTTTGGACTGTGGGCTGCCGTTGATCTGGTCAGGTTTCTTTTCAGGAAAAAAGATTTAAACGGCGATTTGGTTTTTGCAGGTATTTTTGCTGGAGGCGGATTGTGCGCGTATTATATGTTTCACACACTGGATAACGTTCAGGTTTACTTTTTGTTTGCGGCTATGCCGTTTATTGGGTATTTGTGCTTTGACAAAGCGTTTGCGTTGATACAAAAGGATGCGTGGAGAAAAATATTTTGTACTGTCGTCTTAGTGTTCATGATATTTACGGTGAACGGCAATACGATTCGACCGGTAACGGAGTTCCCGGAACGGCTTGTCTGCTATCTAAAGGGTTCTTACCCGGAGGCAGAACCTCTGCGTGTCCTTAAGTCTGAAGCGTATGATTTTTTGAGAAATCATACGGATAAAAATGCAATGATGGCAACGAACTATTATGGCGGAGGAACGTTTCATGAGATTTCCGCGTTCGGAGAACGGCGCTGCTATTTGGAAGGGTATCAATATTCGGTTGAAAATTTCGGATTTGACAGAGCGGAAGAGCGGTTACGGGAAATGGAGCGGTTGTTCGACAACGATTGGAACGACGAGGACCGCTATGGTTTTTGTGATGCATTTCATATAGACTATCTGGTGTGTTTTAAGGATAAGATGGATCAGCCGCTGAAATTGTCGGAATCCTTTAAAAACATATTTGAAAACGAAGCAGTTGCGATATACGAGGTGACAAGATAACTGTAAAACGCAGGAAAGAAGAGGACTGGCTATCAGGATGGAAAAAATAGTGATTCTGGGAAACGGCGGACATGCCAAAAGTCTTGTAGATATCATAGAAAGAGAAAAAAGGTTTGAGATTGCGGGATGTGTGATCAATGAAAACGATTCGGATATGTCCGGCGCAAAATATCCGCGGCTGGGCGGAGATGCGCAGCTGGAAGAGATATTTCAAAGCGGTATTACAAATGCGGCTGTAGGCGTAGGATATATGGGTAATTCCGGCTTGCGTGAAAAGCTGTGGGAACAGTTAAAACAGATCGGTTTTTTCCTTCCGGTTATCTGTGACCCGTCAGCCGTTCTGGCAGGGGACGTCAGAATCGGGGAAGGCAGTTTTATCGGGAAAGGCAGCATTGTGAACGCAAATGCCTCTGTCGGTAAAATGTGCATCATAAATACGGGAGCTATTATCGAGCACGACTGTGAAGTAGAAGACTTCTCCCATATTTCGGTGGGAAGTGTTCTGTGCGGAAATGTGAAGGTGGGAGCCGCGTCCTTTGTCGGCGCCAGCGCTACGGTTATTCAGGGAATCCGTATCGGGCGAAACTGCACGATTGGGGCAGGAACTACGATCAGGAAAGATCTCAAGGAGAATTATATGGCTTGCGCCAGGGAAAAAATGTTGTACAGACCGTTATAAGGGGATGCGGCGGCAGGAGGACTGTTAGGCTTATGGAGAAAATCTTTATTATCGCGGAAGCCGGGGTAAATCATAACGGAGATATGCATACGGCAAAAAAAATGATAGACGCAGCCGTGGCGTCGGGGGCCGATGCTGTTAAGTTTCAGACTTTTCAGACGGAAAACCTCGTCTGCAGAAATGCGAAAAAGGCGGCATATCAGATGGAGACCACAAGTGCGGAGGAGTCGCAGTTCGATATGCTCAAAAAACTGGAATTGACGCCGGGCATGCACAGAGAACTGATGGATTACTGCCATGAAAAAAATATTATGTTTCTCTCGACGCCGTTTGATTTGGACAGTCTGCGCTATCTTGTCGATTGCGGTCTTGCCGTCATCAAGATCCCTTCCGGGGAGATTACCAATTATCCGCTGCTCAGGGAGGCGGGAAGATCAGGGAAAAGGATTATTCTTTCCAGTGGCATGAGTACAATTGACGAGGTGAGAGAGGCGGTTGCCGTGCTGCGGAAAAGCGGCGGTGCGGATATTACGGTCCTGCACTGCAATACGGAATATCCGACGCCATTCTGCGATGTGAATCTGCGCGCCATGCGGACGATCAAGGAGGAGATTGGCGTCTCCGTGGGCTATTCCGATCATACGCCGGGAATTGAGGCGGCGGTGGCAGCGGCGGCGCTCGGTGCAGAGATTATAGAGAAACATTTTACACTGGACAGGAATATGGAAGGACCGGACCACAAGGCGAGCCTGGAGCCGGATGAACTGGCGGAGATGGTGCAGGCAGTCAGGCATGTCGAGCAGGCGCTTGGAGACGGAGAAAAGAAGCCTTCGGCGTCTGAGAAGAAAAATATGGCGATTGCGCGTAAGAGTCTTGTGTCAAGATGTTGCATTAAAGCGGGAGAAACGTTTACCGAGGACAATCTGATGGCGAAACGGCCGGGAACGGGGCTGTCGCCAATGTTATGGAATCAGGTGATCGGGCAGAAGGCGAAGAGGGATTTCGCGACGGATGAGATGATAGAACTATGAAAAAGATATGTATTGTAACGGGAACGCGTGCCGAGTACGGGCTGCTAAAACCCGTGATTGAGAAAGTAAATAGCGCCGATACCATGGAATTACGGCTGGTTGTGACGGGGATGCATCTGTCCCCGGAGTTTGGACTGACGTACCGGGAAATCGAGGAGGATGGCTATCTGATTAGCGCGAAGATCGAGATGCTGCTGTCTTCCGATACAGGAGCGGGTGTAACCAAATCCATGGGAGTCGCGTTGCTGGGGTTTGCCGATTATTTTGAGGGAAACCGGCCGGATATCGTCGTCCTTTTAGGAGACCGATATGAAGCGTTGATGGCAGCCACAGCGGCTATGATGGCGAGGATACCGATTGCCCATATCCATGGCGGGGAGACTACGGAGGGAGCGGTGGACGAGGCGATCCGGCACTCCATAACGAAGATGAGCCACTTGCATTTTACGGCGGCGGAGGCATACAGGAACCGGGTGATCCAGTTGGGCGAACAGCCGCAGAATGTCTATTGCGTCGGGGCTCTCGGTGTGGAGAATGTCAAGGCGGTTTCCCTGCTGGACAGGAAAACGCTGGAGGAGGCGATCGGGTTGACCTTTCGCCCGCCGACGATTATGGTCACGTACCACCCTGTTACATTGGAAAATCAGACGGCGGGGGAGCAGCTTGAAAATCTCCTAAAGGTAATCGCCCGGCATAAAGAGCTGCAGGTTATCTTTACGAAAGCAAACGCCGATCCGGATGGCAGAATCGTGAATCAGATGATAGATGATTATGTGGAGAAGAACCGAGCGACATGCGCGGCGTATCCCTCGCTTGGGCAGCTCCGCTATCTGAGCGCACTGCAGTTTTGCGACCTGGTGATGGGCAACTCGTCAAGCGGCATTATCGAGGTGCCGTCTTTTGGGATTCCCACGGTCGATATCGGCGACAGGCAGAAGGGGAGAGTCAGCGCGGATTCTGTCATTCATTGTGGGAATGAGGAGACGGATATTGAGCGTGCGCTTACGCGGGCGATGTCACCGGCGTTTAAAGACAGTATCTGCGGCATGAAAAATCCCTATGAGGGAAACCATACCTCGAAGAAGATTGTAGAAGTGATTGAGCAGGCGTTAAAACATGGAATAGATCTTAAGAAAAAGTTTTTTAGTACGGACGCCGTTTAAGATGAAGCCGGATGCAGATAGACAAATCACATCCCGTACTATATAATAGTTTGCAGAAAAGGGTAAAAACAATATTGAAGCAGATGGGAAATGGAGATACTATGATACCTGTTAATGAGTTGGTGAGAGGCTATAATTTATTTCGGGATGAATATGAGCAAAAGGCGGTATCAGTCCTCAGAAGCGGCTGGTATGTGCTCGGAAAAGAAGTGGAACAGTTTGAAGACGAGTATGCGAAGGCGCTTGGCGGCGGCTGTTACTGCGTAGGTGTGGATAATGGACTGAATGCAATCCGTCTGGGGCTTTATGCCAGTGGAATCGGACCGGGCGACGAGGTGATTGTACAGGCAAACGGGTACATAGCTACCATGCTTGGTATCACGCAAAATGGCGGTGTCCCCGTTTTTGTGGAGCCAGATGAATATCATAATTTAGATGCAGACCGGATAGAGGCGGCAATTACTGACAGGACAAAGGCGGTACTGGTGACACATTTATATGGGCAGGCAACCCGGATGGACAAAGTAACGGAGGTCTGTAAAAAACATGGTTTAATGCTCTTTGAAGACTGTGCGCAGTCTCATTTTTCGTCATATAAGGGCGTTAATACCGGGTTGTTTGGAGACGCAGGATTTTTCAGCTTTTATCCGACCAAGAATCTGGGATGTTTTGGAGACGGAGGCGGCGTCGTATCAAAAAATAAAGAACTGATTGATAATATTAAAGTTTTAAGAAACTATGGCAGCGATTATAAATACCACAATATTGTTCCCGGCTTCAATTCCAGGCTGGACGAGCTGCAGGCGGGACTTTTGCGGGTGAAGCTTAAGCATATGCCGGAGCTGCTTGCCAACAGAAGAAAAATAGCGGAGGCTTATTTGCAGGGCATTAAAAATCCGCTGGTGGAGCTGCCCCTGCTGGCAGAGGATGTTGTGCCTGTCTGGTATCTGTTTGTTGTCCGTGTGGAGAATCAGGACGGTTTCAGAAGCTTTCTTTCCGATCACGGCGTGCAGACGGACGTACATTTTCCTACGCCGCCGCACATGCAGCCGGCGTTGGAGTATCTTGGGCATCGGGAAGGCTCGTTCCCGATCGCTGAGAAAGACTGTAAATCTGTTGTTTCCCTTCCGATGATGGATTATTTGTCGGATAAAGAGGTTGAAACAGTCATTAAGGTGGTGAATGCATATGAAGGATAGAAAATATTATCTGGTAGATATCCGCTGCGTTGAGGAGAAGGATGGCAAACTGATCGTGGCTGAAAGCGGCAATCAGGTGCCGTTTGACATTAAGAGGGTGTTCTGTGTGAAAGACGTGGCTCAGGGGGAAGAAAGAGGAACCCACGCGACGAAGAAGACAAAACTGATTCTTGTACCTCTGGCTGGGGCGTGCGAGGTTGAGGTGGACACGGGAACACGCAGAGAAACATTCTATATGGATACGCCCACAAAGGGACTATATATTGATGAGATGATCTGGCGTACCATGAGAAACTTTACGCCGGATTGCATTATGATGGCTATGGCAGACAGGGTATTTGATCCGCAGGATGAAACCTATAATGATTATGATGAATTTATCGCGGCGGTGCGCTCAGAGAGGGATTAAGTGAAAAACGACGATCTTTGGGGAATAGATAAAAATCAATACAGCCTGCATACAACACAGGATATTCTCCTGTGGCTGGAAGAGCGAAAAGACAATCTGGAAGTGCATTTGAACAGGGTTTCTCTGGAAGAATGCACTCCCTGGTATTATGATGAAGAAAAGGGAGAAATCCGTAACAGGCAGGGGACTTTTTTTCAGATTATAGGAGTCAGGCATACGGGAGAGGATGGAACAGTAACAGAGCAGCCGATCATTCTGCAGGAAGAGATAGGTTTTTTGGGGATAATCTGCTGTAAAATTAACGATGTCTGGCACTATTTAATGCAGGCAAAAATTGAGCCGGGAAATGTCAACTGCGTGCAGCTGTCGCCGACACTCCAGGCGACAAAAAGCAATTTTACGAGACAGCATGGCGGCGCAAGACCGGCTTTTTTAGAATATTTTCTTGACATGTCGGCAGAGAATGTTTTGGTGGATCAGATTCAGTCGGAGCAGTCATCTCGTTTCTTGGGGAAAAGAAACAGGAACGTTATTTTAATGGTTGATCAGCAGATAGAAGAGCCTGTGACGCATAGATGGATTACTCTGGCGCAGATGAAAGAGCTGATGCGTTATGATAACCTTGTCAATATGGACACGAGAACGGTATTGTCCTGCATACCGTATGTTCTGCTGGGAACGGATGGGGATACTCCCTTTAAAAATAAACTGTATTTTCACAAGACTGCCATTTCATTAGACAGACAGACGATCGTCAGCATATATCATCAAATAAACCATTATAAAATGTTTGAAAAGGGAAAAACAGAGAAAGTCCCTTTGTTTTCGTTAAAGAACTGGGATATGGAAAATGGGGAGTTTTACTGCAGAAACGGAAGCTCTTTTAAAATTATTTTCTGCGATATCATAATTGAGGGGCGGGAGGTATCCAGATGGAGGCAGCCTCTATTCGCGGCTACAGGGATTGCAACCTTCGGGCTGCTGTGCTGTGACGATAATGGGATATTAAAGTTTTTAGTTAAGATAAAGCCGGAGGTTGGCTGTTTTGACGGCGTAGAGATCGGACCGACTATACAGACGGAAGCTGGCAGCGCTGAGGAACAGGACTGCGTCAGACGCCTGTTCTGGGAAAAGCTAGGAAGAGGGGAAAGAGTCCTGGCGGACGTCATATTGTCAGAAGAGGGCGGCAGATTCTTTCAGGAGCAAAACAGAAATGTGATTATGCTCATTGAAAAAGAAGAATTACCTGCAACGATTCCGGGATATGTGTGGAGCGATTACGGCACATTGAATATTTTGACCCAGATTAATAACTGTCTGAACATCCAGCTCAGAAATCTGCTTTCTATTCTGGAGATCTGAAGCCGGGGAGTGTCGGACGCCATATGGCGGGAGTGCATGGAAAGGGTTGTGGATAACAATGCAGAAAATCAGAATCGGCATATTAGGAGCTGCGGATATCGCATACCGGCGGTTCCTGCCGGCATTAAGAAAAACAGAGGATTTTATATTTGCCGGAGTGGCGGTCGCGTCAGAATCGGGAAAAGCGAGGGCGCAGAGAATAGCGGACGAGTTTGGCGGGCGTATTTATGTCGGTTATGAAAATCTGCTCCGTGAGCAGGATATTGATGCGGTATATATTCCGCTGCCCCCAAGTCTGCATTATACATGGGCGGACAGGGCGCTGAACATGGGAAAACATGTATTGTCAGAGAAACCGTGCACAATGAGTCTGAGGGACGCGGAAGCACTGGTTCGTCTGGCAGAGGAAAAACAGCTTGTTCTTAACGAGAACTATGCGTTTACCATGCATAGGCAGATACGGATGATCCGGGAATTAATCTCGTCGGGAGAAATCGGACAGCTGCGTCTGATCCGTTCAGCTTTTGGATTTCCGTATCGTTCCGCAGATGATTTTCGGTATCACAGGGAAATGGGAGGCGGCGCGCTCCTAGATTGCGGCGGGTATGTCATAAAGGTTGCACAGCTGTTTCTGGATGAGGATATCAGAGTTCTGACATCGGCGCTGCACAGGACAGAGAAGCATGATGTGGACATGTATGGAAGTGTGGTGCTGGCGGATCGAAACCAGACGGAGACACAGCTTGCGTTTGGTATGGATAATGCTTACAGATGCGAATTGGAAATATGGGGGAGCAAGGCGTGTATATATGCTCCCAGAATTTTCACGCCGCCTGCGGAACTGGAAGCGCGGATTGTGGTGAAAGGACAGACGGAAAAAACGATCAGTGTGGAGCCGGACGATCAGTTTATGCATGTCATAGAGTACTTTGGGGCGTGCATGGAAGACCGGGAAATGCGGGAGCAGGCGCGGGAAGGGATCGCTGCACAGGCACGGCTGATAGAGGCGGTCAGAGAAATGGATGTTTGTCGGAGTGAGAGAAAAGAATGAGTAAAATATCAATTGTAATACCGGTATACTGGAATGAAGACACGCTGATGCTTCTGTATGACGATCTGAAAAGCAAGATACTGGGGCAGTTAGGCGATTATGAGATTGTCTTTGTTGACGACGGTTCGGGAGATAAGTCCTGGGAAGTGATGGAGAGCATCAGAAAACAGGATGAAAATGTACAGTGTGTAAAATTGTCAAGAAATTTTGGCGAACATTCGGCGATTCTTGCAGGGCTTTCTGTCTGCACAGGAGATTGTGCCGTAACAAAACAGGCTGATCTGCAGGAAGATTCAGACATAATACTGGAAATGTATGAAAGCTGGAAACGCGGTAATAAAGTAGTGCTGGCTGTGCGGGAGGAGAGAGAGGACAGCTTTGCTACAAAACTGTTTGCGGGTCTGTATTATCAGATCATACAGAAATGTGTGAATAAAAATATGCCTGCAGGCGGATGCGACTGCTATCTGCTGGACAGACAGGTCATCGGAACCCTTTTAAGTCTGGATGAAAAGAACTCTTCTCTGACATTGCAGATTTTGTGGGCAGGATATCAGACCGACAAGATTTATTTTCATAGAAAAGCAAGAGAAGTGGGAAAAGGGCGATGGACGCTGGCAAAGAAATTTAAATTGGTGTTGGATTCTGTTATCAGCTTTTCCTATATACCGATCAGGCTGATGTGGATCGTCGGTATCCTGTTTTTTATTTTCGCTGTGGTGATGGGCATAGATGTGTTTGTGGAGTGGTTTACGGTCGGCACGCCGATCGCAGGGTGGTCGTCTCTGATGTGTGTCCTGCTGTGCTCATCGGGGCTGATTTTGCTGATGCTGGGCATGTTGGGAGAATATATTTGGAGGACTTTTGACGCGGCAAGAAAGAGACCGCCGTTCATTATTGATGAGATTAAAAAATCATCAAAATCAGAGTGATGGCAGGATATGGGAAGAGTGTGGAATTTGCTGGAAAAGAGCATGTATTTTTTTGCGCACAAAGTATTTCGACTTACTGTTTCAGAAACCCAATGGGAGAAATGGTGTCAGTTTGTGCAGTTCGGTCTGGTGGGTGTGTCAAACAACCTTATCAACTATGGGATTTATGCAGTGTTGATTTTGCTGTCGGTAAATTATCTGGCTGCGTATGTGGCAGGATATCTGGTAAGCATTCTCAACGCTTATTATTGGAACAACAGGTATGTTTTCAAAGAGCAGGAAGAGGAGCACAGAGTCTGGTGGAAAACACTGGCGAAGACGTTTTTTGCCTATGCCGGGATCGGTCTGATTTTATCGAATATCCTGCTGGTTATCTGTGTGAGGGTGCTGTCAATCCATGAGATGCTGGCGCCGATACTCATTCTGTTTGTCACGACGCCGGTGAATTTTTTAGTTAATAAATTGTGGGCGTACAGGGGAAAAAATGATGGATAAAAAAAGCGCCAGATTTATACTGATAATTGTTTTAATAATCTCTTTTTTTATGAGAATCTTTTATATAACCAAAGTTAACGGACCGTTTGTCTACACGGATGAACTGGGCTATTGGGGACATGCGGCGAACCTGACCGGTCATAACTGGGCGGGCGTGATGAACGGTATGCCATGGTATGCGTTTGGTTACAGTCTGCTTCTGTCGCCTTTCTTTTTCTTTGCGGCGGATACGGTTTTCATGTATCGGATGGCGGTTATTCTGAACGCTGTGTTTGGGTTGTTAAGCCTGATGATCGCATATCGCCTGCTGTGCAGAATGAGAACGAAGTACAGAGATTTTTCGGGAACGGCTGTCTGGGCGTTTACAGCGGTTTCCTTTTCTGCTTACATTTTTAATTCGTATATTGCCTGGAGCGAAACGCTTCTTGCCTTTCTTGTATGGCTTATCTTATATGAGTTTGTTGTGCTGGAAGAAAATCCAAGGCTGTGGAAGGGCTTTTTGCTTGGGGCGACCGCCGGGTACAGTTATATGGTTCATAACAGAATGCTGGCGGTGGTGGCGGCAGTTTTGGCTATTACAGGATTTCTTCTTTGGAAGAAAAGAATCAGGTGGAGTCATCTGTTGTGTGTAGCGGGTTCGATTGCGGCAGTTTTCCTTCTGCAGGCTGTCTTAAAAGGCTGTTTCCGGCGTGCGCTTGCGGAGAACAGCGTACTGTTGGCGATGGGAGTTCATGCGGAATTTGGCAAGGCGAATACGCTCACGCAGCAGATATTAAAGATCGGGCAGGTATTTACGCCGGAGGGATTTAAGAAGATTGTGGTGAATCTGTGCGGTCAGGTGTGGCAGGTACTGTCCTCCACTTATCTTCTGGCGGGGATGGGAATTGCGTACTGTGTGAAAAGGGCGCGCGATGCTGTAAAAGAAAAGGAGACAGTCAGCTTATATCTTTTTCCGGTGACGGCATTGTTCTTTACAGTGCTGATGACGGCATTATTTTTTGTGGAGGATGCCGGCAGCGGGAGCGGGGGACCGGTTCGGATCGACACGTTTTTCTATGGGAGATATAATGATGTGCTGCAGGGAACATTGCTTGCGGCGGCGCTGTTTATGCTGTGTGTCCGGGTGAGGGAAAAGGTGTATTATAAAATGATTCCGCTGGTTTATCTGGTATATCTGCTCGCATCTGGGGTCATGTATTTAGCTTTAAAGAATATAGAAGATTTTTATTTGAACATTGTTTCCGCGGAAAGTATTCATATCTTTCACTGGCTGGGGGAATTTGCGGTCTGGAAGTGCGTGCTGATCGCACTGGCGGTCAGCGGTGTCTGTCTGGTGTTTGCTTATGCGAAACTGCCGAAGGCAGTAAACAGTTATCTGATCTGCGGTCTGCTGACAGCGCTGTTTTTTACGACAGCCTTTCAGTGTATGCGGCTGTCGGTAAGAGGAGAGAATGACTATACGCAGCAGTATGCGGAAATATTTGATTACCTGAATGAAAATACGGAGACGGAGGAACCTGTTTTTATACTTGAGAGAGGGAAGTTTGCCTATGATCTGCAGACCAGGCTGGCGGATAAAATGGTGATATGTATTGAGGAGGGGCAGCTCCGTCATGTTGCGGATTCGCAGTATCTTGTAATGTCCGAACAATCTTACGCTGACTTTACGCATTCGGAATATACAGAATGTTTACAGGCGGCGGATTATATCATTCTGCAGAAGAAGGAGGATTAAGGTGAAATTAATCATACAGATCCCGTGTTACAATGAGGAAGAGACGTTAAATATAGCGCTGGACGCGCTTCCGCGGCGGATAGACGGCATTGATGAAATCGAATATATGATTATCAATGACGGGAGCAAAGATAAAACCGTCGAGGTGGCGAAAGCTTGGGGTGTTCATCATATCGTGAATTTCCGAAGGAATAAGGGGCTTGCCTACGGATTTATGGCAGGGATTGACGAGGCGCTGAAACAGGGGGCGGATATTATTGTCAACACGGATGCAGATAACCAGTACTGCGGTGACGATATTGCTAAGCTGGTGGCGCCGATTCTGGCGGAGGAGGCGGATATTGTAATCGGGGCAAGACCTATTGATTCCATTGCACATTTTTCGTTTATCAAGAAGAAGCTGCAGCATCTGGGTTCCTGGTTTGTCAGAGTCGCCTCTGATACAGATATTCCGGATGCGCCGAGTGGATTTCGTGCCTTTTCCAGAGATGCGGCGATGCGCCTGCACGTGATCAATGAATATACTTATACGCTGGAGACGATCATTCAGGCGGGACGGGAAAAGATATCGATTACTTCTGTTCCGGTTCGGACGAATGCGGAGCTTCGTCCCTCCCGGCTGTTCCACAGTATGCGCTCTTATGTCAAGAAATCCGCGTTGACAATCATCAGGGCATTTATGATGTATAAGCCGCTTAAGTTTTTTGGCATTATCGGTATGATTCCTTTTACGATGGGCTTTATTCTCGGTGTGCGATACTTGATTTATCTGGCGTCCGATCCCCATACGGGGCACGTGCCGTCGCTAATTCTTGCGGCAATCCTTCTGCTGATCGGGGTACAGACATTTATTGTCGGTCTCCACGCCGATGTGATGGCGGCAAACCGTAAAATGATTGAAGAAGTGAAATATCATGTGAAAAAGATGGAGTATGACGGACGGGAGCGGGATTGATGTATACGGAATATATTTTGAAAATGGCACCGAAAGCGCTGTCTCAGGTTGACAGGGACAGGCATTCGAAAAACTATGGTGACTGCGACCGAAACCACTGGCATCTGAAAATCAGGGATTTCTCTTCAGCGATTTTGCAGCAGACGGGGCTTACGATCGCGCTGCTTTACACGGTGGATTTTCCGGGAAATGTATTTTACAGGAAAGCTGCAGTAAAGGAATGGGCGGAGGGAACAGTCCGTTACTGGAAGTCGATTCAGCTGAGGGACGGCAGTTTCAACGAGTATTATCCCAATGAACACGGATTTCCGCCTACGGCGTTTTCGCTGTATGCCATGTGCGAGGTGTATAAGCGTCTGGGTATGCAGGACGAAAGTATTACTGGTGCATTTCGGAAAACGGCAAAGTATCTTGTCTCGCATATTGAGGAGAAGGCATACAATCAGGAACTTGCTTCTATCACCGGGTTGTATTCGGCTTATACGGTGTTGAAAGAAGAATGGATTTTGGAAGGATTAGGCCGAAAGCTTGACCGCATTTTGAAGCTGCAGTCTGAGGAGGGGTGGTTTTCCGAATACGGCGGGGCGGATATCGGTTATCTGAGCGTTTCTCTGGATATGCTGGCGGAATACTATTGGATGAGCAAGGACGAAAAAGTCCTGGAACCACTGCACAGAGTGGTTGATTTTTTACAGTATTTTGTTCATCCTGACGCCTCCGTGGGCGGAGAATACGCGTCGAGAAACACGGTTTATTTTCTGCCGAACGGGCTGCAGGTGATGAGCATTCTGGGAAATGAAGCTGCGGAAGCGATGAGACAGCTTCTATATTCCGATTCCGAAAAGGCATTTTATTTTCTCGATGCGGTGGACGACAGATACTGGTCCCACTATCTGCTGCACTCCTTTTTGCGCGCGGCAGAGAAGGCAGGACAGGAACCAAAGAAAGACAATGCCAGATATCAACTGCCGTTTCAGCATGATCAGGAACGGTTTTTCCCGGAGGCGGGACTGCTAAGCCTGACAAGGGGAGATATCTACATGATTATTGGAGCCGCCAAAGGCGGGGTGTGCAGGGTTTTCAAAGGCAGGGAAGAATGTTTTGGCGATTACGGTTACCGGGTGAAGCTGGGCGAAGGAAAGACTGCGGCGACAAACTGGCAGAGCGCGGATTATCAGATTGCGTATGAGCAGGGGAAAATGCGGATAACCGGGTATATGAATCTGGTGAAACAGAAGGTCGCCACGCCCATTATGCTGACAGGGCTGCGGGTGGTGTCCGCGGTAGTGGGTAACAGGATTATTGGAACGCTCAAAAGGCTTATCATTTTGGTAGATAAGAAGACGGATATCCATTTTGAGAGAATGATTTTCATAGATCATGACAAACTGGTTATGGAGGATTCCATCACAAGCCCTGAAAAAGTGAATCTGGAATGTGCAGACAGCTTTTCACTGCGCCATGTGGCTTCCGGGAAATTTTTCTCTATGGCGGATATCGTGCTGCACAGCAGGGCACGCTACCCGAGGATAGACAAGATTCGGATACAGAGGACGTATGATCTGAAGGAAGGGCGGCTGGAAGAAAAGGTAATATGACTGTATGAAGGGATTTCAACAATTAAAAAGTGAAGTGATAGACTGCGAACTGTGCACGCGCTGCGGCACCTGTATCGGGGTGTGCCCGGTGGATACGCTCGCCTATGCAGACGGGGAAGTGAAGGATGTGAACGGGCAGTGTGTAAAGTGCGGCGCCTGTAACGCTGTCTGCCCAGGAAAAGAATTTTCCATGGCGGAGTGGTCGAAAACTCTTTTTGGCAGAGGATATGACAGTGAACGGCTGTTGGGAAATTATCAGGGAATTTATAATGTGTGCCCGAAAGATGATGGAATCCGTACAGCCGGTTCATCAGGAGGCATGGTAACGTATATCCTGAAGGTTTTACTTGAGGAAGGCTGGATTGACGGCGCCGCAGCGGTGCGCGAAAAACAGGACGAACCGTATCGGTTCGAACCGTTTATTGCCACGGACAGGGAGCAGATTTTGTCTGCAGCGCAGTCGAAATATGTGATAATTCCCGTCAATCAGGTAATTCGTGAAATCAGGCAAAGCAAAAGAAGGATAGCGTATGTCGGGCTGCCGTGCCAGATTCATGGCATGAGAAAGGCAATGGAGCATGATGCTCGGCTTGCCAGTCAGATTGTGGTTTTGATTTCTCTTTTTTGCGGCTTTAATATGGAGGAGGAGGCGACGGATTATCTGATTGCCAAAAGCCATATAAAGAAGTCGGAAATAGAAATGCTAAGATACCGTCAGAGAAAAGGAGATCAGACTGGATTTTATATTCGGGGAAAAAACGGAAAAGAATTTTTTGTAAGCAAACACGGCTATACATTTATGAATCTGCTGTTTTCACCGAAGCGATGTTGGAAGTGCTTTGATTACAGCGGGGAATTTGCCGATATTTCCGTAGGAGATGCCTGGGAGAAAGGAGCAGGATTTTCGCGGGTGATCGTCAGAACACAGACCGGGAAGCACATATTCGGGATGTTGAAAGAAAGAGGAGCTGTGTATGCGGAGCCATGTGATGAAAGCGCGATTATGAAAACGCAGAAAAAGGTGGTCTCCTATAAGAAAAGGCAGATTGAGATCAGAAAGAAAGGGATGAAATTTTTCCCGGAATATGGCGTGGAATTGGAGCAGTGCAGAGGGAAACTTCGGATAAAGGGAGAGGCTCTATACCTGATATTACGCTTTTTTAAGAGCCGTGCAGGAAAGTGCGCGATATGGATTCTGCCGTTCCGGGTTCTGGTAAAGGTCAGCGAAAGATTAAAAGGCAGGGAAGTGACAGAAGTTGAAAATCAACGGCTTATTTGAAAAAAAGGAAGCAGCCAGATATTTATTCTGGGGCGTTATGACGGTTCTGCTGAACTATTTCAGCTATCTGCTCTTTAAGCAGTTTTTGGCGTATCAGGTTGCAAATCTGTTCAGCATTCTCCTTACGAAGGTATTTGCGTACTGTACAAACAAAAAGTTTGTTTTTCGGACAAAAACGGGATTCAGGGAACAGGTTTATGAAATTGTCAGGTATATTTTGGGCAGAGGATTTACCGGCGTGGTAGATTTTATTGGGCTGATCTTTCTTGTCAATGTGCTGGCAGTGGACGATAGGATAGGCAAGATGGTTATGATTGTGATTACCACGGCGCTTAATTATATACTGGGTAAACTATTTGTATTCAAACAGAAACAGACGGACGGGTGAAGGTAAATGATGTATCGGGCAGAGGACAAATATAACTGTACAGAGGCGGAATTATACATGCTGCAGTCGCGCATGGAGGCGGCGCTCCGATCGGATGTCAACGAGGGAGGATCGGATGGGTATCGTATTTCCAGCCTCTATTTTGATGATATCAGGGATTCCTGCCTGCAGGATACGGTGGACGGCGTGAACCGGCGGAATAAGTACCGGATCAGGATTTATAACGATTCGCTGGATGTGATCAAACTGGAAGTGAAATCAAAAAAGAATAATCGCATTCAAAAGCGGTCGAAGACAATTTCGAAGGCGCAGATGGAGAGCCTGATGCGGGGAGAATGTATTGAGGACGGCGCATCCGCCAAAGATCCGGCGACGCTTTTTAATTTGGCAATCAGGACGCAGGGGCTTAGACCGAAGGTGATTGTGACATATGAGCGCAAGGCGTATGTGTATGAACCGGGTAATGTGCGGATTACGCTTGACCGCAATGTGCGTGCCAGCAGTCGTGTGGAAGCCTTTGGGGAAAAAAATATCAGCTATGATTTTTTACGGGAGTATGATAAAGTGTTAGAAGTGAAGTATGACGAGCTCATACCCGGCTTTCTGCTGCAGCTTCTGGAACTGGGCAATATGCAGCAGTCGGCGTATTCCAAGTATCAGCTCTGCCGTGAGTGCGCTAGGCAGTACACAGAGGTTTCATGCTGATTTTATATTTATTCTATAGGAAAGCGCTACAGCAACGATTTTTTACATACAAGGAGAAGAGATATGTCAATTAAGGATGTAATTAAGAGCAGTGTATATGAGAGTCTGGGAGGCGGTACAAATCTGTCCGCCAGAAGTATTTTATTGTTACTTGCAATTGCGGCGCTGGTGGGTATTTATATTTTTATGGTGTACAAGCTGTCCTCTAAGTCGGCTTTTTATTCCAGAGACCTGAATGTGACGCTTGCAGGTATGCCGATCATCGTGGCGGCGATCATGATTGCTATGCAGTCGAATCTGCTTGTCTCACTCGGTATGGTGGGTGCGCTGTCCATTGTGCGTTTCCGTAACGCGGTAAAGAACCCGATGGATCTTCTGTATCTGTTCTGGTCGATCAGTGCCGGTATTATTGTGGGCGTCGGGTTATATCTGCTTTCCTTCGCGCTGTGCATTGTGATGACGCTTCTGCTTCTGGCGCTGGATATGGTGCCGAATGCCAAGGCACCCGATTTGCTGGTGCTCCGTGCCGTGGCGGTGGAGATTGACTATGATGAGCTGGAGAAACTCTTTAAGGGGAACTGCAAATACCATAAGGAAAAATCCAGATGCATCAAAAACGGCGAGGCGGAATTGATAATTGAAGTGAAAACTGCAAGGAAGGAAGAACTTTTGAGTGCGCTTTCAGGGATTAAGTGCCTGACACAGATTAACTGTATTTCCCATGATGGAGAGTGCAGGGTATAGGAGGTTGGCATGCTGCTTGCGGCGGTAGCTTTGTTTGGGAATATTCATATTTATAAAAAAAGGAAAGGCATAGAGGATGCGTGTCTTGGTTCTTACATCGAGACATGTTGTCTGTGGATGCTTTTTCTTTTTGCGTCCACAGAGATATTGTCGGTGGGGCACGCCCTGCGGTTCCGTTTCCTCTTTGCCATATGGGGCGTATGGGACGCCGGTCTGCTGTTTCTTTTGGCGGTGCAGCTTAAGGAGCTGGGGGTTACGGCGGCGTCCGGTATGAAAAGTGTGCGGGCGGCAGGGCTGCGCGGATGGCGGATATTTAAGGAAGCGCCGTATTACGGCATTCTTGTGGCAATCGGGGTGATAGTGCTCGGCTTGTCCCTAGTAACGACGCCGTATAACTGGGATTCCATGACCTATCATCTTCCGAGGATCGCTTATTGGGCGCAGAACCGTTCGGTGGAGCATTATGCCACCAACTCCATCCGGCAGATATGCAGCCCTGTGCTGGCGGAATTTGTGAATCTGCATGTGTATATTTTATGCCGCGGACACGACTGGCTTTTTAACCTTTTACAGGGCACGTCGTACGTTACCTGCGCCGTTTTGGCAGGTGCTATAGCGGGCAGGCTTTCCTGTGGCAGGTCTTTACGCTTTCTGGCGGCGCTTCTATATATGTCCATGCCAATTGCTTGCGCGGAGGCGCTGACAACGCAGGTGGATAATTTCGCGGCGGTCTGGCTGCTGTTTTTTGTATATCGTCTGCTTGACTATGTGGATGTGAAAAAGGCGATGTGCTTTGATAAAGCTACGGTCTGGCGCGTGGGCACGATGGGGCTGTGTGTGGCGTGGGGGTATCTGACGAAGCCTTCGGTCTGTGTGGGAATGGTAATATTTGCCCTGTGGCTGCTGATCGTGTGTTTCAGAAGAAAGGACAGGCTTCGCGATCTTGCAGGTATTTTTTTCTGTGCGCTGCCCTGTGTGGCAGTTCCGCTGGCGCCGGAAATACTAAGGAATTTTAAGAGCTTCGGCGCATATGCCAGTCCCGCCGCAGGCGCTGCCCAGATTGTGGGGACGGCGCATCCGGCGTATCTTTTTGTAAATATGATCAAAAACATTTCTTTCAATCTGCCCACGCCGTTTGTAAAGAACGGACATGAAATTTTCGCGAAGATTGCGCAAAAGGCGGCGGCGCTTTTGCAGGTGGAATTGGATGCGGAGTCCATCTCGGAGGCGGGCAGACAGTATATGATCCACGAGGCGGGAAATTACGCCTGCGATACGGCGGTGAATCCGATCGTGCTCTGGCTATTTCTCTTTTGTGTCCTCTGGGCAGCTCTTGGATTGGGAAGGAAAAAGTGGGAAGGGTGTGGCCGGGGTTACTTTGTGGCAACGACGCTTTCCTTTTTGGTTTTTTGCACGGTACTTCGCTGGGAGCCGTTTGTAAGCAGATACATGATCGCTTATCTGGCGCTTATGTGTCCGATGATAGCAGCCGGGATTCAGATGGGGACAAACAGAAAACGGGGATGTCTTTTCCGACGGGGGCTTGTCGGGATCGTGAGTCTGATGTGTCTTATGGAGACTGTAAACATTTCCCGATATCATTTCGATATCTGGGAAGGACCGGCGCGCACCAGACCCTACGGCTATTTTGCGGCGAGATATGACGAGATGGCGGTCTATTTTCCATTGACGGATCAGATAAAATCCCGACAATATGACGAGGTGGGGCTTTACTTGATGAAGGCGGACGATTTCGAGTATCCTTTCTGGGAGATACTGGACGGGTGCCGTTTGGAACATATTCTGGTAAGTAACGAGACGGCGGTTTACACGGATGAAAGTTTTGTCCCGGACTGTATTATCTGGTTTGGGGAATTGCCCGAAGAACCGGTTAAAATTGGCGGCAGGGTTTATGACTCTATAACAGAGTTTGGCGGAAAACAGTATCTATTGGAAACAGTGGAAAATAGTGGAAAGTGAAATTAAGAGAATTGACAAGTATTTACTTGATTCAATTCTCTTTTTTATGTTATGATTAAAAACAAATTGGTAGACATAACATTGCAACCACTTTCATCCGAAGTGAGAAATGTCACAGGATATGGATGGAGGGTGAGACAAAAGGATAAATAACAGGAGACAAGGAGTATGAAGTTTCGTATGAGATCACTAGCGTTTTTACTTAGTCTGGCGCTCTGTGTGGAGAGCGCGCCAGCGGCGGTTCTGGCGGCACAGCCTGAAGCGGAGCTGGTGACGTTTTCTGAGGAAGGACCGGCAGGCGATACGCAGGAACGGACTGAAAGCGGGGAACAGCAGGAAATAGGCGGAGAGCAGGGAACCGGTGAGGCACAGAATCCGGAAGAACCCGGAAAACCACAGGAACCAGGTGGGAGTGAAGAACCGGGAAAGGGAGAAACAGCGAAACCGGGAGAGGGGGACCAACAGACACCAGAGAACGGGGATTCCGGGGAAAGTGTGCCGGAAAACCCGGGAGAAAATGGGGATTCCGGGGAAAATGTGCCGGAAAGCCCGGGAGGAAATGGGGATTTCGGAGAAAACAAGCCGCAGACTCCGGGAGAGAACGGAGAGCCTACGGAAGAAGAAACACCGGATCCGGGGGAAGACGGTGAGCCCCAGAAGCCGGAGGAGAACGATAAAACCGAAGAGGAAGAAAGGGGACCGGGACAGGTTTCCGGGAATGATGTGGATTCGGTTTCAGACAATGATTTATCTTCTGTCTCCGAGAACGACCTGTCTTCTGTCTCTGAGAACAGTCTGGATACAGAGCAGGAGGAACTGATACAGCGGGCGAAGGAGGCCTTTGATGAATTGCTTTCAGAGAAATCGCTGATGGCGCTGCTCTATCACGCAGACTCATACGAGGTTCGCAAAGAGGCGGACGAGAAGAGCGGCAGGGCGGCAACGCTGGAAATCGGGCAGACCTTATATATACAGGGTGTTGAGATCACGGAGGATGACATCTGGTATCAGACGCAGTATCTTCTGGACGGTGCGGAGGGCACGGGATATGTGCAAAGCTATTATCTTGCCTATTCTGACGAGGACTGGCTTGCATGGGAGGAAGAATATCTGTTTCCGATTCTGGAACTGGGAGTGGAGACGTACGAAGATACAGCCTATGGGATGCGCAGCTTTTCCATGATGACTTACGCGGTGGACACTTCGGATATCAGCGCGTTTCCAGGGTCTTATCAGACAGCTCTGCGAAGTCTGAAAAATGCCCATCCGAACTGGACTTTTGTGCCGATGAAGACGGGGCTTGATTTTAATACATCCGTGTCCAAAGAGATGGGTGACAAGAGCCTGATCCAGAGGACGACAGACAACGTTTCCAAAGGCTGGGTGGGATCGGCGTGTCCTTCCGAGAGCGGCTGGTATTATGCGACGCAGCCTGCGGTGGCGTACCATATGGACCCGCGCAATTTCCTGACGGAGACTTATATTTTTCAGTTTGAACAGCTGACTTATAATCCTTCCTATCATACGGAATCTGCGGTGCAGACTTTCCTGAACGGCACGTTTATGAAGGGGAAGCTCCCCGATGATTCGGCGGGGCGTACTTATGCAAAGGCTTTTTATGAGATCGGCAAGGGCAGGAAGTTAAGCCCGATCCATCTGGCGTCCCGGGTTTATCAGGAGCAGGGACAGGGAACATCCGGCTTGATTTCCGGCACCTATCCGGGGTATGAGGGGTATTATAACTTTTTCAATGTGGGCGTGAACGGTTCCTCCACGGCGGAAAAGATCAGGAAGGGTCTGGAGTACGCTAAGGGCAAGGGGTGGAATACCCGCTATAAGTCTCTGGAAGGCGGCGCCAGCACGATCGGAAACAACTATATTCTAAAGGGACAGGACACCATTTATCTGGAAAAATTTAATGTGAATAAGAACAGTCCCTATGGTGTCTACAACCACCAGTACATGCAGAACATCCAGGCGCCCAGAAGCGAGTCTTCCACAACGAAGAAGATGTATACCAATGCCGGGTCGCTGAACAATGCGTTCGTATTCAAGATTCCGGTGTACAACAATATGCCCGGCAATGGCGATACGGATGGTTCGCCGGATGAAGTCTATAGTCCGACACTGAAACTGGATAAGACGGGCATTACCATGAATAAATCCGCCGATCCGGCTAACCCGGCAACACAGCAGCTTAAATTTTACGTGGACGGGGTGATGTCTGATCCGACGATAGCGCAGTGGAAGAGCAGCGATGCGAAAGTGGCGTCGGTGCAGGGCGGACTGATTACGGCGGAGGGACCGGGCGAGGCGGTTATCACAGCCTCTTACCAGACTGTGGAAGTTTCCTGCAAGGTAACGGTCAAAACGCCGCTGCAGAATATCTCAATGGATAAAGAGACGGTTACCCTGCGCAGACCGGATACAGTTGTGGAGAATACATCTCATTTAAGCGCGCAGGAAAAGGCAGAGAATGTTTCTGCAGCGGTTCTGCAGGTGAGCTTTGAACCGGCAGACACCACGGCGGACAAAACAATTGTGTGGACGTCTGCCAACCAAAGGATCGCCACGGTCAAGGCTGATCCCGAGGATTCTTCCAGAGCGGTAGTCACCGCTGTAGGCACGGGTGAGGTGAAAATTACGGCGAAAGCTTCGAGGGCGGGAAACAAGACTGCAGTCTGCGTGGTGAAGGTGATTGCGCCTATTTACAGGCTGGAACTGTCAGATCCCGGCGTGGCGGAGGGAGCCGGAAAAACGGAACTGTTTAAGGGGCAGAGCGTCAGTCTGAACGCGGAATACTGGCCCAAGGACACCACTTCGGACAACGTCATTACCTGGACCAGCTCCAACGCAAAAGTGGCGACGGTGAAAGACGGCAGAGTGACGGCGCAGGAAGCGGGAACGGCAAAAATTACGGCGTCGGTGCCGGGATATACGTCTTCTTATACGGTGACGGTGAAGGTTTGTACCGTGACTTTCCACAACGAGAATGGAACAGTAAGGCAGACGATGACGTTAGGCTATGGGGACAGCGTGGGCGAGGCGAAGATGCCGAAGGAACAGCAGTTTGCCGGTAAGATTTTCCGGGGCTGGTACACGAAAGCCGAAGGACAGGGCAGCGTGTTTACGGCGGACCAGCCTGTCTATGCGGCGCAGACCCATGTTTATCCCCATTATCAGGGTATCGGTACAGATAAGGGGTTCTATGTGGTTCCCGTGGGCGACCAGACTTATACGGGCAGCGCGATCAAGCCGAAGGTTCATGTTTACGACGGCACGGTTACCCCGGAGGGAAACCTGATGGGGAAAAATGATACGGAGGCGATGGAACTTGTAGAAGGCAGGGATTATACCCTGGCATATCGATATAATGTAAACGTGAACGCAGAGGGCAAAGCGCGTCCCGTCATTACCGTGAGGGGAAAGGGAAATTATACGGGGACGGAGTATGTCTATTTTGACATCGTGCCGAAATCCCTGACTGATCACGATATTACGGCGGACGATGTCGTTGTGGCTTACAGCGGCAGAGCCATCAAGTCTGCGCCTCTTGTTTATCGGAATGGGAAGAGACTTGCGGCGAACCGGGACTATACCCTGACTTATCCGTGGACTGGGACGGGGGCGTACACGAAGGCGGGCACTTATCCGATCGTCATTACGGGTAAGGGCGGTTATACGGGGCAGATCACGATTTATGAGAAAATTACCTCGGATGTGCTTCTCAGCAGGGTCAGTGTGGCGAGGATTCCGAACCAGACTTACAGCAATGACCAGATGCGGGAAGAGGGCGGCATCAGACCGGCGTCCCTGGCGGTGACTTACAAAAAGCAGCCCCTTGTGGAGGGCGAACACTATACACTTTCCTACAGCAATGACCAGGCGGTCGGCAGGGCGACGGTTACGATGACGGCGGTGGAGGGCAGCGGCTATGCCGGGAGCAGGAGCCTGACTTACCAGATTGTCGGAACGCCGATTGCCAGAGCGAAGGTAGAAGGGCTGGAAAATAAGGAATACAGCGGGACGGAGGAGGATATAAGGCAGAGCGGCTATACACTGACTCTGGGGGATAAGACGCTGATGGAGAGTCGGGACGGCGGCAAAACCGGGGACTACACCGTATCCTACGCGGGAGCGGCGCAGAGCGGCGCGGTTAAGGCGGGGACGGCGACGATCACTTTCACGGGCGTCAATGAATACAGCGGACAGCTTAAGAGATCTTACAGAATCCTGCCCTATGAGTTCAGTTCGGAAACAATCGTGAGCGGACAGGACATTACCGTATCTTATTATACACAGGATGAACCGGAGGAGGTTATGCCGCTGACAGATCTGGACGGGATGACAGTACCTTATGTAAAAGGAGGGAGCAAGCCTGTGGTACTGCTGCGTTTTCAGGGGAAAGAGCTGACTCCGGGCAAAGACTACAGTATCAGCTACAGGAACAATAACGCAGTGACGACGGCGGAGACGCCGGAGAGGAGGCTGCCGGGATTCACGGTTACCGGCAGGGGAAACTTCAAAGGGAAGCTGACGGGCAGCTTTATCATCACGGATGGGCAGTTTGATAAAAAGACCGGCGACAGACAGAAAATCACCATGACACTTAATGATGTGGTTTACCGGGAAAACAAAGGCGCGTATAAGACCAAGGTGGTGCTGCGGGATGTGAGCGGCGCCGTGCTTGCCGCTGGCAGGGATTATGACAGAAATGTGCAGTACACTTACGCGGAAGACACGGATATACTGGTTCTGGAGAACAGGACAAAGACGGAGGATAAGCGGAAGCAGGGAGAGCCTGTGGGCGACACGGATATTCCGCCGGCAGGCGCATCCATCCGTGTGACGGCGCAGGGAATCGGCGCTTATGCCGGGACGGGAGATGCGCGGCCGGAAATCTCGGCTGTTTACCGCATTGTCTCGACAAACTTCTCCGGGGTGAGGGTAAAAGCTGCGGCAAAGAGCTATCAGGACGGCAGACCGGTAACTTTGACGGCGGATGATCTGACCATAACGATGAACAGGGTGGCGGAGCCCCTCGTTCTCGGCAAAGATTATGTGATTGTGGAAGACAGTTATATAAACCACACGAAAAAAGGAACGGCAAGGGTAACCCTGCGGGGCATCGGAAACTACGGCGGGGAAAAGACGATCAGCTATACCATTGGGGCGAAGACGCTGCTGTGGTGGGTGAAGTAGACATAAGAAAGTAAACATAAAATGTGACATGGGAGGAAGGAAAAGAGCCCTCATCTGGGAAGAAAAGCTTAAGAAATTCTTAAAAACACAAGATATAGTGGATTTTCCTCTTGCATAATACAATTACAGATGTTATAATCAAAACCATCATAGGGTAACATAATAAGATATTATGCAACTCACTATGCAGAAGGCAACATGAAACACAGCAGAAACAGTTAATGTACGCATGGGAAAAGGTGGAACGTAATGAGAAAGAGGAGAGTATTAGCATTATTATTAGCGCTTAGTCTTGTGGTGAGCGGAAACGGCATGACGGTCCTGGCGGAGGAACTGGGAGCGGACATGCCTCCTTCCACGTCTCAGGAAGTAACACAGGAGATTGGCGATACATCGGGAAAGGGCGAGGATATTCCGGGCAATTCGGAAGGCTCGTCAGAGACCGAAGATAAATCTGAGGAGGGAAAGGAGCCGTCTAAAGAGGAAAAGCCTTCAGATGAGAACAAAGACCCGGAAAAGCCCTCAGATGAGAACAAAGACCCGGAAAAGCCCTCAGATGAGAACAAAGACCCGGAAAAACCCTCAGACGAGAATAAAGACCAGGTCAATCCCGGGGAAAGCGATCCTTCCGTGCCGAAGGAAGACGACGCGGAACAGGGCGATGCCAAGCCGGGCACAGAGGAACAGAAGCCTACTGTTTCCGCGAATGATACGGATGCCGACACGGATGCGGAAGAAACAGCAGAGGCGAAACCCTACGTCAGCAGAATGGTGACATTCAGCGACGATACAGGTATGCGCGTGACTTATGACGCCAACGCCTCACAGATGTATGACTACGAGGTTGCGGGCGGCGTGCTCACAGCCGTTAACGTCAAAGATACGGCGCAGGCAGTGTCTTTTGAAGGCAATGTGGAGTTGAAGCAGCCGGAGGAGGGGGAGAAGTATACTTCCATCGCGGCAAACGTATTTGGCGGCAATCAGGATATTACATATGTGAAGCTGCCTGCGGGCGTAACTGCCGTGGCGGCGAATGGTTTTAAAGGATGCACCAAATTAAAGAGCGTTTATCTGCCCTCCACTGTCAATACAATCGAGGCGGGCGCATTTGAGAACTGTACGGCAATGACGCAGATTTCGGTGCCGAAGTCAGTGACGGCTATTGGCAGCAGTGCGTTTAAGAATGATACGAGACTGCATCTGGTTTATATCAAGGATGTGGATTACGCGGAGTTACGGACGATCGGTGACAGCGCGTTTGAAGGATGTACCGTGCTTTCAGAATTTTGCACGGACACGGGTTTCGCTATGCCAAACAAGATAGAAACGATTGGCAGTGCGGCGTTTAAAGGATGTAAGGCGATCAAGTCGGTTGATTTTACAAATACGAAGCTCCAGACGATGGGCGAGAGCGCGTTTGAGGGGTGTACGGGGCTTACAGACCTGACGATCGGGAATGCGCTTGCCCTGATTCCGCAGAGGGCATTTGCTGACTGTAATGCACTTGCTGTTATCACATTCCCGGTTGTAGGTTTGGTAGATACTGTCATTGATAAGTCGGCGTTCAGTGGCTGTTACAGACTGAAGCAGCTGCTGTTGCCCGACTATGTGAGGGAAGTGAAGGAGAATGCATTTCAGGGTTGTACGAATCTGACGCGGGTGGAAATAGAATGCAACAGAATAAAATTAGCCGAGAGTGCTTTTCCTGTGGGAAATAAGGAGCTGGTGATTATTGCAGCACCGAGCAGCACTGGCGAAGCCTATGCGAAGGAACACGGAAAAGCGCCTGACAAAGAGAAGTTTTATACTTACAAGGTAGAAGATGTAAAAGGAAGGGTGGCTGCAGATGGCAAGCTCGATGGAGGACAGATCTGGGCGGCGGCGCAACCCGGGAGCGTGTATGCCAGCAATATTAACAATTCCAACGGCAGCAAAGGCGTCAAGAGTGACGATACAAAATATTATATTTGCTATGTTCCTGCCACAGGGTATGCGTTGGTTACAGATTCCCTGAAATGCAACGGTAAACCGTTGAAGCGGGAAAACGGGAATTATTATTTTACCATGCCCGAAGGCGGCGCGGTGATCACGGCGGAATTTCGCCGGTCCGGGACGCTTGATCAGATTACGGGACAGAAGGTTGCCGTGGAGTTCTCAGCAGGTGTTCCGCTGCAGAATGGGGAGGAAGACGATTATGGATATCTGGGTGTAGAGCTCAAGCTGGGGCAGACGACGAGACTGTATGTACTGGATGAGGACGGCGGGACAGTTCCGGCATCCAAACTGAAACTCACTTCCACAAATACGAAAGTCGCAACGGTTGACAGCCGGGGTATTATTACTGCGGTAGGCACGGGAAACGCGCAAGCGGCAAGCGCGGCGATCAAGGTGGAGGTCGGCGGCGGAGACGGCAGAACGATTGTTTTCCAGAGAACCGTCAGCGTGCGTGCAGCGGAGGCAAAAAGTATCATTTTGAAATCGTCCGGCTACAACGGCTGCAATGAGTCTTGGATGAAAGTGGAGGAGCGGGAAAACGGGATTAAGACCGGCTCCATTAAAAGGAATTTTGTATTAAGCGACGACTATAAGTTTACTTTGCGCGCAAATGTTTACGACGGTGAAGATCCGATCGGAATGAATCTGACATGGACGTCCAGCGACACAAAGATCGCGGCGGTGTCGAGCAAAACGACTGAGGCGAAGAATCCGACCAATGTGGTGACGGTGAAGAAGAAATGTGAAGGAGAGGCTACGATTACTGTGACGGCGACCAATGCCGCCGGAGCGGAGAAGCCAAAGGTTGTCCAGAAGTTCGTGGTCCGGGTATATCAGGAAGGCTATAAACTGTCGTCCTCCACCGTGACGGTGAATCCGCTTCAGACAAATGGCGGAACCATCGAACTTCTCTCTATCGGCGGAATGGACATCAGTGACGCGACGATTAAGCTTTATGAGCAGAACTCCGGGTCGAACACTCCATTTTCAGCGGTTGCGGCTGCGCCGGCTGGTGGGAATGGCAGCAATAGCTGTAAAGAATTCTATATCAGACCCGACGTGCCCACTCTCAGGAATGGCACATACAAAGTACGGGTTGGCGTAAACGGTGCGGATAATGAGGATAACTGGCTTCCGCTCACGATTACCGTCAGGAACACGACACCGGCTCCGGCGATCAGTTTTAATACCGGACGGACGAAATTTAATCTGTTCTATAAGGACGGGCGGAATTCGGCGGACGGTGAAGCGCCGGTCGTAACCACGAAGGTTACCCGTCTTGGCGATGTCGGGATCAGGGATGTGAAGCTGGAGGCGTTGTCAACAAAAGAGGATGACCAGCTGTTTACGGAGAATTTTGAAATTGATGATGCACGGAGTGATTTTGCATCGGGTATCGTAGTTATCAAACGGACAGAAGGAAATCTTCGGTATACGAGCAGGAACCAGCCTGCGATAACCGGAAATCTGGTCATCTACTATGATGGATATGAAGACAGTGCGGCTAAGAGGATGAGGGTGACCATGCCTACCTGTACCCTGGCGCCGACTTATGCGCTGACAGAGACGACGGCTACCTACTGCCGGGATATTGACGAGCAGAACGAGACACTGGTTCTCTATGACAGAAAATCCAAGACGAAGGAACAGGTAAAACTCGGAGATAAAGATCATGTTACCGCAAGTTCGGATAAGATTGTGGGAGTAGACGGTGATATAACGATTGCGGCAGACGGTACGATTCCGATCTCCTTTGAGCCGGATAATGGCAGGATTCAGCTGACGCTGTGGAATGACGACTGGGATCTCGACAATAAGGGGCAGCAGAGAACGCTCGTATTTAATTTCCAGGTGAGGGTCAGCCTGTTAAAGCCGACTGTGAAGATCGACCAGAGAAGCGTGGCGCTGAATTTGCGGTGTCCCGAGACGGAGACGAAGTTTACTCTGAGCGGCAGCCAGAAAGGGCTGAAGATTGAGGGTACGCAGACATTCGACCCGGTCGTCACTAGGGCGAACGAAGGTGAAATCAGCAAGCTGGAAGTGAAATATGAAAACGGCGTGGGGACGGCGAAGATCAAGGCTGGCGAGACGGTCAAGAGAGGAAATTACAGCTTTAAGTGCACGCCGGAGACAAATTACACAGATACGCTGAGGGACGTTACCCTGACCGTCAGTGTGGTGGATAACCAGCCGACAGTCAGGCTTGGCAGAGGCGCTTTACAGTTAAATAAGGCGGCGTTCAGTGCGGTTACAAGCATTGATGAGGATCCGACAGGGGCGGATCGTGAAGTGTCGGAAATACCGTTCACGGTGAGTGGAAAGCCGGAAGGCTACAGCCTGCTTCCTGTGGGAGCCGGGGAAGAGAATACAAAGATTGTGTGCACAACCAGAGGAAAGGAAGATGCTGCGAAAGATTTTGTGTTCCGCGTAAAAGAAGGCGCGACCGAGAATACGCTGGCGGTTTCCCTTGACACGAAAAACCTGCAGGCGACTACCTATCGGTTTACGATGACGCCGAAATATAGGAAGGAGGGAGCGGCGACGCTGTTAGAGGCGAAACCGGTAACCTTCAATGTAAAGGTATATGATAACGGCGATATCAAACTGAGGGTAGCAGCGCGGGGAAGAATCAACCTTGTGGACAGATGGAGTGCCGAAAAAACAGACAAGAATGGCATCGTGTATACACCGACCCTGGTGAACCTCAAAGGGCAGATCGAGGAGGTTAAAATATACGACGGCAGAAATCTGAAGCAGGAAAGTGCATATTTTGATATCAGCATGATTACGGCGGGCAAAGACGCAGGTAGATTTATTGTCACACCCAAGCCGGATGGGAAGATTGAATACAATAAGAATTATTCAGTAACCATATGGGCGAAGGTGGAAGGATATAGCGGGAAACCCAATTACAATAATGGCGTTGTGACAGATGCTATTAATATCAGAGCCATGCAGACACTTCCCAGGGTGACAACAGATAAGATCATGATAAACACGTATCTTTCCACGAAAAATTACAATGCCTCCTTTGTGGTTACGCCTCAGGCGGGCTCTGTAGGAAAGATTAGGTCGGTTGCTTTTGGCGCAAAGGATGATAAGGCAAAGGAAAGCTTTGAGCTGAAACAGGAACAGCGCCCGGACGGATCTATGAAGGTGACGGTGCACCTGAAGGAAGGCGTTGAGTATCCGGGTGGTTCTACCAACGCAGTGAAGATGTATGTGACATACGAAGGGCAGGGAGAAAAAACGCCGGAAACCGCATCGTCCTTCAGTATGAAGATAAAAGTAAACTAATATGGTAACGAAGTAAAACAGTAGAGACAGAGACAGCGCCTGATTTGGGCGCTGTCTTTATCTTTGAAATGCGGCTGTCATCGTGGCGTAAAAAGCGGGTAAAGTTTCGCGTGTAAATGAAGGAAGATTTTGCTATAATAGAAAAAGATGGAAAAGAGGGACAAGACGTGAAGATGATAAATGAGACGAAACAAGACCATGTATTTTACCGAATTGTCAACGGCATGATCCGGCTGCTGCTGGCGGGAGCGGTGTTTCTCCTGTTCCTGCACAGTATTTTCAGCACCAGTTTTGTGGGCAGACTGATTCGGGAAGACGGAAGCGAGCAGGAACGAACGTTGAATATAACCGACAGCCCGCTGCGCCATCTCATGGTATTTTTTCTTTTGACGGCGGCGCTGCTCGCGGGACGAAAACTGTGGAATGTTTTTGGAATGAGAAAAAATGACCATCCGAGTATGCGCGGTGAGAAAGAACAGGCGGCACGGGGCAATAGGATATTCTGGGGACTGACTTTTCTGACCGTGGTTCTTGCCGTTTCCTATGTAGGCATGACACAGTTTTATCCGGGTTCCGACCCAGCGAAGGTCTATGAGACTGCCATGCAGTGGCGGCAGGGTGATTTCTCTTCCTTTGATGAGGAGGCTTATCTGTTCTGCTATCCGTTCCAGTCGGGAATCGTCCTGTTTTTATACTTGCTGAGTTTCCTTTTCGGAGAGGGAAACTTTGTGGGAATCCAGCTTGTAAATGTGGTTTTTCTGGCGGTGATTTACGGTCTGCTTGTGAAACTTTCCGGGCTTTTCGGGGTGGCTGCCGGAGAGAGCACGGAGGGATTTGAAAAGAGGAGAATGGGATTACAGACCGCAGTGTTTCTGGTGTTTTTGCTCTGGGTGCCGCTTGCCTTTTATGTGACATATCTTTATGGCATTCTACCGGGCATGGCGTTGTCCCTAGGGGCGGTCTATTTCGCACAGCGGTATCTGGCTCTGAGGCGTCTGCGCTATGTGGCGGCGGCATCTCTGTGCATGGGGCTTGCCACGGTCATAAAGATGAACTGCCTGATTTATCTGATCGCCATTGCCTGTTTTCTTGTCTATGACGCCATTTCGCTGTTCTTTTTTTCAGATGAAAGACGGTGGAAGGAAGGCGCGGCTTCCCTCCTTTTTATTGTGTGCATGGGATTGGGCGTCGCATGCTGCACGGAGGTTTCCAATGCCGCCGTGGAGCGGATCGCGGGTCAGGAACTTCCGGAGGGAGAGGTGATGCTTTCCTGGGTCGTTATGGGGATGCAGGAGGCGCCGCTTGGTCCGGGAGGCTACAATGGCTATATCAGCAATGTATTTACCGAAAACCATTATGACCAGGAACTGACTGCGCAGGCGTCCATGGAAGAACTGCAGAAAATTCTGACAGGGATGCTGAAAGACCCTGTGGGTAAAGGGATTCCGTTTCTGGCGCGAAAGACGGCGTTTCAGTGGAACGATCCCACCTTTATCTGTCTGGATCGTACCCGTGGCAGGAAGTCGGAGACGCAGGTGCCGGAATGGCTGATCAGTTCGATTTACGGCAGGGGCAGCGTGCGGCTTTCGATTGCGCTCAATTACATGCAGACATGCATTCTGCTTGGGATGCTGCTCTATCTCCTGCTGCGGTGGAGAAAGGGAAACCTCTATGAACTGATGGGAGCGGTGGTCTTTCTGGGCGGATATCTTTTTCATCTGTTCTGGGAGTCCAGCGCCTCCTATACGATACCCTACTTTGTACTGCTGATCCCCTATGCAGTCTGTGGCATGGCGGAATGGGCAGCGTTTCTGGAAAGAGCGGAGCGCAGGATTCGTGGAATGGAGTGCGGCGGGGAAGTGGAAACAGCGGCGGGAGAGCTGCCATCGCGGACGGGCTCTGGCTTGAAGTACGGTAAGGTTTTCACAGTGGCTGCGGCCTTGGTCTTCTGCCTGCTTGTCCTTGCGTTTACGCGGACCAATCTCTTTCATCGGACGCTTGCGCTGAATGACGACAGGCAGGGAATCGACGCGAGCGAGCAGTTCTACCAGACGGGAAATTGGGAGAAACCGCACTGAGGGCGTTACAATTGACATCCATGCCAGTTTTCGCGTCCATGTACGACTGCTTTGGTGTGGTACTCTGGGGGTTTTTCTGACATGGGCGGACCATCAGTGAGCCAGAAACAGGCGGAACAGCCCGTACAGCTTATGACGGATGCAGAAGGTATATGCCTTGTTGTGGAGGCCGGAGATATCCTTGATTTTGACACTGCAAAAGGCCCGCCGGATGGGCGGATAATTGCACTCCGCGACAAAGTCCCTGCGGAAATTTCGGTTTTCTTCCAGCGCCTGGCGAAATACGGGCGGAAAGGTCAGAAGACACTGATAAACATAATAATAGTGGAGCTGCTTTTCCATATAAGGATAGAGGGAAAGGTCGATGGTTTGCAAGAACGTATCAAGCAGCACATGGTTTTCCGACAGACGTTTTTCGTTCATATTGTGTGTGAGTGAGGAGGAACTGCTTCTGTAATAATAGAAGGATTCATCGCAAAAATAAACGGAAGAAGCCTCCAACAAGCAGATGTAGGACACAAGGGCATCTTCTCCCACTTTGACCGAGCGGGGGACTCTATAGAGATTGTTTGCAAGTAGTTCCCGGCGGAACAGTTTGTTCCACAGATTGGGGGCTTCGCCATAAGTAAAGTACTCGCCGGAGTATATCATACGGGGATAGATCTGTTTTTCCAACTGTGTTTTTTCGTACAGACCCTCTGCAAAGGAGGAACAACATAGAATGTTTCCCTTCGGTGTCATGGCAGTATAATTACAGCACACCATGTCTGCGCCGGACTCCTCTGCAGCGGCGCACATACGCTCGTACATGGCGGGATGGATCCAGTCGTCGCTGTCCACAAAAGCGATATATGTGCCGGACGCGTTTCGGAAACCTTCCTGTCTGGCTGACATATGACCGCCGTTTTCTTTGTGGAAACAGCGGATGCGCGAATCCGTGCCGGCATACTCGTCGCAGAGGGCGGACGAGCCGTCTGTGGAGCCGTCGTCTATGAGAAGAACCTCAAAGTCCGTGAAGGTTTGGGCGAGAATGCTGTCCAGACATTCCGCGAGATAGGGTTTTACATTATATACGGGGACAATAACGCTTAAAAAAGGCTTGGTTGACATAGGCGGCTCCTTTGGAATAAAGATGTTTGCTTCTGCGATGATTATATCATGTAAATACCATATCGTAAAATCTGTGTTTACGATGGAGGAACCGAAATGAAAAAGATTGTATTTGTCATACCCGATATGCCGGGCGGCGGCACGGAACGGGTTGTGGCGCTTCTGGCAAATGAATACAGCGGACGGGGCATACCGGTGGCGGTCCTCCTCTTTGCGGGCTGTGAGAGGGCGTATCCGCTGGATTCGCGGATTGAGGTCGTGAGCGTGGGCGGTCCCTCCGGCGGCAGTCTTTCGGCAAGACTTTGGAGACTGCGCAGGATGCGGCAGTTTTACCGGGAGAATAAAAACTGCCAGATATGGGCGTTCAGCGCCATGGGCGCGGTGTTTTCCGCTGTGGCGGCATTTGGACAGAAGCATTTCTTTCTTGTTTCCGAGCGCAATGACCCCACCCGGTACGATCACAGAAGGATTCGCGACCTGTGTTACCGCCGGGCGCAGGTGGTAGTCTGCCAGACTGCGGATGCGGCAAAAAGCTTTCCGGCGGGAATCCGCAAAAAGAGTGTGGTGATTTCCAACCCTCTGGAACCGCAGGAAGAACCATATAGCGGGGAGAGGGAGAAACGCATCGTTGCGGTCGGCAGGCTGAGCGCACAGAAAAATCATAAGATGCTGCTGCGCGCTTTCGCCTCTTTTGCGAAGAGCCGCGGAGATTATATACTGGAACTTTATGGACAGGGGGAACTGGAGACGGAACTCCGGGCGATGGCGGAAGAACTTGGAATGAGGCGGCGCGTAATGTTCAGGGGTTTTTCCTCGCATGTCCTCGCCGATATCAGGACGGCTGCCATGTATGTGCTTTCCTCGGACTATGAGGGGATTTCCAACTCCATGCTGGAGGCGATGGCGCTGGGGCTGCCCGTGATTGCGACGGACTGTCCGATCGGCGGTTCCCGCATGTATATCCGGGATGGCGTGAACGGGCTGCTTGTGCCGGTGGGGGACGAGGAGGCGCTTGCGCGCGCCATGGAGCGGCTTGCCGACGAGCCGGCTTTCGGCGAAAGTCTTGGCAGAGAGGCGGTGAAACTGAGAGGAGAGCTGACGACCGCAAAGATTGCCGACAAATTTCTCGCATTGGCGGCTTCGGAATGGAGGCAGCGATGAGTAAGGTGCTGGTGATTAATCCTATCTTATATACGGCGGAGACGAACCGTATTCCCCGGGTGGATTCCATTAAAGACACTATGATTTATACAATGTGTCTGGGATTTTTGCGCGCCGGGCATGAGGTGACGCTGATTGCCGCAGAGGATTACAGACCGGTCCGCGGGGAGAAGTATAATTTCCCGATACTCTGGTTTCATACGGTCTGCCGCAGACTGTTTATGCCCCGCTGTTTTCCTTATATGCCGGGCATTCGACGGTTTTTAAGAAACCATAAAGAATATGACATCATTGTCACTAGTGAAGTTTTCGCCACATGGTCCTTTACGGCGGCAAGGGTGGCGCCGGAGAAAACGGTCATCTGGCATGAACTGGCGGCTTACAACCATATGCTGCATCAGATTCCCGCGAAGTTTTGGTATCGGTTCGTGGCAGGGTTTCTGATGCGACGCGCGCGGGTTGTCCCACGGTCAGAGGAGGCTGGCACTTTTATCCGGCAGTTTATGCCCAAGGTGGAGGTGGAGCCGATCGACCACGGTGTGGACCTGGAAAAGTTTCCGGTTCCCGAAAGCGGAGAGAGGGAAGACTGCTTTGCGGTGGTTTCACAACTGATTCCCCGTAAACAGATTTCGCATACCATAGAGGCTTTCAGAGATTTTGTGAAGTCGGGGTATGGGACATACGCACTGCATATTATCGGGGAAGGGGAGGAGGAAATGTCCCTCAGACAGCTTGTGTGCAGGCTGGGGCTGGAGGAAAAGGTGACGTTTCACGGAAAGCTTTCCCACGAAAAACTGCTGCCTCTCGTCGCGTCGTCCAGGGCGCTTCTGGTCTCCACCCAAAAGGATAACAATATGGTATCCATCGTGGAGAGCATCGCGTTGGGAACCCCGGTAGTGACGACTTCCGTGCCCTACAATGCCGCTTATATCAGACGGGAGGAGCTCGGGATCGTGGAGGATGGCTGGACGGCGGAAGCGCTGGAGAAGATTATTTCGGAAAACGGCAGGTATGTGGCGAATTGTCTCGCCTACAGAGAGCGGCTTTCCAATGTGGCGTGCGCGGAGCGGTTTCTCGCACTTATGGAGTAAAGAGGCGCACTTGCTTTTTAAACGGTATCACGGTACAATAAGGGTTATGGAAACGCTGAAAGTAGTTTTTTGTTTTGATGAAAATTTAGTGACGCAAGTACAGACGGCGGCAGCTTCTCTTCTTGACAGCCGCAGCCCGGGCGACCATTTTGAGATTCACTGTGTCTGTACGAAGACCGCAGAGAACGTGCAGGAGCCACTGGAACAGATTATAAAGAGAAGGGATTCGAATTCTGCGCTCGTGATGCACTGCACAAAAAACCCTTACGAGGATGCTTACGAGGTGAGGGGAATATCATCAGGCGCATATCTTCGCCTGCTTTTACATCTCCTTCTTTCTGGTGTGGAAAAGGTATTGTATCTGGATGTGGATATACTGGTGAGGGAAAGTCTTTCCCCGATCTGGCATATGGGTTTGGAAAGAAATCTGCTTGCGGCAGTAAAAGGACCTGTGAATCTGCAGGAAAAATGGGAGTGGAACAGCAGCAGGTCATACTGGAAATTGCTTGATGGAGCGCGGGGCGGTTATATTAATTCCGGCGTACTTCTGATGAACTTGGAAGAGATTCGCAGGAGACAGCTTGACGAACAGTGGGAAAGGCTGGCAGAACAAAAGCTATATTATCAGGATCAGGACATTCTGAATATCACCTGTCAGGGCGCTATCGCTTATCTTCCGCCGAAATATAACCGATTGGCATATCTGGAGGACAAAGATTTCGGGCAGTTTGTCACGGAGGGCATTTATACGCGGGAAGAGGAGCGGGAGGCGCTGCGGTCGCCGGCGGTCATCCACTATGCGGGGGACAAGCCGTGGAAACGCTATGACACGAATCTGGGAAGCCTCTGGTGGGATTATGTGAATGCTCAGCCCGACTTAAAGGATTTGTTTGACGAGGAAAAAGCGCGCCGGTACCATGGACCGACTTTGGGGCAGCGGGCGGTGCGGAAGGTGAAGAAACTGTTCGGCGGGGAAAAACTGTGAGTAACGAGAAAGGCATATATATTTGTGCTTTCGTGAAATGGAGTCGTGGCAGTCAGGGCAAAGATAGAAAACTTAGACGTAGAAGGTAATAGCCGCAAGGAACGGATAGCATGCGGCTGGGAAAGGGATACGGTAACGGATTATGAGAATTGCGGTGGCAGGAACCGGATACGTAGGTCTGGTGGCAGGCGTGTGTTTTGCGGAAAAAGGGCATGATGTTACATGCGTGGATGTGGACGAAAAGAAAGTAAAAATGATGGAGGCGGGAAACAGCCCTATCTTTGAGGAGGGTCTTGAGGAGCTGATGCGGAAGAACAACGCGGAGGGACGGCTTCACTATACCACGGACTATGCATCGGCTTACCGGGATAAGGACGCCATTTTTATTGGGGTGGGCACACCCGAACAGCCGGACGGCTCCGCCAACCTCAATTATATCGCTACGGTTTCGCGGCAGATCGCGGAGTCAGTGGAGAGGGACTGTCTGGTGGTTGTAAAATCTACGGTGCCTGTCGGCACGAACGATAAAGTGGAGCAGTTTATCCACGATTTCCTGACGCGGGACGTGAAGGTGGAGGTGGCTTCCAACCCTGAGTTTCTGGCGCAGGGCTCTGCGGTGCGCGACACCCTCCATGCGGCGCGGATCATTATCGGTACGGAGAGCAGGGAGGCGGAAGCGCTTTTAAAGAAAATTTACGAGCCTTTCGATCTGCCCATTGTGTCGGTGAACAGGCGGTCTGCGGAGATGATTAAATATGCATGCAACGATTTTCTGGCGCTGAAAATCTCCTATATGAACGATATCGCGAATCTGTGCGAGCTGGTGGGGGCTGATATTGACGCGGTGGCGGAGGGCATGAGCTACGATGCCAGAATCGGCGCGAATTTCCTGAAGGCGGGAATCGGATACGGCGGAAGCTGTTTCCCAAAGGATACCAAGGCGCTCAAATATCTGGCGGGGCAGTACGGCTACCAGCTTAAGACTGTGGAAGCCGCGGTGGATGTGAACGCCATGCAGAAAACGAGACTTTACCAGAAGGCGTGCAAGCGTATGATTACTTTTGAGGGGCTCAAGGTGGCAGTTCTGGGGCTGGCATTTAAGCCGGGAACGGACGATCTCAGGGAGGCGCCCGCTCTGGAAAATGTGAAGCTGCTTCTGGAGAACGGCGCGCAGGTCGTCGCTTACGACCCTGTAGCGGCGGATAACTTCCGCAAAGTATATCCCGAAGGAGCGGTCGGCAGAGGTTCCATTGCCTATTCGGAAACGCCGGAGGAGACGCTTAAGGACGCCAATATCTGCTTCGTGTTTACGGAGTGGGAGCAGATCCGTTCACTGCAGCCGGAAACCTTTAAGGAGCAGATGCGCATCCCACTTGTATATGACGGACGCAACGTCTTTGACGTGAAACGGATGAAGGAAGCGGGAATTGAATATTACAGTATCGGGCGGTAAGAGGCGGAAAGGAGCGGCTGTGAAAGAATTAGATCCCTCAAAGACATATCTGATTACCGGCGGAGCCGGTTTTATCGGATTTCATTTATCCAAAAGCCTTCTGGAGAAAGGCGCGCGGGTGATCGGTTTTGACAATATGAACGACTACTATGACGTGAGTCTGAAGGAGGACCGGCTGGCGAAGCTGTACTATTATGACAAATACACGTTTGTCAAAGGCGATCTGGCGGACAATGCGGACGTGTTCCGGGTGTTTCAGGAATACAGACCGGATATTGTAGTGAATCTGGGGGCGCAGGCGGGCGTCCGTTACAGCATAGACAATCCGTCCGCCTATATGGAGTCCAATATGATGGGATTTTTCCATATTCTGGAGGGGTGCCGTTATTTTCCGGTGGAGCATCTGGTGTACGCTTCGTCCAGTTCCGTTTACGGCGGGAATGAGAAAGTGCCCTTTTCCACAGAGGATAAAGTGGATGAGCCGGTAAGCCTCTATGCGGCGACGAAGAAATCCAACGAGCTGATGGCGCACGCGTACAGTAAGCTTTTTGCGATTCCTGCGACGGGGCTTCGCTTTTTTACAGTTTACGGTCCGTTTGGCAGGCCGGATATGGCGTATTTTAAATTTACAAAAAAAATCCTTGCGGGAGAGCCGATTCAGGTTTATAACAGGGGCGATATGATGCGGGATTTCACCTATATCGACGATATCGTGCGGGGTGTGGAAAATATTCTCTGCAATCCGCCTGAAAAGAACGAGAAAGGCGCGTTCTATAAGCTTTACAATATCGGAAATAATAAGCCTGTGAAGCTGATGGATTATATAGAGACGCTGGAGCGCTGTCTTGGCATGGAGGCGAAGAAGGAGTATCTGCCCATGCAGCCCGGCGACGTATACCAGACATATGCGGACGTTACGGAGCTGATGCGGGATTATGACTTCAAGCCGGATACTTCCATCGAGGAAGGATTGCAGAAATTTGTGGACTGGTATCGGAATTATTATAAATGTTGATTGTGCAGGCTGGCAGGAGCGTATAAGTCCGGCAACAACGATATCAATTGCGAGGAAAAACGGCAGATGACAGAAAAAAAGAGAGAGATTCCAGTTTTATATCTGGTAGTGCCATGCTATAACGAGGAGGAAGTGGTGGAGAAAACCGCCTCTGTTATGGGAGAAAAGATGTCCCGTCTGGAGCGGGAGGAAAAGATAGCGAAGGGCTCTAAAGTTATGTTTGTCAATGACGGCAGTAAGGATAAGACCTTGCAGCTGCTTCATGGCGTTGCGACGAAGGACAGGCGGTTTTCCGTGGTGAGCCTTGCGGGAAATTACGGTCACCAGAGCGCGATTCTGGCAGGGATGATGACGGCGAGAAAGTATGCGGATGTGGTGGTGACCATTGACGCGGATTTACAGCAGGATATTGAAGCTCTGGATTCGTTTCTGGCATGTTACATGGATGGCTGCGAGGTGGTCTATGGCGTGCGCAACGACCGGCATTCCGACGGCTTCTTTAAGAAGGCCACGGCGACCGCTTACTATAAGCTGATGCACATGCTGGGCAGCACGGTTATGACAAACCATGCGGACTACCGTCTGATGTCTAAGAAGGCGCTTGACGCGCTGTCAGAATACAAGGAGGCAAATCTGTTTCTGCGCGGGCTGATCCCCACCATGGGATTTCCTTCCGACGTGGTGTATTTCGATGTAAAGGCAAGAGAGGCGGGTCACTCCAAGTATACGCTCAGCAAGATGATGACGCTGGCGCTGGACGGCATTACCTCTATGAGTGTGCGCCCGCTCAGACTGATCGGCGGTCTCGGCTTCCTGATGTTTCTGTTCAGCATGGTGATGTGCGTGATTGGTCTGGTGGACTGGGCGAGGGGCAATAATGTGCCGGGCTACACCACGACTCTGATCGTGTCGCTTGTTATCGGCGGGATCACGCTTCTGTCGCTGGGAATCATCGGGGAGTATGTGGGCAAGATTTATATGGAAACCAAACACAGACCCCGTTACATCATTGACACGCTCGTGTGGCGTGAAGAGGGCGGAGAAGAACAGCAGTAAAGATCAAAAGAATGTCTGTGTCAAAATGACACGGGGGTACAAGGTTGAAAGAAAATCTTTCAACCTTGATTTGAGGGTCAAATGAACATGCAAGCATGTTCGCTTGACCCATGGAGGCAAATATGTTAATGGTGTTTTTTTCATGGGTGATTATTGGCGGGGCGGTTCTGCTCTTTGGAAAGGCGGTTACGGACATCGTTTATCGAAACCGCCTTGGGGAGATGGGGCGTCCCGATGTTTATATTGTGACAGGACTTATTGCTTTAACTACTTATGCCCAGCTTTTCAGTCTCTTTTATAAAGTGGCGGGTATTGCCGACACCATTCTCGGGACGGCGGGCATTCTTTTATTTCTGGTGTGGCTATTTCGGCGTTTCCGGCAAAAAAGACCTGCCGCGCTTTTTCCGGGCTGCACATGGGAAAGACCCGCCGCCTGGCGGATTGCGGCAATTCTGTTCTGCTTTTTCCTTACGCTGATCTGGACAACACGCAGCCCCGGTCAGTACGATACCGGGCTATACCACGCGCAGGCGATCCGATGGATAGAGGAATACGGCGTTGTTCCGGGACTTGGAAATCTCCATATGCGGTTGGCATATAACAGCGCGTTCATGTCCTTGCAGGCGCTTTTCAGTCTGGGATGGCTCGTAGGGCAGTCGGTACACAGCCTGAACGGTTTCTTTTGTCTGACGGCGCTTATCTATGTATGCGCCACCATCCGCCTGTGGGGAGAGAAAAGCCTGCGGACCTTGGATTTCCTGAAATGCGTGATGGTGATTTTTGTGGTGCAGATGCGATATGATATGGCGTCCTCCGGCACGGATATCTGGGCAATGCTTCTGGTTCTCTATATTTTAATTAAATGGAGCGAGTTTTGGGAGAGCGGAAGGGAGGACGGCGTGATGTATGGCTGGCTGTGCCTTGTCGGCGTGTATGCCGCAACGGTGAAACTTTCCGCCGCGTCGGTTGTTGTTCTGGCGTTGTACCCGCTCTATCTGTTTATCAGGGAGAAAAATGGAAAAGCGGTTTTAGCCCATGTAGTGGCGGGGATTTTCCTGTTAACGCCCTATCTGATACGCAATGTGATTATTTCCGGCTACCTTGTTTATCCATACGGCGGACTGGATTTGTTTAACCTGGACTGGAAGATGGACAAAGAGGTGCTTATGAAGGACAGTCTGGATATCAAGATGTTTGCAAGGGGCATCAATAAGGTGGCGGAATATGACAATTCCTTTTTCGGATGGATCCCCAGATGGTTTTTGGCACAGGAAATGGGGAATCGCGTTGTGATTGTGGCGGGGGTGGTCTGCATACCCGTGATTTTGTACTTGCTGGTACAGAGCCTTCGCAGTAAAGAATATGTCTGGACAGCTCTTTTGGGCACGGGGATTGTGAATCTGGCTTTCTGGCTGGTGACCGCGCCCCATATGCGCTACGGCGGGCTGTATATCTATACGGTTGTGGCGCTGACACTTGGAGCCGCGACGGGTCTGAGCGGTTGGGCTTTTGGAACTTCCAACGAAGATCATGCGGCATTGGCGGCAGGAGTGGAAGCACGCCCGGTGCGGGAAAAGACGCTGCGTGTGGCGGTGGTGGCAGTCATGGCGGTTTTTCTGCTGCAATACGGGGCGAGGATTTTCAAAATTCCTGAGATGGAGGCGAAAGATTTTGTCAGGCAGCCGGATTATTTGGCATGGCCGGCAGAGCAGTACCCTGTGGACGGCGTGCATATCTGGATGCCGACAGAGGGGGATTTGATCGGCTATGCCGCCTTTCCGGCCACGTCGCAGGGCAATCAGCTTAACGTGCTCCGTCTGAGGGGAGAGAGTTTTCGGGAGGGATTTCGGCATGAGTAAACCGGATATTCACGCTGACGATTATGCGCTGACCATAAATACATCCAAAGACATGCTGGAGTGTATGCGGGCAGGCAGGCTTGACAGTATCAGTATTGTGCCAAATATGGGCTGCTTTGGGGAGTGCATGGAACTGCTTTATGGGGCGATACCGAAACTTCCGTTTTTGCCGCTTATGTCAGTACATCTGGATTTTGTGGAGGGAAGAAGTCTGGCAGGGAGAGACAAAACGCCTGAACTGACAAAGCCGGGCAGTGACCTGATGGGTCTTGGCTGGGGCGGGCTTTTTGCGGCGTCTTATCTGCCCTGGAAAAGAAAGAAGGTTAAGGCGCAGTTAAAATGTGAAATCAGCGCGCAGCTTGCGAAGGCGCAGGGCGCTGTCCAAAAGTGTATGAAAATCGCAGCCGAAAGCGGCGTTTCCTGCAGGCAGAAGGGGCTTCGGATCGACAGCCACCAGCACGCCCACATGATTCCCGTTGTGTGGGAGGCGGTTCTGGAAGCGGTGCGCGAGGGAGGGTATCCGTTAGAATATATCCGCAATTCCAAAGAGGTGCTGGGCGTATTCCTGACAGATGTGTCACTTTATAAAACATACCGCCCTGTGAACTTTGTGAAAAACAGACTCTTATCCCTTTATTCCCATAAGGCGGACCGTTTCTGCAAGGCGAACGGGATGAGCCAGATGTATCTCTGGGGGCTTGTGATGAGCGGTCGGATGGACCGGGAAAGAATAGAAAGGCTTTACGGGAAAATGATGCGCAAGGCGGAGCGCGACGGGAGAACGCTGGAAATTCTCTTTCATCCGGGCATCACCCTGCCGGAAGAAGTCACCCCCGAGATCGCGAAGGAGGCGGCGGAGGATTTTTATCTCCGCGGGGACCGGCACGTGGAGAAAGAGGCGGTGCTTGGAGTGAAGTGGTGACAGCCGGCTGTATGACAGTTGTGTCTGTGAAAGCGGCTGACCGTGAAAAGATGGCGCTGTTGACCATGTTGACCATATTTGTGGAAAAATGTGTCGGTTTTTGCTGAAAACCTTAGAAAAATGTGTAAATTCGCGTCGAAAAACGCAGAAAAATGTGTAAAATATAATTGAAAACCCTGGAAAAATGTGTAATACTGTTTTTGGGCACATAGAAGGGGGTATTTCATGAGACGCAATGTCATTCGGGATTTGATAAACTGGAAAGCCAGCGAAGAGCGAAAACCCATGGTGTTGAAGGGTGCGCGGCAGGTCGGTAAGACGTGGCTTATGAAAGAATTTGGGCAAAGCTGTTATGACAGCTTTGTCTATTTTAACTTTGACGAAGAGGATGAGTTGAAGTCTATCTTTGAAACAAACAAGAATCCCCACAGGATTATTGAACTTCTCTCCATGATTGGCGGAGAAAAAATTCTTCCGGGTAAAACGCTGGTAATTTTTGATGAGATTCAGGAATGCCCGGAGGCGCTGAACACGTTGAAATATTTTAAAGAGAAGGCAAACGAGTATCATGTCATAGCGGCGGGCAGCCTGTTGGGGACGCTTCTTGCAAAGCCGAAATCTTACCCGGTCGGCATGGTCAATCTGCTTGATGTCTTTCCGTTAACTTTCGACGAATTTCTGGATGCGGTTGATCCGGGTCTCTATGATTACTACGTGAACATCCGGAAAAATCAGCAGATCGAGGATATTTTCCACAGCCGTCTGCTTGAGGCGTACAACAACTATCTGATCATCGGCGGTATGCCGGAATGCGTCGATTCATGGGTTAAACACCGGGATCCGATGAAAGTTTCCCGGATACAGCATGAACTGGTAGAAGTCTATGAAAATGATTTTTCTAAACACAACGGCAAGGTGAACAGCGGACGCATTCTCATGGTCTTCCGCAGCATTGTGGCGCAGCTTGCAAAGCCCAACGAGAAGTTTATGTACGGCGTAGTCCGCGAAGGCGGCAGGGCGCGTGATTTTGAGGAGGCGATCGAATGGCTCGTATCAGCCGGTATGCTGGGACGCGTTTATAATGTCTCCAAAACGGAGCATCCGCTTTCGGCGTTTGACAGGCTGGACCAGTTTAAACTTTTTGTTTTTGATACCGGGCTTCTCAAACATATGGCGGGTATTGACAACAGTGCGATTTTGTTAAAGGCAGACTACCAGTTCAAAGGACCTCTGACTGAAAATTATTGCCTGCAGCAGCTTCGGGGACAGTTTGAGATCGAACCCCGTTACTATTCCGACAAAAACAGTGAAATTGATTTTGTACTGCAATACGGCACGGAGATCATTCCCATTGAAGTGAAGGGCGGGGAAGACAAATCCGCCCCGTCGTTCAAAAGATATGTTGCCGACCATCAGCCCGAATATGCGATCCGCTTTTCCAAACGCGCTTATCGGAAGGACGGGCATATTACAAATATGCCACTGTATCTGGCGCGGAAAATGCGGGAGCTGCTGTGAGGCATACGTTTTTACAATAAAAACATTGGCGGCATATGCCGTCATGTACCCAGCACGTCCCGCAGCTCCGGCACCTCTTCCGTGATGATTTCCATGAAATATGCCGCTCCCTCCGCATTCAGATGGTCGGAATCCGAAAAGTAAGCCAGATTTTCACTGAAACGCGCGTCGTGGGAGTAGTCATAATAACTGACGCCTGTGTCAGATGAAATGCGGTTGACCGTACTGTAAAACTGGTCAAAAAACGTTTCGGATACCGGCGCGTTGTAGTAGGAAGAAAAAGGCGTGGTGATGAGCACGGGCGTGAGCTCGTGCTCTTTGCAGTAGTCGATCAGGGAGAGGAGCTGCTCTTCACGTTCGGGTAAAAAGAGATTTTCCTTGTTGTTAAAATGTCGGTCATAGCGTGACGCCGCACGGTTCGCGAACTCCGCGACGGCAGCTTCGTCCATTCCGGGTGCGTCTGGGTTTTCCTCCGCTGCAAATACTTTCAGGGAGAGTGGAAACTCCGGCAGCAGTTTTAGCAGATCTTCCCCGGCGGAGAGAATCGGCAGCCGGGTTGTCACGATATCCGTGTAGAGGTCGTAGTCCGGCACATTTTTCGGGGAGAGACAGTGGTAGTATTTTACGGACAGAGCCTGCGCTTCGGTTTCGTTCACCGTCTCATTGTTGAAGGAAAAGTAGGAGACGGGAATGAACAGCACACAGCCTTCGTCCAGATGTTTTCCGTACTCCCTTAGCAGAGCAAGATCATACTGGTAAGTCTGGCTTACGCTGCCAAAGTTAAAGCAGGAGTACCCGTCCTCCGTCAACGCATCGTAAACAAAGTCGTAAGCGCCGTGCGAACTGCCAACATTGGCGATCTCCACCTCATTAATCTGGTTTCCCAGCATCCGCAGATTCCACATGTCCATATACTTTTCATCGTCGATTTTCCGATATGGAATATCCAAAAGAAATAGAATCAAAACCGCCGTAGCGGGGATACAGATACACTTGGCAATAAATACGAGGATAGGTTTTTTTCTGCTCATTCAGGTTTTCCTTTCATGCAATACTGGCTATCGCACAATTTTTAATAAATAACTCAAAACTGAAAATAAATAAACTCCGTCGCAATCCCCTTATGGGAGAACAGCGCGATCACCACCAGCAGCACTACATAGACGCCCCAGCGAATGGGAGCACGCTGCCGGGAGACCAGAGCGATTACGTCCTGCTTTAAAGATAACATATCATAGAGCAACAGCGCCGCCGCCGGCAGCATCATGCCAAACATCGTTAAATAGGGCATGTCCAGACAGATCACTGCGGTTTTCAGATAATTTACGGGTCTGCCGATATCCCAGAACAGCCTTGAAATAATCCAGAATGCGTCCTGAATAGTGTTGGCACGGAAAAAGATCCATGTAAAGCAGAGTATGGCAAAGGTTATGGGGAGCTGCCACCAATGTTTTTTGCGGGTGACGGGTACACCCCGTCTTGTCTTTGGGTAGATAAAGGTTTCTACAATCTGCAAAAGACCGTGAACCGCGCCCCAGAAAATATAGGTCAGGCTGCTGCCGTGCCAGAATCCGCTCACCAGAAAGGTGATAAGGAGATTCAGACAGTTACGCCATTTCGCCACCCGGCTGCCGCCGAGGGGAATATAGACATAGTCCCGGAACCAGGTGGAAAGCGAAATATGCCAGCGGCTCCAAAATTCCTTAATGGAGAAAGACAGGTAAGGGCTTTTAAAGTTTGTCGCCAGTTCTATGCCGAAAAGCTTTGCACAGCCGATGGCGATATCTGAATAGCCCGAAAAGTCACAGTAGATTTCGATGGCAAACATCACCGTTACTATGATGAAAACAAGACCAACATAGCTGTGCGCATTGTCGTACACTTTGTTTACGGTAGCGGCGAAGACGTCCGCGATCACCAGCTTTTTGAAATACCCCCACGCCATCAGCTTCAGCCCGTAGGTCACACTTTCATAATCAAAGCGCCGTTCCTTTTTGAGCTGCGGCAAAAGCGCGTCCGCCCTGCCTATGGGACCGGCAAGCAGCTGCGGGAAAAAGGAGACAAAGAGGGCATGATAGCCAAAGTGCCGTTCCGCGTGAATTTTCCCTCTGTAAACGTCGATCAGATACCCCATGGACTGAAAGAAATAGAAAGAAACGCCCGCGGGCAGCAGGATTTTCAAAGTTAGGGGCTGCAGCGCCAGTCGTCCGGCGCCAATCAGGGCATTGATGCGGCCGATGACGGGAGCGCCCAGTTTGAAAAGCAGAAGGACCGCCACAAGGGGCAGGACACCACCCAGAAGACAGAGTTTTCTTTTTGTCTGAGCCGGTGTTTTTTCCAGTTCCAAAGCCAGAAAGTAGGTAAGCACTGTGCTAAAAAGCAGCAGGAGACCGTAAGCGGCATGCAGATTCATGTAAAAGGCATAGCTTGCCGCAAGAAGGAAAACCCATCGGAATCTGACAGGCACAATATGGTACAGTATAAATACCGTCAGCAAAAAGACGGCGAAAGTCATGGAATTAAATAGCATGGTAGCCTCCGTTCCGCCTATTTAAAGATTAAAGAGGATAATAATTTTGTCCCCGTTTTTGTAGCAGGCATAGACGCTGTTTACAGAAGAAGGTTCCGTGTTGTCAATCAAATTCTGGTCTTCTTCGGTCAGTGTTTCATAAGTGAAAGGTTCCTGCGTGTAATGCAGGAGCAGCACGCCGCCCATATAGGAGGAGTTTGTCAGGTAGGTTGGAACCAGATTGCGGAAAAGAGGGTATTTTTCATTGAGCCGAGCTACCTGCGGAGAGTGCGGCGCTCTGCCGGATACCGAGAGTGCATGGATAGAGCCGTCCGCATTTATGGTTTCCACATCATGGGCTATGCTGTAGGTCAGGTATTCTTCGTACTGTTTCTGACTGGTCAGCGCATTTCCATAGCAGCAGGAAAAGGACAGACCCCAAATCATGCAGGGAAGGAAAAGCAGCGGACTGAGCTTGGGCAGCCGGGGATAAAGGGCTGAAATCATCATACCCGCCCATATGCCGAGGCTGCAGAGGCAAAGCAGAGAGTGCGCGCTTATGCTGAAAGACGAGGGGCGTAGAACCAAAAGAGGACCGACAGCTCCCAACACTACGAAAATCGGGAGAAGAAGCAGATACACAAGAGATAAAATCCTCTGGTATAAAGGTTTTTTCTGTCTAATAAGGACAAGCCCCGTGAGAACCGTGCCAGACAGAGTGAGAATGGCAAAAAGCAGCAGCAGAATCGTGGGGATACCCTGCAGAGCAGTATCGACATAGCGAATGAAGTTTTGAAAGTTCGAGATGACGCCGGAGAAAAGCCCGTCTTTGGAACGCCACGCGAAACTGTAGGCATCGGGCTGCCATCCGCCATTTGACGGACGGACATAGCGGTTTAACACAAAATATTTATAGAGAACAACGCTTAACAGGCAGGCAGTACCCCGTATAAAAAGTCTGGGCAGATCTATGCGTTCTGCAAAGAGCATAAAAAACACTTCCAGAAACCAGAGACTGATATAGATGCCGCATGCCGGCTGGTAGGTGGTGAGAGTGATAAGACACATGAACAGGGAAAAAAGAAAAATTTTCCATAAGGCTTTTTTCACAGGAACCACATAGGGAAGAATCGTTGCGCAAAGAGCCAGAATCATGGTGAAGCAATCAAACCGGTAAGACAGGTTTGACAGGAGAAATGGATTTGCAATCACCAGAAAACCAATGCAAATAGCGGGAAACATATGGCTGTCTACAGGCTGATAACGCTTCGCGTATAGCGTGACTGTATAAGCTAAGAGGAGAACAGATAAAAGGAGGGGAAGCGGATGTATGTCATTTATGGGAGAACCGCCGCATAGCCAGATTACGATCTGCTCTGTGAGCGGTCTGGCATCGTTATTCCAACCGGTAACGCCGAGGAGACTGCGGGAGAGATCATCCTGATACAGACGGTTTGCAAGAAGAATAGGAAGAACATAAATGCCATACATAACCGTCAGGGCAGCAAAGAGAGCCCGATCCTTCTGTTCTATCATGAGCCACACGGGAAATTTTTTATTTTTCATTGACACTGTACCCTCCGTTTCTGCTAATTATTTTACTGCATTGTGGAAATATTTACAACCATGTGCTATAGTGATAGCGGAGGCGGATAAAATATGGGTATCACTTCCTTTTATTTTTTGTGTTTTTTTACTGTTTTATTAGTTGTATATTACTGTATCCCCCGTAAGTTCCAGTGGGGATTTCTTTTGCTGGGAAGCGTCGCGTACTGTCTGCTTGCGGGGCAGGGGGCGCTGCTTCTCTACCCGCTTGTGTCGGTGGGTGCCTGTTACACGGGGGCAAGACTGCTTTCCGGGACGCCTGCGGAGGCGGAGAAGAAGCGCAGGGGCATTCTCACGGTGACTATATTGGTCAATATCGGTATTCTCTTTGCTCTAAAATATGTCAACTTTCTGGTTAATACGCTGGACGGCGTGGCTGCTCTGTTCGGCGGTCCGAAAGAGCTGGTTTCCGGCGTGGATTTCCTGGTGCCGCTGGGAGTCAGTTTTTATACCTTTTCCCTGCTGGGCTATGTGATCGACGTTTACTATGGACTGGCGGATGCGCAGAAAAATTTCGGTAAACTCGCACTTTACGGGCTGTATTTTCCGAATCTGATTTCCGGACCAATCTTAAAGTACAGAGAGCATGCGGAACAGTTTTTTGCGCCTCACGACTTTGATTACAGGCAGGTGACGCAGGGGCTTCAGCGCATGATCTGGGGCTTTTTTAAAAAGCTGGTGATTGCTGAGCGGCTCGGCGTTTTAGTGAATACGGTTTATGGGGATTATGCAAGCTATCCGGGCGCTTATATCTGGGTGGCGACTGGCTGTTACGCGTTGCAGCTGTACACGGATTTTTCTGGCTGCATGGACATTGTGCTCGGGCTGTCGCAAAGCCTAGGCATCGCCCTGCCGGAAAATTTCCAGACGCCCTTTTTTTCAAAGAGCGTGGCGGAATACTGGCGCAGATGGCACATTACGCTTGGCGTGTGGATGAAGGATTATGTTTTTTATCCGCTTCTTCGTTCAAAACTTTTTACAAACTTGAATCAGTCCTTTAAAAAGAAATTTGGCAAAAAGCGCGGGAAACAGTACGCCACTTTTACGGCTATGTTCGTTCTGTGGCTGACAGTGGGTATCTGGCACGGCGGCGACTGGAAGTTTGTGATCGGTTCCGGGCTGCTGCACTGGTTTTATATTGTAATGGAGGAGCTGCTGGCGCCGCCGTTTGCGCGTCTGAATGCGCGTCTCCATCTGGACGGGGAGGGACGGTTTTTAAGCGGTGTCCGCATTCTGCGAACGTTCTTTCTGGTGTGTGTCGGCGACCTGTTTTTCCGTGCCGCTTCCTTGGGTGACGCGTTCGCTATGCTGGGAGAATCGGCGCGCGTGTGGAATCCACAGATTCTCTGGGACGGTTCTTTATTACAGCTCGGCCTTGACGGGATCGAGACGGCGGTCACGGTTCTTTCGCTCCTTCTTCTGTGGGCAGTATCCCTGCGGCAGAGAAAAGAACCGGTGCGGGAGTCCATCGCGAAAAAGCCGCTTCCCCTCCGCTGGATTTTATGGTACGCGCTCCTGCTTGCAGTTATTCTTTTGGGATATTACGGACCGGGGTACAGCGCGGCGGAGTTTATCTATCAGGGATTTTAGAAAATCAGATAGTAAAGATTGGAAAACTGTGGTAAACTGAAAAGTAAGATTATGAGTACGGGAGACGGAGAATGGATAAGATAGCAGTATTGATTCCCTGTTATAATGAGGAAAAGACTATTGCGAAGGTAGTTGGGGATGCCAGAGAGGCACTGCCTGAGGCGGTGATCTATGTCTACGATAATAATTCCAGCGATCGAACGGTAGAACTTGCGAGGGATGCCGGTGCGGTGATCCGCTATGAGCATATGCAGGGAAAAGGAAATGTGATGCGCAGAATGTTCCGTGAGATAGAGGCGGAGTGCTATATCATGGTGGACGGAGACGATACCTATCCCATGGAGTATGCGAGGGAAATGGTGGATAAGGTGCTTCTCAACAGCGCGGACATGGTGGTGGGAGACAGGCTTTCCTCCACTTATTTTACGGAGAATAAAAGACCTTTCCACAATTTTGGCAACTCCATCGTGCGCGGCAGCATCAACAGGCTTTTCCATTGTGATATCAAGGACATTATGACAGGGTACCGCGCGTTCAGCTACGGCTTTGTAAAAACTTTCCCAGTGCTTTCCACAGGTTTTGAGATAGAGACGGAAATGACCATCCATGCGGTCTACAATAATATGCAGATTGAAAATGTGATTGTGGACTATCGCGACAGACCCGAGGGGAGTGAATCGAAACTGAACACCTTTTCGGATGGGTTTAAGGTGCTCCATACGATTATGAAACTGTATCGGGATTACAAGCCCTTTGGTTTTTTCGGGCTGTGTTCGGTCATTCTGACGCTGATTGCGGTGGTGCTTTTTATTCCGATTTTCATCACTTATATTGAGACGGGAATGGTGGACAGGTTTCCAACTCTTTTTGTCTGCGGGTTTATCGGGCTGGCGGCATTACAGTCTTTGTTTGCGGGGCTGATGCTGTCAAATATGGCGCTGAAAAACAGGCGGGATTTTGAGTACCGGCTGACTCTTGTGACAAGACGGCTGAGGGACCAATAAAAATCAAGGGCATGTTCAAAAGTGGACATGCCCTTGATTATGCGCAGCTCCCTGCAGGGCAAGTATACCGCTAAAGCGGCGCATGGGGTGCGCGGCGAATAGGGGAAGACAACACTTCTCTGTTCGATTGTACGGGTCTGTATGTGAAAATCTGAAGAGCAAATTATTCTGGACAGGGAGATCGGATATGAAAAGTATGGGAAAAGGTATGTCGGTACGGGAGCTTGTGCTTACAGGAGGTTCTGCATTTCTGTCGGTTATCTGCGCGGGAAGGATTTTTCAGCTTCTCCATGCGCAGGGAAATGTGTATACTATGGGGATTCTTCCCCTGGCTATGCTCTTCGGGCTGTACTGTCTCTGGAAAAGGGCTTTGTTTTTGGAGGGGGTCTTTTTTCCTGTAACCGTGCGAGTGCTTTTGGCGGCGGGGTTTGCCTCTTTGCAGGTGCTGGGGGCTGTCTATAGCCATCCGGGAATCTGCGGCGTGCCGGAGGCGGTTTTGTGGGCGCTCTGTTTTACGCCGATTACTTTTGCGGGTCAGAATATGCTTTTCTTTCTGGCAGGGAAGGCTGCCGGGGATGGCATAGAGAGACGGCAGGCGGCGAAAAGCGCGGATGCGGTAGGGCGGGTCATCGAAAGGAGAGGCTCTTTCCCCGCTGCATTTGCAGCCATCTTCGGGGGATTCTGTATTCCCTTTGCAACCTATTATCCGGCGATCATGGCTTATGACGTGATTCCTCAACTTGACCAGATCCGGGTAAGCGGTCTGACCACGCATCACCCGCTGATTCACACACTGATGCTGAAAGGGTGTCTCGCGGTGGGAGAGCTGTTGTCCTTTCTGCCGAATTCGGACCGGGCAGGGCTGGCATTGTACTCCCTTTTGCAGATGGCGGTGGTGGCGGCATGTTTTGCGTATGTCTACTGTTTTCTTTGCAGGCATGGCGTGTCAAAATGGCTCTGTTATGCTTTTGTCCTGTGCGCGGCGTTTTTTCCGACTCACGGGATGCTGGCTGTCTCCATCACGAAGGACACCATATATGCGGCGCTCACCATGATGTTTACGGTGTTCGCCTATGAACTGGCGGCGGGGAAGAAGGTGCCGGGAACTGGATGGTTTGTCCGTTACGCAGCATTGACAGTGCTTTTGCTTTTGTTCCGCAACAACAGCGTTTATGCGTGGATTCTATATGTGCTGGCGGCTTCCTTTTCTTCCCTGCGCAGGAAACCTTATTTTAGGACGGTCTGTGTTTCCCATGGGGCGGCTTTCCTTTTGTATCTTGCTGTCAATGCGCTGATGGTGCAGGCGGTTTCGGCGACAAGCGACACTTATGCGAGAGAGATGCTGAGCGTTCCGGCGCAGCAGATTGCAAGGGTTGTGCAGTACCATGAGGCGGAACTGAAGCAGGAGGACCGGGAGGCGCTTGCAGCGGTGTGGGGAGAGAATCTGCCGGAATATGTGCCGGTAATTGCCGACAGGAGCAAGAAGGATATTGCGGGAGACGGGGAGACACTTCGAATATTTGCGAAAGAGTGGGTTTCTCTGGGACTTCGTTATCCGGGAGAGTATTTGCAGGCGTTTCTGTTAAAAAATAAAGGGATGTGGGATGTCACAGATATGTCATATTTGAATGATGTGTATACCTACGCGAAAGGATATCTGCAGATCACCTACCCGAGCGACCAGCAGCCCTATATGGAAGCGCTTGCGCCGGGCTATGTGAGACATCAGAAACTGCAGCTTTTACAGTCTCTCTATCGGTATTTTGCGGCGGGGGATGAACTGTGGCGGTACTGTCCGCCCGTGGCGCTCGTGATGCAGCCGGCTTTCTATTGCTATCTGCTTTTGTTTTACTGTCTTTGCTGTATCGGATTGAAAAAGACGGGGCTGTTATTGCCGGCGGTGTATCTGCTGGCGCTCGCGGGAACGGTGCTTCTCGGTCCCTGTGTGCTGACCCGGTATCTCTATCCGATGATGTTGTCGGTTACGGTACTGGCGTTGCTGTTGCTCGGGCGCGGGCGGGCTGCGTAAATGACTGAAATGTTGTTTTATGGCAACACACAAAAATTACGGATGTGTCACTACACCACCGGGAAATCCGTCCCGTAAAGGCGCCGCGGTATCGGTCACAGGGGATGCAGCTGATACACCATATAAGTTGTATCCCCGGCAGTAAACGTATCAGTCACGGTAAGCCCTGCCTGATAGGTATGCCGGAAATACATGATGACGGGATGCTCCTCGTTGTAGGGCGCTTCCTGCAGAATAAAATATACATGCTCGCTGTCCACAAGATCCCTGCCAAAGCTGCTGATCCCCTGGGCGTCGAGCTTTTTCTGTGTGTTGGGGTTACAGATCACGCCCCAGTTGGTGTAGATGAAGTTCTGGTAAGCATCCTGTCCGCGTCCGAAAGGCGTTTCATAGAAATGCTCCAGCGTCCCGGAATTGTAAGTCCAGATATAGAAATTGTCAGGGTGGGCGCTGCAGTATTCCCGAAGCTCCCGCCATGTCTTCTCGTGCACGCGGTAGTTTTCCGCAATGTCCCGGCATGTGGCATACGCCGAAAAAAGACTGAGTCCCAAAAGCAGGGGAAGCAGCACATAATACTGTCTGCGTTTTTCTAAGGGAAACAGATTAAAGGCGAGGATGATCCCCAGAAGGATCAGAAAATCCACGGTAATCAGGGGCTGGATAATGCGCTTGGGAAAACGTCCTTCGTAGAGCACATAACCCCAGCTCACACCCCGTCCGAATAGATACATCAGGTAGACGAAAAGGGCGCTGGCATTGCGTTCCAAAAAGATCAGTACAGGGGTCAGGAGCAGCAGGAGACCGGCAAGCAGATTGGCGGGCTGCATGCCCTCCTGATAAAAGAATACGTTTACGGCAGTAACCACAATATTTTTCAGGCGCTCAGAGAGACTTGTGCGGGCGAGATAACAGCGTTTTGCCAGATCATGCATCTGTTTCCAGTCGGAAACGGACATGCCGTACCCGATATGCGGCGCGCCGTGTTTGCGGTACATATATGCCTCCTCATCCAGACCGAGCGCCTGTAAGTCTTCCGGGCACTCCTCATATTCAGGCCAGCCGTAGAAGTCGCCTACCCGCTCACGGTAGTGGTTGATTTTGCGGAAATCAGACCATTCTTCGGCGGAGTAAGCTGCGGCGTTTGCGCCCCAGAGAAGCCCCATGCCTGCGATTAAAAGCAGGGCGAAACCGAGAAGCTTTGCGGCGGCGCCTTCGTATTTATTCTTGTAGGCGGAAATCCATTTGCTGAGCCAGAGCATGCCCGCCATGGGCAGCATGAGATAAAAAATATTCTGGCGCATGCTGAAGGAAACCCAGGCGAAGAGCAGGGTCGGTATATTGTCCAGAAAGAATCCAGTGTTTGGCTGACTGATGCGGGAAGTGATAAAACAAAACAGCGCCGCGGCAGCGGCAAGCCCTGCAGTCGTGGTGTACTGTGCCTCCGCTAGCACATTCAGGTCAATGATAAAAAACAGTATCAGAAAGGCGGCGAGGGCAGGCGGCAGAAGAGAAGCCTGCGGATTGCGGCGCTTACTGATCCGCAGAATGCGCCGGTAGACCGTAAAGAGGCAGAGTATCTGTACGGCGTGCTGGAAAAGCCCGTACCAGGGAATGAAACTCCACATAGAATAGAGTTTTGAGAGCAGCCAGGAGAGCGGATAGAGAAAAAACATGACATGCGCGTCAGGTGTTCCCGTATACGCGCCTGACAGGATGCTGTACATCCCCCAATCGTCGTTGATGGCGTCCACCGGTTTTATAAAAAGCAGCAAAATTGCGTAAGAGGCAGTCAGGAGAATAAGGAAAAGAAGAACCTCCTGCAAGGAGGAAGGTATTTTCTTTCGTGCATTTCGGGAGTCTCTATGTCCGAAGAAGGGCGTATCTGGCTGTGCCCCCGGATTGATTAACGGCATCGGCGTATCCTTTCGTAAATGAATTGTTTCGCATATTTTAAAGTTGTCTCTATTATAATATACCATAACATATTAAGATTTACGGAAGATTTTTTTAATTCCAGGCACATATGATAGGAAAATCGGGAAAAATGTGGTAAAGTAAATGTAGATGTAACGGTTTGACCCAGAACTTTGCACTTGCTGCAGAGCCCGTGAGAATATGTAAAGGTTAAGAACAGATTGCAGGGGAAAACAGAGCGCAGGCATCAATATAGAGGAAAGGTCGGTAAGAAGATGGGAAATACGAGGCGTGGAAGACAGAACATAAATATGCTTTTGGTCGTTCTGATCGGGTTCTGTGTTCTGGCGATTATTGAAATCGTATACGGACAGGCACAGATGAAGGTAGAACGGGAGCGGCTGGCGCTGGAGGAGCAGAACAGACAGACGGTGGAGGAACTGAAGGAGGAGTGGCGCAGCCTGAGAGAAGGCTCCAGCGTGGTGACTGCCGAGAGCGGGGCGGTTCCTGCCGCCAGCGAGTCGGAGCAGGAGACGGCGCCTGCCCAAATAGAAAAACAGGAAACGGTGAAACAAAAAAAGACGGAGGAAGACAAGAAGGATTCCGCAGCTAAGGAGGAAGACACCAGGAATTATGATATGCAGATTGTTATCCTGGGCGACAGTATCATGGACGGCGACCGTACGGAGAGCGGTGTGGCGGATATCATTAGCGAACAGCTGAACGCAAAGGTCTATAATATGTCCATGGGCGGCACGACAGCGGCTCTTACGACGTATGAGCAGTACAATTTCTCAACGTGGAGTTCCCGATGCCTGATGGGCGTGGTGAACGGAATCCTGGGCAATATCAATACGGACATTTTTGAAGGCTATGCGGCGGGCGAAATTCTAAAGACGTGCGATTTTGACAAGACGGATTATTTTATCATAGAGTATGGGGTGAACGATTTCCTGACCCAGCAGATTCCAAACAGCAGATATCTGGAGGGCGGGGATACGCTGGCAGTAGACGAGGTGCATACCTACACAGGGGCGCTTCAGGATGCGATCAACAGGCTGAAAAGCCGTTTCCCGAATGCGGGGATTGTGCTGGTCGCCCCCCATTACTGCCAGGTCTTTAACGGCAGCACTTTTATCGGAGATGCCTATTCTCTGGACTATGGTTACGGTCCGCTGATTACTTACGCAAGAGGCGCCGGTTATGTGGCGGGACTGTTTGAGGAGGACGGCGTGATCTTCTTCAACGCCTTTGAGGACAGCGGGATCGACGCGGAGACGGCGGACGAATATCTGGCGGACGGTATTCACCTTACGCCTCTGGGAGCAAGGGTGTATGCGGAGAAGCTAGCGAAAATAATCCGCAATGACTATGCGCCGGAGGAATGATTGCATAGAGCAGGTAAAATATGGTATGATAAAGGGCAGGTGTAAAAACCTGCCCTGTTTGCGCGCATAAGCAGAGTCAGAAGACTTTTGATTCGGGCACCATGCTTGCATGAGAGACCGAAACGAAAGGCTTATGACGAGCAACGCGAACGAA